>Ga0113563_10002983_pt1 | contig 10416 bp, 7 predicted proteins | sample Mud3Dept3metaG_FD_80117 | JGI IMG/M metagenome (GOLD analysis project Ga0113563, IMG submission 80117) | Freshwater wetland microbial communities from Ohio, USA, analyzing the effect of biotic and abiotic controls - Mud 3 Core 4 Depth 3... | ecosystem: Environmental > Aquatic > Freshwater >...
CAGCTTCAGAAAGACACGGGTGCCCAACAGTTCTTCGATTGCCGGCCGCGCCGCCGCGCCGATGCGCTTCAACATCGTCCCGCCCGCACCGATGACGATACCCTTCTGGGAATCCTTTTCCACATAGATCGTGGCTTCGACGTCGGTCAGATCCGTACCCTCCCGCGCGCGCACGGCCTCCACCTCGACAGCGACGGCGTAGGGAAGCTCCTGACGGAGAAGCGCGAAGACCTGTCCGCGCACCGTCTCGGAGATGAAGAAGCGTTCGGACCGGTCGCTGAGATCCTCGGGTGGGTACAAGGGCTGTCCGACCGGCAGCAAGCTCGCCAGGAGAGCCTCCAGGCGATCCACGTTGTCCCCGGTCGCCGCGGAGATGGGGACGATCTCCGCAAATCGGTGCACCGTCTGCCAGCGCGCGATGAGCGGCAAGAGCAGCGGTTTGGCGATGCGGTCCACTTTGTTCGGGGCCAGGAGGACGGGAGCACGCGGCGCCTGGTTTCGGATGGTGTCCAGGATGAGCGCGTCGTCAGGATGCTCCGCCTCTGCGGCATCGATCAACCATACGATCACGTCGGCGTCGGTCAGGGCCCGCGCGGCGGCTCGCATGAGCTGCTGGTTGAACAGGGCCTCGGATTTGTGAATCCCCGGCGTGTCCAGGAACAGCATCTGCGCCCCGGGCAGATTCTTGATTCCGAGGATGCGGTGCCACGTCGTCTGAGGCCTCGCCGAGACGATGCACAGATCGTGTCCCACCAAACGGTTGATGAGGGTCGACTTCCCAACGTTGGGCCGCCCGACGATGGCCACGTAGCCGGCCCGAAAGCCGGCGTCCGAAGTCCGAGGTCCGAAGTCCGAGGTCATGGTCTGAACGTCCAAGGTCCGACGGCCAGCATCCGAGGTGCGATGTCCAAGGTCCGAAGTCCAAGGTCGACGGCCGCGCGGGCTGAAACCTCGGACCTCGGACGTTGGACTGCGGACTGCGAAAGCCGCCTACTCCGGCCTGAGCTGCAGCAGATCTTCCGGGTTGATCCGTGCCCCGTACAGGCGGACCCCCCAGTGGAGATGAGGTCCGGTGGCCCGGCCGGTGCTGCCTACGCGGCCGATCGGCTCCCCCCGCGCCACCCGCTGCCCGGTCCGGACCAGGCTCTCTTCGAGGTGGAAATACATCGTGTACAGCCCCTCGCCATGATCCAGGACGAGAGACCTACCCCCGAAGAAGTGCTCCTCGGCCAAAGCCACCAGACCGGCGTTGGAGGCGAGCACCGGGGTTCCCGCCGGGACCGAGAAGTCAACTCCGGTGTGCGGCGCGCGCGGATCGCCGTTGATGATGCGCTTCAGGCCGAAACCGGTACCACGGGCCGGCGCCTCCAGGGGCGATCGGAAGGGGCTGTGCCAGAGGCGCACCGGCGTCGCCGTATCCCACAGTCGGTCCAGAACCGTCTTTTCCCGGGCGACCCGCTCCAGCGTGGGCGCGTCCAGCTCCGTGAACGCCCGTGGCACGCTCAAGCGCTGCACCGGATAGCCGGCATCCAAGACGACGAGCGCGGCCCGGGCACGCGCCGGCCGACCGGTGCTCAGCGTGCCCTCGAGGACGACATCGAGGGGGCCGGGTATTTGCTCCAGGTCCACGCCGATCCAGACGAGACCGGTTCCGTCCGGGCTCGGGGGGCGCAGCGGAATCTCTCGACCGCCCACGCGGAGGCGAAGCTGGCCCGTCGGCGCCGTGCCCCCGATGCGGAGGGCCGTGACCCCACCCTGCTTCACTCGGTCTGGCGCGAGGCGAAGCGTCGGCGCCTCATCCTCCGCCAAAACGGGGATGGCCGGGAGAACGCACGCCAGGGCCGCCCAGCCCAGAAGGTTGCGAGCGCAAAGCATCCGGCGGTCGCTCATCGAACGCGCTGCGGGATCGTCGCCCAACCATCGGGGACGGTGACCCCGCACGCCTCCAGGACGGCCGTTTGCCGCTTCCACATGCGCTGGCGCTGGCGAGGAGTCCGGTGGTCGTACCCGAGGAGGTGGAGCATCCCGTGCACGAGGAGGAGAGCGCACTCGGCCGTGACGTCGCCGCCATGGGCCTGGCGGAGCGCGGTCTGCGCCGAGATGACCACGTCCCCCAGACAATCCGGAGTGACGTCGGAGAAAGGCCCCTCGGTCATGGGAAAGGCGAGGACGTCCGTCGGGCCGATGACCCCGCGGTACGCGCGGTTCAGCGCGGCAATGCCGGCGTCATCCACCAGCACCACGCTACAGGCCGCCGTCGGGCGCCCCAGAGCGCGCAGCGTCGCGTGCCCCACCTTTCTTAACCGCGCCGTCTCGACGGGGACCTTCCGCTGTCGATTTTGAAGACTGATCGCCATTCTCGGTTCGTCGCTTGGCGCCATCGTCTGGGCGGACACCCGGGTACTCGATTCGTTGATGGAAGAAACCGGTCAGGATCCGCACGAAGCTGTTGGCGATGATGTGGAGATCCCGCAGGGTCAGGTCGCACTCGTCCAGCTGCGCGTCCACGAATATCGCGTTGATGATCTTCTGAACCACGCCGCGGATGCGCGCCGGCGTGGGATCGGAGAGCACCCGCGTGGCGGCCTCCACGGTGTCCGCCAGCATCAGGATAGCCGCCTCGCGAGTCTGCGGCCTGGGCCCGGGGTAACGATAATCCTCTTCGCTCACCGCCTGGTGGTCAGGGTCCGCGGCTTCCTTGGCGCGCTGGTAGAAGAAGCTCACCAGGCGCGTCCCATGGTGCTGGGGAATCATGTCCACCAGAATCTCGGGGAGACCGTGCTCTCGGGCGATCTCGATCCCCTCCTTGATGTGGGACATGACGATGGCGCGGCTGAGGCTTGGCGCCAGCCTCTCGTGGCGCGTCCCGGCGTCCGCGTGATTCTCGATGAAATAGCCCGGATGCCTAGTCTTGCCGATGTCGTGGTAGTACGCTCCTACGCGGCAGAGCAGGGCGTTGGCCCCGATCGCCTCTGCCGCCGACTCGGCAAGGGTCCCCACCATGATGCTGTGGTGGTACGTTCCCGGTGCCGCCAGGACCAGGTGCTTCAGGATCGGCGCGTTCAAGTTGGAGAGTTCCAGGAGCGTGAAGACGGTGGTGCGCCCGAACGGATGCTCTAGGAGCGGAAGCAATCCCGTCGCCAGGACGGCCACGACGAGGCCGTTGACGACGCCCCCGACGATGTCGGCCGTCAGCGACGCCGTGTCGGCATCCAGGAGGGCGAAGGCGAGCAACGTGTAGGCGTTCGCCAGGCCGATGTCGCCCCCTGCGCGGAAAAAGGCAGTGCGCTCCTGGCGGCCCGCGATGGCGAAGATGCCCACCGCGCTGCCCACGAACGTGAACATAAAGTAGGACAGCGGCGCGGCCAGCATCAGCCCGGTCAGGATCGTCACGCTCAGCGAGCCCGCGAAGGCGAGGCGGGAGTTGAACAGGACCGTCAGCAGGACGCCGCCCAACGGGATCGGGAGGGCCGCCCGCATCGCCGAAAAGGGAATGTGGGGGAAGCTCTGCGAGAGCGCGTGGATCACCAGCAGGCCGTAATGGGTGAGCAGTAGGACGATGAGGACGACCGTGCCGATGAGCAGAAGGCTCCGCGGCCGGGCGACGTCTTTGGGTTGGAAGGCGCGCACGTAGGCATACAGTGCCGCCACCAGAAACGCCACCAGCAGCGCGACGCCGAGAATCGACAGCATGCCGAGCGGTAGGGGGAGATTGGAGCCGAGGATCTCCACAGTGGCCACGAGAAAGATCGCGGTCGCCGCGGGCAGGAACCAGCGCTGCGCCTCCAGCCAGGCCATGCCGCGGCGCAGCCAGGCCAGCGGACGCGGACCCTTGGGCGGCGGCGGCGAGGGGAGACGGTCAACGGCTTCCTGGGGAAGGGGCGCACTGGGGAATCGGATGTCCACGTTAGCCCCCCGAGTCCGCCGGTGGCCCTTGATAGGCTTCGTAGGCCCGGACGATGCGCTGGACCAGCTCGTGGCGTACGACGTCTTCCTCGCTGAAATAGATGAATTGGATGCCCGGGATATCCTTCAGGACGGCGCGGACCTCGATGAGGCCGGAAACCCGACCGGCGGGCAGGTCCACCTGGGTGATGTCCCCGGTGATGACGGCCCGAGAGCCGAAACCCAACCGGGTGAGGAACATCTTCATCTGCTCGGAGGTGGTGTTTTGCGCCTCGTCCAGGATGACAAAGGACTCGTTCAGTGTGCGGCCTCGCATGAACGCCAGCGGGGCGATCTCGATGGTGCCTTGCTCCATCAGGCGGGCGGCCCGCTCGGCCTCCAGCATGTCATATAGGGCGTCGTACAGGGGGCGCAGGTACGGGTTGATCTTCTCGGTGAGCGTGCCGGGGAGATAGCCGAGCTTTTCTCCCGCCTCGACGGCAGGGCGAGCGAGAATGATCCGCGAGACCTGCTTGCGGAGCAGCGACGAAACCGCCATGGCCATGGCGAGATACGTCTTGCCCGTGCCGGCCGGGCCGATGCCGAAAACGATATCGTCCTTCCGTATGGCCTGAACGTAGCGAGCCTGGCCGGCGCTCTTGGGCCGGACGGCCCGCTTCTTCGGCGAGACTTCGATGGTCTCAGCCTGGACGTCTCGGAAGCCGCTTCCCGCGTTCTGGCTGAAGTGCCGGATGGCCAGCCGGACCTCGTGGCTTCCCACCTCGCGCCCCTGTCGCACCAGACGGACGATCTCCCCGACCACCTGTTCGGCGAGAGCCACGTGCTCGTCCTTTCCGGAGATGGTCAACATCCCATCTCGGAGGAAGAGCCGGACACGCAGAGTGTCCTCGACGAGTCGGGCGTGCTCGTCGCCCCGGCCAAAGAAGACCTGCATTTCCGGCCCGGCGGCCAGGGAAACGCGCTTTCCCTCTGGGCTATTCGGCTCGATCATGTAACGGTGGGACCGCCCCCCTTTGCCGTATCTTGAAAGGTGAAAGTAGGATAAGACGGGCCCAGGGGGCTGTCAAATGGAAAAGGATTCCCGGCCGCGGAAGTGGTTGAATTCAGGGAGGGTGGTTTGGCAAAACACAGCATGGGAGGCCACCAAGACGTAACCACCGCGCAACGGGAAACCGCTCTCTTCGTGGAACCTCCCCGCCCAGGTGGTCTGGTGTACCGTGGTCGGACGGAAGCGCAAGTTCGGGGCACATCGTACCTCGTGGCCCGCACCGGCCTCCGGTTCCCCACGCTCACCGGAGCGCAGCACGCGGCCCTTGTCGACACCCTGCAGCACCTCGCCGCCGCACGGCACCCCATCGGTGAAAGCCAGCCGCGTTCGGCCTCGCGTCTACTCACCTTTCTCCGCCTGACTCGGCGTGCCGTTCGCGCCGCCGGTCGCGCGCAGCCCATCCAGTCCCCCGACCACATATCTCTAGGTCGCTCAATGCCGCGTGGAGGCGTCGTGCGCGCACTCCACGCCGAGTTGCTGGTCGCACCCGACGCGCGGTCAGCACGAACGGCGGCGTGCGAATCGGTGTCGGCACACGTGGGATGGCGAGGCCGCGGTCCGGGGGGCCGGTCAGTCTTGGGGACAGCGAGCTTCCGGGCGGGCGAAGATGTATTTCCGCTGGCGGAGATCGTTCCTTGGGTACAGGGCACTGCGACGTTCCCCCCGCCGGCGATCGACCGCGACGGGCTGTGTGGACTGCCGGCGTTCCCCCTGCCGGCGATCGAGGAAGATCGCGACGCCGGCGCAGCCTTGGAACCGACGCTGAAAGGTACGGTACAACTCAGGCTGGTCCCGCGCCACAATCAGCAGGCTCAGCACCGCCGGACGGGGTGGACTCTGGAGGTTATTCGTGCGGGCTGGCATCGGTTTCCCTCCCCCCGGTTGATCACGCGTACCACGCTAAGGGCGGTCGGTCAAGCAAGGTCAGGCTCCCGTTTGAGGCTCCCGACATACCAGGTCCATTTCGGAAATGGAAAGGGAACTTCTGGGCGGCAGGGCAGGGATTCTTGGCGGGCAGCTGAGACGTGGCGCACGAGGCGCGGGAGCTATTCAGCCGATTCCGCGAGCGGTGGGTTGCGCTCAGTATGCGTCGGACGCGTCGGGCGCCGTATCCGTTGGCACCGCGTGAAGACCGGATCGGTCAGGCGTCGCTTCCGCGCTTCCCGCCCGTTTTGCGGGTGCCTGTTCCACGGGCGGCAGGGAATCGTCGATGGGCGGCTCGGTATCCACGGCCACCGCCGGGGCCGGGGGCGCCACGTGGGCGACTCCGGTGACGGGCGGGAGGGGGGCGGAGAGCACGGCGCTCTCCGCCGGGCGCCGGCGATTGCCCGCCTCGCTGTGCCGTCCTTGACCTATCAGGAAGGGCTGGACGACCTTCAGGGCGGCGAGGAACTCGGCATAGAAGTTCTTGGAGGCAAAGCCAAAGCGGGGGCCGGCGTACCGGGCGACGATGTCCTCGATGGCGCTGCTCCCCACGGCGGCACGTGCCGTGAGAATGCCTTCTCGTCCGTGGTTGTACGCGACGATAGCCAGCGGCCAGGACCCGAGGGCCTCGTAGTTGTGCCGCAGGAGGCGGGCGGCGGCTTTGGTGGCCAGGAGGGGATCCCGGCGATCATCGCGCCCGCGCGTGATGGTCAGATATTGCTTCCCGGTGGACCGGATGAACTGCCAAAGGCCGACGGCACCGGCTTTTGAGTGGGCGTTCGCGTTGAAGGTGGACTCCACGAGGGGAAGGGCGGCCAGTTCCACCGGGACGTCATGCTCTTGCAGGATGCCAAAGATGTGGGGCAGCAACGCTTGCGCTCGCTGCATGCCCTCAACCACCTTCTCCCGGAGCCCTTGCTGGACCCGGATCTTGCCGGCGGCGCGCCGCAATTCCTCCGGCGCGCACGGACAGGCCCACGCCTGCCAGAGCATCCGGCCTTCAGGGCCAAGCTCTTCCGGCGAGACGCCGGCAGCCAGGGCCAAGAGGATATCCTGGTACTTCGCCCGCAGTCGCTGGACCTCGGGCTTGGCCAGGTCGGCAGCGCGGGTAGGATCCGTTGTGTCGGCGACGCGCACAACCGCATAGATCACCGCGAGGCGCTCCCGATCGTGGAGGACGAAGTCGCCGACGCCGTACGTGGTGTAGATCTGCTTCCAGAATGAAACGTTGGGTTTGAGGAGAGCCGGCTCGGGGAAGTGGAGGGTCTGCGGACCGTCCCCCTCGATGGCACAGGCCCCCTGTGGTGGCGAAAAGATCACAAAAGCCAACAAGATCGGCGCGAGTAGCGCGCGGTTGCCGAAGCGTCGCATGCGGCCTCCACCCTGTTCAGGACAAGCGTCGTTGGTACAACCTAGAGCAACCGTCGTGCCTACCTGTCGAGCAGTCGAGGACTCAGGCGTTTTCCAGTCGGAGTCGCCATCTTTTCCATATAGTTACGGCGTGCGACGTTGGTGGGCATGTCGGCGGAGCAGATTGCTGTCCCGGCGGAATCTGATAGCTTTTCCGACGGTTTGGGTCTTACCAGCGCCATGAGAACCAATAGCGAGGCAAATGACCCAGGTGTGTGCAGGGTTCCGGAGCCCGCCCCGAAAGCCCATTGGACCCAAAGATGCGCGTGCACAGACGGGCCCATTTGTGGTAAACTGCATCCGTTCCAATTGTGAGAGGGCCATGACGGAGCTAGACGAAAGGCGGGCCGCGCCTCGGACGACGCTGCGGGACCAACCGGCCGTGCGGGTACATGAAGGCCGCGAGGTGCGCCTCCTCGACCTCAGCCGCGACGGTGCGCGGATCGAGCACCTCGACTTATTCCGGCCGGGAGCGGCCTGCCCCCTGGAACTCCCGCCGCCTTTCGGGTCGTTGACTCTCCCCGCCAAGGTGGTCTGGTGCAGCGTGATCGGCCGGAAGCGCCGACCGGGAGGCGATTTTCATCTGGTGTCCCGCAGCGGCCTCCGGTTTTCCAAGCTGACCACCGCTCAGGACGCGGCCCTCGCGTGGCTTCTCGGCCCGCAATATCAGTCCTCACTTTTACGGGCATAAAGGTCGGCGCAGTTTCTCCTCCATCATCCCGCGTGGCGCGACGGCCCATTAGGAACATGCCCGAGGGCCCTCCCAGGTCCCGGCGTCTGCTGATGGCCGGAGCGACATCCGAGAGTACGTACAAATGGGCGCGCGGGTCGATCCGGTCGCACATTCGCCTTGACACCTCGGCGGCCCCTTGCTAGCGTCTCGCGGTCGGAGGTCTGGGGCCGGCACGCTTGTCCCGCCGCTAGCCCTCGCGGACCGAACGGGCAATTGTGCCCGTTTCCTTTTCACATCTACCACCCCCAAGGGAAACGTGCAGGAGGGTAAGGACGTGAGCGAAGCTTGCATTGCGCTTCCACAATCTGGACAGGGCGGAACCATTCACCGCGGCTCAGCCCGCTCCCGAAAAATCCTTGCGGCGCTTCTGGCGCTGGCAGCCTCGCCGTGGGCCACGGCGTCATGGGCGAGCGAGGCGGAGCTGATCATCCCCAACCTGGGGTCGGTGTCGTTCCTGGGGATTGACGGCCACAGCCTGCTGTTGTTCGGCCTGATCGTCTGTCTCGGCGGCATGGCCTTCGGGCTTGTGCAGTACATGCAGATCCGGAATCTCCCGGTCCACACGGCCATGCGCGAGATCTCGGAGCTGATCTACGAGACCTGCAAGACCTACCTGATAACCCAGGGAAAGTTCCTGGCCATCCTGTGGGCCTTCATTGCGGTCATCATCGTGGTGTACTTCCGGTTCCTGCTCCACTTCTCGACGGGGCAGGTCGTCACCATCGTGGTGTTCAGCATCGTCGGCATCCTCGGAAGTTACGCCGTGGCGTGGTTCGGCATCCGGATCAACACATTCGCCAATTCCCGGACCGCTTTCGCCAGCTTGGGAGGCAAGCCTTACCCGACGATGGCCATTCCGCTCAAGGCCGGGATGAGCATCGGGATGCTCCTCATCAGCGTCGAGCTCGTGCTCATGCTCTTCATCCTTCTCTTCGTCCCCGGTGACTCGGCCGGTCCGTGCTTCATCGGTTTCGCCATCGGCGAGTCCCTGGGCGCCGCCGCCTTGCGTATCGCCGGCGGTATCTTCACGAAGATCGCCGATATCGGCTCCGACCTGATGAAGATCGTCTTCAAGATCAAAGAGGACGACGCCCGGAACCCGGGCGTCATCGCCGACTGCACGGGCGACAATGCAGGCGACTCGGTGGGTCCCACCGCCGACGGCTTCGAGACCTATGGCGTCACGGGCGTGGCATTGATCACCTTCATCCTGCTGGCGGTGAAAGACCCCACGGTCCAGATCCAGCTTCTGGTCTGGATCTTCGTGATGCGTGTCGGAATGATCGTGACCAGCGCCGGCTCCTACTGGATCAACGGGGCATGGAGCAAGGCCAAATTCGCCAACGCCTCGCGGTTCAACTTCGAGACCCCGCTCACCACGCTGGTATGGCTCACCTCGTTGGTGTCCATCGGCATGACATACCTCCTGTCCGGCATCCTGATCCCCAACTTGGGCGACGGCACGATCTGGTGGAAACTCTCCACGATCATCTCCTGCGGAACGATCGCCGGCGCGTTGATCCCGGAACTGGTCAAGGTCTTCACATCCGTGAACTCCGGCCATGTCCGCGAGGTGCTCTCGGCCTCCCGCGAGGGGGGCGCGTCCCTCACCATCCTGGCCGGCATCGTGGCCGGGTATTTCAGCGCCTACTGGATGGGCATGGCCATCATCGCGCTCATGGCCATCGCGTATGCGGTCAGCACGGCCGGGGTCGCCGCTCTCATGGCGGCTCCCGCCATCTTCGCCTTCGGCCTGGTGGCCTTTGGCTTCCTGGGGATGGGCCCCGTGACCATCGCCGTGGACTCCTACGGCCCCGTGACCGACAATGCCCAGTCGGTCTACGAGCTGTCCACGATCGAGACACTCCCCAACGTGGCGAGGGATATCCAGAAGGAGTTCGGTTTCACGCCCAACTTCGAAGAGGCCAAGGCCTATCTCGAAGAGAATGACGGCGCTGGCAACACTTTCAAGGCTACGGCCAAGCCCGTGCTCATCGGCACGGCGGTGGTGGGCGCAACGACGCTTATCTTCTCCATCATCCAGGTCCTCACGGCTCGGTTCGGGGCGGATGGGCCGGCCGGCGTGTTCCAGGGGCTGTCCATCCTCAACCCTCTCTTCCTGCTGGGCCTCGTCACCGGTGGCGCGGTGATCTTTTGGTTCTCGGGCGCGGCCACGCAAGCGGTCGCCACGGGCGCCTACCGGGCGGTGGAGTTCATCAAGCGGAACATCAAGCTGGAGGGCGGCGGCGAAAAGGCTTCCGTCGAGGACTCAAAGAAGGTCGTCGCCATCTGCACCCAGTACGCGCAGAAGGGGATGTTCAACATCTTCGTCGTGATCTTCTTCTCGACCCTGGCCTTTGCGTGCCTGAACCACTACTTCTTCATCGGCTACCTG
>Ga0113563_10002985_pt1 | contig 10413 bp, 13 predicted proteins | sample Mud3Dept3metaG_FD_80117 | JGI IMG/M metagenome (GOLD analysis project Ga0113563, IMG submission 80117) | Freshwater wetland microbial communities from Ohio, USA, analyzing the effect of biotic and abiotic controls - Mud 3 Core 4 Depth 3... | ecosystem: Environmental > Aquatic > Freshwater >...
ACGGGCCAGGACGGCGCCGACGGGGACCGCGATGGTGCGCGACACCCAGACGGTGTCGCCCACCGTCGGGCCCTGTGCCTGCAGCACGAGCAGCCCGAGCAGCGCCCGCAGCATCAGCGGCGCATCCGCTTCGCGCGCGCGGCGAAGGCGCGATGGAGGACCGGCGCGTAGTCCTGCCCGGCCGTGAGCGCGAGGTGATCGACGCCGGACGACAGCAGCACCCGGGCGCGTTCAGCCTTCCGCAGCGCGGCCTTCCGCGCCGCGGCCTCGCGCACCCGCGCCGAACCGGCGTCGACGAACACGTCGCGCCCGCTCTCCGCGTCCTGCAGCAGCACCCAGCCCACGGGTGGCAGCTGCTGCTCGCGCGGGTCGTCCACCGTGATCGCCACGACGTCGTGACGCGACGCGAGGCTCCTGAGCGGCCGCTCCCAGTCGCGCGCGACGAAGTCGGAGAGGATGACCACGATGCTCTTGTGGCGCAGCAGGCGGGCGGCGTAGGTGAGCCCGGCGCCGAGGTCGGTGCCCCGGCTGCCGGGCTCGAAGGCGACGAGGTCGCGAATCACGCGGAGGGCGTGCCGGCGACCCTTGCGGGGCGGCACCACGTGCTCGACCTGGTCGGTGAACACGAGGGCACCGACGCGGTCGTTCTGGTAGGCCGCCGCGAGGGCGAGCACCGCGGCCACCTCGGTGGCGAGGCCCGCCTTGCTCACGGGGTCGCCGACGCGGGTGGATCCCGACTGGTCCACCACGAGCAGCAGGGTGAGCTCGCGCTCCTCGGTGTACGTCTTGACGAAGGGGCTCGCGAGGCGGGCCGAGACGTTCCAGTCGATCGCGCGGAAGTCGTCGCCCGGCTCGTAGGCGCGCACCTCGGCGAACTCCATCCCCTGCCCGCGGAACACGGAGCGGTACTCGCCGGTGAAGAGCGCCGTCACGAGACCGCGCGTGCGCAGCTCGATGGCCTTCACCTGCTTGAGGATGTCGGGCGAGATCACGGCACCTTCACGGCCCCCAGCACCCGGGTCACCACGTCGTCCGACGTCACGTTCTCGGCCTCGGCCTCGAAGGTGAGCACGATGCGGTGGCGCAGCACGTCGGGCGCGAGGGCCCGCACGTCCTCCGGGATCACGTAGGCGCGGCCGCGCAGGAAGGCGTGGGCGCGGGCCGCCTGCGCGAGCGCCAGGGTGGCGCGGGGCGAGGCGCCGAAGTCGATCAGCGGCTTGAGGTCGGCCAGGCCCACCGTGGCCGGCTCGCGCGTGGCGCGCACGAGGTCCACGATGTAGTCGACCACCTTCTGGTCGAGGTACAGGCCCGCGATGGTGTCGCGGAAGGCCAGGATCTCCTTCGGCTCGAGCACCTTCTGGACCGGGATCTCCCGGCCGCCACCCATGCGCAGGAGCACCTCGCGCTCGTCCTCGCGCGTGGGGTAGCCCACGTGCACCTTGAGCATGAAGCGATCGAGCTGCGCCTCGGGCAGCGGGTAGGTGCCCTCGTTCTCGATCGGGTTCTGCGTGGCGAGCACGAGGAACGGCTCCTCGAGCGGGAACGTCGTGCCGCCGATCGTCACCTGCCGCTCCTGCATCGCCTCGAGCAGCGCCGCCTGCACCTTCGCGGGGGCGCGGTTGATCTCGTCGGCCAGGATGATCTGCGCGAACAGCGGCCCCTGCTTGACGTAGAACTCCTGCGCCTTGGGGTCGAAGACCATCGTCCCGATCACGTCCGCCGGAAGCAGGTCGGGGGTGAACTGGATGCGGGAGAAGCTCGCGTGGATGATCTGCGCGAGCGTGCGCACCGCCAGCGTCTTGGCGAGGCCGGGCACGCCCTCGAGCAGGATGTGCCCGCCGGTGAGCATCCCGATGAGCAGGCGCTCGATCATCGCGTCCTGCCCCACGATGCGCTTCGACACCTGGTCGAGCACCGCGCGCAGGCGGGCGCTGTCGGCGGCGGTCGCCTCGGCACTGCGGGCGGACGGCGATGGTGCGGTCATGGCGTTCCCCGTGGTCTCGACGGCACGTGCCTCGAGACGGTCTCAGTCCGCATCCGGCTCGAGCCGGATGGCCTTGTACAGCGCGGTCTCCTCCGCGGGCGTCAGCGGCCGGTACGTCCCCACCGGCAGGTCGCCGAGGCGCACCGGGCCGTAGGACACGCGGGCGAGCCGCTCCACCTTGAGGCCCACCTCCTCGCACCAGCGGCGCACGATCCGGTTCCGCCCCTCGCCCACCGTCACGTCGACGATGCTGCGCCCGTCCTTGCCCGGCCGCACCTTCACCTGCTCGGCCTTCACCACGCGTCCGTCGATCTCGATGGGCTTGTTGAGCGCCGCCTCGACCTCCGCCGTGGGGCGGCCGTGCACCAGCGCCGTGTAGCGGCGCGGCACGTGGTATTTCGGATGCGTGAGGCGGTGCACCGCGTCACCGTCGGTGGTGAGGAGCAGCAGGCCGGTCGTCATCACGTCCAGCCGGCCCACGTAGGTGAGGCCGGCGTGGTCCTTGATGAAGTCGAACACCGTGCGGCGCCCTTCCTCGTCCGACGCGGTGGTGACGACGCCCATCGGCTTGTGGAAGGCGAGCCAGCGCCGCGCCTTCATGTGCGCGGCCCGCCCGCCCACCGTGATGCGCTGCTTCGCCGGGTTCACCTTCATGCCGAGGGTGGCGGGCTTGCCGTCCACCCGCACCTTCCCCTCGCGGATCAGCTCCTCCGCCGCGCGGCGCGAGGCGATGCCGGCGCGCGCGAGGGCGCGCTGCAGGCGCATCTCCCCCGGGGCGCTGGTGGCGGTGCGCTTCGCGCCGCCCTTTCGATCAGGATTCCGCGGGGACGTAGGCCGTGGCATCGTCGGGTCCGGTGGACGCCGCCGGGTGCGGGCGGAGTGCAATGGTGAGTTCATCCGCACGCGGCAGGTCCGCGAGGTCGTTCATGCCGAGGAGCTCGAGGAACGACGGCGTGGTGCCGTACAGCAACGGCCGGCCGAGCGCCTCGCCGCGACCCACCACCTCGATCAGGTTCCGCTCCTGCAGCGCGCGCAGCACCCCGCCGGCCGAGACGCCGCGGATCTCCTCGATCTCGGCGCGGCCCACCGGCTGGCGGTAGGCGATGATGGCGAGCGTCTCGAGCGCCGCCGGCGTCAGGCGCGGGGCGCGCGGGGTGAAGTTGGCGCGCTCGATGGCCTCCGCGAACGCGGGCCGGGTCAGGATCTGGTAGCCGCCGGCGAGCTCCACGAGCTCCACGCCGTGGGGCGCGAAGTCGTAGTGCTCCTTGAGCAGGTCGAGCGCGGTGCGCACGTCGGCGTGTCCGGCATCGGGGTCGAGCGTGGTCAGTTCCTCCACCGTCAGCGGGCGGCTGGCGGAGAAGAGCGCCGCCTCAATCAGCTGGGCCAGGGGCGTCACGTCGGATCACCATGGGCGCGAAGGGTTGGTCCTGTGCCACGCGGAGCAGGCCGCGCTTGGCGAGCTCGAGCAGGGCGAGCAGCGTCGAGAGCAGGTCGACGATGCTGGGGTTCGGCCCCACCGCGTCGCGGAAGCTGATCTCGCTCCGCTCGGCGAGGAGCACCTCGATGCGGAGCGCGGCGCCCTCCACGTCCAGCGGACGCGCCACGACCCGGTGCAGCACCGGCGTCAGGATGCCGGCGAGCACCCGCTCCACCGCCACCATCAGGTCGGTGAGGTCGAGCGTGAGCGGCGGCTCGGGCAGTTCGGGAGGCGGCGGCAGGTAGCCGCGCACGTACTGCAGCGCGCGCCGCTCGGCCTGCTTGCCGAGGAACAGGGCGATCTCCTTGACCTGCTGGTACTCGAGCAGCCGCCGCACCAGTTCCGCGCGGGGGTCCTCCCAGCCCTCCTCGTCGCCATGGCGCGGCAGCAGCAGCTGCGCCTTGAGCCGCACCAGCCGGCTCGCCATGTCGAGGTAGTCGGCCGCCTGGTTGAGGCCCAGCTGGCTGATGGACTGCAGGAACTGGTCGGCGATGCGCGCGATCGGGATGTCGGCGATGTCGATCCGCTGCTCGCGCAGCAGGTGCAGCAGCAGGTCCAGCGGACCCGAGAACTGCTCGAGCTGCACCACGAAGCCGGGCGTGCCGCCCAGCGCCGCCGTCGTGTCGGGACCGTTCACCTGCACGTCCGCCGCCGTCATCGCCCGAAGATCCTCCAGCCGTCGCCCAGCGCGAACGGCACGATGACGTGCTGCAGGTTGACGAACACGAAGCGCGCCGGCGCCAGCAGCCACATCAGCAGGCCCGGCACCAGCCAGACGACGAGCATGACGATCAGGAAGCCGAAGCGGTGCAGCTCCCGGTAGCGCTGCCCCCAGGCCGGCGGCAGGAAGTGGTAGAGCACGTGCGAGCCGTCGAGCGGCGGGATCGGGATCAGGTTGAAGAAGCAGAGGAGCAGGTTGAGCCACACGCCCCACATCATCATGCGCTGCATCGAGTCGAGCACGCCCGCCGCGTCCGGCAGGGAGCGGCCGAGGAGCCCGACCAGGACGAAGAGCGCGGCGAAGACGAAGCTGAGCACGAAGTTGGTGCTCACGCCGGCCAGCGAGACGATGATGTCGCCCCGGCGATAGTTGCGGTACTTGCGGGGCGTCACCGGCACCGGCTTGGCACCGCCGAACACGAAGCTCCCACCCGACCCGAGCAGCGTGAGCGCCGGGACCAGCACGCTCATGAAGGGATCGAGGTGCGGCAGCGGGTTGAGGGTGATCCGGCCCAGCATGTAGGCCGTGTCGTCCCCCTGCCGCCACGCCGCCACGGCGTGGGCGTACTCGTGCGCCACCAGCGAGAAGATCAGGGCCGGGAACGCGATGACGAATTCGGCGAGTGCGGCTTCCAGAGCAGGATCCCGGCGAAGATGAATCGGCCAAAGCGGCGAAATGTCGCCGGACCCCCCACGCCTGTAAAGCCGCGAAACCGCTTGACCTTGCGCCACCCGGCCCTTATATATCGAGGCTCTTGAATCCAGCATTGTAGGCGACCAGACCCCGAGGCTCAGCGTGCCCCGTACCAAGTCCGCCAAGAAGGCCCAGCGCCAGACCAAGACCCGCAACGAGCGGAACCGCGAACAGCGCAGCCAGCTCCGCACGGTCATCAAGAAGGTCCGCTCGGCCGCGACGGCTGAAGAGGCCGCGAGCGCCTACGCTGCGGCCGTCAGCATCATCGACCGCGCCGGCCGCAAGAACCTGGTGCACCGCAACACGGCCAACCGCACCAAGAGCCGGCTGTCCAAGCTCGTGAGCGGGAAGGCCAAGGCCGCGAAGTAGCCGCGCCGGTCCGGGATGCGCCGAGGGGCTCCGCACCGCCGCGGAGCCCCTCGCTGTTTCCTGCCCGGCCCCGCGTCCGCTAGAGAGCCGCCAGCTCGGCCCCGCAGCGCTCGCAATACCACTCCGTCGGCCGGTTGAGCGTGCCGCACTCCCCGCACTTGAGGGTCTTCTGCTGGGAGCTGCGGGTTGCGCTCTCCCCACCGGCGTCCGACGGCGAGGTGGCCGGCGTCTCGACCGCGGCGGGCGCCCCCTCGCCGGGCTTGCGCACCGGGATGACCTTCCGCTGGGGGGCGTCACCGGTCACCGACTTGAGGAAGGCCAGCTCGTCGGCCGGGGCGGCCGGCTTGGGCGAGAGGGGCCGCGCCGGCATCGGCGTGCGTGGCACGAACTTCGGCGCACCGATGGACTGGACGCCGCTCACCGCGTCCGGGGCTTCGTCCTCCACCAGCCGCAGCGGCGCCGGAGGGGTGGCTTCCTCCTGGCCACCGCGCGCTTCGGTGGAGATGTCGGGTTCCGTGATGAGGGAGAGCTCGGCCGCCGGCGCAGGCTCCGGGGCGGCCGGCACGGGGGACGCCGCGGCCGGCTTGGTGACGAGCCGCTGCACCTCGGTCAGGCGGGCGATCTCGGCCTGCTCCCCGGCGAGACGCCCGGCCAGGTCGTCGAGCACCGCCTGGGCCTCGGACGCCACGGCCGACCACTCGTCGTCGCTGTACTCGCCCACCGCGTGGCGCACCTCGGCCTCGGCGAGCCGCTCCTCGACGTCCGCGCGGCGGGCATCGAGGCCGGCCACCGTCTCCCGCCGGCTGGCGAGCGCCGCCTCGATCGACTCCACGTGGGTGCCCAGCTCGGCCACCACCGCCTCCAGCCGCGCCTGGTAGTCGGAGCGCACCTTGTTCCGCACGGCCTCGGGAGCGCGGGTGCCCGCCTCGTCCAGCTTCGCCAGCCACTGCTCGAACTTCTGGCGCTGCCGCAGCAGCTCATCCACCTGGGCGAGGGGCGTATCGACGTCAGCCATCGCGGTTTCCCTCTCTGAGGAGAGCTAGGGCGGCGACCTGCCGCCGGGTCAGGCGCCGCACGCGGCCAAGGTGCCGGGCGGTGAGCAGAATGCGAGCGGCGTGCTCGAGGCTTTCCATTCGGATCCGGGCCATGGCGAGATCCGGTCCCCAGGTCACCGCGCCATGATTGGCGAGCAACACGCCGTGATGCGTGGCCACGAGCGGCTCCACCCGGTCGCCCAGGGCCACGGTGCCGGTCTGCGCATACGTGACGATGGGCACGGGACCCAGCAGGATGACCGTCTCCGCCAGCACGTCGGTGTCGAGCGGGATTCCCGCCACGGCGAACCCGGTGGCCGTGGGCGGGTGCGCGTGGATCACCGCCCCGCACGACGGCCGCTGCCGATACACCCGCAAGTGCAAATCTAATTCGCTCGAGGCACGCCGAAACCCTCGGAGATGGCGGCCGTCGAGCGCCACCTCCACCATGTCGGCCGGGGTCAGTTCCGACTTGAGCAGGCCGCGGGGCGTCACCATGAGACGATGCGGCCCGAGCCGCACCGAGATGTTGCCGTCGGCCCCCGCGATCAGGCCGGCCTCCCACAGGCGACGCGCCGTCAGGGCCAGCGCCCGGGCGGCCTCGCGGGCGCGCATGCTCAGGGGGTCCGGCGGAAGGCGACCTGCCCGCGCACGATCGTCAGCTCGGCGCGACCGGTCAGTTCCCGGCCGGCGAAGGGCGTGTTGCGGCTCTTCGAGAGGAAGGTCTCGGGCTGCACCGTCCACTTCACGCCGGGGTCGATCACGACGAGGTCGGCCGGCGCGCCCGTGGCGAGCGTGCCCGCGGGCAGGTTGAAGATGCGCGCCGGTGCGGTGCTCATGCGGTACAGCAGCTGCGGCAGCGTGAGCAACCCTCGGCCCACCAACTCGGTGATGGAGAGGCCGAGCGCCGTCTCCAGCCCGATGATGCCGTTCGGGGCGTCGTCGAACTCGCGCTCCTTGGCGTCGTAGTGGTGCGGCGCGTGGTCGGTGGCGACGCAATCGATGGTGCCGTCCTTGAGCCCCTCGCGGATCGCGTCGACGTCCTCGGCCTCGCGCAGCGGCGGGTTCATCTTCGCGTTCGTGTTGTAGCCCACGCACGCCTCGTGGGTGAGCGAGAAGTGGTGCGGGCACGCCTCCGCCGTCACCCGGATGCCCCGCTCCTTCGCGCGGCGGATCAGCTCGACCGAGCCCCGGGTGGACATGTGGCAGAGGTGCACGTGGCCCCCGGTCAGCTCGGCGAGCAGGATGTCGCGCGCCACCATGACCTCCTCGGCCGCCGCCGGGATGCCCTTGAGCCCCATGCGGGTCGACACGATCCCCTCGTGCATCGCGCCCCCGGCGGCGAGCGACATGTCCTCGCAGTGGTCCGCCACGGGGATGCCGAAGGTCTTCGCGTACTCGAGCGCGGTGCGCATCATGTGCGCCGTCGCGACCGGCTTGCCGTCGTCGCTGACCGCCACCGCGCCGGCACCGACGAGCTCGCCGAACTCGGCGAGCTGCTGGCCCTTCTGCCCCAGCGTCACGGCGCCGATCGGGTACACGCGCGCCTTCGCCGCCCGCTGCGCCTGCGCGATCACGAAGCCCACCACGCCCTGGTTGTCGCACACCGGGTCGGTGTTCGGCATGGCGCAGATGCTGGTGAAGCCGCCCGCCACCGCCGAGGCGGAGCCCGTGGCGATCGTCTCGAGGTCCTCCTGGCCCGGCTCGCGCAGGTGCACGTGCACGTCCACGAGGCCCGGGGCCACCACGCGACCCTGCACGTCGAGCACCTCGGCGCCGTCGGGCGTGCCGACGTTGCGGCCCACCGCGGCGATGCGCCCGTCCTCGAGCAGCACGTCGGCGACGTCGTCCGCGTTGCGCGACGGGTCGATGACGCGGCCGCCCTTGAGCAGCAGCGGCCTCATGCCTCGCCTCCGCCCTGCTGCGACCAGTCGGGCGAGCCGCCGGCGAGGAGGTACAGCACCGCCATGCGCACCGCGACGCCGTTGGTGACCTGCGGCAGAATGACGCTGTGGGGGCCGTCGGCGACGCCGCTGTCGATCTCGACGCCGCGATTCATGGGTCCGGGATGCATGATGACGAGGTCCTTGGGGGCGCGCTCGAGGCGGTCCACCGTGAGGCCGAAGACGCGATTGTACTCCCGCAGCGACGGGATGAACCCGGACTGCATGCGCTCGAGCTGCAGGCGCAGCACGTTGAGCGCGTCCGCCCAGGCGATGGCGTCCTCGATGCGGGGGATCACGGTGACGCCGAGCTCCTCGACGTTGCGCGGCAGCAGCGACGCCGGCCCGCACACCGCCACCTCGGCGCCGAGCTTCGTGAGGCCCCAGATGTTGCTGCGGGCCACGCGGCTGTGCAGCACGTCGCCGCAGATGGCCACCTTGAGGCCCTCGATCCGCCCGAACTTGTCGCGCAGCGTGAGGATGTCGAGCAGGCCCTGCGTGGGGTGCTCGTGCTTGCCGTCGCCCGCGTTGATGACGTTGGAGCGGATGCGATTGCCGAGGAACTCGGCGGAGCCGGACGCGTGGTGGCGGATGACCACCATGTCGATCCGCATCGCCTCGAGGTTGCGCGCCGTATCGACCAGGGTCTCGCCCTTGCTCACCGACGAGCCGCTCGACGCGATGCTCACGGTGTCGGCGGACAGCCGCTTCTCGGCGAACTCGAACGAGATGCGCGTCCGGGTGGACGCCTCGAAGAAGAGGTTGACGATGGTGCGGCCGCGCAGCGCCGGCACCTTCTTGATCTGCCGCTCGCTCACTTCCTTGAACGGCTCGGCCGTGTCGAGGATGAGGCGCAGCTGGCCGGCGGTGAGATGCTCGAGGGCGGTCAGGTCCTTGCCCAGCGCCGGCACGTCAGCCATCGCGCGCGACCTCCACTGCGTCCCGGCCGTCGAGCTCGCGGACGAGCACGTCCACGCGATCGCCGGGCGCGGTGCTGATGGTGGTGCCGACGATGTCGGCCTGGATCGGCAGCTCGCGGCCGCCGCGGTCGATGAGCACGCAGAGCAGGATGCGGCGCGGCCGCCCGAAGTCGGCGCACTCGTCGAGCGCCGCCCGGATGGTCCGGCCGGTGTAGAGCACGTCGTCCACGATGACGACGGTGCGGCCGTCGAGGTCGGGCAGCTCGGTGACGCCCACCCGCGGCCGCGGGCCGATCGCCTGCAGGTCGTCGCGGTAGAGGGTGATGTCGAGCTTGCCGAAGGCGACGCCGGATCGCTCCGCGTCGTCGATGAGGCGCTTCAGGCGCGCCGCGAGCTCGACGCCCCGGCGCTGGACGCCCACGATGACGAGCTGCTCCGTGCCGCGGGCCCGTTCGACGATCTCGGAGGCCATCCGCGCGAGGGCGCGGGCGATGGCGCGGTCATCCAGGAGCTGGGTTCGGGAGGGCATTGCGGGAAGAAGCTACAGGCCCGCCCGGCAGGCGGCAACGCCGCGTGCACGGTCCCCGGACACCACGCCACCGCGCCGGGCGGATGAAGTTGCGTTGAGAGCAAGCTCAGGCAATCTTCACCCCCCATGAAAGCCCTGCGGCACCGACTTCCGAGCCTGCTGCTCGCCTGGCTGGCGGTCTTCTGGGTGGCCTTCACGGCCACCCCGATGCCGCACGACTGCGAGATGCGGTCACCCGGCGGTGCCCAGGTCGAGGCGCATCATCACGGAGGGCACGAGGCGCCAGCGCCGAATGCCTCTTGTGAGTGCGTCGGCCACGCCTGCTGCGTGGCCGTGGCGGTGCCCGTCGAGGCCTCCGGCTGGCTCCTGACCGAGGCGCCCGCGCGCCGTGCCGTGTGCGCGCCGACGCGCGGGCCGGTGGTCGCGAGCATCCGCCCGGTCCTTCCCTTCCCCATCGGTCCTCCCGCGCTCCCGATCGCCTAGCAGTTCCGCGTCCCGCCCCGGGTCTCGGGCGGGCGTCCTGGCGTTCATCGGGGAGCGTACATGTCGGATCTACCGACACCAGTAGGCGTGGGGCGTCCTGCCGCCGCGCTCATCATGTTGGCGTTGTGCACCGGGTCGGTGCGGCCGCTCGCCGCGCAGGTCCCGGAGCAGACGCGCGTGCAGCGGCTCGACTCCATCGTCGTGGTTGCCGAGCCGGTCCGGGCGGCGCCGCCACCGGTGACGACGCTCGTGGCCGAACC
>Ga0113563_10002986_pt1 | contig 10409 bp, 9 predicted proteins | sample Mud3Dept3metaG_FD_80117 | JGI IMG/M metagenome (GOLD analysis project Ga0113563, IMG submission 80117) | Freshwater wetland microbial communities from Ohio, USA, analyzing the effect of biotic and abiotic controls - Mud 3 Core 4 Depth 3... | ecosystem: Environmental > Aquatic > Freshwater >...
AGTGCGAAGGACGCATACGCGAACCAGTCGAACCACTCGACGAAGTTGCCGGCCGACCCGCCGATGATGTTCTTCAGCCGCTGGGCCGGGGTCATGCTGACCGGCCTAGCCGCTGTTACGCAGTCCGGCGGCGATCCCGTTGATCGTCAGGTGAATGCCGCGGCGGCTGCGCTCGTCGCGGTCGCCGGCGCGGAAGCGGCGCAGCAGCTCGATCTGGATATGATTGAGGGGATCCAGGTAGGGGAAGCGGTACTTGATCGAATGCGCGAGCTGCGGGTTTCCGGCGAGCAGGCGATCCGTGCCCAGGACCGCGAGCAGGGCCTCCACCGTTGCGTCGTGCTCGGTGCGGATGCGTCGAAAAATCCGGTCGCGGAGTTCTTCGTCGCCGACGAGCGCCGCATAGCGCGACGCGATGGCGAGATCCGCCTTCGCGAGCACCATCTCCATGTTCGACAGCACGGATGCGAAGAACGGCCACTCGCGCAACATTTCCTGCAGCAGCGGCAGCCGATCCTTGCCGCCGGACAGCCACGCCTGTGCCGCGGTGCCGAACCCGTACCAGCCGGGCAGCATCAGGCGGCACTGCGCCCAGGAGAAAACCCATGGAATGGCACGTAACCGGTCGATGGAGCGTGACCGGGTCCGCGACGCCGGGCGACTGCCGATGTTCAGTTCGGCGATCTCGCTGATGACGGTAGACTCCCAGAAAAAGTCCTCGAAGCCCGGCGTGTCGTAAACCAGGTCACGGTACGCAGTGAACGCGTGCCCCGACAATGCTTCCATGGCCTCGAGGTACTCCGGCTTCGGTGGCCGCCCGGCGCCGCCGAGAACGGTTGCCTCGAGCGTGGCTGCTGCGAGGATCTCGAGGTTGTGACGCCCGACTTCCGGGTTCGAGTACTTGGCGCCGATGACTTCGCCCTGTTCCGTCAGCCGGATCTGTCCCTGCACGGTCCCGCCGGGTTGCGCCAGCACGGCTTCGTAGCTCGGTCCGCCGCCGCGACCTACGGATCCGCCACGGCCGTGGAAAAGACGCAGCCGGATATCGTGGCGACGGAACGTCTCGACCAGCGTGACCTGCGCCTTGAACAGCTCCCAGCGGGAGGTCAGGTAACCGCCGTCCTTGTTGCTGTCCGAATAGCCCAGCATCACCTCCTGCGCCGCGCCGCGGGAAGCGAGCATCCTGGCGTAGACCGGGATCGACATCAGTTCGTCCATCGCGATCGATGCGCGCCGCAGGTCGGCGATCGTCTCAAACAGCGGCACGATGTTGAGGTGCAGTGTCGCGTCCACCGGCCGGAACAGGCCAACCTCGCGCAGCAGCAGCGCGACCTCCAGCACGTCGGAGGCGCCTTCGCACTTCGAGATCACGTAGTTCGGGACGCACGCGGCACCGTAACGCTGGTGCATTTGCGCGGCGGCCTGCAGGATCTCGAGCTCGCTGCGCGACTCCGCTGAGTACTCGGCGTACGGCGAGCCGAGCAGTCGGGGCGTGGCCAGTTCCGTTACCAGCAGTTGCACGCGTCCCGCCTCATCGAGCGAGCGGTAATCGACGTCCGGCCGCGCCACTGCGAGCAACTCCGCGACGACGCGTTCGTGCACTTCGGAGTTCTGACGCAGGTCCAGCGCCGCGAGGTGGAAGCCGAACACGCTCACGCTCCGTCGCAGGCGTCGAAGTCGACCACGGGCCAGCAGTGAGGATCCATTCTCGAGCAGCGAGCTGTTGATCGTCTCCAGGTCCGCGGCAAATTCCTGCGCGCTGGCGTAAGGCGGCGCATCGCCGACCGCATGGCGCATCGGTTCGTGATGGTCGAGCGCGCGGCTTGTGGCCGCGATGCGTGCGTAGAGTCCGGTCAGCGCACGGCGGTACGGCTCGTCGCGGCGGTGCGGGCTCCTGTCAGGGGAGCGTTCGGCGAGCGCGTGCAGTGCCGGCGAAGCATCGTTTACCAGCGTCGTCATGCTGAGCTCGGTCCCGAGCGCATGCACTTCGTCGAGGTAGAACTCGAGAACCCGCGATGACTGCATACGCAGCGCCCGCTGCAGGACGTCCGCCGTCACGAACGGGTTGCCGTCGCGGTCGCCGCCGATCCACGAACCGACGCGCAGGAAGGGCGGCAGGTCGAACGGCGCGCCGCCCGGGCAGCGGCGCGCCAGTTCGTCCTCGAGGCTGCCGTACAGCAGTGGCAGCTCGGGCAGGAACGTCTGCTCGAAGAACGATAGTCCGTTCGCCACCTCGTCCAGCACGTCGAGCTTCTCGAGGCGCAGCATGCGCGTCTGCCACAGCGACAGCACGGCGCGGTGGACTTCCTCGTCGTTGTCCTTCAGTTCGCCCGGGGTGAGTTGTCGCCGGTCACGTGCCTGGAGCAATCGTTCGATGCGGGTCTCCAGGTCCCGGACGCTCTTGCGCTGTACCTCGGTCGGGTGTGCGGTGAGTACCGGGACGACCAGCCCGTCGTGGAAGAATGCGGTGAGCGCCTCGCGATCTGCCCCAGCGGCGAACGCTCTGTCCAGCGCGCGGGACAGCGTGCCGTCGGCCGGGGTGGCTCCGTCGATCTCGGCCTGTCGGGCGCGCCGGATGTTGTGCAGGTCCTCCGCGAGGTTGGCGAGATGCGAGAAGTAGCTGAACGCCCGCACGACCACCATCGTCTGCTCGCGCTCGAGGCCATCGAGGGTCTGCTCGAGGTCCTGCCGGGCCGCCGCATCCTCGTCCCTGCGGAAAGCGATTGAGCTCTGCCGCACTCGCTCGACGAGGTCGAACGCGTCTGCGCCCTCCTGGTCGCGCACGGTGTCGCCGAGCAGGCGCCCGAGCAGGCGCACGTCCTCGCGCAGGGACTGGTCAGGTTCGTAACGGGCGGCCATGCCTGAGCTTATCGCAAACACGCCCGAGTCTGCCCGGTCGGGTAGACTCGAGCAAATCACGTTCCTCTTGGGGGGATACCATGCCAAAGCCGACGGTCCTGATCTCCGGCGTCTCGGGCTTCATCGCGAAGCACTGTGCCGTCGAAATGCTGAACTGTGGTTACGGAGTCCGCGGCACCGTGCGCTCCCTCAAGAGAGCGGACGACGTCAGGGCCTCGATTGCCAGGCACGCCGACGTCGCACGGCTGGATTTCGTGCAGGCCGACCTCGATGCCGACGCCGGCTGGGACGCCGCAGTCGCCGGCTGCGCCCACGTGCTGCACGTCGCGTCGCCGTTTCCGGCGACCGAGCCGAAGGACGAGCAGGACCTCATTCGGCCAGCGGTGCAGGGCACGTTGCGGGTCCTCAGGGCGGCGAGCGCTGCCGGAGTGCAGCGCCTGGTGCAGACGTCGTCGATGGTAGCCGTGATGTACGGACACGCTCACGGTCGTACCGCGCCGTTTACCGAGGCGGACTGGACGGTCGTGGATGCGCCCGGCCTTACGGCTTATGCGAAGTCCAAGACGCTCGCTGAGCGCGCCGGACGCGAGTTCATGAAGAACGACCGGTCGGGCATGCACTACTCGACCGTCAACCCCGGGCTCGTGCTCGGGCCGGCGCTCGACCGCGACATCGGCACCTCAGCGCAGATCATCCAGATGTTCCTGAAAGGAAAGTATCCGGGTACTCCGCGGCTCAAGATCCCCTGCGTGGACGTGCGGGACGTCGCGCGAATGCATCGCCTGGCGCTCGAGGTCGACGCGCCGAGCTTCGGACGCTACCTCGGTGTGGCCGAGCCGCTCTGGCTGATCGAGATCGCGCGAGCCATTCGGGACAATCTCGGCGATGCTGGCCGCAAGGCGCCGAATCGCGAACTGCCGGACTGGCTGGTCCGTATCGTCGCGATCTTCGACTTTGCTGCGCGCCAGGCTGCGCCTGATCTCGGCAAGAACTTCGTCATCGACAACTCGCTGACCCGCCGGACCCTCGGCATGGAGTTCATTCCGGCGCGCGATTCCGCCGTCGCCATGGCCCGCAGCCTGGTCGAACTGAAGCTCGTCTGAAACCGTGCAGCGGCGGCGGATCTGGCTTGCTGTGCTGCTCGCGTGGGCAGGCGCGGTGCTGTCATCGGCTTCGGACGAAAGTCCCTACGATACCCTCAGGATCGAAGCGGTGCCGCCGGTCGGAGCGGCGGAACGTCCTGGCGACGGCCGCTGGACGATCCTGCTCGACGGCTACATCGACGCACTGGCGTCGAACCGACTGGGCGCGCTGATCGCGCAACAGGGCATCACAGAGGCGGACGTATACTTCAATTCGCCGGGCGGCAGCCTGATCGCGGGCATGGAGCTGGGCAGGCTGCTGCGGCAGCGTGGCTTTGACGCACATGTGGGCAAGCGGACCGCGGACGTCCGCGAGCTGATCGCAGGCGTCTGTTACAGCGCTTGTCCGTTTGCGTACGCAGGAGGCGTGCGGCGGTACCTGAAGCCCGAATCCGAGCTCGGCGTGCACCGTGCCGCGAACCGCGTACCGCTGCCCGACGAGACTGCATTCGAGAAGCTGGTGTCGCAGCAGGCCACCGAGTACCTGCTGGCGATGGGAGTAAACCCGGAATTGTTTTCTATCATGTCGCAGGTGCCGCACGACGCGATCCGGGGCCTGACGCGCGAGGAAGCGCGGCGTCTCATGCTGGTGAACGAATGAGCCTGTCCATGTCCACGTTTTCGGCGAGCGCATATCAGGAGAAGCAGACATGCTGACCGTCCATCATCTCGAAACGTCGCGCTCGCAGCGCATCCTCTGGCTGCTTGAGGAACTCGGTGTTCCGTACGAACTCAAGATCTACCGCCGCAATCCGATGACCCGGCTGGCGCCACCGGAGTTGAAGCAGGTACATCCACTCGGCAAGTCGCCCGTGATCACGGACGATGGCGAGGTCGTTGCCGAATCCGGCGCGATCATCGAGTACCTGGTGGAGAAATACGGGTCACAGGGCAAGGGTGAGCTGGCGCACCTCCAGCCGGCATTGGGCACGAGCGAGCACCGGCAGTGCAGGTTCTGGATGCACTACGCGGAAGGCTCGCTGATGGGCTGGCTGCTGATGAAGCTCGTGTTCACGACCATTCCGAAGCGGCCCATGCCGTTCTTTGCCAGGCCGATCGCGCGCGGGCTCTGCGGGAAGGTGCAGGAAACGCTGGTCGACCCGAACCTGAAGACGGCGTCCGACTTCATGGAGGAGCACCTCAGTCGCCACCGCTGGTTCTCCGGCGCCGATCTCACGATGGCCGATTTCCAGATGAGCTATCCGATCGAGGCGCTGCTTACTCGGGCGGCCGATCCGGGCGCCTTTCCCAGGATCAGGGATTTCCGGGATCGGGTTCGCGCGCGCCCGGCTTACCAGCGGGCGGAGGCGAAGGGCGGCCCGGCGATACCTTCGTTCTGAATCCAGTGCGTGTCCTCGGAGTACAGGTCGGGCGCGTCCAGCCGCTGGCGGCAGGCGACCAGACGGTCATGAGCGGCATCGTCAAGCGCGCGGTTTCCGGGAATGTCGCCGTGCGGGTCCTGGGCCTGGAGGGTGACGAGCAGGCCGATCTCACGGTGCACGGCGGGCTGTCGAAGGCCGTCTACGCCTACCCGGTCGAGCATTACGGGTTCTGGCGCGATGCGCGACGGGAATGGGGACTGTCCCCCGAATTGCCCCACGGCAGCCTCGGGGAGAACCTCACGATCGAAGGCTTGCTCGAGGATTCGCTCTACGTCGGCGACACGCTGCTATTCCCGGGTTGTGCCCTTCGAGTGACACAGCCGCGCATGCCTTGCTACAAGTTCGCCGCGACCATGGGCCACGCGCATGCGGCCCGGAAGATGATGCAGAGCGGATTCAACGGGTTCTACCTGGCTGTCGACGTGCCGGGCAGCATCGAAGCTGGGCAGGACTTCGAGCTCGAGCCTGGCCCACGCGCAATGTCTCTCAGTCTGGCACTTCGTCGTGCTTGATCTCGCTGGTCGTGGGCGGCGCGGCGCTGAAAGACGCGCCGCACGCGAACGAGAGCAGGCAGGCAACGATGACCGCGACCCAGCCCCATGCGCGTGCGCCATCGCCGGCCAGCGTGGCCAGCAATGTGACTTCGCGCTGGTGCACCAGCACGGCGCCGATCAGAGCGACGGCGGCCGCGATCGTCATCGTCCGGTGCCATTTCAGGCGGGCTCGCATTGGCATTGCTCCAGTTCCCTGCAGATGCGGCGATCCTGCCATGATGCCGGCGCCGCTCATACGTGACCGCATGAGACGGTATCTGCCAAGAACTGGCGGTAATGAGTAGCCCGGCCCCGACGAATTTGAGCGTCCGGCAGCGGTCAGGTAGCGTACCGGGGATGTGGGCCCGCCTCGAGGAGCCTGAGTCACCGTGACTGTCCATCCGACCGCCATAATCGAAGACGGCGCGCAACTCGGCGCGGACTGCGTGATCCATGCGCACGCGATCGTCACGCGTCATTGCGTGCTGGGCGACGGCGTCGTCGTGCACCCTTTCGCCGTTGTCGGCGGTGACCCGCAGGACCTGAGTTTCGATCCGTCAACACGGTCTGGCGTGCGGATCGGCGCGCGCACGGTGATCCGCGAGCACGTGACCGTTCATCGCGCGACGAAGGCCGATTCGTGGACCGAGGTCGGTGCCGGCTGTTTCCTGATGGTTTCCTGTCACGTGGCCCACGATTGCCGGCTCGGGGACCGGGTGATCATGGCGAACGCGGTGCTGCTCGCCGGGCACGTGCATGTGGGTGATGGCGCCTTCGTGGGTGGCGGCGCGGTGGTCCACCAGTTTGCACGGATCGGAGAGGGCGCGATGATCGGCGGCGCCGCGCGAGTCGCCCGCGACGTCCCTCCGTTTACGATGACCACGGAACGGGACGAAGTGGTAGGCCTCAATGTCGTGGGCCTGCGCCGCCGCGGCCTGCCGCGACAGACGGTCGAGGAGTTGAAGCGGGCTTTTCGCGCGGTCAACGTCTCGGTCGGCAACATGCGCGAACTCGCCGCGGGCGCACTCGCAGGCGGCGACTACTCGAGCGCCGAAGCCCGGAGGTTCCTCGAGTTTTTCAGGGAAGGCAGGCGAGGCTTCGTGCGCGCGCGCCGCGGCGCTGCCGAGGGCGAGTCGTCGGGTGATTGACACAACATGACAGGTACCCAGCAATGGCACTCTCAGGTCTCGACGCGGCAATTGCCGACGCACTGATCGGCATCGACACGGTCTGGGGCGGCGACGTCATGAACCCGTCCGGCACGGGCCGGTTCATCGCCGATTGCTGGTTCTCCGACGAGCCGCTGCCTCGCTCGTACACGCATCCTGCGGCTGCGGCGTTGCGTGCCAATGGCGGGGTCGGAGCAGAGAAGCCGGACGCGGCTGCCCTCTCTGCGTACCTGGCTAACGTGGACGTCAAGGGCGCGATTCAGCTCGTAATCGCCAGCGCGCAGGAGATTGGCGGTCTGCGCGGCGCGCACCTGGAGGGGCTAGGGCTCTGCTCCGAGGTAATGCTGGCCCTTGCCATGGAAATCGTGGGCAAGGGCCCGCCGGTGCCTTACGAACGCTGTGTGCGGACGATTACCGGCGCACCGCCGGAGCCATCCCGTCCGGAAGCGAAACGGCATCGTGTCGCGGAGCTGCTTTCTGCAGCCGGGTATCCAGTGGCGAGCGCAGAGTTGCTGCTCCAGTCAGTAGATGCGTGGCGTTTCGAGCGCCGCGTGCCGAAGGAGTCGATTGCGACGCTGGGCGCAGAGTTCATCGCTCACTACGACGCGCTTTGCGAGACGCACCTTGTCCCGTACCTCCCCACAGAGCTTGCACGGGTGCCGCGCGCCAACGTGCGATTCCTGCCGATTGAAAATGCGTGGTTCTCGGGCTCCATGAACTACCTCGGTCACGCGCGGAAGGCCGACGGTTCGCCGGAGTACGAGGCGACCTATGAGCTCAATGCGGCGCTCGAGATTTCAGTGCCGGAATTCCAGCAGCTGGTGAGCCACGAGGTCGTGCCCGGGCACGTGACGACATTCGCGTACCTGCAGAACCTGTTCGTGCGCAGGCTCGCCGGGTTCGAAGCCTCGGTGCAGGCCATGAACACGCGCGACGCGGTGCTGTCCGAAGGCATCGCCAATAACGCGATCCTGATCGCGTACGGCGTGACCGAGCTTTCGGACCTGCCCGACCGCGACCTCGAACTCGGCGTGCTGCTTGCGTTGCTGCAGGACGACGCGAAAAACCAGTCGTCGTACCTGACCTGGAAGGAGGGGCTGCCGCAGCCCGAGGTGGCGGCGATCCTGCGCCAGGATTTCCTGGTTTCGCCCGAGCGGGCCGACAAGCTGTCGGGTGCGTGGGGGCGTCATCCGCTGCTCGGCCGGATGTACCTGCCCGCCTACCGGGCGGGTACCGAGCTGGTCGCGCGGCTGCGTCGCGAGTATCCGCCCGAGGTTATCCTGCCGGCGCTGTACGGCGCCCGCGGGCTGGTCGATTCGCACACGTTGCCGAAGCTGCTGCAGTCAGCGTGAGGCCCGGGCCGCTTGAGGCCGAGATCATCCCGGCCGGGCGCGGTGACTACTCCGTAATGCGGTTCGGCAGCCAGCGCGCGTAGGTGCCGCAACGCCAGAGCCACTCGAGCGGACCCATCCGGTAGTGCGCGAGCCACGCGTGGCTCAGCGACGCGAGCGCGAAAAAGACCAAGAACGCGAGCGCGGTGAGCGTCGGCCCGCCCAGTTGGCCGTACAGGCCTAATCCCCACGGTTCCGCGAGAGTCGCCATCGCAATTGACTGGCCGACGTAGTTCGACAGAGCCATGCGTCCGGCGGACTCCATGCGCACGTACCACCAGCGACGCCGGCCCGCCTTCGCATTCAGCATCACGCGCGCCCCCAAACCGATGGCCAGCGGGAATGCGCTCGCCACATGGAGCCACTCCGGCCACCGCCAGTCCGAATGCCCCTGGATCTCCTGCGATTGCAGCACCGTGGCGATGAGGCTGAGCGGCAGGCCGATGCCAAGGCCGATCAGCGAGACTCGCCGCCAGGTTGCGAGCGGCGCGTTGCGGATGACGCCGCTGCGCGCCAGTGCCGCCCCGACCATGAAAAGTCCGAGCGTTCTCCACAGCAGGATCAGGCCGAAGAACGCGAGCATCAGTGAATACTGCTCGGCATGCAGCCGCAACAGCGGGCCGACTGCGCCCTGCTGGCGGGCGGAGAACTCGTGCGGCCACGACGCGGGATCGGAGGTGCGGATCGCGGCCAGTTGCTGCTTCGCGCGAGCATATTCCGTGGCAACGCTCTCGCCCCAGTCCTGCGGGCCCCAGCGCAGCAGCAGCGCGATCATCGTGAGAAACAGTATCAGCGCCATCACGGCCAGGGTCGCGCGCCAGTTCCTTCCCCATAGCGAGACTGCTGCGACCGCCAGAGCGACGACCGCTGCAATCGTGATCGGGACAGATACCCGTCCCAGTGCGCCGAGCTGGAATCCCCACACGATTGTTGCCCCGATGAGCACCACGCCGATCCGGTACAGGTTTTCCGTAGACAGCCCGCGAGCCGCGTAGAGCAGCATGCCCGCAATCGCATACGGCAGCAGAACTTCAGCCGGGTAGAGCAGCAGTCCGTGGGCGAGACCGAACAGGGCGAGCAATGCGAGCCGACGCATGTAGACGCCCGTGAATACGGCGCCGCGCCCGGCGAGGCGCTCGCCTTGCAGCGCAAAGCCGGCGCCGAACAGCAGTGAGAACAGCGTGATGAACTTGAGATCCACCAGTGCGTCGAAGAACCCCCAGTCGAGCCAGGCAACGAGGTCGCTGCCGCCGCGTCCCGGCACGGCAAACGCCGCGACTTCCCAGGGAAGGAACATCTGGCGGACGTTGGCAAGCAGGATCCCGAGCAGCGCGACACCCCGGATCGCATCGAGCGCGGCGATCCGGGCGCCGGATTCGAGCGGAGCGGGGCTCAGCCCCAACCCAGTGTCTTCGCCACGAGCGAGTCTGCCCAACGGTCGGGAAGTCGAGAGATGATTTTTCGCGACGTGGAGTCCTTCCCCATCCTATAGCGCGTCTTCGGTCGTGTTGCTGTGAATGCGTGCACCACGTCCCGCGTCACGTATTGCGTCGGGGATGCGTGTTGCGACGAATGGGCGGCAGCCTTGCGCAACGCCTCCACGAGTCCGCCGTAGTTCTCGACGAGGCCCTTTGGCGGGTCACTCATGATCCCGTCGAAATCGCTGGCACCCTTCTTCCATATCTCGGTCGCGATCGCGCCGGGCTCCAGCAGCGAGACCTGGATGCCCCAGGGCCGCAACTCGCGGCGCAGTGCGTCGCTGAACGCCTCCATCGCGTGTTTCGACATCGAATACGGTCCGAGTGCGGGCGCCGCGAAGAACCCAGCGATCGAGCCCGTGGACAGGATGCGGCCGCGAGCACTGCGGAGCAGCGGCAGGAACGCCTGTGTCACTGCGACCTGGCCGACCACGTTCACCTCGAGCTGGCGCCGGAGG
>Ga0113563_10002987_pt1 | contig 10409 bp, 7 predicted proteins | sample Mud3Dept3metaG_FD_80117 | JGI IMG/M metagenome (GOLD analysis project Ga0113563, IMG submission 80117) | Freshwater wetland microbial communities from Ohio, USA, analyzing the effect of biotic and abiotic controls - Mud 3 Core 4 Depth 3... | ecosystem: Environmental > Aquatic > Freshwater >...
GCTCGGCGGCTGGTGGGCCTCGCGCGCCCTGCCCCTGACGCTGACGGTCATTCTCGCTGCCGCCGCAGTGCTGCTCGCGCTGGCGTGGCGGCGGCGACGGACGCCCCGCCCGGCCGCGGCGCTCGGCGCGACCGCGTTCGCGCTGGCCGGTGAGGGCGCGCTGCTCGCCGGCGGGGCGGTGGCCGGATCCCTGTTGCTGCTCGCCGGCGCCGCGCTCGTCGTCGCGGTCGGTCGCAGCGCGGAGCACTCGTGCGGCGACGCGCCGCGGTGGTTCGGCGACCCCGGGGCGACCCGCAACGAGGCCGTGCTGCTGGTCGCGGTGCTGGCAATCGCGACGGCGCTGCGGCTGTACGCCCTCGACCGCGTGGTCGGCTGGTTCGACGGCGAGCTGACCGGCTACTACGCCGCGGCGACCCGGCTTGCCGGGATCCCGCTCGCCAACGAGGGGGTGGACGGCTCGTGGGCGCCGCTCGGCCTGACGTTCTATCCGCCGTACGTCGTCGCGCTGCGGCTGGCCGGGACGACGGTGCTGGCGCTGCGCCTCGCCGCGGCGTGGGTCGGCGTCCTGACGATCCCCCTCTTCTACCTGTTCGTGCGCCGGGTCGCCGGCGCCCCGGCCGCGCTGCTCGCGGCGGCGCTGCTCGCGCTCGACCCGCTCAACCTCGGCTGGAGCCGCTCCGACGTCCACCCGCACGGCTTCACCCTCTGGCCGGTGCTGCTCGTCTGCCTGGCGACGCTCGCCGCGCTGCGCGCGGGGACGCGGCGGGCGTGGCTGGCGACGGCGTTGACGATGGGGCTCGCCTGGCACCAATACCCGTCGGGGCAGGCGGCGGTGCTCATCCCGCCGCTCGCGCTCGCGCTCCAGGCGGGCGGGCCCGGCTCGCGGCGGGCGCGGTGGCGGCGGGGGTTGCCGTTCCTCCTGCTCGGGGTCGTGCTGTGGTTCGCCGGGCTGCCGCTGTCGGGCTGGCTCGCGACCGGCCGCGTCGCGCTGCGCAACCCGTTCACGCTGACCGGCGCGCGCGCGGCCTGGGGCCAGGACCACGGGTCGGCGGGGCTGACCGGCCGGGCGGCGCTGGTGAGCCGGACCGCGGTTGCCAACGCCGCCGATCTCGCGCTCGGCATCTTCCGCGAGGCCCGCGTGGTCAGCCACCAGGACTTCCTGCCCGATCCCGGTCCCGTGCCGGTGCGGACGCTGCCGTGGGCGGTCGCGGTGGCCGGACTGCTCGGAACGGCGCTGCTCGTGCGCCGGCGTGCCGATCCCGGGGCGGCGGTGCTGCTGGCGTGGCTGGCGGCCGCGCCGCTGCCGGCGCTGCTCGCCGCCGAGGCGTACCCCAAGCGGGCGGCGACGCTGTTTCCAGCGCTGATCGCGATCGCTGCGGTGTTCGCCGTCTGGCTGGTCGACGCGACGTGGCGCGAGCCGGCGCGTCGGCCGCGCCGGGCGCTCGCTGCGCTCGCCGGCGCGGCGCTGCTCGTCCACCTCGCCCTGACCTGCTTCGCCTGGTTCTCCGGCCGGTCGTGGCCGGCACGTCGGCCGACCGAGATCGCCGTCGCCCGCCACGTCGCCGCCGAGATCGTGCCCGGCACGCTGGTCGTCGTCGACGGCGTGTTCAGCTACCTCGACGGCAAGCTGCTCTTCCTGCTGCTCGACGACCTCGTCGCGCCGCTGCGCCGGCCCAACGCTTACCTGATCTTCGAGGGCGACACCGAGGCGTTCCGCCGGATCGTCGAGCGGCCGGTCGAGGCGCTCGCCTACCTCGACGAGACCGCCTGGCCGTACCGCTGGACCAGGCTCGCCGAGCAGCGCGCCGAACTCGACGCGACCGGCGAGTGGCGCCGTGCCGTCTGGGTGATCGGCGCGCGCTCGTTGCCGGACCAGCGGCCGAACCCGCGGCACGTGGCGCTCGTGCGCGCGGCCTGCCCGGGAGCGCGCGAGCGGACGTTCGCCGACGTCGGCGCGCCGGCCCCGCCCTACGACGTCACGGTGCTGGTCTGCGAGTCGCCGGCCGCGGGACGGCGGGCGGGAACGGCGGGATCGGCGAGGTAGACCGGCGGCCGTGCGGGAAGCGCTATCCGGCGGACGAACGCGCTCCTTCACGGGCTTTTCACAGGCTCCCCCGACAGTGCCGGACGCGGGCCAGGCCCGCAGGGAGGCAAACGATGAGCACGACGATGAAGACGACCCTGGCGGCGCTGGCAACCGTGACGCTCGCCCTGTCGGCCCGGGCCCAGGCGGTCAAGGTCGACGCGAATCTGCCCGTCTACACGCCCGAAGCGACCGTCTCGGGCAACCTCAACTCGGTCGGCTCGGACACCATGAACAACCTCATGACGCTGTGGGCCGAGGGGTTCGCGAGGTTCCACCCCGGGGTCAAGATCCAGGTCGAGGGCAAGGGTTCGTCGACCGCGCCGCCGGCGCTGATCGCCGGCACGGCCCAGCTCGGCCCGATGTCGCGCGAGATGAAGGACACCGAACTCGACGCGGTCGAGGCCAAGTACGGCTTCCCGCCGACCCAGCTCGCCACCTCGATCGACGTGCTCGCCGTCTACGTCCACAAGGACAACCCGCTCGCCTCGCTCTCGCTGCCCGAGGTCGACGCGGCGTTCTCGAAGACCCGCAAGGGCGGCTTCGCCAACAACGCGACGACCTGGGGGCAGCTCGGCGTCAAGGGCGACTGGGCGAACAAGCCGCTGTCGCTGTACGGCCGCAACTCGGCGTCGGGCACCTACGGGTTTTTCAAGGAGAAAGCGCTCTACAAGGGCGACTACAAGGACACCGTCAAGGAGCAGCCCGGCTCGGCGTCGGTCGTCCAGGGCGTGACCGAGGACCTCTACGGCATCGGCTACTCCGGCATCGGCTACAAGACCTCGGGCGTGCGCGCGCTGCCGCTCGCCGCCAAGCTCGGCGCGCCCGCGTTCGAACCCAACTACGAGAACGCGCTGTCGAAGAAGTACCCGCTCGCGCGCGCCCTCTACGTCTACGTCGTGCGCGACCCGCGCAAGCCGATGGACGCGCTGACCCGCGAGTTCCTGCGCTTCGTCTTCTCGCGCCAGGGTCAGGAAATCGTCATCAAGGACGGCTACCTGCCGCTGAGCGCCGAGATGGTCGCGCAGGAGCTGGCCAAGCTGAAGTAAGCTGCGCAACGAGCGGGGGCCCGGGACGGCTCGCCGTCCCGGGCCTTCGCATCAGAACCCGGCCATGAGCCCGCTCTCCGCCGCCCGGCTGCCGCGCGCCCGCCTGGTCGATCGCCTGGTCGCCGGCGTGATCACGACCGGCGGCGCGCTGATCCTCGTCGCGGTCGGGTTTCTCATGCTGTTCCTGGCGCTCGAGTGCGTGCCGCTGCTGCGCTCCGGCGCGCTCACCGCCGGCCCCGGCGGGACGAGTCCGCAGGCCGCCCTGGTCGCCGTCGAGGACGAGTACCGGGAAGCGCTCGCGGTGCTCGGTCGCGACGCGCTCGTCCGTCGGATCGGCAGGGTCGCCGGCGGCTCCGAGGTCGCGCTCGAGGGTACCGCCGTGCCGCTGCGCGAGGCACGCGCCTCCGCCGACGGGCGCCTGCTCGCCGCGATCGACGCCGGCGGGACGCTGCACGTCTGGGCGTACCGGGTGCGGACGACGTGGCGCGGCAACGACCGGGTGCTGGAGCCGTCGGCGCGCATCGTCTTCCGGACGCCCGGACCGACCGGCGCGACGATCGCCGCGATCGCCGGCGACAGCGGCGCCGCTGCGGTGTTGCTCGGCACGCCGGAGGGCGGTCTCGTGCTGCGCGGCGGCGACGACGAAGTGACCGGCGTGGTCCTCGGGGCGAGCGCCCCGCCGCGGCTCGGCGCGCTCGCGGCCGACGGCAACCAGGCCTGGCTGGCGTCGGCCCGCGAGCTGTCGTTCTACGACCTCGGGGAGGTGGGCGACGGCGAGTCGGCGGCGCCGGTCGCGACGGCGCTGCTCGCCGACGAGCCGAGCGCCGCGGCGCTCGTCCTCGGCGATGTGACGCTGTTGGTCGGCGACGCGACCGGCGCGGTGTCGGCGTTCCAGGTCGTTTCCGGCGAGCTGCCGGGCACCCGCCGCATCGAGCGCGCCGCCCAGTTCGCCGGGCGCGGGCCCGTCCTCGGTCTCGCCCCGTCGCAGCGCGACAAGACGTTCGCGATCCTGCGGCCGGGCAGTGCCGAGCTCGCCCACCTGACTTCCCGGCGGGTGGTCGCCGAGCTGGCGGGGGTGCCGGCCGACGCGGCGCTGATCGGCCTCGCGCCGCGCCGTGACGGCCTGTTCATCGTCACGGCGGCGGGCGGGGTGGAGCGCTGGAGGCTCGAGGCGCCGCACCCGGAGGCGTCGCTGGCGACGCTGTTCCTGCCGGTCCGCTACGAGGGGTTCAGCGAGCCGGAGCTGGTCTGGCAGTCGACCGGCGGGACCTCGGCGTTCGAGCCCAAGCTGTCGCTCGTGCCGCTGTTCGTCGGCACCTTCAAGGGCGCGCTCTACGCGCTGCTGTTCTCCGCTCCGGTCGCCGTGCTCGCGGCGCTTTACGTCAGCCAGTTCGCGCCGCTGCGCCTGCGCGCGGTCGCCAAGCCGGTCGTCGAGCTGATGGCGGCGTTGCCGTCGGTCGTGGTCGGCTTCATCGCCGCGCTGTTCCTGGCTCCCATCCTCCAGCGCTACCTGGTCGGGATCCTCGCGGCGCTGGTCGTCGTGCCGGCGGCAATCGCCGCGCTCGGCCTCGCCTGGAGCGCCGCGCCGGTGACCTGGCGCCGGCGGCTGACCGCCGGCGGCGAGGTCGTCCTCGTCGCGGCGATCGCCGGGTTCGCGGGCGCGCTCGTGCTGGCCGGCCAATCGGCGATCGAGCGCGCGCTGTTCGGCGGCGACCTCGCGACGTGGCTCGCGACCTACGCCGGCGTGACCTACGACCAACGCAACGCCGTGGTGGTCGGCTTCGCGCTCGGTTTCGCGGTGATCCCGATCGTCTTCACCCTCGCCGAGGACGCCTTCTCGAACGTGCCGCCGAGCCTGGTTTCGGCGTCGCTCGCGCTCGGCGCCACCCCGTGGCAGGCGGCGCGCACCGTCGTGCTGCCGGCCTCGAGCCCCGGCCTGTTCGCGGCCGTGATGATCGGCCTCGGCCGCGCGGTCGGCGAGACGATGATCGTGCTGATGGCGACCGGCAACACGCCGATCCTGTCGCTGTCGCCGTTCGACGGCATGCGAACGATGTCGGCGTGCATCGCGGTCGAGCTGCCGGAGGCGCCGTACGGCGGGACGCTCTACCGGGTGCTGATCCTGACCGCGCTGCTGCTGTTCGCGATGACGTTCGTCATCAACACGGTCGCGGTGATCGTCGCGGCGCGCCTGCGCAAGCGGTTCGGGAGGCTGGCGGCATGAGCGCCCTGCGCGGCTGGCTCGCCGAGGGCACCTCGCAACGGTGGCTCACCGTGGCGGCGGTGCTCCTGTCGCTCGGCATGATCGCCGGACTGGTCACCCTCGTCGTCCAGGTCTCCGCCTCCGCGTTCTGGCCCGGAGAGGTTGTCGAGCTGACGCTCGCCGACGGCAACCGGCTGCTCGGCGAGGAGGCGGGGCGGCAGGACGACCCGCTCTCGCCCGGCCGGGAACGGGTGCGCATGAAGGTGGGCAACCGCGACCTCGACCCCGCCGACTTCCGCTGGGTGCGCGACAGCCAGGTGACTGCACGGCGGCTGCCGAGCGACGCGTGGCTGCTCGAGCGCCGCGAGTACGGTCCGTTCTACGGCTACGCCCGGCGCCTCGTGCTGGCCGACCGCACGGTCGAGGCAACAACCGGCGACCTGCGCGGCGAACTCGGGCGGGCGCTCGCCGAGTCGATCCGCCTGGTCGAGGACGAGCGCGCGCTGTTCACCCGCGTCGCCTCGCTGCACGAGCCGGTGGTCGAGATCGACACGTTGATCGCCGCGGCGCGCGGCCGCGGCGAGCCGACCGCCGGGCTCGAGGCGCGCCGCGAGGTGGCCGCCGCCCGCGAGCGCGCGACCTCGACGCCGCTGCTCGCCGAGTTGTCCGCCCTGCGCGGGCGGCTCGAGCAGGGAGTGCTCGAGCTCGAGGTCGCCGACGGCACGCTCCAGACCGTGCCGCTGGCGAAGATCGTCAGGGCGATTCCGGTCAACCGGTTGTCGACCGGCGGCAAGCTCGCGCTCTACCTGTCGCGCTGGGCCGAATTCGTCGGCGGCGAACCGCGCGAGTCGAACACCGAGGGCGGCATTTTTCCGGCGCTGTTCGGCACCGCGTTGATGGTCATGCTGATGACGATCGTCGTCGTGCCGCTCGGCGTGATCACCGCCGTCTACCTCAACGAGTACGCCCGCGACAACCTGTTCACCAAGGCGGTCCGGCTCGCGCTCGCCAACCTCGCCGGCGTGCCGTCGATCGTCTTCGGCGCGTTCGGCCTGGCGTTCTTCGTCTGGACGCTCGGCGGGGCGATCGACCGCCTGCTGTTCAGCGACGTGTTGCCGACGCCGACGTTCGGCACCGGCGGCATTTTGTGGGCGTCGCTGACGCTCGCCCTGCTCACCGTGCCGGTCGTCGTGGTCGCCACCGAGGAGGGGCTGCAGTCGGTGCCGCAGGCGGTGCGCGACGGCGCCCGGGCGCTCGGCGCGACGCGCTGGCAGACGCTGCGCCGGGTCGTCCTGCCGTACGCCATGCCCGGCATCCTGACCGGGGCGATCCTGGCGGTGGCGCGCGGCGCCGGCGAGGTCGCGCCGCTCATGCTGACCGGCGTGGTCAAGCTGGCGCCCGACCTCGCCGTCAACCTGGAGCCGCCGTTCCTCCACCTCGAGCGCAAGTTCATGCACCTCGGCTTCCACATCTACGACGTCGGCTTCCAGTCGCCCAACGTCGAGGCGGCCAAGCCGATGGTCTACGCCACGGTGCTCGTCCTGCTCGCGCTCGTCGTCGTCCTCAACCTCGCGGCGATCGCGCTGCGCAACCGGCTTCGCCGCAAGCTGCGGAGCTCGGCGGTATGAGCGCGCCGGCCCCCGCCCTCGAGACGCGCGGCCTGGTCGTCGGCTTCGGCGGCACCGAGGTTCTCAAGGGCATCGAGATCGCCGTGCCGCGCCGGCAGATCACCGCCCTGGTCGGCCCGTCGGGGTGCGGCAAGTCGACGCTGCTGCGCTGCTTCAACCGGATGAACGACCACCTCGCCGGCTTCTTCCACCGCGGCGAGGTGCTGGTCGGCGGACGCGACGTCTACGACCCGGGCTGGCCGCTCGAGTCGCTGCGCTTCGCGGTCGGCATGGTGTTCCAGAAGCCCAACCCGTTTCCGCTGTCGATCCGCGACAACGTCCTGTTCGGCCCGACGATCGCCGGCGTCGAGCGGCGCGCCGCGCTCGACGAGATTCTCGAACGGTCGCTGCGGGGCGCGCAGCTGTGGGACGAGGTCAAGGACCGGGTCGGCGCCTCGGCGCTCGAGCTCTCGGGCGGGCAGCAGCAGCGGCTGTGCATCGCCCGCGCGCTCGCCTCGAGCCCGGAGATCCTGCTGCTCGACGAGCCGGCGTCGGCGCTCGACCCGATCGCGACCGCCAAGCTCGAGGAGACGCTGGTCGAGCTCGCCGGCGAGGTCACCGTCCTGCTCGTCACCCACAACATGCAACAGGCCGGCCGGATCGCACACCGCACCGCCTTCCTCTACCTCGGCGAGCTGATCGAAGAGGGCGAGACGACGGCGATGTTCAGCAGGCCCAGCGAGAAGTTGACGGAGGACTACCTGACCGGACGCTTCGGCTAGGGGCTCGGAATAGGATTGGACCATGGAAAGCCCGTTCGTTCATGAACTCGATGCCCTCAAGACGTTCCTGCTGACGATGGCCGGCGAGGTCGAGCACCAGCTCGAGCTCACCGTGCGCTCGCTGGTCGAGCGCGACGCGACGCTGGCGGAGCAGGTGATCGCCGGCGACGCCCTGATCGACCGGCGCGAGATCGAGGCCGACCGGCACATCGTCGAGGCGATCGTCCGCGGCCGTCCGCTCGCCCGCGACCTCCGCTTCGTGATGACCGCCGGCAAGATCGCCCCCGACCTCGAGCGGATCGGCGACCACGCGGTCAACATCGCCAGGCGGTCGCTGCAGCTGTCGGGGTTGCCGCCGCTCAAGCGGCTGGTGACGACGCCGCGGATGGCCGCGGTGGTCGTCGGCATGGTCCACGACGCGATCGCGGCGTTCGTGGGCGGCGACGCCGAGAAGGCGCGGGCGGTGATCGCGCGTGACGACCAGGTCGACGCGATGAACGAGGAGCTGGTCCGCGAGCTGCTCACCTACATGATGGAGGACCCGCGAACGATCGCGCGCGGCCTCGCCCTCGCGGAGGTCGTGCGGTCGCTCGAGCGGATCGGCGACCAGGCGACCAACATCGCCGAGCAGGTCATCTACCTGGTCGAGGGCGAGGACGTCCGGCACAAGCGGGTCGGGGGCGGCGACGATTGAGCGAGGCGGTCCGCTTCGAGGTGGCGGGGCTCGAGTGCCGGTACGGCGACGCGGTCGCGGTGCGCGACGTGTCGATGACCGTCCCGGCGCACGGGGTGACCGCCTTCATCGGCCCTTCCGGGTGCGGCAAGTCGACGATCCTGCGCTGTTTCAACCGCATGAACGACGTGATCGGCAACTTCTCGCTGAGCGGCCGGGTGCTGCTCGACGGCGAGGACGTCAACGCGCCGGGCACCGACCCGACCTCGGTGCGCCGCCGGGTCGGCATGGTGTTCCAGCGCTCCAACCCGTTCCCGTCGTCGATCTTCGACAACGTCGCCTACGGCCTCCGCCTGCGCGGCTCGTTGCCGCAGGCCGAGCTGGCGCTGCGCGTCGAGCGGGCGCTCGGCGCGGCGGCGCTGTGGGACGAGGTCAAGGACCGGCTCGACGCCAACGCCAGCTCGCTGTCGGGCGGTCAGCAGCAGCGCCTGTGCATCGCCCGCGCGCTCGCGGTCTCGCCCGAGGTGCTGCTGTTCGACGAGCCGGCCTCGGCGCTCGACCCGATCTCGACCGCGCGGGTCGAGGAGCTCGTGCTCGAGCTCGGCCGGCGGCTGACCGTCGTCATCGTCACCCACAACCTGCAGCAGGCGACGCGCGTCGCCGACCGCACGGCGTTCTTCCTGCACGGCCGGCTGGTCGAGTACCGGCCGACGCTCGAGCTGTTCACGACGCCGCGGCAGCCGGAGACCGAGGCGTACGTCTCGGGGCGGTTCGGATGAGCGTGCGCGCCTTCGTCGTCGAGGACGATCCCGACATTGCGCAGCTCGTGCGCCGGCACCTCGAGCGCTCGGGCGAGTACCAGGTCAGCGTCTTCGGCACCGGCGCCGACTTCCTCGGCGCCTGCGAGACGCGCGTGCCGGACCTCGTCATCCTCGACCTCAACCTGCCGGACACCGACGGGCTCACGCTGTGCCGCGAGCTGCGCTCGTGGGAGGCGACCCGCACCGTGCCGATCCTGATGCTGACCGCCCGCGCCGGCGAGTCGGACCGGGTCGCCGGCCTCGACCTCGGCGCCGACGACTACCTCACCAAGCCGTTCTCGCTGCGCGAACTGGCCGCGCGGCTCAACGCCCTGCGGCGCAGGGTCGACTGGGAGCGCGGGGCCCCCGGCGGCGTCTACCGCGACCGCCGGCTCGAGGTCGACGCCGCGCGGATGCGGGTGCTCTGGCAGGGCCGCGAGGTGCACCTGACGCGACGCGAGTTCGACGTGCTCTGGCACCTGATCTCGCTCGGCGGGCGGATCGCCTCGCGCGAGCAGATCCTCGACGGGGTGTGGGGGTTGGCGACCGAGGTCGACGCGCGGACGATCGACGCGCACATCAGGACGATCCGGCGCAAGCTCGGCGACGACGTGATCGAGACCCAGGTCGGCGTCGGCTACCGGTTTCGGAGCGAGCCATGAGGCGACGGCAGCGGCCCGGGATGGCGGTGGGCTTAGCGACGTTCGTGGTCGCGCTGCTCGTCAGCGCGCTGGTCGGACTGCGCCACGCGGCGTTGCTGCGGGCGCACGACGTCGACACGCTGCGCCGCGCGGTCGAGGCGCTCGCGCCGCAGGCCGCGCCGCTGTTCGCGCTGCCGCCGGGCGCGGCCGACGCCGAGATCCGGCGCTGGGCGGCGGCGAGCGGCCAGCGGGTCACGCTGATCGCCGCCGACGGGCGCGTCCACGCCGACTCGTGGACGACGCCGCAGTTGCTCGACCGGCTCGAAGACCACGCCGGGCGCGAGGAGATCGTGGCGGCGCGACGGGGCGGGGTCGGCGTCGCGCACCGCAAGTCGACGACGACCGATCGCCCGAGCATGTACGTCGCGCACCTCGTCGGCTCGGCCGAGCGGCCGCTCGGCTTCGTCCGCCTGGCGCGCGAGTGGCGGCCCGCCGTGCTGCCGTGGTCGGCGTTGCTCGTCGCGCTGTCCGCGGCGTTGGCCGCCGGGCTGGTCGCCGGGCGCCTCGAGGA
>Ga0113563_10002988_pt1 | contig 10409 bp, 7 predicted proteins | sample Mud3Dept3metaG_FD_80117 | JGI IMG/M metagenome (GOLD analysis project Ga0113563, IMG submission 80117) | Freshwater wetland microbial communities from Ohio, USA, analyzing the effect of biotic and abiotic controls - Mud 3 Core 4 Depth 3... | ecosystem: Environmental > Aquatic > Freshwater >...
CAAGGCGCTCGACGCGATCCACGAGAGCGCGATGTCGCAGTCGCGCCTCGTCGCCGATCTGCTCGACGTGGCGCGCGGGATCAGCGGCAAGCTGTTCATCGACCTGCGTCCGCTCGCGATCGACGACCTCGTTCGCGAGGCCGTCGCCGCGGCGAGCATGGCCGCGACCGAGAAGCAGATCGAGCTCGTGCAGGAGGCCGCCCCGAGCGCCGGAGAGGTCCAGGCCGATGGCCATCGGCTGCGGCAGGTGCTCGACAACCTGCTGTCGAACGCGATCAAGTACACCGAGGCCGGCGGCCGGGTCTCCGTGTCGACGCGGCGCACCGGCCGCTCGATCATGATCGCGATCGAGGACACCGGGCGCGGCCTCGCTGCCGAGTTCCTCCCCCACCTGTTCGCCCCGTTCAGTCAGACCGACGACGCCCTGACGCGTGCGCAGGGTGGGCTCGGGCTCGGGCTGTCGATCGCGCACCAGCTCGTCGAGCTCCACGGCGGCACGCTCGCGGCGACCAGCGCGGGACGCGGGCGTGGCGCGACGTTCACGATCAAGCTCCCGGCGATCGCGGCACGGACGCCCGCCACCACCTCCGACGCGGGCCCGGTCGCCAGGCCCCCCGTGCTCGATCGGATCCGCGTGCTGGTCGTCGACGACGATCGGCGGGTGCGCGACGCCCTCGCGATCCTGCTCGGTCGAGCCGGGGCGATCGTCGAGACCGCGGAGTCCGCCGCCATGGCCCGGGTCCGGGTCGCCGAGGTCGTGCCGGACGCCCTGGTCTGCGACATCGCGATGCCCGACGAGGACGGGTACAGCCTCGGGCGCACCCTCCGCGAGGGTTCGGCCCGCGTCCGCACGATCCCGCTGATCGCTCTCACCGCCCATGCCGCGACCTCGGATGGTCAGCGGGCGCTCGCCTCGGGGTTCGACCTCCACCTCGCCAAGCCGATCGATCTCGAGCTCCTGGTCGCGAGCATCCACGACCTCGTCGTGGCGCGGCGCGCGGCCGAGACTACGTAGTTCTCCGCATGGCGGGACCACCAGGGATCCCGTCAAGTTGGTAGGGGATGAGGGCGGGAGAAGCCGACGTCGTGGCGATCGCGAACGCGTTCCGGACGCCCCTGTCCATGATCTCGCTCGAGGCGCTGCACCTCGGAGAGACCCTCGCGGACCACCGGAGCGCCGAGGTGCGCGAGGCGCTCGCCGGGATCGCGCATCACGCGGCGTTGCTCACCCGGCTCGGCGCCGACCTCGTGGACCTCGTGGCGATCAACAACCAGCAGTTCGCGATCGATCGCGCTCCGACCGCGATGCGCACGCTCCTCGCCGAGGCGATCGAGCGCACGATCCCGCCGCGGGACGTGGGGCGCGTCACCCTCGACGCGCCCGAGCCGGTCACCCTCGTGATCGACGACCAGCGGATCGAACGCGTCGTCGCGAACCTGCTCCAGCACGCGCTCGAGCACGCGCCCAGAACGTGGGGCATCATCGTCCGCCTCGACGTGACGTCGACCCGCGCGCGGATCGCGGTGACGGACGTCGACGCCGGGATGTCGATCGACGCGATGACCTTCGTGTTCGACCGGTATCGACCGACCGCCGGCGCACACCCGTACGATGGCCAGGCGCTCGGCCTCTACGTCAGCAAGCGGATCGTCGACGCCCACGGCGGGGTGCTCGGGGTCGAGAGGCTCGTCGAGGGTGGCTCGCGGTGTTACTTCGACCTGCCGCGTACGGACCGGTCCTCGCGCTGACCCGTGGTAGCGTGCGCCGTGAAGCGCGCGGCTCGATCCCCGTCCAGGCCGCAGCGCGTGGTCGGCATCGGCGCCTCGGCCGGTGGCCTCGAGCCGCTCAAGCAGCTGTTCGCGCAGCTGCCGGTCAACACGGGCCTCGCGTTCGTCGTGCTCCAGCACCTGCCGCCGTCGCAGACCGGCAAGCTCGCCGCGATCCTCGCGAAGGTCACCGCGATGCCGGTGATCGACGCGACCAACGGTGAGCGGATCCTCGCCGATCGCGTCTACGTGGTCCCGCCGAAGGTGTCCGCCGATCTGTTCCGGGGCGGGCTCGTGCTGCGCACGCCGAAGGGCGGTGCGCGCCCTCACCTGCCGATCGATGGCCTGTTGACCTCCCTCGCGGACGTGCTCGGCGAGCGCGCGATCGGGGTCGTCGTCTCCGGCAGCGCGAGCGACGGGACCGAGGGCCTCCGCGCGATCCAGGCCGCGGGGGGACTGACGTTCGTCCAGGATCCCGCGACGGCGCAGTTCGACGACATGCCGCGCAACGCGATCGCCGCCGGGGTCGCCGAGGTCGTGCTCGCACCGTCGCAGATCGCCGACGAGCTCGGCGTGATCGCGCAGCTGGCGACCGTGCGGCCCAAGGTCGGCGCCAAGACGCGCGGCCTCGAGCAGATCCTCGAGCAGCTGCGCGATGCGAGCGGGATCGACTTCACGAGCTACAAGCGAACGACGATCGAGCGGCGACTCGCACGCCGCCTCGCGAAGCACCGGCTCGCCTCGTTCGACGAGTACGCGACCTACCTGACGGAGCACCCGGAAGAAGCGAGTGCGGTCTACGAGGATCTCCTGATCCACGTCACCGAGTTCTTCCGCGACGGTCCGGCTCTCGAGGATCTCGTCACCCGGGTGTTCCCCGAGCTCGGGCGCGACAAGCCGGCCGACGCTCCGATCCGGGTGTGGGTCGCGGGCTGCTCCACCGGCGAGGAGGTCTACTCGCTCGCGATGCTGCTGATCGAGACGTTCGGCGAGGGCCGACCGATCCAGCTGTTCGGCACCGACCTCAGCGAGCGATCGATCGACGCGGCACGGGCGGGCCGGTATCCCGCATCGAGCGCCAACACCGTCAGCGCCGAGCGGCTCGCGCGGTTCTTCACGAGTGACGGCGCGTGCTACCAGATCAAGCGCAGCGTTCGCGAGCGCTGCGTGTTCGTGCGCCACGACCTCGTCACCGACCCACCGTTCTCGAAGATCGATCTGGTGAGCTGCCGCAACGTGCTCATCTACCTCGGCCCCCCGCTGCAGAAGCGCGTGATCCCGGTGTTTCACTACGCGCTCAATCAGCCGGGATACCTGCTGCTCGGCCGCGCCGAGACGATCGCCGGGTTCGAGGCGCTGTTCACGCGGGTCGCGACCGATGCGCCGATCTTCGTCCGCAAGCCCGCGGGTCGGGCCGGGCTGACGTTCCCGATCGCGAGTCAGCTCGGACGCGTCCCGCGCGCGGCGACCGAGGCGCCCCACTCGACGCTCGACGTCCAGCGCGACGTCGATCACGTGCTGCTCGCGCGCTATGCGCCGGCCTGCGTGCTGATCAACGAGCACCTCGACATCATCCAGTTCCGCGGTCGCACCGGCCCGTACCTCGAGCCGGCGCCCGGGCACCCGGAGCTCAACGTCGTCCGGATGGCGCGCGAGGAGCTGGCGTCCGACCTCCGGCTGTTGATCCAGCGGGCGCAGCGCAGCGATGCCGCGGCGCGCAAGGAGCACATCGCGATCACCGACGGCAAGGTGCAGCGACACGTCCACCTCGAGGTCGTCCCGGTCCGCGGTGCCGCCAAGGAGACGCCGTTCTTCCTCGTCGTGTTCGAGGAGGCCGAGATGATCGCGGCGCTGCCGCCGGCGAAGCGCGGCAAGCTGCGACCGGAGCGCAACGAGACCGTCCGCCTGCGCCAGGAGCTCGCGGCGACCAAGGAGTATCTCCACTCGGTCGTCGCCCAGCACCACGCCACCAGCGAGGAGCTCGGCGTCACCAACGAGGAGCTCCAGTCGAGCAACGAAGAGCTCCAGTCGAGCAACGAGGAGCTCCAGACCGCCAAGGAGGAGCTGCAGTCGACGAACGAGGAGCTCGAGACCGTCAACGAGGAGCTGCAGCGCGGCAACCAGGAGCTGCGCCTGCTCAACGACGACCTGATCAACGTGCTCGGCAGCGTCGACCTCGCGATCATCATCGTCGACGCCGAGCGAAACATTCGCCGCTTCACGCCCAAGGCGCGGAGCGTGATGAAGCTGATCCCCGGCGATCTCGGGCGGCCCATCGGCGACCTGCAGCCGAGCTTCTCGACCCCGGACCTCGATCGCGCGATCGCCACGGTGATCGAGACGCTGCAGACGAGTGAGGCCGAGGTCCGGCACGACGATGGCAGCTACTACCGGATGCAGATCCGGCCCTATCGCACGACCGACAACAAGATCGACGGTGCGGTGATCGCGTTCGTCGATATCTCGTCCCTTCGCGACGCCCGCAACCGGGCGACGGCGATCGTCGACGCCGTGCCCACGCCGCTCGCGCTGGTCGACGAGCACCTGGTGGTGCAGACCGGCAATCACGCGTTCCACGACTTCGTCGCGGTCGATCCGGTCGGGCGACCGTTCTTCGATCTGACCGAGTGGACGTCCGCGGACTTCCGCGCGGCGATCGACCGCGTCGCGACGTCCGAGCAGCCGATCGAGGGCCTCGAGGTCGAGCGGCGGACGCCCGCGGGCGTGCCGCAGCACCTCCTCGCGAGTGCCAGCGTGATCCCCCCGGTCGACGGGCGCCGGCTGATCCTGATCGGGCTGGTCGACGTCACCGAGCGCCGCCAGGCCGAGCACGAGCGCGAGGCGTTCCTCGACGCGGTCTCTCACGAGCTGCGGACGCCGCTCGCGGCGATCTTGCTGTGGGCCAAGGTCCTGCGAGATCTCGATCCGAAGGACCCGCAGTACGCGCAGGCGCTCGACACGATCGAGGACAGTGCACGGGCGGAGGCGCGCCTGGTCGACGATCTGCTCGAGCTCGGGCTGTCGCGGTTCCAGGTCCCGCTCGCTCCGGAGCCGATCGACCCGGCGGCGATCGTCGACGCGTCGATCACGGCGGCGCGGTCCGACGCGAAGGACAAGCAGATCACGATCGAGACCTCGCTGGGGGCCGGCCCGCCGATCCAGGCCGATCCGCGCCGGCTGCGGCAGATCGCGACGAACCTCGTGTCGAACGCGATCAAGTTCACGCCGCGCGGGGGCCAGATCTGGGTCTCGCTCGTCCGCCAGCCGAACGCTCTCGAGCTCGGGGTCCGCGACTCCGGCAAGGGCATCCCGCGCGAGTTCGTCGCCCAGCTGTTCGAACCGTTCTCGCAGCAGGACCGCTCGATCACCCGTTCGCAGCCAGGGCTCGGCATCGGGCTCGCGCTGGTCCGGAAGCTGGTCGAGCGGCAGGGCGGAACGATCGAGGTCGACGGCGGCGGCAACGGACGCGGCGCGACGTTCACCGTGCGCCTGCCGACTCCGGGCTGAAACCCGGATCCGGCCCGACGGTTCCGCGCTATCCTCCGCACCAGGACCCGATGCTGCTGACCCGCGAAGAGATGACGTTCGATTTCGGGGGCGCGAAGCTCGACCCCGTGCGGGACCGCGACGTCCTCGAGTGGATGCTGAACCAGTTCCTCTACGGCGAGGTCACCGGGATCCAGGTCGGCCACTGGCTCTACGAAGCACCGGACTTCGACGCGGCCAAGTTCCTCGCGCGGCAGTCGCTCGAGGAGATGCAGCACGTCGACAACTTCCTCCGGATCATGCAGATGCTCGGCTGCCAGACCAAGCCCGCGCACCCCGCGGTCCGGTTCCTGGCGACCGGGATGATGGGCGGGTCGTGGGCCGAGCACGTCGCGCTCGAGATGGCCCAGGGCGAGGGCTTCGTCCTCAACGCGTTCTATGCGGTGATCGACACCCTCGATCACAAGCCGTCGGTCGACATCCTCCGGCGCGCGGTCAAGCAGGAGGAGCGCCACGTCGAGTTCGGCGAGCAGCAGACGACCAAGGCGATCGCGGGCAAGCCGTGGCTCCGTCGCCGGCTGCTCGGGCTGTCGCTGGTCTCGCTGTGGGGCGTGCGGCGTCTCGCGAAGTTCATGGAGAAGCGACTGCCCCCCGACAGCCAGGTGCTGTCGTTCATGCCCGCCTTCCTCGAACACGCGAACCGCTGCGCCGAGCTCCGGCTCCAGCGGATCGGCGTCCTCGATCGCCCGCTCGCCGAGATCTCGGGCGCGAAGCGCGCCCTGCTCGTGGCCGAGGCGTACGGGGGCAAGCTCGTCGGTGGGCTCGGCTCGCTCGTGATGCTGCCGCTACGCGCGCTGCCGCTGTGGCCCAAGAAGAAGCGGCTGACCGACACCTACCTGCACGACCACCACATCACCGCGTTCGTGCTCCCTGCGGGAGACCCGGCGGAGGCGCAGCCGCAGGAACCCTGACCTGCGACGACGATCCGTCGTCGCAGGTGACGGAGAGCGGCTCGCCGCTCTCGAGGCTCGACGACAGGAGCGCGGTCCCGAACACGCGCGTCGCGAGGTCCTGATCGCCGATCGGCTGGCTGACGTGGCCCTGGACCAGAACCCAGCGGCAGTCCTCGTCATCGACCCCACACGGACGGGCGTCGTACCGCTGATCGCGCGACTTGTCCCCGGGGGTCGCCTTGACGACGCGCCGGTGCTCGAACACGAACGTGGTGCGCAGGCGGACCTTGCCCGCGGCGACGCCGGGCCGCGCCGGCAGGTTCGCGACGACGTTGCCGATCCAGTACGCGACCGTCGACGTCGCGGGGCCGCGCCCGACGAGCCCGATCCGCCGATCCTCGACGGCCTTCGCGGGGCCCGGCACGAGCTGCGCTCCGAGGACATCGAGCCCGTGCCACTCGGCGGCGATGTCGGGTCCGAGCAGCATCGCCTCGGGGCCGGTCGCGAGGCCGGCGTTGCGGTTGGCACCGAGTGAGAGCACCGGGCTCATCACCGCGGACAGCTCGTCGGAGATGTCCGAGGTCGCGACGACCTTCGACGGGATCCGCGTGCCGTAGAGCTGGCCATCGCGACGTGGCGCCGGTGCATGACCGAACGACATGTGCTCGAAGATCGGGACCCAGCGATCGCCATCGCGCGCGTAGAGCATCGTCATCCGCAGCGGGATCACGGCGATCCGTCCACACACCGAGAGCCGCCACGACAGCTCGTCGAACACCCACGCGGCCGACTGGTCCTGCGCGAGGTGGGTCTCGAGGCGCTTCGAGCGGACCTCGGACGGGATGTCCTTCTCGACGCGCAACGGCCACCGACTCGGCGCGCGCTCGAGCTCGCCTGCGATCAGGACATCGCCGGGACCGACCCCGATTCGCGCGCCACCGATCTCCGGCGCGATCATCCCGGTCTCGACATCGGGCGGTTCGTCACGCTCGTACGACGTCAGGACATCATCCTGGAGCTCGGCGATCATCGAAGCGATCACGTTGCCGTCGGTGCCGGAGACCGGATCGGCGAGCGGCGCCGGATCCTTGACCGTCCGCCCCGGGCACGCGGCCAGGACGAGCAGCAGCGCGAGCATGGAGCTGCGGGTCACGACCACTGCCTCGCGCGATCCGCGGGCGTATCGACATCGTGGACGACGCCCGGATCGTCGACGTCGATGCGGACCACATCCGCCGTCGACAACACCGCCCGCGCTCCGCCCTCGAGCGCGCCGCATGCGGCGAGCCGCGGCCACACCGCGCGGCTGACCAGCGGAGGATGGCCCCCACGATCCGCGAACCGCGGCTGCGCGACCTCGTGCGTGCCGAGCCCCGCGATCAGCCGGTGCAGGGTCTCGACCTGCACGCCCGGGTGATCGACCGGCCACAGCCATGCCGCGTCGGCCTCGGACTCGGCGATCTCCGCGAAGCCGAGCGTGATCGAGCTGGCCATCCCGCGCTCCGGCAGCGGGTTGACCACGACACGGAGCCCGAGCTCGCGCGCGTGGCCACCGACCGTGTCGCCGAACGGCGGCCCGACGACGACCACGAGATCGTGGGCGCCCGCGACGCGTGCGATCCGGACGATCCGCTGCAGGTATGTCTCGCGCTCGATCTCGAGCAGCGCCTTCGCGAGCCCGCCGAGCCGCGAGCCCGCCCCGGCCGCGAGGATCACGGCGCCGAACCTCACGCGGGCTCCCGGGTGTACGCCCAGTCGCCGGGCCTCGAGACGCCGCGCCGACGCCGCGCGACGAGCTCGGCGGCGATCGCGACCGCGATCTCCTCGGGAGTCTCGGCGCCGAGGTCGAGGCCGATCGGCGCGCGCAAGCGGGCCCACCGCGCCTCGCCCGCAGCACCGTCGAGCAGACCGCGCGCCTCGAGGCGCTTCTTGAACCGGCCGACCTTGCCGCGGCTCCCGATCATCCCGAGGTAGCCGAGCTCGTCGCGCGCGATCAGCGCCTCGAGCAACTTCTGATCGATCGCGTGATCGCGCGTCACGATCAACACGTAGTCCTCGCGGGTGAACCCGCCGAGCAACCGCTCGACCTCCGCCGCGTCGAAGGACTCGATGAGCTCCGCAGCCCACGTGGGCCGGACCGTCGTCGCCCCGGTCTCGCCGTCGTCGCACACGATCACCGTGAATCCGAGGTTCGCGAGCACCGGGCCCAAGCTCTGCGCGACGTGGCCGAGGCCGAACACGATCGTGCGCTCGACGGCGCCGAGCCGCTCGACCAGCGCATCACCGTCGACGGCCGGATGGTGCGCGCGCGGATCTCCGTCGCGCGGCGGACGGACCGCGAGGGCCCCCCCGTCGATCGGCGTGACGAGCACGTGCGGCTCCGCGCGCCCGACGAGCGCCGCGAGCACCTCGCGCGACGGCGCGGCCGGCGTCAGCACGACCTCCATCGATCCACCGCAGCACATCGCGAGATCGCGGACGAGGTGCTGGCGCACGACGCGTGGCGCCGAGCCCCGCGCGACCTCGCGTGCCGCGCTGGCGACGAGCTGCTCGATCTTCCCGCCGCCGACCGTGCCCCACTGCTCCCCGTCATCGGCGACGACCATCCGCGCACCGAGGTGCCGCGGCGTCGAGCCGTGTGCGCCGATCACCGTCGCGATCGCCGCCCCCCGCCCCGCGTCGATCGCGCGGAGCGCGGCCGAGAACACGTCATGGCGGGACATCCGCGAAAACCTACCAGACTTCGTGTGGACCGCTGCGACCTAGCACCCGACACCGGTCCTCGGAGGGTAATTACCGCTTGCTCGGAGGGCAGCCGCCAAGAACGCCAAGGCCGCCAAGCAGAGGAGAAACACGAAGACAGGAAGGCCACGAAGCAGAGAGAGATCTTTTCGGGCTTCGCCCGTACACGCGTGTGCCCGGAGATCGCGTGCCGAGGGAATCCGCCTTCGGCTCGCACGGTGCAGCGCGGCCCTTGTCGCGCAACGACAGAAGCCTCGGCTTGGCGTCCTTGGCGTCCTTGGCGGCTCAGCCTCCGGCACACGCCCTGTCGTCGCGAAGCGACCCGACCTTCTGCTTCGTGGCCTTTCTGCCTTCGTGGCTCCCCCTCCGAGCACACGCACCGTCGTCGCGCAGCGACCGAAGCCCTCTGCTTCCGACGAGGCTACCGCGACGAAGTCAGCGCCATGATGTGCGCGATCACTTCACGCAGGCCGGCACCCTCGGGACGTTCGGTCAGGTACGCCGGCTTGAACGGCAGCTCGTCCCACCAGGCCTTGATGTTGGCGACGCCGACCGAGGTCGGGAAGCCACCGAACATCGGAGCATCGTTGAGCGCATCGCCGACGAACACGTAGCCCGACAGATCGTTCGCGTCGCCGCCGAGCACCTGGCGGACGACGGTCATGCACGCACTGAGCTTGTCGAAGTGCGGCGGCCCGAAGTTGACGTGCACGCTCGAGCGCACGGCGAGGAAGCCCGCCTTCGACAACATCCGGACCGCCGTGTCGGCGTCGTCCTTCGCGAGCGAGGCCTCCTCGTTCCAGTCGATCGCGAGATCGACCTCGCGATACTTCGAGTCGGTCGACAGCCGCGTCCCCGGCACCTTGGACATGACCTCGACCGCCGCGTCGTGCATGCGGCGCCGCCACTCGGGCAAGCTCGCCGCAGGCACGCCGTAGATCTTGTGCATCTTGCGGCCTTCACGCACGAAGGTGACGCCGCCGTTCTCGCTGACGACGGCGAGCACCGGCGTCATCTTCATGAACGTGTGCGCGAATCCCGCCGAACGCCCCGTGACCATCACGGTCGGAATGCCCGCGGCACCCAGCCGCTCGAGCGCCTCGTAGGTCGAGGCCTCGATCCGGTCCCCCGTCGTCATCGTTCCATCGACATCCGAGAACAACGCGCGGACCGGGCCGCGAAGATCCGTCAGGGGCCGTGTCATGGGGCGCGCTTTGTAGCACGCCCCGTGATCAGGCAATCAGACGCAGCGCGGTGTCTTCCGTGGTGGCCATCGGCGTCTGCGGGCGAATCGACCGCTCGCGTTGGCGCGACAACCAGTCTTCGAGATCGTTGGCGTTGAGCCGCACGATGCCGCCGACCTTGAACACCGGGAGCGGGTCACCGGCGCGACGCGCCATGTAACGACACCACCGCTCCGAGCGACCAAGAGCAGTCGCGATTCCCTTCCAGGTCTCGACA
>Ga0113563_10002989_pt1 | contig 10405 bp, 10 predicted proteins | sample Mud3Dept3metaG_FD_80117 | JGI IMG/M metagenome (GOLD analysis project Ga0113563, IMG submission 80117) | Freshwater wetland microbial communities from Ohio, USA, analyzing the effect of biotic and abiotic controls - Mud 3 Core 4 Depth 3... | ecosystem: Environmental > Aquatic > Freshwater >...
CGTCGCCGCCATCATCTCGACGAACGGCAGCTGGAGCATCACGAGCGACGGCATCCTCGCCGCGAAAAAGGTGGAGGCGGAAACCCTGCAGACCGCGGATGTCGTGCTGGTGCAGTCCGAGGACAAGTCTTCCGCCTCGGAAGGCGTGATCAAGGACGGCTACACCGCGACCGTCGTCATGAACCCCGCGATGAAGCCGAACTCGAAGGTCTTCGTCTCCTTCCTCGGCGATCCGAAGGGCGGCTCCTGGGTCGGGGAGAAGGGCGAAGGGAACTTCACCGTCCACCTCTCGACGCCCGCCGTCGGCGACCTGGCGTTCGAATACTGGATCGTCGGCGTCGACGATCGCCGGCCTACGGAGGAAGCGTCCGTCACGGCGCCCGAACCCGAAGCGCCTGCCGTCGACGCCGGAACTGGGACGGCGGAAACCGGATCAGGCAGCGGCACGGAGGAAATCGGCGGCTAAACGCGGTATACTGGAAACGATAAGGAGGTAAGCACGAGGAATATGGCTGAAAACAACGGGCGCTACTATCAATTCAACCCGCCGCGGTCCATCGAGGCCGTCGCGGCCTGGGTGATCGTCGTCATCGTCGCCGTCGACTTCATGTTCCTCGGATTGGTCGTCTGGAACGCCTGGAAAGTCGAGACGGAAAGCCGCCGCGTCTTCGCCGTGCTCGAGGCGTCCACGCAATCCTGCCGCGCGTCGATCGAAGCCTCGGTTCCCGTGCGCTACGAGAACGCGAGATGGAAGGCCTCGTTCGAGCTCCCCGCGGGACACTTCGCTTCCGAGCGGATCGTCTCGGACAAAGGCGAGGTCGAGGTCAGCGTCGCGCGCAGGCCCGACGCGGAAGATCTCGCCGCTTCGAACGCCTTGTACGATACGACCGTCAGCGTCCGTATCGGCGCGTCGACCGGATTCAGCCGCTATTACGCCAAGCCCTACTCGGAGTACGGAGGCTATCGACGCTTCACCGCTGTCGGCCGCGCGGCCATCGCGTACACCGATCCGAAAGGCGCGGCCGATTCCGTCCAGGTCATCCTGATCGACGACAGCCGCAACGATCGCGAGATCGCCGTCGCCTATACCGCGATCGTCGAAGGATCCGAGACGCTGGCATTCGACATCATCGACACCATGCGCCTGGCTCCGCTCGAGCGGCAGGAAGCCGTCGTCAAGCCGGGCTGGAGGATTTACGGCCAGAATCCGTTGCGGCTCCAATATCCGGAAGACTACCGGGTGACCGCGCCGTTCCCTGGACGCGTCATCATCGAAGGAAAAGGCGGACGCATCGAGATCACGTCCGCCTACGATCTCGGCGAATCCGGACGGCGCGGCGCCCTGTCGACGTCGAACGGCGAGGGCGGCACGCCGGACGAATACTTCCTCCTGCAGTACGGCGTCAGCATGCGGGTCGCCTTCTTCTACAAGGCCGACGCCGCGGCCTACGACCGCTCGATCCTGAAGGAAATCGGCGCGACGGTCAGCCTAAGCGAATAAGCGGATCAACGGAGGACGCGCAGGATCGCGTCCTCCGTTTTTTTCGCGCAGGCGGCCCAGTCGAACCTCGCCGCGCGTTTCCGCCCGCGCTCGGAATAGAGGTCGGAAAGGGAAGGGGAGTCGAGGACGGCGGCCAGGGCGTCGCCGAGTTCCGAAGGCCGATACGGATCCGTCAGGATGCCCGCATCGCCGACGACTTCGCCGAGCGCGCCGGCATGCGAGGCGACGACGGGGAGTCCGGCGGCCATCGCCTCGAGAGGCGGCAGGCCGAAGCCTTCATAGAAGGAAGGGAACGCGAAGACGGACGCCAGCCGGTACAGCGCGGCGCGTTCGGGTTCGGAGACGTAGCCGAGCAGGCGGATGTCGCTGCGGTAGGGGCTCTGACGGATCGCGCGGAGGATGGCAGCGTTGTTCCATCCGGGCGGGCCGGCCAGCACGAGGCCCAGGCCGTTGAAACGCGAGAGCGGGCGCAGTTGATGGTACGCGTCGAGAAGCCCGAGGTGGTTCTTGCGCGGCTCGAGCGCGCCGACGTGAAGGATGAAGCGTTCCGGCAGGCGGAAGCGCGTCCGCGCGCCCTCGAGCGCGGCGCGATCCGGCGCATCCGAAGAAGAAACGCCTTCAAGCGTGACCGTCACCCGGTCGGGCGGGATGCCCCAGCGTTCGATGACGTCGCGTTTCGTCGTTTCCGATACGGCCAGGACGGACGAGGCGCGGCGCGCCAGCGAGCGCGGGTCGACGGCGCGATGCCAGAGCCGTTGCTTGATCGAGAAAAATTCGGGATAGAGTTCGTAGGAAAGGTCGTGCACGGTGAGGACGAGCGGAACGCCGGGCTCCGCGGGCGCGAAGTGCGCGTTCGGCATCCAGAGCGCGGACGGCTCCATCCCGGCCATGGCGGAGACCGTCGGGCGGCCGGCGAAACGCATCGAAGCGTGCAGGAGCTTGTTCGGGCGGCGGGTCAGGACGTCGACGAAGGGCGGCTTTTCCGCGTGCCACGCGTTGGCCCAGACGCGGCAATCGAAACGGCCTGAAGCCTTGAGCGCTTCGGTCATCCGGCGCGCGTACTCGAAGACGCCGCCGCCAGCCGGCTCCAGCAGGGCGCGGCCGTCGATCAGGAGCGAGGGGTTGACGTTTCCGCTTTTTCGGTCCATGGTTTCAGGGAGGAGGTGACCGATGAGCACTGCAAGGACGTACATCTTGCTGGCCGTCGTCGGCCAGTCCGCCTGCGGGTTCCGGCCGCTGCCGGCCGCGCCCAAGCCCATCGCCTGTCCGCAGCCTGCCGCATCGGGCACGAAGGTCGAGAAGGTCTTCGAGCTCGGGAAGCCGGCACTGCCTTACGGCCTTACCTGCGTGCGTCGGCCCTTGATCGACTTCCGAAGAGTCAGCTCGCCGTTCATGGATCCGGACCATACGTTCACGCCCGGCAAGCACGACGGCACGGATTTTCCCGCGCCGATCGACACGTCGGTCCTGGCACCTGCGGCCGGCGAGGTCGCCTGGACGCGCGAGGTCGCGCCGTGCCAGGACGCGGCCGTGGCCGTCAGTTTCGGCGAAGGATGGACCTACGAGGTCCATCATCTCAGCCGCGTCGACGTCGTGAAAGGGGAGAAGATCGTCCTTGGGCGGCGCCTGGGCCTGACCGGCGGCGCGATCGACGCGCCTGGTTCGGGACCCTGGACCACCGGACCGCATCTCCACTTCATGCTCGTCCGCGAAGGCGCCTACGTGGACGCCGCGAAGTACTTCTGCCCGTAGCCTCAAGGCTGCGGGTCTTTTTTCATGCGGGCGAAGTAGGCGAGCGAGAAGCCGAGGAACGCGCCGAGGAACGCGCCGGCCGCGGCCGCCGCGCGCGGCGAGGTCGAGGCAGGAGCGACGACGGGGGAGGAGGCGGTGACGTGGAACAGCGAATCGCCCTTGGCGGTGAGCGTCAGTCCCGCGGCGCGCTCGGCCAGGAGGTCCGAAGCGGCGTCCGCGAGCTTGCGCGCTGAGTCCTCGTCCGGAGCGGCGAAGGAGACGACGACGTTCTGGCTCGAATATTTCTTGGCGCGGAAGGCGCGGCCCGCGGCGGCGAAGGCTTCCTCGTCGGAGAGGTCGAGGCCCGCGGCGGCGTGGATTTCCTTCACGACCGACGGCGTCGAGAGCCAGCTGATCATCGTGTCGGAGATGAGTTCCGCGGCGCGGAGCGCGTAATAGCCGTCGTAGGCGTAGTCGGCCGTCTCCTGGCGCGCCTGCTGCGCGACGGTGAATGACACCGATGCCTTCACGCGCGAGGGCGTGACGGAGGCGAAAGCCGCGCCAAGCAGGACGCCGGCAAGCGCGGCGAGGATGATGGTCTGAAGCGGCTTGGCGGAAGCGAAGCCGACGTAGGAAGGGGAGCTCATGCGGTTTGATGTTGCATGGATTCAACCGGCTGCCCGGCCCGATCTGAGGTTCCAGGCGCCTTCGAGGCTTTCCAGGCTTCGGCGACGTAAACGGCGATGCGGCGCTTGAAGGCTTTCACGTCGAAAGCTTCAGCGTGGGCGCGGATCGTGCGGGCGTCATATCGGGAAGGGTCGAAACGGATGACGGCCGTCGCGAGCTCTTCCCATTCCTGGTCGTCGAAGAACTCTCCGGTCACGCCCTCGACCACGGTCTCGAGCGCGCCGCCTTTGCGATAGGCGATGACGGGGCGTCCAGAGGCCATCGATTCGAGCGCGGTGATGCCGAAGTCCTCCTCTTGCGGATGGATGAAGGCGATGGCGTCGCGATACAGCTCGGCCTTGGCGGCGTCGTCCACCTTGCCCATGAACTCGATATTGGAGCGCGCGTCCTTGCGGTACTCGGCCGCGAGGGGGCCGTCCCCGAAGATCTTGAGCGGGAGGCCCGTGCGGTTGAAGGCCTGGATCACGAGGTCGAAGCGCTTGTAGGACACGAGGCGGCCTCCGGCCAGGAAGTATTTCCCGGGCGCGTCGGAGATCGAGAACTTCTCGGTCTCGACGGGCGGATGGATGACGTCGGACGGGCGCTCGTAATACTTGCGGATGCGTCCCGCGACGGTCGCGGAGTTGGCGATGAAACGGTCGACGCGGTCGGCGGAGAGCCGATCCCAGACGCGCAGCTTGTTGAGCAGCATCGGCAGCCCGAGCTTGAGGAGCTTCGGCGCCTTCAGTTCCTGGACGTAGCTGTGCGTGTCGCTCCAGAGATAGCGCGTCGGCGTGTGGCAATAGCAGATATGGACGGTGCCCGGGCGCGTGAGGACGCCCTTGGCGAAAGCGCTGGAGCTTGAGATGACGACGTCGAACTGCGAGAGGTCGTGCGCCTCCGTGGCCGCGGGCATGAGCGGCAGCAGCCACTGATACTTCTTCAGGCCGAACGGGACGCCCTGGAGGAACGACGTGCGGATGTCCTTCGAGGCGAACTCGGGGCTGACGCGCTTCTTGTCGTACAGCAAGGTATACGTCGGCGCGCCGGGGAAGACCTCCTGCAAAGCCAGCAGGACCTTCTCGGCGCCTCCATCCTGCACCAGGTGATCGTGGACGAGCGCGATCTTCATATCAATACGCGCCCTTGCGGCCGAAGACGGCCAGCGGGGTCTTGAGGACGATGGCGACGTCCATGAGGGGCGTCCAGTTCTCGATGTAGAAGGTGTCGAGGCGCACCTCGTCCTCGAAGGAGAGGTCGGAGCGTCCGGAGACCTGCGCCAGGCCGGTGATGCCGGGGCGGATCATCAGCACGCGGCGGTGATGGCGCTCATACTTCTCGACTTCGCGGGGCTGATGCGGGCGCGGTCCGACCAGGCTCATGTCGCCGAGGAGCACGTTGAAGAACTGCGGCAGTTCATCGATGGAGAAGCGGCGGATGAAGCGGCCGACGCGCGTGACGCGAGGGTCGTCCTTGATCTTGTAGACGGGTCCGGCCTTGATGCCGCGTTCCTCGATGAGCTTCTTCTCGAGATCGAGGGCGGCCTGCTGTCCGGCGAACTGCTCGCCGACCGAAAGGTCGGAACGCATCGAGCGGAACTTGTAGACCTTGAACTTGCGGCCTTCGAGGCCGACGCGCTCGTTCCTGAAGATGATCGGACCGCGCGAGTCGAGCACGACCGCGATCGCGGCGATCAGCATGATCGGCGAGGTCAGGATGATGAGGACGAGCGAGGAGACGATGTCGAAGACGCGCTTGTAGACGCGGCCCCAGCCTTCGAGGCGCGTGCGTTTCACTTCGATGACCGGGATGCCGGCGATGGTCGTCGACATGAGCTCCGCATGGGCGGCCAGCGTGTCGGCGGCGTAGCGGAACGTCAGGTGCCGGTCCTCGGCGAATTCGATCAGCGACTGCATCGCCTCCTTGCCTGTGTCCGGGTCGGTGACGAAGAGTTCCTCGGCGCCGCTCTTGGAGCAGAGGGCGGAGGCTTCAGCCGCGGCGACGGCGTCCCAGTGCGGGAAGCGCCTGACGATGCGGTAGCCGAGCTCGGGGTTGCGGGCGAACTCCGCGACGATCGCCTCGGTGGCGCGGTCGCTGCCGCCGACGACGATGGCGCGACGCGCGCCGATGCCGCGCCTGAGGAGCTGGCGGTTCGCCAGGCGCACGAGCAGGCGGGCGGCGATGACGTACGCGATCGAGAGCAGCCAGGCAGCCAGCACCACGAAGCGCGAGGTGAAGAGCTCTCCGCGGAAGAAGACGAGGATGATGAGGCCCATCACGCCGAGCGTGCAGGCCGAGACGACCTTGACCGACTCCTCGAGGATGCGGCGCGGGCGTTCGATGGTGTAGAGGCCGGTCAACGCGAAAATCGCCAGATACCCGAGAGCGGCCAGCGCGGCGGCCTTCAGGAATTCCGGATAGGGGAGGAGCGAGATGGCCGGCCGCAGTCCGACGAGCGCCTCGAAGCGCAGGCGGTACGCCGTGATGGCCGACGCGAGGAGGGCCAGGTAGTCGAGCGGCAGGAGGATGACGGCGAAGGTCAGCTGATTTCGGCGCATATGAATGTAGACCCAGCGTATCCGTTTAAGGCCGGAATATCAAGCCTCCAGGTCATGGAAAAGAAAAGCGCCCCGACATTACGTCGGGGCGCGCGTTCAGAGGTCGGTTCCGACCTTATCGGCGGTCTTGCCGATGTCGCCGGCGGCTTCCTTGGCCGACGCGTAGGCGTCGGACAACCGCTGCTTCTTCTCGTCCCAGGAGCGCTTCGCTTCCTTCTTCGCGTCGCGGATGCGCCGGCGCGCGTCACGGTAGGCTTCCCGCCCGCGGTCCATGACGCCGGGCTTGATGCGGTCGCGTTCGAGCTGGCTCTTCGTGGGTTCCACGAGGTCCCAGACGAGGCCGAACCACGACAGTATCTTGAGGATGTACCAGCTGCAGTCGATCTCCCACCAGTAGAAGCCTTGGCGGGCGGACGTCTGGACGTGGTGGTGGTTGTTGTGCCAGCCCTCTCCCAACGTCGTGATGGCGAGGAACACGTTGTTACGGCTGCCGTCCTTCTTCGTGTCGAAGCGGCGGCTGCCCCAGAGGTGCGCCAGCGAATTGATCGTGAACACGGAGTGCCAGAGCACGAGCGTGGACAGGAAGAATCCGATGAGCACGCAGCTCCAGCCGCCGATCCAGAGGCAGAGGAAGGCCAGCGCGACCGGCGGGAGGATCCACCAACGGTTCTGCCAGCGCAGTTCCGGGTACTCGGCCAGATCCTTCACGCGGTCGAGGTTCGTGGCCTTGTGCTTGCCGCACAGGATCCACGTCACGTGCGCCCACCAGAAGCCCCGGGTCGGGGAGTGGACGTCGAGCTCCTCGTCAGAGTACTTGTGGTGGTCGCGATGGTTGGCGGACCACCAGAGCACGCCCTTCTGCGCCGCCGTGGCGCCTCCGAGCGCCAGCAGGAATTGCATGGCGCGCGATGTCTTGTAGCTGCGGTGGGCGAAGTAGCGATGGTAGCCGGCGGTGAGAAAGAACATCCGGATCCAGTAGAGCGCGATGCAGACGATCCAGTCGATCATCCGCGTGCCCGTCCAGAACGCCGCGAACGGCGTCAGGTGGATCAGGAGCATGGGGGCCGAGTGCCCCCAGTCGATACGGTTGTCTTCGGAGCGTTCTTGCGTTTGCGGCACGATAGCCTCCTTGCTATTCGGCGCGGCCGATAGGTTCGTGAGCGCGCACACTACACCACGAATATCGGCTTTTGGCAAGGGTGCGGGCGCATCGGTCGCGCCGCCGTGCGCTGGCGCCGGGAGAGAGGAATGTCGCTGTTTGAACGGACGCTGCGCGCACGGCGGCGCGACCGATGCTGGCGGGGGTGGGGGATAAAAAAACGAAAGCGCCCCGCTTTTGGCGGGACGCTTCCACGTCGTTCTAAGAGGAGCCTGTAAGCCGAATTCTGTCTCCCGCAGCGCCTTGCGGCGCGTCGGGGAACGGCCATCTCTCTAGACCCATGATTGCTCATGGGTTCAAGCAAGCTACCTAATTTGCTCTTGCACCGGATCGGCGTTTGCCCCGGCATGCATCACTGCATGGCCGCGTGAGCTCTTGCCTCACGATTTCAACCTTACCACGCTCCTTGCGGAGGCCTCGTCCTTGCGGACTGTGGCGGTATGTTTCTGTTGCGTCCCGTGCAAGCCTCGCGGCTCTCACAGGACACCCTCCGAAGAGGGCCCGCACGCTCGGTCGAAACCGAGCTTCCCTGGACTTGGGGTTTGCCACCATCTCTCGTAACCCGAGACATGATGCCACTCCTTGCTCCCGGTTGCCGTTAGCAACGATCGCTGGATCGCGGATTGCTCCGCGAAACGGTGTTCGGACTTTCCTCGACCCGCCTGTTTTGGGCGAATCGCGGCCGTCCGGCTCCCTTAAAACAGCACCCAGGTACGAAGTACCCAGGATAGGAGGACTATAAAAGAAAAAGCCCCTTTTGTCAAGGGGCCCGAGCTTTCGATTCCAGCTCCCAGCGGGTGCGGAGGAAGTACTTCCAGCCTCCGTCCTTGCAGGCGTTGACCATGCCGATGCCGAAGCCTTCCGGCTCCTTGGCCGACCAGGCGTCGAAGACGATCGTATCCTCGTGCCAGACCCAGATCCACCAGCGGATCAGGTTCCCCGGCACGGTGATGTGGAACTCGACGTCGATCTCGAGACTGCCGACCTTGCGGCAGGCGCGGATGAAGCCTTGGCCGTCGACCGCGCCTTTCTCGATCACATGATGGCTGAGATAGGCGAGTTCGTAGGCCATGCGGAAGAGCTTGGCTTCCTCCGGAGGAAGCCCCTCCGGAGGGAAGGGGTGGTCATGCGCCCCCATGCTGTTCCGGCTTCGGCGCAGTCTGGACGTAGGCGGAGCCGACGAAGGCCGCGATGATGGCGACCGTGAACGCGACGATGAGGCCGGCGACGGAGACCGCCTGGAACGCGTCGAGTCCCTGCGACGTGGAGGCGCGCAGGAGCCAGAGGCCGTAGGCGCCGCCCGTCGCGAGTCCGACCGCCGGAGAGAAGCCCATACCCTCGCCGGCGACCCAGGCGTGGATGACGATCAGAATGGTCAGGTTCAGGCAGACGAGCGCTCCGGGGACGTACGCGGCGGCCAGGTCCGACGTCGGCGTCTCGCTCCCGTATCCGAACAGCATGGCGAAGAGCTGGACGAGTCCGGCGATCCCGACCGCCCCCGACCAGGATGGAAAACCGCTCCCTTCGGGCAGGACGATGGCGGGGGCGACGAACGCGGTGATCATGAGCGCGATGATCGCGGTAGCCGCGGCCATCGGGCCCGTGTCGGAGCCCAGCGGCTCGCGAAGATCGGCGAGCGTCGAGATGAAGGCGGGCATGACCAACATCGTCGGTGCGATGATCAGCATGGACCACAGGGCGTAGCGGACCGGCGTGCGCATGGCGTCTCCTCGGTGAAAGGTCTGCGGAAAGAAAAACACGTCCTGAGGAACGTGTCAATGCGCGGCATGCGCGGCGCGGATGATGGACGCGACGCGCCAGGGGCGCAGGAAGGCGGCGGAGCCGACGAAGACCGAGGCCGCGCCGAGCTCGAGGAGCGTGCGCGCGTCGGCGGGGGAGAGGATGCCTCCGCCGGCGTTGATCGGCTTGGGGAAGCCCATGACGGCGGCGCGCAGGAGCCAGGCGCGCACGATGGGGAAGAGCGGCGCGCCGGAGAGTCCGCCGCCGCCGTATTCGGCGAGCGGGGACTCAAGCGCGCCGAAAATCTCGTTGCGCAGGTCGGCGTCGACCTGGCCCCACGGGATCGTGTTTGAGACGCAGACGGCGTCGCAGGCCTGGTGCCGGGCGGCGCGCGCGACGATCGCGAACGGCGTCACGACGCTGAACTTCGGCACGAGCGGAATCCCGAGGCTCGCGGCGTGCGCGAGCATCATGACGGCCTCGTGCTCGATCTCGCTGAAATCATGCCCCGTGTTGGGACACGACAGGTTGATCTGCAGGCCGACCGGCGCGCGGAACTCGGCACGGTGCCGTTCGAAGATCCGCATGAAGCCGTTCAGCTCGTCGAGGCGCTTGGAGAGCGTGTCTCCGACGGCCATGAACGAGAGGAAGAACGGCTCCTCGCGCGCCTGCCATCGGCCGTCGGCGAAGAGCGCTTCGGCGCCGGGGCCGGAGAGGCCGACGGCGTTCAGCGCCGCGCCCTGCCGCAGCTTCACGACGACGCAGTCCGGCCGGCGTCGCTTGGGCGACAAGCCGTCTTCCGCAAGCTCCATGTTGCCCTTGCGGGGCGCGAGCGTGGTCGTCTTGGCGACGAAGGTCGAGCCTTTGAAGGACAGTCCGATCGGCTTCAGCCACCGGTGGTACCAGTAGCCTTCGCCGAAGAATCCGCGGACGCCTGAAGCGTCCCAGACGGGCCCGAAATCGATATCGCGCAGTCTCATGCGTCCTCCTTGGTCGTGCGAAAGGACAAGGGGAAATGAAAACACGCCCGGAGGGGCGTGTCAACGGAGC
>Ga0113563_10002990_pt1 | contig 10404 bp, 8 predicted proteins | sample Mud3Dept3metaG_FD_80117 | JGI IMG/M metagenome (GOLD analysis project Ga0113563, IMG submission 80117) | Freshwater wetland microbial communities from Ohio, USA, analyzing the effect of biotic and abiotic controls - Mud 3 Core 4 Depth 3... | ecosystem: Environmental > Aquatic > Freshwater >...
CACGCCCTGCGGCGAAATGTGGGGCTGAAGATTCTCTTGTTCAACAACAGGATCTACGGGCTCACCAAGGGCCAGTACTCGCCGACGTCCGAGCTCGGCAAGGTCACCAAGTCCTCCCCGGTGGGTTCCGTGGATTATCCGTTCAATCCCATCGCGGTCGCCATGGGTGTGGACGCGAGCTTCGTGGCGCGCGGCATCGACGTGGAGGCCAAGTCGCTCCAGGACATCCTCCGCCGGGCGCACGACCATCCGGGCGGCGCGTTCATCGAGATCCTGCAGAACTGCAACATCTTCAACGACGGCGCCTGGGAGTCCGTGACCGACAAGGCCACCAAGGCCGACACGGTGCTCATGCTGGAGCACGGCAAGCCCCTCATCTTCGGCAAGAACCGGGACAAGGGGATCAGGCGCGGCGCCAGCGGCAACCTGGAAGTGGTCACGCTCGGCAACGGCACGAGCGTAGCGGATATCCTGGTGCACGACGAGAGCAACCGCGCCCTGGCGTACATGCTGGCGCACCTCGAGAACCCGAAGCCCATCGGGGTCTTTCACGTCGAGGTGCGTCCGGCCTACGAGGACGCCATGGCGAAGCAGATCGACGTGGCGCGGCAGCGGCAGGGCGAGGGGGATGTCAACGCGCTGTTGAACCGGGGTGAGACCTGGGTCGTGGAGTGAGCAACAGGCTGCTGAAAAAGGCCCATCCGCGGCGTTGGTTTGCCTCGGTGCTCGCTGCGACGTACCTGCAGTACGTCTCGCTCGACCTCCAGCAAACCGCCTTGCGGCTGGACCTTTTTGAGCAGCCTGGGGAAAACGAGTTCTTCACCAACGCGCTGGTGTCGTGAGTTAGAAGTTCCATGACAAATTGAGGCCCTCGGGATCGCCCCGAGCCCGCTGGGCCCGCGGGCCAGCCGGTTTCGGGACGCCGTGACCGGCCCGACCCCGCAAAGCGTACCAAGGCCCGTTTCACGGCGCGACGCGCCCCGGAGGGGCGGCGGCGCCGGAACAAGGCTGGCCGGTTCTCGACGAGGCCCTAGGCGGGTGAGGGGCGGTCCCGGGGGCCGGTGGAATTGTTCTCGCATTTCTGACTCAGGACACTAGAGGTGGACGACACTGTTCGCGGAGCGGTGCTGCCGCCCGCGCTGGTATACTGACAGATTCCTGTGACCCATCCTCGAATGACACCTGCGGCACGGGATCGGCTCGCCCAGACCTTCCGCGAGATCGTGGGAGATGACGGCGTCATCTCCAGCCCCGACGAGCTCCGGGTCTACGAGTGCGATGCGCTCACCACGCACCATCGCGCCATGCCGGACCTGGTCGTGCTGCCCGGCGGCACCGACCAGGTGGCAGCCGTGGTCCGCCGCTGCGCCAATGAAGACGTCCCCATCGTGCCGCGCGGCGCGGGCACCGGATTGTCAGGCGGGGCGATCCCCGTCCGAGGCGGCGTCCTCATCGTCCTCACCCGGATGGACCGCATTCTCGACGTGGACGCAGCAAATCGGACGGCCACGGTCGAGGCCGGCTGCGTGAACCTGGCCATCAATCGCGCCGTGATGCCTCGGGGTTTCTTCTTCGCCCCGGATCCCGCCAGCCAGCAGGCTTCAACCATCGGGGGCAACGTGGCGGAGAACGCGGGGGGCCCTCACTGTCTGAAGTACGGCGCCACGACGAACCACGTCGTGGGCGCGCGCGTCGTGCTTCCCGACGGCGAGATCGCGGCGTTCGGCGGCCGGCTGGCGGACCGTCCCGGCTACGACCTCATGGGGGTCTTCGTCGGTTCGGAGGGCACGCTCGGCATTTGCACGGAAGTGACCGTGCGACTCTTGCCGCTCCCGCAGGCGGTGAAGACCCTCCTGGCGGTCTTTCGCACGATCGACGACGCCAGCAATGCGGTCTCCGAAATCATCGCGCGCGGCATCATTCCCGTGGCGCTGGAGATGATCGACCAGGAGACGACACGGGCCGTCGAGGCGTACGCGAAGGCGGGCTATCCCTTGGACGCTGGGGCCGTCCTGCTGATCGAGCTGGAGGGCCTGCAGGCGGAGATCGCGACGGAAGCCGTGGAGGTCGAGACCGCGTGCCGCGCGAACGCGTGCCTGGACCTGAAGGTGGCCCGGTCCGAGGCCGAGCGGACGCTGCTCTGGAAGGGGCGCAAGTCCGCCGCGGGCGCCTTCGGGCGGATGACCAGGAACTACTATCACCAGGACGCCGTCGTCCCCCGCACCAAGTTGGCGGCCGTGCTCCGCGAGATCGCGGCGATCGGCGAACGGTACGGCGTGCGGGTGCCGAACGTCTTCCACGCAGGCGACGGGAACATCCACCCGCTCCTGTGCTACGACGCTCGCGTGCCGGGGCAGTTCGAGCGGGCCATGGCGGCGGGCGACGAGATCATGCGCTGTTGCATCCGGGCGGGCGGAACGGTCAGCGGCGAGCACGGCATCGGGATCGAGAAGCGCGACTACCTCCGCCTGATGTACAGCGACGAGGACCTGGCAGTCATGCGGCGGATCCAGACGGTCCTGGACCCGCGTGGCCGATGCAATCCCGGCAAGATCTTTCCCGAGATGGGATACGCGGAGGTCCGCGCGTGACGGTCGTACAGGCTGCAGCCCGGTTGGTCGAGGCCCTGCGTGAAACGCTGGGAGCGGACAGCGTCCTGACGGGCGTGGGCGCGGCGGCGTATCGCGTGCTGGGCGCCGAGCCGACGGCGGCGGTGCTGCCGCGCGAGGAAGCCGACGTTTCCCGCGCCCTAGCCGTCGCATTCCGGGACGGGCTGGGCGTGGTCCCCTGGGGTGGCGGCGCCCACCAGTCGCTGGGCCGCCCGCCGCGCCGCTACGACGTAGCCCTGGACCTGCGCCACCTGAACCGCGTGGTGGCGTACGAGCCCGCCGACATGACCGCGACGGTGCAGGCGGGCATCCGGCTGGCCGACCTCCAACAGCGCCTGGGCGGGGCGGGGCAGTTCTGGCCGCTGGACCCCCCGCTGGCGGATCGGGCGACGGTCGGGGGGATTGTAGCCGCCAGTCTTGCCGGCCCGCTCCGCTGCCGGTACGGCAGCGTGCGCGACCTGGTCTTGGGCGTACGGGTGGCGCACGCGGACGGCACCGTTACCAAGGCGGGATCCCGCGTCGTGAAGAACGCGACCGCCTACGACCTCACGAAGCTGTACGCGGGATCCTACGGGACACTGGGCGTCCTGCTGGAGACCACACTGAGGCTGCAGCCGCGCCCGGCCGCGGAGAGAGGGTGGCTGCTCAAGGGCGCGACGATCGAGCAGTGCCACGACGCGGCCACGCGCATCCTGGGTTCCCACCTCGCGCCGAACCGCGTCGAGCTTCTGGATGAGGCGTGCGCGGATGGTTGTGGAATCCCCCAGGCCGGATCGACGCTGATCGTCTCCTTCGCCGGCGTCGGCGAGGCGGTACGGGACCAGGGAGAGAGCGTGCAGACGCTGGCGCGGGATCTCGGATTGAATGCTGCCGAAATCGAGAACCCCGGACGGATTTGGCGTGCGCTGCAGGACTTCCCGTGGCGGCCGGCCGGGACGGATACCGCGGAGCAACGGGTTCTGTGGCGCGGGAGTGTTCTGCCTTCGGATTGTGGCAAGGCCATGCACGCGGTTCGCGATGCGGTCTCTGGTTGTGGGGAGGTCGCCATCGCGGCGACGGCATCCCACGGTGTCCTGCGCGGGGCGCTGCGCGCCACGACAAGCGAACTCGCGGCGCGCGGGGTGGCCGCCGCGCGCGAGGCACTTACGGCACTGGGCGGATTCCTGGTAGTGATGGAATCGCCGGAGGCGCTCCGCGCGACGCTGGACGTCTGGGGTCCCGTGCCCGCCGAGGTCAAGTGGATGCGGCAGATCCGATCCGCGTTCGACGCGAAGGCCATCCTGAACCCCGGGCGGTTCATCGACGCGACGCCATGACGACAGAGGCCGCGATTTCTCCTACGGGCGCGGGTGAGGCGGTACACGCTGCGTTGCCCGAGAGCTGGGAAGGGTGGCCGCACATCCAGGATTGCGTGCACTGCGGCCTCTGCTTGCCCAGTTGCCCGACCTACCTCGCGACGGGGGTCGAGATGTCCTCGCCGCGCGGCCGGATCGCCATGGTGCGAGCACTCGGGGATGGTCGGGGCGCGTTCAGCCGGGATCTGGTGAAGCATCTCGATCAGTGCCTGGGCTGTCTCGCATGCCAGGAGGCGTGCCCTTCAGGTGTGGTCTACGGGCATGCGCTGGAGGACGCGCGCGAGGCCATCGAGGCGCACTACGATCGCGCGCCGGGCGATCGAGTCATGCGCTGGCTGGTCGAGCACCTGTTCCCCTATCCGCGTCGTTTGGGCTGGGCGCTGTCGGGGCTGTACTGGTATCAGCACGTTGGGCTGTCGCGCCTCGTGCGGAGCTCCGGGATCCTGAACACCGTCTCTCCGCGGTTGGCGCAGATGGAAGCGCTGCTCCCCCAGGTGCCGGCGGCGCGGGACCGTCGTTCGCTGTCCGAGCTCACACCGGCGATCGGGAAGCGCCGCGGGCGGGCCGGATTGCTGACCGGATGCGCGCAACGCTACCTGCTGCCCGGCCTGAATCGCGCCACGGTCCGGGTCCTGGCCAGGGCAGGTTACGACGTCGTGGCGCCCCGGACGCAGGGCTGCTGCGGGGCACTGCACGCACACAGCGGCGATCTGGAAACTGCGCGCACATTGGCCCGTGCCCTCATCGAGACATTCGAGGGTGCAGGAGCCGAGGTCGTGGTCGCGAACGCCGCGGGTTGCGGGGCGGCGATGAAGGACTACGGATATCTCCTGCGCGATGACCCGGTATGGCGAAAACGGGCGGAGGCGTTCAGCGGCAGCGTCCGCGACGTATCCCAGGTCTTGGCGGACGTTGTGTGGAACGGCGATCTCAAGGCGGTGCCGGCGTCCGTCAGTTACCACGAGGCGTGCCACCTCGCCCACGGGCAAAGGATCCGGAGCGAGCCGCGGGAGATCCTCCGCCGGATTCCCGAGCTCCGGCTCGTCGAGTTGGCGGAATCCGACCTCTGCTGCGGCAGCGCCGGCACGTATAACTTGCTGCAGCCGGAGATGGCCAATCGTCTGCTGGCACGCAAGGTCGATCGCATCCGGCAGGCGGACACGGATTTCGTGGCCGCGGGAAACATCGGCTGTCTGCTGCAGATCCAGCTCGGCCTGCGGCAAACGGGCTCGCGGACGCGCGCCGTGCACCCCGTCGAGCTTCTCGATTGGTCGCTGCACGGAATGCCCTGAAGGCAGGGCGAGGGGGAGATCGGGGGAGTGGGGGAGGGGGAGCAGGGCAGAAACGGTGCATTGGCGAAGAGGCGCGGGGGCGCTTCGGCGCTTCCGATCAGCGCGCCCCGGACGTTGGACGTCAAACCGCCAACCACCAGTCGAGTGCTTCGAACTCTGAATGTTGAACATTGAACCGGAAACGTCAAACATCGAACCGTCAACCTTGAACCGTCAACCTTAAACCGCTAACCTTGAACCGCTAACCTTGAACCGTTAACCTTGAACCTCAAACACCGAGAGGAGCTCACCATGGCAGCTGAAGTTGGACAGAAGGCCCCGGATTTCACGCTGGTCAACACGGATCTGAAAGCGGTCGGCCTGAAGGACTTCGCGGGCAAGAATGTCGTCCTGGCGTTCTACCCCGCAGCGTTCACGGGGGTCTGCCAGAAGGAGTTGTGCACCTTCCGCGACGCGCTGAATGACTTTGTCAGCGCGAACACGGCGGTGGTCGGCGTCAGTGTCGACTCGCCGTTCGCCAACAAAGAGTTCGCGGCGAAGAACGGCCTGAGCTTTCCGCTACTGTCGGACATCACCCGGGAGGCCATCGGGAAGTACGACGTGGTGTTCAACGATCTGGCGGGCGTCAAGGGCTTTACCGTGGCCAAGCGGAGCGTCTTCGTGATCGACAAGGGTGGCACGGTCCGATACCGCTGGGTGGCGCCCGAGCCCAAGGTGGAGCCGAACTACGCCGAGGTGACGGCAGCCGTGAAGAAACTCGGTTGAGCCCAAAGACTTCACTCTTACCACAAAGGCACCAAGGCACCATATGATGGTTGAAAATATTGGTTTTAGGGTCGAACGGGGATCAAGTGCCATTCGCGGTCTTTTGGTGCCTTGGTGACTTGGTGGTAGAAAAGTCGGACTGAGGAGTTTCCATGTTCAGCGAGTTGGCCAAGGGGTTGGCAACAACCCTCAAGCACATCTTTCGGAAGCCCGTGACGGTCGCGTATCCCGAGCAGCGGCTTCCCCTGGCTCCGCGGTACCGAGGCCGGCACTTCCTGGTCAAGGACGAGGACGGGTTGGAGCGCTGCGTCGGCTGCGAGCTCTGCGCCGTGGCCTGTCCGGCCGATGCCATCTACATCGAGGCCGCGGAGAACACCGACGAGCAACGGGTGTCCCACGGCGAGCGGTACGCGAAGGTCTATAAGATTCACATGCTGCGGTGCATCTTCTGTGGGATGTGCGAAGAGGCCTGCCCGGAAGACGCCATCTTCATGGGCAAACAATACGAGTTGGCGGCGTACGACCGGGATGCTTTCGTGTACGGAAAGGAACGGCTGCTGCTTCCGTTGCGTGAAGCGGCGAAGCAGCGTCCGGAATTGCTCCAGCCCGGGACGGGGCTGGGGATGGGCCAGCAGTATCAGCCGGTGCGTCCTATGCCGGCGGCGAGATCGTAGTCCAGATTATTCACGAGGGGAGCGTGACTAATCTGGAGCTGTTGCACCAGAAACTTAGAATGGGGGAGGGGGGACAGAAATGGCATATGAGTGGAAGCTGAAGGCGCGGCCGTATTCGGATGACGAGGCGAAGAAACTCCTGGCGAACGTCGTCAGCCCGGAGACGACGGACTGGCACTACAATACGCACCACAAGGGGTACGTGACCGCGCTGAACAACATCGAGAAGGGGTTGGAGACGGCGGATCGCGCAGCCGCGAACGGGAACTACAGCTTGATCGGAGAGCTGAAGCGCCGCTTCACCTGGAACCATGCGGGGACGCTCCTGCACGACGTGTACTGGGAGGTCCTCGGCGGCGACGGTGATCCCAAGAAGGGACAGGACGTCCTCAACGCCATCGAGCGGGATTTCGGCACGTTTGACCAGTGGAAGGCCGACTTCAAGGCAGTCAGCGTGTCCGCCAAGCTCAGCGGCTGGGGACTCCTGGTGTACGACACCCTGGGGTCGCAGCGACTCCTGAACGTCCTCGTGGACGAGCACCATTACGGCGCCATCTGGGGCGGGATCCCGCTGGTCGCCTGCGACGTGTTCGAGCACGCCTATTACCACAAGGACGGCCCCGGCCGCGCCAAGTACATCGACAACTTCCTGGCCGGACTGCACTGGGGTCGGGTCAACGAGCGGTTCAAGAAGTACTGTAAGTAGCCGACGTAACATATCGAGCAAACAGTGTCACAATGGCCGCGCCGATCACCAATGGCGCGGCTGTTGTTTTTTGGCGTTGCTCCGGCATCCTTTCTGCAACCTCCAGGACAATGTCGGCGGCGTCCTTGACACGGGACGAGAGGTCGCGTAGAGATGTGAGTGCTCGCACGGAGAGCCCGAATGTCGAAGCCAAACGAACGAAGGCTCCACATCCTCGTTGTCGACGACGACGCATCCGTTCGGGAGGCGCTGGCAGCGGCGCTCGCCGCAGAGTACACAGTCCACGCCGCCGCCTCGGGCACCGACGCGTGTGCCATACTCCGCGGTCAACCGATCGCCGCGATCATACTGGACGCCGTGCTCCGCGGAGAGCACGGGCTCGATCTCATCGAACGGTTTCGCAAACTCTCGCCTGCCCCGATCGTGATTCTCACAGGCCACGGCACCGAGGATCTCGCCGTTCGCGCCCTGCGCGCGCACGTCGCGGAGTACCTGAAGAAGCCTGTCTCTGTAGCCGAGCTGCTCGGTACGTTGAGCCGTCTCGCCCCTGAGACGCAGCGGAGCGCGGACCTCGTCGCTCGCGTGCGAGGCTTTCTGGAGGAATACCCGCCAAAGAAGTTCCGGGCTGCCGATCTGGCCGGAAGGCTTGGGATGAGCGAGGCGCATATGCGCCGACTCTTCCGAGCGGCCCAAAGGCAAACACCCCGCCAGTATCTGGCTGAGGTCCGCATCCGCCGCGCGGCGGAACTGTTACGCCGAGACGGCCGCGGCGTCAAGGAGGTCGCTTCCGAGATCGGCTATGCGGACCTCCGCCTGTTCCGCCGGGCCTTCGCTCGCCTCATTGGGATGCCGCCCGCCGCCTGGAGACGACGTCAGCAGGGAAAGGCGGAGCCCGCCCGCGCCGATCGTCCATGACCAAAAAAGCCCCCATTTTGCGCAAAAAAGCCCGCTCTTTGCGCTTGACCCTCCGCTGAGCTTTGCGATAAACGATCACCCAATTGACGTCGGACCCTGCGCATCTGAAACTCCGCTTCACGCTCGGAGGCGTCTATGGCCCCTCCCCTTGGCTGCCGCGCCGCGTGCGGGCTCGCCACTCTGCTCCCGTTTCGAGTTCGAGTCGCTTCCCATTCCGGGTGTGTCCCTCATCCGTATCGCCGGACGCCGCGGGGCGGCGAGGCCGACCGCGGTCCAGCGAAGAGCTTGCCCATGCGGACCCAATGGACACGAACTTTGGGGATGGTCGGTGGACTCATACTCGGCCTGGCTCTGCTGCCTAGTCTCGCTGGCGCCCAAACCGCCCCCGTCCGGCCTATTCTGGAGTGTGTGAAACAGGAGGGGCCGAGTCAGTACACGGCGGTGTACGGGTATAAGAACGAGAACGCGGTTTCCATCACGATTCCCGTTGGGGCGAACAACAAGTTCACCCCGACGCCCCAGAACCGTGGCCAAACGACCGTCTTCCAACCTGGTCGGACGCCTTATGATCGGGGCGCGTTTCAGGTGCCCTTCAACGGCAGCAACCTCGTCTGGACGTTGAAGGGCCCGGATGGCGGCGCCCGCACCTCGACGGCCTCGGCCACCTCTAAGCGTTGCCCGGCGCCCACTCTCAGCAGCCTCGACCCCACGAGCCTGTCCCTCACCCAGGGAAGTACCGGCACCCTCACCGCCACGATCAGCGCGAGCCAGTCGAGCACGACGACCATCACCTTCACGAGTAGCGACCCGACGGTCGCGTCCGTCGTCGACTCGGTATCCGTCCCGGCCGGCTCGGTCTCTGCCCCTATTCCTGTGACTGCTGGCGCTCCGGGCACCGCCACCGTCACGGCCACGCTCAACGGGAGCAGCCGTGGGAGCAACATCACCGTCACCCCAGCCGGGCCGACACTCACCAGCCTCCTCCCGGCCACGCTCCAGGTCACGCAGGGGGCGACCGGGACATTGACCGTCACCATCAGCGCGGCTCAAAGCAGCGACACTGTCGTCCCTTTGGGCACGAGTGACTCAGGCTTGGTCACCGTCGCGGCGACCGTCACCATTCCGGCCGGCACCGTCGCTGTTCCTGTTGCTGTCGCTGGCGTCGCTCCTGGCACGGCCACCGTCAGTGCGGGACCCCTGACCGGGACGAGCGCTCAAAGCCAGGTGACCGTGGTCGTTCCCGCCCCGACGGTGGTGAGATTGGCGCCGTCGGTCCTCCCCCTCACGGAGGGGAGCACCGGGACCCTCGCTGTCACCCTGAATGCGAGCCAGCCGACGGATACCGAGGTTGCCCTCACGACGAGCGATCCCCTCGTCGTCGAGCCTCCCGGGCATCCGGTCGTCGTGCCGGCGCACACACTTACGGCGTCGTTCACGATCACCGGCCTGGCGCGGGGCACGGCGATGGTTACGGCGGCCTTGAACGGGACGAGTGCCACGTCCGCGGTGACGGTTCAGCCCCCGGTCCCGACGGTGAGTGCGTTTGCTTGCCCGGCGGCATTGACCGCGGGGGCTAGCGGCCAGTGTACGGTGACACTCAACGCCACCCAGCTTGCGGACACCGTCGTGCCACTCGCGGTTACCGCGTCCGGCGTCGTCGGTCTTCCGTCCTCAGACGCCGTCCCCGCAGGCTCTGTCTCTGCCCCTGTCTCTGTCTCGGCGCTGACCCTTGGCAGCGCTGTCCTGACCGCCGGGCCACTCAACGACACCACGAAGCAGGCCACCGTCCACGTCCTCCCGCCTCCTCCGACGCTCGTGAGTGTGACGCCTAGTCCCGCCACACTGCTCGTCGGGGCGTCTACAGCACTCACCCTCACGCTGAACGCGGCCCAGGCAACGGATACGGTGGTGGCGATTGCCGCCGCGCCCATGGGCGTTCTGACGGTCCCGGCCACCATCACGGTTCCAGCAGGCGCGGTTGCGGTTCCGGTCCCCATCACCGGAGTCCTCCCCGGAACCGCGACCTTGACCGCCGGCCCACTCAATGGGAGCACCGTCGAGGTCCCCGTCACGGTGAACCAGCTGCCG
>Ga0113563_10002991_pt1 | contig 10402 bp, 9 predicted proteins | sample Mud3Dept3metaG_FD_80117 | JGI IMG/M metagenome (GOLD analysis project Ga0113563, IMG submission 80117) | Freshwater wetland microbial communities from Ohio, USA, analyzing the effect of biotic and abiotic controls - Mud 3 Core 4 Depth 3... | ecosystem: Environmental > Aquatic > Freshwater >...
ACGGTACCGATGGTGATAGGAGGGGTTCCGCAATTGATGGCCACCTGCCCCTGTAATAGGATGTAAAGACGATCTGCTGGATCGTGCTGCGCGAAGAGGCGCTCGCCTGCCCGCACCTCTCGCACTGTACAGACCCCGGCAAGTTTGATGGCCTGCTCGCTGTTCATCCCCAGAAATAACGGGATCTCCTTAATCGCTTGCGCCATTCGCGGCGCAATGACGCAGCTGGAAAATCCCCGCATCACGACGTCGGCGACGGCCTTCACCTGTTCCGTCAGCGCGAGCGGTCCTAGATCTTGCAGTTTGTTCAGCCGCACCATCTTGATGATGTCCAACCGCTCCACTTGATCGAAGACCATGGCCGGCACATAAGCGACCGGAAGAAAGTTCAGTTCCAATAGGGTACGCTGCATTCGGGGCGCATAGGCGCTGACGTCGATCTCAACGTATTCACTTCCCATTTCCTCCCGACACTTCCGTTCCAGTTCGGAGAGGAGAAACCGCACAACGTTGTCGGCCAGGGCGATCAACTCGAATACGCGGACGGTGTGCTCGACTGGATCCATCGTGTAACCGACAGCCCCGACGATGTTGCCGCCTGACCGGGCCAGAAAGTAAGTGGTTTGCCGCGCATGGAGTTTGAAGAATCCGTAATCCAGCCGCATGGGACCGAAGATTTCCCGGTTGCGTACCCGTCCTCGTTCGATGCGAAGCAGGGCCGGATAGCCTTCGGCCTGCAGCTGTTCAATGGTGTAGTCCCCCTCGGTGGGGTACGACGCGGAATCCTCGTCGACGATAAAGTCCGGCGTAAGCGGCGGCTGGCTCATCACGAGATTGGCTAAGGCATAGGCCTCAGGAATGATCCGGGGATTGTTGCGGCGCAGGGCCAGTGCGTCCCCGAAATACCGGGCCAGCAACGCAAAGCTCTCGCGGTGGCGGAAAAAATGTTTCAGCGGCAGAAAGCCGGTGGGAATGAACCCTTGGGCAAGACTGATCTGCTGGGCATAGGGATGCACGGTGCGCGCGACAACCAGGCCGACGTGCAAGCGGTTGTGAATGGCTTCGAGCCGCTTGTCCATGAGCAGCTTGCCAACTTGCAACCGGCGATAGTCCGGATGGACAGCGAGGCGGCCGAATTCTCCGACGAGATCGGAATGGGCCCCGAAGTCAAACAGCACAGAGGCTGTGCCGATCACCCGGCCTGTGTCGGTCTCTTCTGCGACGAGAATCAGCGCATCGTCGGTGAAAACCGAGCGCTTCAACCAGAGTTCGTCGTAGACCTCATGATGGGGATAGTCGGCCCCGTAGACAGCAAGAAAGATCTCACGGATCTGGCCGACATCTTCTTCGCGGGCTTCTCTGATCCGGATCATGACAGCCCTCTGCGAGTGGTCAGGAACGGCTCGTTTGCTCACTGAGTCGCTGGCCGGCTATCTTGGCAATCGCCTGGTAATAGGCTGCGCCTACGGCCAAAGCTCCTTCGTCGAAATCAAATTTGTTGGAGTGCGCCGGAAATCCTTCCTTGCCCGGAACCTGACTCCCGAACCGGACATAGGCGCCCGGAATGCGTTCCATGTAGTAGCTGAAATCCTCCGCCCCCATGTTGGCCGTCTTGAGCGGCAACACATTGGCCTCCCCCACCGCCGCGACGGCTGCACGGCGTGCCAGACCTGCCATCTCCGGCATATTGATCAGTGGCGGCGTACCTTCGTTCACAGTGATCTGGATTTTGGCGCCGTGTAGTTGGGCGATCGATTCGGCAATGCGACGGACAGAGGCGAGGAGTTGCTGCCGGACAGCAGGATCCTGAGCACGAACCGTCCCTTCCAGCCTGGCCTGTCCTGCAATGACATTCGGCGCAGTCCCAGCATGGAACTGACCCACGGAGACGACCGACGGGCGGGCCGGATCGACTTCGCGCGAGACGATCGTTTGCAGCGCCATGATCATGAGACTTCCGACCACGACGGCGTCGATACTTTCATGGGGGCGGGCTCCATGTGCGCCCTGTCCGATAATCTCAATCGTAAAATTATCCGACGACGCATTGACCGGACCCTCGGCCACGACGATGGTCCCCGGGTGATAGTGGCGGTCGAGATGGCCGCCGAAAATCATCCCGGCTCCCTCCAGCGCTCCTGCCTCAATCATGGCTAACGCCCCGGTCCCTTTTTCCTCTGCCGGCTGAAAAATCAATCGAACAGGAGCTGGCAGGTCTTTCTCCTCGGACAGGAGCGCCGCGGCACCCAACAACATCGTGGTGTGTCCATCATGACCGCAGGCATGCATAACGCCGGCATGGACCGATGCGAATTCCAAGCCTGTGTCTTCTTGAATCGGCAGCGCGTCGGTATCAGCGCGCAAGACGACGTGGGGAACACCGGCGCATCCCGGAATATCAGCAACGACTCCGTAGCCCCCGACATTAGTCCGATACTTGATGCCCAGCCCATCGAGGAACTTGCAGATCACGGCGGCGGTGTTCGCTTCCTGCCCACTCAGTTCCGGATACTCGTGGAGCACGCGGCGAAGCTGAATGAGACGGTGTTGTAGCGGCTCAGGAATCAACGGCATGATTGGGACTTAGGCAATGAACGTACGACGACCTGTCAGTTTACGATTCGCCGGGTCCGGCCAGACCGGCGACCTGAAAAACTGGCCCCTTGGGAACATTTTCACCCGCCCTACCCCTCAATTGCGAGGCAATCGATTCCCCGAGACCTGCCATGAGCCCGCGAGTACCTTCCAATCCTCCTCACCTCTCATTGAGGGAGAGGCCGAGGCTGCCCTTTGCACCACACCGTCTGAGGCCGCGCGTTGCGCGAGCATAGGAAACCAACAGGCTGGCCTCTCTCCCCTCTATTCGAAGAACTTCCTCACCCCCGCTCTAATCTGGTCCAACCCCTGGCGCAAGTCGGTTTCAAGCACATCTGCCTTGGCTTGCACCACCTCGCGTTTGGCCTTGAGCTGGTCCTTGTACAACACGAGCTTGGCGAGCAGCTCCTCTTTCTTTGACTCGAGCGTGCCTTGCTGCTTGGCTTTCTCACTCTCAAACCGGTCCTTGAGGACCTCATACTCGGCTTCGAGTATGCTCGTCCGGTCCACGAGATCTTCCCACACCTTGCCCGAGTCGAACGCAGCCCCTTTCAGTTTCTGTTCCGCAATGGATTCGAACTCGCTCAGAGCCTTGAGGGTCTTCGCCCTCTGCTCCTCAAACGTGTCGCGGGCGTCCGCCTTGCCGAGGGCCAATTGGACTTGAAGATGTTCGAGCTTGGCCTGCACCTCGGTCTTCGCCTGCTCTGCCATCTCCTTCGACTTCTGCACTTCGCCCTGAACCTGTTTGAGTAGATCCCGCAGCTGTTGCTTACGCTGTTCTAACCGCTGCATGGCCTGATCCTTCGTCTGGGTCAGTTGCGCCTCAAATGCCAACGCCTGGTGCTCCAAGGCATCCAACTTCTTATCGAACGACGCTCTGAGTTCCTTAATCCTCGACATAACGCCCTCCTCTGTGTGAAACGTAATATATAGACCAGTCACCACATCGCGTGTTTTAGCTATACCAGTCAGTGCTCTCCACAACAGAGCTTGTAACGCTCTTCTGGGATATTGGTCAAGTTGAGGAACACTCCTTCTCGCTCTTCCGCACTGGCAACCTGATCGATGGCGGGATAGAGCGCACGCTCTTCCTTCCTATTATGGGAGCCGAGCAGGTTCAACAGACCCTGCTCTTCTTGATCGCTATCCACATTCTGGGTTTCCACCTTGCGGTGAATGGCTTCAAGCTGTTGCCCAATCTGGCGATGCTCGTTCCGCATAGCGGGCGTCGGCCCGCTATCGGACATGCCGGTTTTCTTTTCCCAGAGAGGAAAGAGCAGATCCTCTTCCCACACGATATGACGCTGCAAGCCGGCCTTAAATTCTTTGAACGCTTGCTCAGCTTTGGTAAAGTCAGACCGCTTCAATTGCTGAAAGCTCTTGAACAACTCGTCCAACCGGTCATGATCCTGCTCAAAAACCCCCCTGATTGTTTCCCTTTCACTCATGATGTCTCCTTCATTGACACCGACGGCAACCCCATAGGCAGACGGACGAGCGCCTATGATCCAGACTCAAGAAACAATATCCTTGCCCATGATCCTGACGACGCAACCTTCCTACAGCTCAATGCCCTTTATGCTGATCGCCATGGCCATGATCATGGTCTCCCCCCGTTTGCTTTCCCGTCCCCACAGACTTTGGTTTGAGCGGGGTAAACCGAGCGGCATAGGCCTCCTGTTCCGGCATTTTAACAAATACCACGATCACGGTCTCAGGATTGACTTGAAACTCGCCGTTACCAGCCAATGTGTTGGTCTGTGACGGTTCCAGTTTGACTTTTGTCTTGCTGCCAGCTTTACCCTGTTGAACGTTTGCCGTACCTTCTGCGCCGGTGGTGTTTATCTCATTATTCGCATGATCAGTTACATGCAGTACGAGCTCTCCGTCCTTGGCGACAAGCTCCAAATGATACGGGCCTGCCGCACGGACTTGTCCACCATGTGGCGCCGGCATCGCATCCAGAGACTCGTCGGTATGCGCCCAAACAGGCTGAGATACTATCAGAGCGGCAAACAGCACAGCGGCACTCATCGATCTATTCATTTTCTCTCCTCACATGACATATCGGAATGACCGGACATCGTTCTAAGCCATTTTGAAGTCCCGCTATCACATCAAAGGGTGGATGCCGGGACCTCGATCCTCAGCTGGACTCATGCGCTCACAGTGACAACCACAACATGCGCTCAATTACGACAGGTATCATCTTTCTCTTTCAAGGGCTCTTGCTCGACCTTGCCACTCCCTCTCCCTTCCAGCCGTACTCCCTCTGAGTATGCGACTGCACCAGCCTGTAACGAACATTCCAAATGGTGATTGTCCATCGCGATTCTTCCTTGGAGTAACGTGACTTGCCCCATTGAAAAGCGAAGGCCGTGCCAGACAAGCTGACCCAGGGAATCTCTAATTCCTGTGAATTAACAAGCCCCTGAGGAAGCGTTTGAAGGTAGGAAAGATGACCATGAGGCATTCTAGACCCTAGGATAAAAGAGTGCTGTGGCAAAAGGCAACAACCCAGAACGCTTGGAATGATCGGACGCTTGTTTGGGGAAATTTGATAAATAATCTTGAAGCCAAGAACGGTGCAAGATGCCTGGCAAGTATGCGCCGCAATAGACTAGTTTACTCGGGAGGATCGAACAGACCTTCTTCGTGAAGTTACTGTGTCATCCTATTGACTGGAACCCTGGCTCGCGTCGGCTTCCACTGATTAACCAGTTTCTTTGCGTTCGCCACTTCGGAAGGCCTCAATTGCCTGGCGAGGAGGTCGCTCTGTCTGGCTGCTTCGTCGTCACCCTGAGCAGCAGACAGCATCAACCACATATATGCGTGAGGTTTGTCCGCCGGTACCCCCTGTCCGCCACCTGCCAGGATCTTCCCCAGGCTATGCTGTGCTGGGACAAATCCCTTGTCTGCCGCAAGCCGCCACCACCTTACGGCTTCTCGATCATCCTTCGGCACACCCGTGCCCTCCCAGTAATTGTCCCCGAGAGAGTTTTGGGCAAACGTATCCCCTTGCATGGCCGCGCGGCGGTACCACCGGAGCGCTTCGCCTTTATTTTTGGGCAGCCCGCGGCCATGGTCGTACAAGAGACCCAGGTGGAACTGCGCTTCGGCATTCCCCTGCTCGGCGCTGGCGCGTAACGCCTGCACAGCGGACAGAGCCGAACCTCCCCTGGAGGATTGTGGGGGGCCTTCCTGCGCCAGCGGGAGGGTCTGAGAGGTGACGCACGACGCCGAAAATAAGGCAATAACACAAAGTCCAATCACTCGATTTCTCATCGCCACCTCCTTCATTATCATCTGCTCTGGCACCTCGTTACTCGTGAAAGCATGAATCGTCGTTCACGGTCAGGACTATAGTTCTTTGCAAGATACGATTCTCCCGAGACACGTTTCAGGGAAAGAGGGTACATTCATTTGGCCAGAGCCGTGCCATAGTAAGTCTCGACCATGACGCCGATTTCTTTCAGCATGGGAGTCGGGAGCGTACCGCCCGCGCAGACGATCACGGCGTCGTTCTTCATTTCGATCTCTTTTCCCTCGTGAATCAGTGTCACGCGGTCTGTTCCGATCTCTTTTACGTTGGCATTCAGATACACCGTGATCCTCTTTTTCTCCACGCCTTGTTTGAGCTGCTGACGATTCTTCTCTTTCGGGCGGGTAAAGATTTCATCGCCGCGACAGGAAATGGTAACCGTGGTCCCTCGCTCAGCTGCGATGGACAGAGCAGCTTCCGCCGCACTGTCACCCCCTCCCACCACCAACACATGCATCCCACGATACTGTTCGGCGTCGATAAGGCGATAGACGACTTTCTCTTGCTCTTCGCCAGGCACACCGAGCTTGCGGGGCGTGCCACGCCGGCCAATGGCTAGAAGTACGTTCTTGGTTTTGTATCCATCCTTTGACGTCTTCACCAGGAATCCGCTTCCCGTTTTCGTGATTGCTTCCATACGCTCAGAAAAATTGATCTTGATGCTGGTTTGTTTGATTATTCCGCTCCAAAACTCGAGCAATTCCTCCTTGCTGATTTCGAACTTATTGAACTTGCCGACAATGGGCAGCGTCATGGGCGCTGTCATGGCCACTTTCCGACGCGGGTAGTGGTAGATTGCGCCGCCGAGTGAGTCTTCCTGTTCGACCGTCACGAATCGCAATCCTGACTCTTTGGCCGCCAGCGAGGCGGAAATACCGGCCGGCCCGGCGCCGACGATCACTACATCCAGCTCGCCCCCCTTGCTCTTGTTTTTCCGAATCGTCTCGATCGCTCGTTTTCCCTGATCGACTCCCTTTCGGATCAACCCCATCCCGCCCAACTCCCCGGCGATGAAGATGCCGGAGACGTTAGTTTCAAAGGTCGGTTTGACCTGAGGGATATCGATGCCGCGCTTCTCCGTCCCAAACACCAGCGTAATCGCCTCAACCGGACAGGCCGCCGCACAGGCCCCGTGGCCGATGCAGTGATCTGGTTGGACCAGCGTGGCCTTTCCCCTAATGATCCCCAGCGCCTGTTCCGGACAGGCGCTGATGCAAGCGCTTGAGCCGATACACTTGTTAGTATCGATGACGGGATGCAAACTGAGTGGCTCCGGGATGCCGGCTTTCACCGTCGCTGCTAGGCGAGCGCGATGGTGCGTGTCCTTCTTACGATGGCGGCGGTAATACAGAACCAGCGCAACGATCACCGGCAGAATATAGAGGAGCGTGATGAGATAGGATTGCGACATGCTGCCCTTTCAGTGCTAGGGTCTTTCATGATCGATGACGACGGTGATCTTATTCGCTCCCGGTCTCACCGGCTGACTCACCCCCTCCAGGTCTCCACTTTGTGGCATGGCCTGGCCGGATTTCGACAAACGGGCCACAATCATTACCGTTCCTGCGCTGGAGAGTTTTCTGGAGGGCATGGGACTCGTTGAGTCATCGAGCCGGAACATAAAGGGAATATCCTGTTTCGTAGCCCGCACGATCGAAACGGGCATGGGCGGGCCATTTATCTCGCGCGCGAATACGAACAATGTATTCATTGAGACGGCTTTCGCAGCAAGACGCGGCGCCAGATTCACAGTCCCGCTGATTGCGGCAGCCTGACTACCTGGCATCGTCGAAAATGCCGCATCACTGACCGCCTTGACTATCGTCGGTTTTTCGCCGGCGAATCTCTTGGCCTCATTGATACCGGAGAGTAACTCTTGCCGAACCTCCCCCTCCGCATCTGTCGGAAGGTTAGCGCTGGCCCGTTCCCAATACCTCACCGCCTGCCTGAACTCTTTGCGATCAAACGCCACAGTCCCGGCCAGCATCAACGCTTTGACATGGTTCGGATCGAGTTTGAGCGCCTGCCGAATCAACCATTCAGACTTCCCCATCAACTTTCGGCCATGCAGCACGCCGAGAGCATCGGCGTAGTCGACGAGCAGCTGAGGATCATCGGGGAGCAACTTCATGGCTTTCTCGTAAATCATCACGGCATCGTTGTGCCGGCCCATTTCGACATAGGAACGGGCGAGGAGCGCCCATCCCACGCCATCATCGGGATTCTGCTCGAGTTTTGTCTTCAGACGTTCCGACAGGACCTCCATCCCTTCAGCAGTTTGGTGCCCGGAATCCGCGTTTCCCTGAGCCGACAACGCGGGCACGGATGGATGGATCACTGCGAGCGGATTCCCAAGTTCCCAGTACAACCCCAGACTCGCTGTTGGAATGAAAACAGCCAACAGGACCGCCACCAACAGACTGTTTACCCGCCGTCGCACCACAGCCGGCACTAGGTCCGTGCTCCCGGACTCATCGAGCAACCGTCGCTCGAGTTCATGCTGTGCCTGCTGAAACAGTTCATCGTTCAACGTGCCATTCTTACGGTCCTGCTCGAGTTCAGCAAACTGCTGCCGATAGACCGCCAGTCTGCTCTCACACTCTCCCGTTGCCATCACAGTGGTCCGCCTTAGCAATGGCCACAAGAGGAGCCCGATTATGCCTAAGGTCATAGCTGATGCGATGAGCCAGAATATGAGCGTCATGCGCCTGTAATTCCTCCCGAAAGCAGTTGAGCACCGATACGAGGGTCTCACAGACCCCTGTACCAATGGTCATATTATGCGAGCTATGAAAAGTCCCACCGCAGACCAAAGAAAAAGAATTGTCTCGACGTCGTATCCTTTTGCGTCGAACTCTCCGACTGCGTTTTCTCAAATCCGCCTGTGGCTTCGAAGGTCCAGCTGTCGAGAAAGCGATAGTTTATCCGAACCGTCGGAGTCACGCGGTACAGCTCCACGTCGAAGCTATCGGTTTGGTGATAGAGGAGGAGAAAGGTATCGAACTGCAATCGCGGTCCGAGACGAGCCAAGGAGTTTAATGTAAGTGATTGACCTCGGTATGCCTGGCTCGTGACATAGCTGGCATTCGCCACGAAGGTCGTACCCTCAAACGGAAAGTTCGCCCCAATTGCTTGAGCCGAATACGTCCATATGTTTCCAGTCCCGGGGAGTGCCTGTAAGGAGCATGGTGCATCCGTTATCGCATTCGGATTGAGAAAGATGGTGCTTGTTCCCGGCAAGATGACCAGACAGTTGTTAGCCGACGTCCCAGAGATCCGGTTGTAACGGACATCCCCGCCGAGTTGCCAGTTCTGGCTCACCGCGTGGAGCACTCCCGCTAGAAATAAATCGCTGGTTGCGGTGATGGCTTTTGCTTGGGCGCGAAGCGCAGATTCATTCGCCGTGTTAATGAGGTCAAGGGAGGCATTGGGGACTCCGAACAGGGCGTTGGTGGTTGTGAGATAAGGAGTTCGTCGATGATCGGCCAAGAGAGTGTAGGTTGTGCCCTCTGTCACCCATGAACCATTGAGCATCGCGATATTGAGTGCGCCATAGGATATGTCATAGTCGATCAAACCGAAGGCATTCTTGCCATTTGCGGCATACCGAAGTTCCGTGCCGACTGCCCGTCGATCTACTACTCCGTTCACCATCTGATTAATGTAATAGGCATTTCCACTCCAGGCTTGCCACAGTGGCCCGATGTCCACATTCGCACCATAAAAATAGCGTTCCCCGTTCAAGCTGAAGTTGCGCGGATCATCGGGCACATAATTGGAGGTGAAATTGAATTGCCTCGGCTGCCCTCCGACCAGATTGAGGCTTAGCAATTGTGGCACGGCTATGTAGCGAACCCATGCGCCATCGAAACGATAATCCAGAATACCGCCGCTATTGCCTGGTTGCCGTCCGACACGAACCAGATACGAATCCTGACTTGAATGTTCGTAAAAGAGTGCCCGGAGACGGCTGATGTTCCGCTGGCTATCGGAGGTTGCGAGCTCGTTATAGGTCTGCGTGCCACGGGCAACCAACTTGTTGTCGTATTCGTCTTTTCGATAGCGGCTGGTGAAATCGAGGGCAGACTGAATCAACGATTGGTCATGAAGGTTAGAAGTTGTGGTTGTATTCGCTACCTTGTCTTTAATTTTTGTCTGAGAATACCCACCATAGTAGTACGTATACAGACTGCCATAGACCTGCATTTCGTCGATCTTCTTAGCCGGTCTGGTAGTTTTGGCTTGTGCCCGCTGATCGATGACCTCTTGCAACGATGCTAACCGTCCTCGTACTCTCGCCGCGTCTTCTCCCTCGGCGTAGAGTTTGAGGTAGACTTCATACTCCGCTTTCGCTTTCTCATATTCTCTGTTTTGTTGCCTGGCCACTCCAACCCACTCCTGAGCGACTTGTGATTGTTTATTCGGCGGGAGATTGAGGATCGCATTGAAGATCTTCAATGCCGCCTCATTCTCTCCGACGTTCAG
>Ga0113563_10002992_pt1 | contig 10401 bp, 4 predicted proteins | sample Mud3Dept3metaG_FD_80117 | JGI IMG/M metagenome (GOLD analysis project Ga0113563, IMG submission 80117) | Freshwater wetland microbial communities from Ohio, USA, analyzing the effect of biotic and abiotic controls - Mud 3 Core 4 Depth 3... | ecosystem: Environmental > Aquatic > Freshwater >...
AGCGGCGCACAAGCCGGCCGGACCGGAGCCGACCACGGCGACGGTTTTACCGGTGCGGAGCGTGGGCGGTTCCACGCCGACCCAGCCGTTGGCAAAGCCCTTTTCGATGATCTCCAACTCGACGTTCTTGATCGTGACCGGCGGCTCGTTGATCCCGAGCACGCACGAGCCCTCGCACGGCGCGGGGCACACGCGGCCGGTGAACTCCGGGAAGTTGTTCGTCAGGTGCAGCCGGTCGAGCGCTTCCTGCCAGCGGCCCTTGAAGACGAGGTCGTTCCACTCGGGGATCAGGTTGTGGATCGGGCAGCCCGTCGCCATCCCCGCCAGCAGCGTGCCGGTGTGGCAGAAGGGCGTGCCGCAGTCCATGCAGCGCGCGCCCTGCTCGCGCAGCTTCTTGGCCGGGAAGGGCTCGTGGAACTCGTCCCAGTCGGAGAGGCGGTCGAGCGGGTCGCGGTCGCCCGGCAGCTCGCGCTCGTACTCGAGGAAGCCCGTGGGCTTGCCCATGCTACTTGCCTCCCACGCGGGCGGCGTCCTGCGCGTTCAGCTCGAAGGCGGCCATCGCGGCCTCCTCGGGCGTGAGCCCGCTCTCGCGCATCCGGCGCTGCGCGTCGAGCACGCGCTTGTAGTCGTTCGGCACGACCCGCACGAAGCGTGGCGCGAAGTAGTCCCAGTCCACCAGGATCTTCGCGGCCCGGGCGCTGAGCGTCGCCTGCGCGTGGCGGAAGACCAGGTCCTTGAGGCCCTCCGTCTCCTCGGGGTCGTCGCAGCGGTGCAGCTGGACCATCTCCTTGTTGCAGCGTGTGGCGAAGTCGAGGTCCTCGTCGAGCACGTAGGCGATGCCGCCGGTCATGCCGGCGGCGAAATTGCGCCCGGTGGGGCCCAGCACGACCACGCGGCCGCCGGTCATGTACTCGCAGGCGTGGTCGCCCACCGCCTCCACCACCGAGCTCACCCCGCTGTTGCGCACGCCGAAGCGCTCGCCGGCCGCGCCATAGAAGAAGGCCTCGCCGGCGGTGGCCCCGTAGAGCGCCACGTTGCCGATGATCATGTTCTGCTCGGGCACGAACGTCGAGCCCCGCGACGGAAAGACGACGAGGCGCCCGCCCGAGAGGCCCTTGCCCACGTAGTCGTTCGCGTCGCCCTCCAGCGTCAGGGTGATGCCGGGCGGCAGGAAGGCGCCGAAGCTCTGGCCGGCCGAGCCCTGGAAGCTGAGCTGGATCGTGTCGGGCGGCAGGCCCCGGGGGCCGAAGCGGCGCGTCACCTCGCTGCCGAGGATGGTGCCGACGACGCGGTTGCGGTTGCGGATGGGCAGGCTGGCCGCCACTTTCTCGCCCCGCTCCAGCGCCGGAGCGCACAGCTCGAGGAGCTTCGTCTTGTCGAGCGACTCCTCGAGCCCGTGCTCCTGCGCGATCTGGCAGTAGCGCCCGACCTCCGGGGGGACGTCGGGACGGTGGAAGATCGGCGAGAGGTCGAGCCCCCGGGCCTTCCAGTGGTCGATGGCGGCCGCGGTCTCCAGGCAGTCGCTGCGGCCGACCATCTCCTGCAGCCGTCGGAAGCCGAGCTGCGCCATCAGCTCCCGCACCTCCTGCGCGACGAAGCGCATGAAGTGGACCACGTGGTCCGGGTTCCCGGTGAAGCGGGCCCGCAGCCGGGGGTCCTGCGTCGCGACACCGACCGCGCAGGTGTTGAGGTGGCAGACGCGCATCATCACGCAGCCCAGCACCACCAGGGGCGCCGTGGCGAAGCCGAACTCCTCGGCTCCCAGGAGCGCGGCCACCACCACGTCGCGGCCGGTCTTCAGCTGGCCGTCGGTCTCCACCACGATGCGGCTCCGCAGGTCGTTGAGCAGCAGCACCTGGTGCGCCTCGGCGAGGCCGAGCTCCCAGGGGACGCCCGCGTGCTTGATGCTCCCGAGGGGCGAGGCGCCGGTGCCGCCGTCGTGCCCGCTGATCAGGACCACGTCCGCGTGCGCCTTGGCCACGCCGGCGGCGACGGTGCCGACGCCGACCTCCGCCACCAGCTTGACGCTGATGCGCGCGTGCTCGTTGGCGTTCTTGAGGTCGTGGATCAGCTCGGCCAGGTCCTCGATCGAGTAGATGTCGTGGTGCGGCGGCGGCGAGATGAGCCCGACGCCCGGCGTCGAGTGGCGCACCTTCGCGATCCAGGGGTAGACCTTGCGCCCGGGGAGCTGTCCACCCTCGCCGGGCTTCGCCCCCTGCGCCATCTTGATCTGCAGCTCCTTCGCGTTGACCAGGTAGTGGCTGGTCACGCCAAAGCGGGCGGAGGCCACCTGCTTGATGGCGCTGCTGCGCGAGTCGCCGTTCGCGTCCGGCACGTAGCGGGCGGGGTCCTCGCCGCCCTCGCCGGTGTTGCTCTTGCCCCCGATCCGGTTCATGGCGATGGCCAGCGACTCGTGCGCCTCCTGGCTGATCGAGCCGTACGACATCGCCCCCGTCTTGAATCGGCGCACGATCGACTCGACGGGCTCCACCTCCTCCAGCGGCACCGCCTCTCCCGCCGGCTTCAGCCGCATCAGGCCGCGCAGCGTGTACAGCTCGCGGCTCTGCTCGTCGACGAGGCGCGAGTACTCCTTGAAGCGGCCGTAGTCGCCGCTGCGGCAGGCGTACTGCAGGCGGTGGATCGTCTCGGGGTTGAAGAGGTGCCGCTCGCCGTCGTGGCGCCACTTGTACTGGCCGCCGCCGTCGAGGTCCTTGCCCTCGCCCGCCCCGTAGGCGAGCGCGTGGCGGCGGGCCACCTCCTCGCCGACGACGTCGAGGCCGATGCCGCCGATGCGCGACGGGGTGCCGCCAAAGTAGCGGTCCACGAGCGCGCGCTCGAGGCCGATCGCCTCGAAGATCTGCGCCCCGCAGTAGCTCTGGATGGTGGAGATCCCCATCTTGGAGATCACCTTCACCACACCCTTGCTGAGGGTCTTGATGTAGTTCTTGACCGCGTGCTCCTCGTCGATGCCGGGCAGCAGGCCCTGGCGGCCGAGGTCGTGCAGGGTCTCGAAGGCGAGGTAGGGGTTGACGGCGCCCGCCCCGTAGCCGATCAGCAGGGCGAAGTGGTGGACCTCGCGCGGCTCGCCGCTCTCGAGCACCAGCCCGACCCGGGTGCGCGTGCCCTCGCGGATCAGGTGGTGGTGGACGCCGGCGACGGCGAGCAGGGCCGGGATCGGCGCGAGCCCCTCGCTCGTGCCGCGGTCGGAGAGGACCACCACGTTGATGCCCTCGCGGATCGCCTCGGAGGCGCGGCGACAGGCCTCCTCCAGCGCGCGCTCGATGCCGCCCCCGCCCTCGCCGGGCGCGAACAGGATCGGGATCGTGCGCGACTTGAACGCCCACGCGCCGGAGCGGCCCTTCGGCGTGTCGAGCGAGCGGAGCTTCTCCAGCTCCTCGTTGGTGAGGATCGGCGTGGGCAGCTTGATCTGGTGGGCGGACAGCGGCGTGGGGTCGAGCAGGTTGCGCTCGGGGCCGATCGTGGTGTCGACCGCCATCACGATCTCCTCCCGGATGGCGTCGATGGGCGGGTTCGTGACCTGCGCGAAGAGCTGCTTGAAGTAGCTGTAGAGCAGCTGCGGCTTGTCGGAGAGCACGGCCAGGGGCGTGTCGTTGCCCATCGCGCCCACGGGCTCGACGCCGTCCTTCGCCATCGGCGCCAGCAGCTGCTCGAGGTCCTCGCGGGTGTAGCCGAAGGCGAGCTGGCGCTGCCGGACCGTCTCGTGGTCGACCCCGTGCACGCTCGCCGCCTCGGGCACGTCCTGCAGGTTGACGAGGTTGTCGCGGAGCCAGGCGGCGTACGGCCGCTCGTTGGCCGTGCGCAGCTTGATCTCCTCGTCCGCGACCACCCGGCCCTCCTCGGTGTCGACGAGGAACATGCGCCCGGGCTGCAGCCGGCCCTTCTGCAGCACGCGGTCGGCCGGGATGTCGAGGACGCCCACCTCGGACGCCAGCACGACCAGGCCGTCCTTGGTCACGTAGTAGCGCGAGGGCCGCAGGCCGTTGCGGTCGAGGGTCGCCCCGATCCGGATCCCGTCGGTGAAGGCGATCGCGGCCGGGCCGTCCCACGGCTCCATCAGGCAGGAGTGGTACTCGTAGAAGGCCCGCTTCTTCTCGTTCATCGACTCGTGGCCGGCCCACGGCTCCGGGATCATCATCATGACGGCGTGCGGCAGCGAGCGGCCCGCCAGCACCAGCAGCTCGAGCACGTTGTCGAACATCGCCGAGTCGCTGCCCTCGGCGTCCACGACGGGCAGGATCTTCTTCAGGTCCTCGCCGAACAGCTTCGACTCGAACAGGCTCTCGCGCGCGTGCATCCAGTTGACGTTGCCGCGCAGGGTGTTGATCTCGCCGTTGTGGCAGACGAAGCGGTAGGGGTGTGCGCGCGCCCAGTTCGGGAAGGTGTTGGTCGAGAAGCGCGAGTGCACCATCGCCAGGCACGAGTCGACGCGCGGGTCGACGATGTCCGGGAAGTAGGCCGGCAGCTGGGGCGCGATCAGCATCCCCTTGTAGACGAGCGTGCGGTGCGACAGGCTCGGCACGTAGAAGAGGCCCCGGCCCGGGACGTCGGACGCGCGCACGGCGTTCTCGATGCGCCGGCGCAGGACGTAGAGCTTGCGCTCGTAGGCCAGGTCCTCCTCGAGCGCCTCGGGCCGGCCGAAGAACGCCTGCCGCATCGCCGGCTCGCCGGCGCGCGCGGTGGCGCCGAGCGAGGCGTTGTCGGTCGGGACCGTGCGCCAGCCGAGGAAGCCCACGCCTTCCTCCGCCGCCGTCCGCTCGACGAGCTCCTCGCAGCGGCGGCGGGCGAGGGGGTCGGTCGGCAGGAAGACGAGGCCGGCGCCGTAGCGGCCGGGCCCGGGCAGCGCGACCCCCGCCTCGCCGCACGCGTCGGCGAGGAAGGCGTGCGGCATCTGCAGCAGGATGCCCGCCCCGTCTCCGGTGTTCTTCTCGCAGCCGCAGGCGCCGCGGTGCTCGAGGTTCAGCAGGACCTGGATCGCCTGCTCCACGATGGCGTGCGACTTGCGGCCGTGGGCGTCCACGACGAAGCCGATCCCGCACGAGTCGTGCTCGTGGCGGGGGTCGTAGAGACCCTGAGCGCGAGGACCAGGCACGTGTTCCATGCGACCGCTTCCCCTCCCGGCCGCCGGCCGTCGCGCGCCAATGGCGGCGCGCCCAGCCGAACGCGGGAAAGGGTCGATACTACACCGGGAAGTCGCCCGGCGCCGCGGTCAGGCTGCCGTCTCGCCGAAGAAGGCGCGGTAGAGGGCGTGGACCGCGCGCTCGGCGTCGGCCTCCTCGACCACCACGGAGATGTTCACGTCCGAGGCGGCGAAGGAGATCATCACCACGTTCACGTCCGCGAGCGCGTCGAAGATGCGCCGCGCGAGGCCGGCGTAGCGGAAGAACCCGCGGCCGACGAGGGCGACGATCGCCATCTCGCGCAGGATGCGCACCTCGCCGAGAGCCGCCAGCTCGCTCTTGATGGCCGGCAGGTGCTCGACGCTGTCGACGGTGACGGAGACCGAGACCTCGGAGGTGGCGATGAGGTCGATCGGCGTGTGGTGACGGTCGAACACCTCGAACACGCGCGCCAGGAAGCCCGAGGCCATCAGCATCCGGGGCTGCGACACCAGGAGCACCGTGATCCCCTTGCGGTGGACGACCGCGCAGGGGCCGGAGGGGCCCAGGTTCTCCCGCGGGCTCACCAGCGTGCCGGGAGCGGCGGGCTGCTCCGTGTTCAGCACGCGCACCGGGATGCCCTTGTCCAGGGCGGGACGGATCATCACGGGGTGCAGCACCTTCGCGCCGAAGTACGCGAGCTCGGCGGCCTCCTCGGGCGAGACCTGCGGGATAACCTTCGCGTCGGCGGCGATGCGCGGGTCGACGCTCGTCATGCCCGCCGTCTCCGTCCAGATCTGGATCTCCTCCGCGCCGAGCGCGGCCCCCAGCACCGCCGCCGTGCCGTCGGCCCCTCCGCGCCCCAGGGTCGTCGTCACTCCCTGCAGGGTCGCGCCCATGAATCCGCCGACCACCGGCACCACACCGGTGTCGAGCATCGGCAGCAGGTGCAGGCGCGCGCGCTTCTCCGTCTCGTCCATCAGCGGCGTCGCCGCGCAGAAGCTCTCGTCGGTGATCAGCAGGGTTCGGCCGTCGACCGCCTGCGCGCGCAGGCCCTCGTGCACGAGCGCGGCCACCGCCAGCTCGCAGGAGAGGCGCTCGCGTATCGCGGCCACGGCGTCGAGCGTGCGGGGCGTCAGCTCCTCGAGCGAGTAGACGGCCGTGTAGTAGGTCCGCAGCTCGTCCACGAGCGCGCCGATGTGGCCGAGCAGCCGGCGGCGTCCGGGCCCCTCCGCCACGAGGGCCAGGGCCACCTTCTCGTGCTCGTCCTTCAGCTCCTCCAGCCGGTCCTCGTGCTCGCCGCTCCGCGCCTTTGCCTCGTGCGCGCCCTGAAGCAGCAGGTCGGTCACCTTCGGCAGGGCGGAGGTCACCACCACGGGCTTGCGGGGAAGGCTCTGCTGGACCAGGCGGGCCATGCCGCGCAGCCGGTCGTCGGAGCCCATGGAGCCGGCGTCGAACTTCATCACGAGCATGGAACGGGATTCTAGTCCAGCTCTCGTCCTCCCGGGGGACGACGCCCGTGTCTCGTTCTCGCCCGGCCGCCCGATCTGCCAGCGGGGACCGCCGCCGCGAAGAGCTCCTGCGCGGCGGGAGAGCAGTCGCGAATCGTGGATCGATCCTCAGCTGCTGCGCAGCAGCTCGAGCATCCTGCGGTCGAGCTTGTGGCCGCCGTAGTCCTCGTACGCGACGTCCGCACGCTCGCTGTCCATCACGCCGAAGCTGCCCCGCAGGTTCCACAGCGCCCAGCCCCAGCCGGCTTCCTTCCACAGCGAGAGGTAGTCCGCCATCCACGCGAGGGCCACGTCGTGGGGCGTCCTGTTGAAGCAGCCCCACTCCCCCACGTGGACCGCCACGCCCTTCGCGGCCAGGCGCTGCCAGGGCTCGATCAGCACCCTCCTCAGCCGGTCCCGGTCCCAGGTCTCGCCCTTCTTGTCCTTGAGCGGCCAGGTGGGGACCTCGAAGCTCTCGAACTCGTCCGCCGGCACCCAGGTGGCCGTGTGGTGGCTGACCGCCTTCGGCAGGTAGCCGCGCGTGCTCTGGACGACTCCCAGGTCGGCGATCTCCATCACCGGCGTCTGGCCGAGGTCGAGGCCATCGGCGAAGATCAGGCGGCCCGGGTCGGCCTCCCGGATGCCGGCCGCGAGCGCCCTCACGATCTCGTCGTAGCGCTCGAACAGGTAGCCTTCGTACGGCTTCACCCAGGGCGGCTCGTTGATGAGGTCGAAGCTCAGCTGGCGGCTCGGGACCCCCTTGTAGCGCGTGGCGAACGTCTTCCAGTGGAAGACGGCGGCGGCCAGGGCCTTGTCTCGCTCGGCCTTCCGGCCCGAGAAGAGGTCCATCGGCTCCATCTCCCGGCCGTTGATGCAGTAGCCGGGGAGGCGGTGGAAGTTGATGTTGACGTGGATCCCGTGCTTCCGGCCCAGCTCGACGGCGCGGTCGATCTGCTTCAGCGGCTCCTCGCGCACGAGCGACCAGTCGTCGCGGCTGCCCCAGGTCCAGTAGCTCAGGGGCAGGCGGGCGAAGTCGAAGCCCCACTCCGCCATCGCGGCGAAGTCCGACTCCTCGAAGGCGGGGCCGTCGTAGGGGTGTCCCGGCCAGCCGAAGCGGGCCTGCAGGTTGAAGCCTCGCCAGCGGGGGATCCGGTGGGCGGTGGGCTCCTCGTCCGCGCCCCGCACCACGCGCGGGGCCACGCCGGCGGCGACACCGAGGACGGCCAGGTCCTGGACGAACTGCCTTCTCTGCATCGTCCCTCTCCGTTCGCTCCTGCGCGGAGGAGACTATACTCCCGGCGCCGAACGACACAGGAGGAGGCGCCATGACCCGTCTTCCTTTCCCGCTCGCGCTGGCGCTTCTCGCTGCGGCCTTCGTCGTTCCCGCTCTGGCGCAGCCCCCGTTCCCCGTCCCTGCCCTCGCCCGGGAGACTCGCCAGGCGCTCGCCACCGAGCTCGACGCCACCCTCTGGACGCACGTGCTGAAGCCGCGTTTCCCGCGGTGCGTCGACGTGGAGCACGGGGGCTTCCACGTGAACTACGCGCGCGACTGGTCCCCGCTCGCGGACCGCTCGCGCTTCATCGTCTACGAGGCGCGGGTCGTCTGGACGGCCGCCACCGTGGCGCGCCTGCGCCCGCAGGCTCGCGAGGAGTACCTCGGCTACGTCCGCCACGGCGTGCGCTACCTCGCCGACGTCATGTGGGACCGCGAGCACGGGGGCTTCCACACGGACGTGGACCTCGCGGGCCGGGCCGTCCAGGGCTTCGGACCTCCCTCCCGGCCGGTCTACGGGCAGGCGTTCGCCATCTACGGCCTCGCGGCGGCGCACGCGGCGACGGGCGACCCCGAGCCCCTCGAGCTCGCGAGGCGCGGCTGGCGCTGGGTGGAGGACCACTACCGCGACGATCTCGGCCCCGGCTACCGCAGCGCGGTGAAGGCGGACGGTCAGCCCTTCCCTCTGCCGAAGGACGAGGGTGAGGCCACCCGCGCGTCGATCGAGGGCCCGGCCCACCACCGCACGATGAACGACCACATCCATCTGCTCGAGGCGTACGCCGAGCTGCTGCGCTCCTGGCCCGACCCGGTGCTGCGCGAGCGCACCGAGGAGCTGCTCGCGTTCGTCCGCGAGCGGCTGTTCGTGGAGCCGGGCTGCCTCTACGTCGCGCTGCGACCGGACGGGCGCGTCGTCCCCGCGCCGGTCTCGTTCGGGCACGACGTGGAGACCGCCTTCCTGATGATCGAGGCGGAAGAGGCCCTCGGCCGCGAACCGTCGGCGGCCACCCTGCGCGCGGCACGCCTGCTCGTCGACCAGGCGCTCGCGCACGGCTACGACCCGGCCCGCGGGCAGCTCTTCGAGTACGGCAGCGCCTACGGCCCGCCCATAGACCGGTCGGTCCAGTGGTGGGCCCAGTTCGAGGCGTTCCACGCCTTCCAGCTGATGGACGAGGTCTTCGGCCGCGAGGACGACCGCTACCGGACGGCGTTCACGAAAGCGTGGGCCCTCGCGCGCGACGCCTTCGCCGACCCGAGGCACCCGGGCGTCTGCCCCCAGATGGACGAGCGGGGCGAGGTGCGCTGCGACTCGAAGAGCCACAACTGGTTCGCCAGCTACCACACGGCCCGGGCGCTCCTGTTCACCGCCGACCGGCTGCGCAAGCCGTAGCCTTCTCCTGCCGTCATGAGCCGTCGCGCTGGATGCCACAACCGCGTCAAATGCCTGTGTCAGGCCTAGTTCGCTTGGCCCACCGCCCATGGACCCGCCGTTTCTTGTACCCCGCGCGGGCGATGGAATAGACTGCCAGTTCGATTCATACGGGGAGAGAGACGACATGGCGATCAAAGTTGGAATCAATGGGTTCGGCCGGATTGGGCGCCTGGTCTTCCAGGCCCTGTGCGACAAAGGCCTCCTCGGCAAGGAGATCGACGTCGTCGGCGTCGTCGACATCTCCACCGACGCGGACTACTTCGCGTATCAGATGAAGTACGACTCGGTCCACGGCCGCTTCAAGCACGCGCTCTCGACGAAGAAGAGCAGCCCCGCCGCCGAGGGCAACGACGTCCTCGTGGTCGGCGGCGACGAGGTGAAGTGCGTCATGGCGGCCAAGGACCCGAGCCAGCTGCCCTGGAAGGAGCTCGGCGCGGAGTACGTGCTGGAGTGCACCGGCCTCTTCACCGACTCCGAGAAGGCCAAGGGCCACCTCGCGGCCGGCGCCAAGAAGGTCCTCATCTCCGCCCCGGGCAAGGGCGGGGTGAAGACGCTGCTCATGGGCGTCAACGAGGGCGAGTACGACCCCGCCCAGCACAGCATCGTCTCGAACGCCTCCTGCACGACGAACTGCCTGGCCCCGGTGGTGCACGTCCTCCTCAAGGAGGGCGTGGGGATCGAGACGGGCCTGATGACCACGATCCACAGCTACACCGCGACCCAGAAGACGGTGGACGGCCCCTCGAAGAAGGACTGGCGCGGCGGCCGCGCGGCGGCGATCAACATCATCCCGTCCTCGACCGGGGCCGCGAAGGCCGTCGGCGAGGTGCTCCCCGCCACCAAGGGCAAGCTCACCGGCATGTCCTTCCGCGTGCCCACGCCGAACGTCTCGGTCGTGGACCTGACCTTCCGTGCCACCCGGGACTCCTCGATCGAGGAGATCGACGCCCTCATGAAGAAGGCGAGCGAGACCTACCTGAAGGACATCCTGGGCTACTGCACCGAGGAGGTCGTCTCCACCGACTTCATCCACGACGAGCGCTCGTCGATCTACGACTCGCTCGCCACGCTGCAGAACAACCTGAAGGG
>Ga0113563_10002993_pt1 | contig 10400 bp, 8 predicted proteins | sample Mud3Dept3metaG_FD_80117 | JGI IMG/M metagenome (GOLD analysis project Ga0113563, IMG submission 80117) | Freshwater wetland microbial communities from Ohio, USA, analyzing the effect of biotic and abiotic controls - Mud 3 Core 4 Depth 3... | ecosystem: Environmental > Aquatic > Freshwater >...
ATCCACGAAAGCCGGCCGCTCACGTGCCGCGAGTTCCTCGTAACGTCGCCGGCCATCCACTGCGCCGACCCCAAGCCCGGAAGCGTCCAGGGGGTCGAGCTGCCGTCGAAGGTCTGGTTGGCGCTGGCACGCGCCGGCGCGGGCGAGATGTCGGGCCGGCGCTTCGTCCCGTGGGTGCCCCTCGTCATGGCCCTCGATTGGGCGGAGGGCAACCCGGACGAGGGACCCGAAGCGCCCATGGAGAAGCTGGTCGAGAGGGTGTTTCTTGAGTTGGGGCGAAAGCCGAGCGCCGGTGAGACCCCCGGAGCGATCCCCGCTTCCGAATAGTCTACAATTCTCAGGAAACGAAACACTTGGGCTCACGGGACGGCTCTCGAGCCGGCCCGCTCCGGGAGGGATGGCCTCTGAAGCGTCAGCAGGGTCCGACTCAGAAAGGCGGCGGCCGAGTTCCTGCGCGCGAGGACGCGTCTCGAGCGGCGCTTCCGGGCCCGCCGGCTCCGGCCTCCCCGCCCGCACCCGCGCCGGAGGTTCGAAGCGTCCCTTCCGAGGAGCCCGTCACGCTGGCACGGCTGCGGCTCTACCGGAAGCTGACGCGCGCCGTGGCCGAGCATCTTCGGGGCGAGCTGGCCGGCATCCTGGAGACTCTCACGCCGCTCTTCCATGCCGAGACGATCCTCGGCGACTACGTGCAGAAGAGCATGATCTCGCCGAAGGTGGAGGCGGAGGAAAGCGTCCGCGCGCAGCTCGGGCCCGACCGCTGGGGGCGCGGCTCGGAGCTCGCGGTCAAGCGGGAAGCGGCGCAGCCGCTCTCCGCCAGGGAGCTGGAGGAGCGCAGGGCGGCGGCAAAGGGGAGCGTTCCGCTCAAGGAGGCGATCAAGGGAGCGGACGCTGCGTTTCGCGACCTCGAGCGCCTCTACGAGTCGATCGCCAAGAAACGGCCCTTCGACCTCGGCCTGCCGCTCAAGCCGCCGCTGCCGATCAACACGTCCGCCCTGGAGATCTTTCCCGTCGACTACCCGCACATGGCGAAGTCGTCGCGCGAGAGCAAGCGGGTCATGGTGACGGCCCCGCTCAACTGGATCGTCGTATACGCCGGTTTCTCGCCCAAGCGCCTGCGCGCCATCCTCGCGGACCAGAACCGGTCCCGGGACGAGCTGCAGCGTGTCCTGATCCACTATCTCCTGCTGCACATCGTCCTAGACCGGAAACCCGGGCTTCGGGCGCTCCTCGATTCCCTTCACTTCCCCGTGCGCACCGACTCCCCCGCCGAGTTCGGGGAGCTCCCGGTCACGGTCATCGCCTCAGCCGTCAAGACGGAACGACCCGCCGACGACGTCATCCTCGAGAGCACCGACCTTTCCGGAGTCTCCGTCTTCGAGGAGGTCGTCCGGGTGACGAACGTGGCCGCGATGGTGGATCCGCGGAAGGAACGCCTGCTCGAAGTCGTGAAGCGCGAGACGGAGGAGGAGGACGTCGGGAGCGGCTGACCCCGCCCGACGAGACGGAGGCTTCCTGAAGATGAACGAACGATACAGTCTCCAGAGACTCCGGACGCTCCGGAAGCTCACCCGCGCCATTGCGGACGAGCTGAAGGCCGAGTTGAAGGAGCACCTCGGCACGGTCGCCCTCCTGCTTCGGCCCCGGACCGTGCTCGGCGACTATGTGGAAAGCGGCGTCAAGGGCGACGTGAAGGGCGCCGAGGTCGCCTTCCGCGACCTGAAGGCGAAGTACGAATCGGTGGCGGGGGGCCGGCCCTACGGCCTCTCGAGGGAACTGAAGCATCCGATCGAGATCGTCAGCTCCAACGTCGAGATGACACCCCTCGAGTATCCGTACGCGATCAAGTCGGGGAGCGAAAGCAGGACGATCGCCGTGACCCAGCCGATGACCTGGGTTCTCTCGTATCAGGGCCTCGTCCCGACGCGGCTCCGGGAGCTTCTCACCGCAAAGATGCCGGACGTCGTCCAGGTGAAGGAGCTGATCCTGCACGCGCTGGTCCTCGACACGGTTCTCGCGAGACAGCCCGGTCTCGTGGCGATTTTCGAGGCGCTGCGGAGCCCGGTCGGCACGCAGAAGCTTCCGGGGCTCGGCGAGCTGCCGGTCACGGTCATCAGCTCCTCGATCACCACGGTGCGGCCTCCGGACGACATCCTCATCGAAAGCACGGAGATCTCGGGGCTGAACGCCTTCGAGGAGGTCGTAAACGTCGACGACATCACGGACATGAAGGACCCGTTCCGAGATCGGCTGCTCGCGGTCGTCGAGGCGAACGCGCCGGACCTTCTCAGGTAGTCGCGGCCTCTCACGCCTCCAGGAGGGCGAGCCTGACCACCCGGCGGAGGTTCTCGTCGATCCTCCCGGGGAGGTCAGCGAGAAGCGCAGGAGCGTCGGGGCGCTCGCTTCGGCGAAGGAAGTCTCCCATCTCCGCGCAGAGAGCCGCCCGGTCCCGGCTTCCGTCGAGGAGCAGAAGCAACTGGCGGACGAGGTCGTCCTCGAGCACGATCGACTGGTGCTTCAGATTCGTCACCACGCTTCCCTCGGCGACCTCCAGCCGCGCGTACGCGCTCGCACGCGGGCGTTCGGACGGGGCCGTCGGAAAGAGGTAAGGCGTCGCGTGGAGCTCGGAGACCGACGCTGCATAGGTCCGTAGAAGAAAGCCGAGGAGGCGTTCCTCGTCGTCGGCCCCGGGAGCGCGCGCGCCGGCCCGTGCGAGACGGTCACGGGCCCGGGAAAGAAGCTCGTCCCAGGAGTGCCAGCCCGGCCACGCCTCCGAGAGAACGAGGAACGCGGCCTTGGAAAGAGGGTGAGACGTCGTCACCGAGACGCCGTCGGCGCCGAGAAACTGGACGGGCGCATCGGAGGCGATGTCCGGTTCGGGGGTCTCGGGTCGAAAGGCGCAGCCCGCGCCGAGCCCGCGGAGGCGGGCCGGCCGCGCCTCCCGGTCGGAGCGGACGTCGTCGCGACAGAGGAGTGTCTGGCGGAATTTCCGGAAGAGGACGAAATCGCGGTATTGCTGCTGGAGGAGAAGGTCCTCCCGGGCGAGCGCGTCGAGGAGGCGCCCCGCGGGAGTGTCGGGTTTCCATGCCACCATGTCGGGGTAGTCCGCCTCCGAAAGGAAGGCCAGGCCCTCCGAGCCGGCACGCTCGACGAATTCCATGAAGAGGAGGGGCTCGTTGATCGCGGCGAGATCGTCGTGGAAGACGGCCGCGTCGCGGGCCATGTTGTGGAAGGCGAGCGTTTCCTTGATGATGGCCGAGAGCTCCGGGGAGGAGATCTCGGATTCGGAGAGGAGACGGATCAGGAGCCGTGCCTGCTCCACTCTGCGGGCGGGGTCTTCGATGCCTCGCACGTGGAAGAGCATCATCTGCCGGGCGGCGTTTCGCGAGTGGTTCCCGGGGTAGGCGTTGTAGCTGATGTAGGCGACGCCATGGGGCGCGAGAACCTCGCGGCAGAGACCGAGGATTCGCTTCTGCACGGGGGGAGGAACCCAGGAGTAGAGGCCGTGCGCGACGACGAAGTCGAAGGTCCCGAGGTCCGAGACCTCGGCCACGTCGGCGGCGCGGAGCGTGGCGTTCCTCAGGCCGAGCGCCCGGATCGTCTCTTGGCCCTTTTCGACGGCCGACTCCGCGAGATCGATGCCGAGGAACTCGCTGTTCCGGAGGGTGTAGGCCATCGGAATCAGGTTTCCGCCGTCGGTGCATCCCAGCTCCAGAACACGGCATCGCTCGGGCGGCGCGGGCTCGAGGCCGTAGAGCGTCGCCATCGTCGCGAGGCGGTCGGGGTGAGTCTGGCGGAACGCCCCGCCCGGGTACGGAACCAGGTCGTAGGCGGTCCGGGTCGTCGACATTCTGCGGAGCCGGAGGATAGCAGCACCACACGGCAGACGGCGGCCAGAGAGGTTTCAGGCTTCGAGAAGTGCCAGCTTCGCAATGCGCTCGAGGAAGCTGTCGATTCCCGCCGGCAGAGCGGCCGGAAGGGGATCGTCCCCGGGCTTCGCCGCTTCGCGCCTGAACAGGGCCAACTCGTTCTCGATCGCCGTCCGGTCGCGCGTTCCGTCGAGAAGAGAGAGGAGCTTGCGGACGACGGCGTCGTCGAGCCGGACCGTCTCGTGCCGTAGATTCGTGACTGCGTCGCCACGCGACGCCTGGAGGCGAGCCAGCGCGCTCGCTCGCGGGCGTTCGGTGGGGGCTGTCACGAACGGGCACGGATGGCTCCGGAGCTGGACGGCTTCCGCGCCGCACCCCTGGAGGAGGAACCGGAAGAGGCTCCGTTCGTCCTCGTCGTCCGGTGACGGTCCGCCCGCTTCGGCGATCCGCTCGCGGCCGCGAACGAGGAGCTCCGGGACGGCGATCCAGCGGGGCCACTCCTCTCCCAGAACGAGAAAAGCGGCTTTGGTGAGCGGATGGGAGGTCGTCAGCTCGCCGCCGCGTTCCGTCGAGAACGCGACCGGTTCCCGGGACGCGAGGGAGGCCTCCGCGGACCGGGGTCGGGTCGAGGAGGCGGCGAAGAGTCCTCGCAGCGCGCCGGCCTCCGGCTCGCTGAGGGGACAGGTCTCGGCACGGCAAAGGAGCGTTTGCCGCAACGACCGGAAAACGAAGAAGTCGCGATACTGCTGCTGGACGAGGGGGTCCTTACCGAGGCCGCTCAGGAATCGGGTGGCCGGGTTCCTCAGGTTCCAGACGACCATGTCGGAGTAGTCGGCCTCCGAGAGGAACTTCAGCCCCGAAATCTCCGCGCGCCGGACGAACTCACTGAAGAGGAGCGACTCGTTGATCTCGGCGAGGTCGTCGTGGAAGAGGCCGGCGTCGCGCTCTCGTTCCTGCTCCTTCAGAGCCTGCGTCACGATGGCGGAGACGACCGGGTGCCCGGACGCTCCCTCGGCGAGGAGTCGAATCAGACCCCGGGCTTCCTCGATCCGCTCGGCGGGGGCCTCCCGGCCGCGCACGTGCCAGAGCATCATCTGCCGGAGCGCCTCCCGAACGTGTCGGCCGGGGTAGGCGTTGTAGCTGACGTAGGCGACGCCGTGCGCCGCGAGCACCTCGCGGGTCAGCCTCAGGAGTCTCTCCTGCACGGCCGGCGGGACCCACGAGTAGACGCCGTGGGCGATGACGTAGTCGAACGTTCCAAGGTCCGAGATCGCGGAGAGATCCGCCGCCATGAGCGAGATGTTCGAGAGGCCGAGGGCGGCGATGATCTCCCGGCCCTTCTCCAGGGCCGCGCTGGCCAGGTCGATGCCGAGGAACTCGCTCTCCGTCAGCGTGTACGCCATCGGGACGAGATTGCCGGCGTCCCCGCACCCGAGCTCGAGGACGCGGCACCTGCCGGGCGGAGCGGGGGTCAGCCCGTAGAGCGTTGCGAGGGTCGCGAGGCGGTCCGGATGGGTCTGCGGGTACGGCTCGCCCGGATAGGCGACCACGTCGTAGGCCGTCGGGGCCGTCGTCATGTTCCGGAGGCTCAGGATATCAGCACGCCCGGCGCGCGAAGCGCCGTCCCGGGGACGCGCTAGACTGGCGGCGAGATCGAGATCCGGAGGTCCCCATGACGAAGCCGACCAACGTCGACCTCCACCTGACCTCTTCGATGGAAAAGGGCGCGGGCGCGCCCGCCTCCGAAACGCCCTTGCGGCTCCTGATTCTGGGCGACTTCGGTGGAAGCACCGGCGGGCCGGTCGCCTCGCGCCGGATCCTCGGCGTCGATCGGGACAATCTCGAAGTGCTGCCCGGGTCGCTCGGCGTGCGCGCCTCCGTCGAGCTGACCGGACAGGGCCGAATCGACCTCGCGTTCCGGACGCTCGAGGACTTTCACCCGGACCGGATCGCGGAACGAGTCCCGGTCTTCGAGGCGATGCGCGACACGCGGAGGAAGCTCGAGGATCCACGGACCTTCGTCGAGGCCGCGAAGGCCGTTCGCGCGTGGGCGGGCGAGGCTCCGGCGCGGCCGTCGGCGCCCCCTGCAGAGCCGGCGGGAGAGGCGGGCGACGTGATGCGGGAACTTCTGGCCGGAGCGGCGCGCCAGCCGAAGCGCGGAATCGACGCCTCGTTCGAGGCGGAGCTGAAGGAGATCGTCCGGCCGCACCTCGTTCCCGGCGAGGATCCCGACCGGTCGCGACTCGTGGCGGCGGTGGACGGGGTGATGGCCGACCTGATGAGGAGCATCCTTCATCACCCGCGGATCAAGGCGATCGAGGCGGCATGGCGCGGGCTCGACCTGCTCGTCCGCCGGGTGGACGAGGAGGCGGTCAAGCTCTTCGTCCTCGACCTCTCGCGAAACGACCTCGTCTCGGACCTGACGGCGGCCGAGTCGCTCGATCGGACCGGCCTCTGGCGCCGCCTCGTCGGCGAGACCGTGGAAACCCCCGGAGCCGAGCCGTGGGGGGCCGTCGTGGCCCTCTATGAGTTCGGGCCAGCTCTCAAGGACGCCGCGCTGGCCGCGCGACTGGCGAAGCTCGCACGGGCCGCCGGGGCTCCGGTTCTGGCGGGCGCGCGGCCCGGTTTCCTCGGTTGTGAATCCCTCGCCGCGACGCCGGACCCAGACGACTGGAGAACGCCGCCGCCCGAGGAAGCCGTCGCCCTCTGGGAGGCCGTCCGGAGCCTTCCCGAGGCGGCCTGGGTGGCTCTCGCGCTCCCGCGCCTCCTCCTGCGCCTCCCCTATGGCGCCGGAACGGAACCGATCGAGTCCTTCGCGTTCGAGGAGATGCCGGGCACGCCGGACCACGAGGCCTACCTCTGGGGCAATTCAGCATTTGCCTGCGCCCTCGTTCTCGCCGGTGCCTTCGGGGAGGGGGGGTGGTCGCTGAAGCCCGAGACTCATGCGGATATCGCGGACCTTCCGACCCACATCGTGGAGGGCGACATCGAAACTCGCATCACGCCTCCTTCGGAGGTCGTCCTGACGGTTCGTGCCGCGGAGCGAATCCTCGAGGCCGGGCTCGTCCCGGTCCTCTCGCTCAAGGGGCAGGACGTAGTCCGGGTCGCGCGGCTCCAGTCGATCGCCAGCCCGCCCCGGATGCTCGCGGGGCGGTGGGAAGGCTGAGGTCCCGGCGTCAGGCCGGGACGATGTCGAGCCGGTCCGCGAGCGGGCGCTGTGCTTTCGGCGAGATTCGCCCGGTCGGGGAGACCTCGAGGGTCACCTCGACGAGCATGACGTCCCAGATGGCGTTCGCGACAGCCCGATAGTCGCCGCCTTGCGAGGCCTCGACCGTGACCGGTTTCACGTCGGGCTTCGTGAGCGCGGGGAGCGGGTCCTCGGGCGTTCTGGGGCGCCACGGGATCTCGTCTTGGCTCTCGACGACCCTCAGCTTCCGGCCGCCGGTGCTGTCGAAGAAGAACCGGACATAGGCCCGTGTCGAGTCCCGCCCGAGCGTCAGGCCGTCCCGGCCGTTCAGCTCGTAGACGGCCTCGGGCTTCTCTCCGAGCGCGACGACCCGATCTCCCTCGAGGCCGTAGCGAAAGCGTAGCTTCCCCGCGTAGGTCTCCACGTCTAGGTCGACGACGCGGGCGCTCCGGTAAAACGGGGTCGATACTGGCACGACGTCCGCCGGAAACGACCGGAGAATCGGCGCACGCTCCGGGTCGGCGGCGGCGATCCTCTCGACGAGCTCCGGGTCCTTCATCGACGGCCTCCCCGCATCACTGGTGCCCGGGCTCTGCCGGCGGCAGGACGACCGGCACGTCGAGCCGAACGGCTCCGCTCTCCAGAATGCCGAAGTCGGGACGCTTGTCGCGCGGGCCGATCGGCATGACGACCTCGGTCCCCTGGATCTGGCGCGTCTCCTCGCGCGTCCCCTCCACCCTCCAGTAGTAGCCGAGCGTGAAGCTGACGTTCTGGAAGACGGCTGTCTGCGGCTCGCCTGCCGGCCGGGGACCTCGCATCGAGTACTCGAGGTATTCGCGGACGGGGAGCGGGACGCGCACGGTTTCGCGGAACGTTCCGCCGGCCCTGAGCGGGGTGACGAAGGGGGCCACCGGCGACGTGACGTTCACCCCCTTCGGGAGGTCGGCGAGCTTTTTGAAGAGCCGAACTGTCTTCGTGCCCGGAACGAGCTCGATGTAGACCAGGTCCGGTCCCATCTTCCAGGCGGGCGTCGACCGGTAGAGCCGGTTCAGAAGGTAGGCGTCCCGGGGGCTCCGGTTCCGAACCTCGTAGTCCAGGACCAGATGCTCACCCGCCACCTCGAATCGAGCGTGCAGCTCCAGACCGGCGTCACCGACCATGCGTTCCTCCTCGTCCCGGTGCGCCTGGACGTGACGACGCACGAAACTCGTTTCGCATCACCATGGCGGACCTCCGGGCCACGTGGACGGGTAATAAGTCGGCCGCCTCGGGATCCCGAGGTCGTCCCGGAGCGAGTTCTCGGTCGGGTGAGAGCCGCTGTAGTCCGGCACCGCCTGCGTCGTCCCGTCCGGCGCCACGACCGACGTCCCGCCCTCGCCGACGGTCGAGCGCTCCTCGCCGCGGGCCGACGAGCCGCTCTGGCCCGGATAGCTGTCGTACGGCCCGTTCGCGTTCGTTCCGGTGGCGTTGTGCATCGCGTGGACGAGCTCGTGGCCGAGGATCACCGTGGAGCCCGGGCTTCCGGCCACGGGGTCCGCCGGGTCGGTCGTGTTGTGGCTCGGATTCCACGAGACCGTGCTGTCCGTGCCGCGCGTCGGGTCCATCGTGTCGGCGGCCGAGCCGTCGGCCTGGCAGTAGCCGTTGGCGTCGGTCGTCTCCCGGATCGTGACGGTGTGGCCGCTGTTCTCGATGTTCTGGAGGATCTCTCTCCCCGACGGCGTCGAGGCGAGAGTCGCAAGGGCCGCGAGCGTCTGGAGCTGAAACGCCGGGCTCCCCTCGATGATGATCGACTTGCCGAAGAAGATCCGTTGATTGTCCGCCCCGTGAAACAGGTTCCAGAGCCAGTTCGTGAACTCCTGCCAGGATGACGGGGGTGCCGGTATGAATCCCCCTCCCGCGCCGGCGCCGCCCCCCGATCCACCCCCGGAGTCCCCGATCATGACCGTCGGACACCCCATCGCGATCGGATCGGGGCCGCCGCAGGCTTCGAACACCTGGTCTCCCTGACGGGCCGCGGGGAGATTTCCGATCTTGACCGTCGTGCTCCCCCTCGTGACGAAGCCCGGGCCGTGCAGCGGGATCGGGACCGGAATGGGACAAAGGTGCATGTCGGAGAGGCCGGCCATCGACGCCATGACGGCGCTGGCTGCCGCCGCCGTGGCCGCCTTGATCCCCTCGGTGTAGGCGATGTTGGCGGCCGGCTGGCCCCCCGGTACGACGGAGGCCGCGGTCCACGTAGCGGTCAACGCTGCGTTCGTTCCGGTCAGCACGCCGATCATGCTTCCGGCGGTCGCCGCGGCTCCGGGCGCGCCGGAACCGGCCGCCGCGGCCCCGCCCTGAGCCAGCTTCTGGGAGATCTGCACGATGCTGGCCGTCGCGTCGGCCGGCGTCATCTGCGGCCTCACCATGAACGAGTTCATCGCGTTCGAGATCCCCTCGACCGCGCTCGCCATCGCCGAGGGGAGGGCGCGCCACGCGGGCATGACGCCGATCATGACGGTCAGGCAGCCGGGGCCGGGACCGAGTGGCGTGCCGTGACTCGTCACGCTCGACCCCACGTTGGCGGCCATCGGCATCGGCTAACTCTCCCTCTCTTTCCGCGCTTCCGAGACCCGTCTTACGACGGACATGACTTGAAGCCCGACTTGGAGTCGTCCGCCGGGGTCGGGTCGCCCGGTTTGGCCTCCGCAGCGTCGGTGGGTGAGGCCGGGCTGGAGCCGCTTCCGGAGCCGGCCGCTCCGCCGGAGTTGATGTTGACCAGCGTCCCCTGAATGGTGACCCCGGTCGGGCCGATGTCGACGAAGCCGCCCGGGCCTTTGAGGCTGAGCTGTACCCCCGCCTCGATCACGACCTTCATTCCGGCCTTGAGGTGGATCTCCGTGTTCGCCTCGGCGGCCAGCTTCTTGCCGATCTTCGCGTCGAGATCGCCCCCGACCGTCAGGCCGAGGCTCCCGTCGATCTTCTCTTTCGATGAGCCCTTGACGTGGAGGTGGTCGTCCTTCTCGACGAGAGTCTTGCGTTCGTCCTTGACGATGACGTCGAGCTTGCCCGGCCCGTCCTCCCCGCCCACGAGGAGCTTCATGTCGCCCCCGACGTGCTGATCGAGGTTCTTGTCGTTGTGGAGGTGGACGTTCTGATAGACATGTTCCTTGTAGTCGCCCGACTTTTTTCCGTCCTTCTCGCCGCCGACGGTCAGGTGCTTGCTGCCCCCCACGCTCTCCATGGAGCTGGCCTTCACCCGGGTGTCCATGTTCCGCTCGGCGTGGACGAAGATCTGCTCCTTGTCCTTCGTGTCGTCGAAGCGCCACTCGTTGTATCCCGAGCCTCCCGTCGTCGTGTTCGACTTC
>Ga0113563_10002994_pt1 | contig 10400 bp, 8 predicted proteins | sample Mud3Dept3metaG_FD_80117 | JGI IMG/M metagenome (GOLD analysis project Ga0113563, IMG submission 80117) | Freshwater wetland microbial communities from Ohio, USA, analyzing the effect of biotic and abiotic controls - Mud 3 Core 4 Depth 3... | ecosystem: Environmental > Aquatic > Freshwater >...
GGAGATGATTCTTAAATATTTTCGTTAAATTCGCTCTTCTTGCCCCCCTCTGTAATTCTTGCATCTCTGCACTCTGACTCCACGAATCTGAGTTCGAATCCTGGTCCCCCAGCCGGAATGGTGAAAAGGGTTTAATACATGCGAAACCTTTTTTAAAAAACCTTTTGTTAAAAAACTTTCAAAAACTTTTTGTTGACATTCGCTGCGAAATTCGCTATCTTCGCTTTTCAGGAAGTTTCAGTTGCCATTATCCTCAAAAAGAAAAATTTCTATTGCCTGAATTTCGGCCGTATCTCTTGCTATGCCCTGGTTCTGACTGGAGCCGGATTGCGAAAGCAGGATAGATTTGGTTGCCTTCATTTTGAAAGAGTGTTCCTTCCGCAAGGGTAAGATCTGGAAGAGGAAGTCCAGGCGGACCTTGGAGCGGGGTTTTTATCTTTAGGAACCCGGATCCGCAGACCGCCTTGCTTTTCAATCTTTATCTGAATCGGTTGCCATAAAGATGAGGAGGAGGGGCTGAAAATTATGAACGTTACGCGACGGAACTTTCTGAAATTCTCGGGAATCACGGCGGGGTCGGTTCTCCTGCCGGCCGGAATGGCGGCTTCCGCCGAAAAAATCCGGGGCTTCCCGCTTCACAAACCCATCAAAGAATCCGCCACCATCTGTCCATACTGCTCCTGCGGCTGCGGTCTCCTGATTGCCACCGGCCCGGATGGCCACATTATCAATGCCGAAGGCGATCCCGACAACCCGCAAAACCGGGGCGCCCTGGATCCGAAATCCATCTCCGTTCGGCAGCTCTCCCAAAGCCCGCTTCGGCAGAAGAAACCTCTTTACCGGGCGCCGGGAAGCGACAAGTTCGTGGAAAAGGACTGGAACTGGACGATTGCGGAGGTGGCCAAGCGGATCAAAACCACCCGGGACGCCACCTTCCAGAAGACCAACTCCAAAGGGGTTACGGTCAACCGCACGCCCGCCATCGCCTTTTTGGGCGGCGCCGCCAACAACAATGAAGAATGCTATCTGGCCAGCAAATTAAACCGCGCCTTAGGGGTCGTCTACCTCGAGCACCAGGCCCGGATATGACACTCCGCCACCGTGGCCGGTCTGGCCACAGGATTAGGGCGGGGGGCGATGACCAATCACTGGGTGGATCTGAAAAATGCCGATGTCGTCATGATGAACGGTTCTAATGCCGCGGAAAACCATCCGGCGGCGATGACCTGGATCAATAAAGCCAAAGATGAGCGAAACGCCAAGCTGATCGTAGTGGACCCGCGTTTCACCCGCTCCGCTTCCCAGGCGGATCTCTACGTGCCCATCCGCAGCGGCACGGACATCCCCTTTTACGGCGGGATGATGAAATACCTCATCGACAAGGATCTCTACCATAAAGAGTACGTGGTTCACTACACCAACGCGGCCACGCTGATCGATCCCGGGTTTAAAGGGCCTGCGGATCTCGACGGTCTCTTTTCCGGATTTGTGGATGAAGACGGGGACGGATTCGGCGTCTATGACCGCGGCACCTGGAAATACCAGACTGATGCGACAGGCAATCCGCTTCGCGACGAGACCCTGCAGAACCCCCATTGCGTCTTCCAGATCCTAAAACGGCACTACGACCGTTACACGCTGGAAAAAGTTTCCCGGATCACGGGATGCCCCCAGGACAAACTGGAGACGGCCTATAAGATGTTTGGCTCTACGGGGGCCGCGGACAAGACCGGAACCATCCTCTACGCCATGGGGCAGACTCAGCACACCGTCGGCTCGCAGAACGTGCGCTGCATGTCCATGATCCAGCTCCTTTTGGGAAACCTCGGGCGGCCGGGCGGGGGCGTCAATGCTCTGCGTGGGGAATCGAACGTCCAGGGGTCGACGGACCAGGGGGTTCTGGCCCACCTCGTTACCGGATATATGGGCATTCCGACGGCGGGCAACAACCCCACCCTCGCCGCCTACATTGAAAAAGAGACCCCTAATACGAGCTATTGGGCGAACAAACCGAAATTTTTGGTTAGCATGCTCAAAGCCTGGTGGGGAGACCACGCCACGGCGGCGAATCAATTTGCCTATGATTATCTGCCGAAAGTGGAAAGTCCCGCTCATCATTACTGGATCGCCCTTTTCCAGGACATGTTTGCCGGGAAAATCCAGGGTCTTTGGCTCATGGGTCAGAATCCGGCGGTGAGCGGGCCCAACTCCCGTCTGGAACGGGAAGCCCTGAAGAAATTGAAATGGATGGTCTGCCAGGAGCTTGTGGACACCGAAACCTGCTCGTTCTGGCGGGCTCCCGGTGTGAAACCGGCGGATATCCAGACCGAGGTCTTTATTCTCCCGGCGGCGGACGCCATGGAGAAGGCGGGGAGCATCGTCACCAGCGGACGCCTGATTCAGTGGCGGCCCAAAGTGGCCGAGGCCCCCGGCGAGGCCCTGCCGGATGATCAGATCCTGAACTTGATCGCCCTCAAGCTGAAGGAGCTCTATGCGGCGGACCCGGGGCCGTTTCCCGATCCCATCCTTCATTTGAACTGGAATTACGGAAAGGTTCTGGATGTGGAAAAGGTGGCCCGGGAGATGAACGGGTATGCGGTCGACGATGTCAGGGACCCCAAGGGCGAAATTCTGGTGAAAAAGGGGGAAATCCTGAAGGGCTTTGCGCCCTTGCAGGACAACGGCGCCACGGCCTGCGGGATCTGGATCTATGCCGGCTATTTCGCCCCCGCCGACGACGGCACGGGGACGATCATGCCGGCCACCAAACGCCGCGGCCAGAAAGACCCGGGCGGATTGGGTATGTACCCGTTCTGGGCGTTTGCCTGGCCGGCCAATCGGCGCATTATTTATAACCGCGCCTCCGCCGATCCCAACGGCAAACCCTGGGCGGAGGATAAGAAGTTGATCTGGTGGGACGAGGCGCAGAAGAAATGGGTGGGCTATGATGTGCCGGATTTCGTCGCCACCAAGGCTCCCACCGATCCCGGCGGCAAGGACCCCTTTATCATGCGCGTGGATGGAAAGGGCGGGCTCTTCGCCCCGCTGAACGAGGGCCCGTTGCCCGAACATTACGAGCCGGTGGAAACGCCGGTCGAAAAAAACCCGTTTTCCTCGCGGATGCACAACCCGGTGGTCAAGGTGTGGAAGACGGATGCGGGGAAAAATATCGGGGACAACTGGGGCAAACCGAAGGATTTCCCCATCGTCGCCACCACCTACCGGGTGGTGGAGCATTGGCAGGCCGGCGGCATGTCCCGCTGGCTGGAGTGGCTCACGGAATGCCAGCCCGAGATGTTCATCGAGATGAGCAAAGAGCTGGCCAAGGAAAAGAGTATTCAAAACGGCGATCAGGTAAAAATCCGGTCGGCCCGCGGCGAAATCCAGGCGGTGGCCCTTGTCACCGCCCGCTTCAAGCCTTTCCAGGTGGAGGGAAAAACCGTTCACCAAATCGGCATGCCCTGGCATTTCGGCTGGGGAGGTTTGGCCACCGGCGCGATCGCCAACGACCTGACCCCGCACGTGGGGGACGGCAATACGACCATTCCTGAATACAAGGCCTTCCTTGTCGACGTGAAGAAGGCATAGGGGGAAAACGGCCATGGTGATCACCCGAAAAGCGATGTTGATTGACGAGTCCAGATGCACCGCCTGCCGCGGCTGCCAGGTCGCCTGCAAGCAGTGGAACGACCTGGAAGGCTGGGGATATTCGAACACGAAAAACTCGGGAAGCTACGAGAATCCGCCCCGCCTGACCCCGCAGACCTGGACGCGGATCAAATTCAATGAATATGAAGGCCCCGACGGACTGCGCTGGCTCTTCCTGAAAGAGGGCTGCATGCACTGCGGGGAGCCGGCCTGCGTCCATTCCTGCCCCACCGCCGCCCTGAAGCAGAACGCCGACGGCCGGGTCACCGTCGAACCCGATCTCTGCAACGGGTGCGGCTATTGCACCCAGTTCTGTCCGTTTGAGGTCCCCAAGCTGGAAGTCTCCAGCCTGCTGACCGGCCGGGCCAAGGTGTCCAAGTGCAGTTTCTGCCAGGACCGGACCGACAACAACCTGACCCCGGCCTGCGTGAAAACCTGTCCCGCCAGCGCCCTTTTCTGGGGAGACCGGGATAAGATGATCGCCGCCGGCAAGAAGCGCGTCGAGGTCCTTCAGGGGCGCGGATATAAAAATGCCAACCTGTACGGAGAAAACCTGGTCGGCGGGCTCGGCCGCCTGTACGTGCTGATCGAAAAACCCCAGGCCTACGGCCTCCCCGCGTATCCCAAGTATCCTTATTTTGCCACCCTGTGGCAGGATCTGGTTCGTCCGCTGGGGAAGGTGGCCCTGGGCGGAACGATTTTAGGCGTCCTGGCCGCCTGGGTGGTGATCCGCCGCAACATCAAAATGGAGGATGTGGAATGAGCGAACAAATCCAAGCACCGGGTCACGTTTTTCAAATTCGCTGGATCCCCAAGTACACTTTTGTGGAAAGGCTCCTGCACTGGGTTCACACCGTGAGCTTTATTCCCCTGGTGGCGACCGGACTGGTGTTGTATCTCGATTTCCTGAAGCCTCTCGCCCAGGGGGAGGCTGGAGAGTGGATGCGGCTGGTGCACCGCCTGACGGCGATCCTGTTTATCGGGGAGCCGGTCATTTACGGGATCCTGCAGCCCCACCGCCTGTGGATGCACATCAAGGAGTTCAGCTTCGAGCGGGACGACCTCGGGTGGATCAAAAACGCCTTCGGCTACTATGTGCTGGGCCGGCACACGGACATGCCCCCGCAGGGGCGGTTCAACACCGGCGAGAAGACGAACGGTATGGTCATGATCCTGACCTGGATCCTTTTCGTGGGCACCGGATTGGTCATGTGGTTTGGGAAAGGGCTCGTGCCCGCCGATATTTTCCGGCTGATGGTGATGCTCCACGACCTGACCATGATCGCCGCCGTCTGCATGTTTATCGTGCACCTGTATCTCGCCCTGGCTCACCCGCTCATGTGGGCCGCCCTGGTCAGCATGCGTTTCGGGTACACTTCCGCCAGCTACGCAGCGGAACATCATGCCAAATGGTACTACGGGCCCAAGCGGGCGCAGGAACTTTACGAAGCCAAGAAGAAAGCGGCCGCGTCCAAGCACGAATGAGGGAGGGATTTTATGGCGAAAATTCTGGTGGTAGACGATGATCGCGATTTCATCAAGATCACCCGCATGATCCTGCAGTCCCAGAAATACGAAGTGATCACGGCGGCCAACGGCGAAGAAGGCCTCGAAGTCATGCGTCGGGAAAAGCCGGACCTGGTGATCCTCGACGTGATGATGTCTTATATTTTAGAAGGGCTGGACACCCGCCGGCAGATGGCGGCCGATCCGAACCTCAAGAATATCCCGGTCATTATGTCCACTTCCTTGACAGGGGAACGGGTGCCGAAGAACCTGCCGTCGGATGAATATGTCCCCGACTCGGCCTGGCTCCACAAACCCATCGACCCGGACAAGCTGCTGGAACAGGTAAAAAAGGCGCTGGCGTAGGGTCCGGGAACTTTGGCAATAAAATAAGCTTTAAATCCCCCCTCCCCCCTTTTTCATAAAAGGAGGGCAAGGGGGGATTTTTTCATGGTCGGCAGGTATTGCCTGCGTTTCATCTGATTCCGGCAGTCAGCCTTGGGAAAAGAAGACCCTTCTTTTTCGGCAGGGCGTCTTTCCCGATCAGGGAGCGCCCTTCCCGATCGTCGAATTCCCGCTTCCGGAATCTTCCGCGATGGGCAGTCGGAAGCGAAAAAGGCTCCCTTTCCCAAGGGCTGATTGAACTTCCAGGCTGCCGCCATACCCTTCCACGATTCTCTTGACGAGGGGCAATCCTAAACCGGTCCCGCGGACCCCCATTTTCCGAACCTCCGCCGTCCGGTAAAATTCATGGAAAATCAAGGGCAGCTCCGGGGGGTTGATGCCGATCCCGGAATCTTCGACTTTTCCGACCGCCCACTCCTGCTCCCGCTCCAGGAAAATCCGGACGTACCCGCCGGCAGGGGTATACTTGATGGCGTTGGAAATGAGGTTCATCCACAGCTGCTTCAGGTGCAGGGGGTTCGCCAAAACCATCGGGTTTTGGCGGAGGATTGAGGTCAGGCGCAAACCCTGCTGATCGGCTTCCGTCTTAAGGGAGGGGAGGATCTTTTCCAATTCATCGCCCAGCCGGACGCGGGTTCGGCTCTCTTGGGACATTTCCTGGGCCGCGGCGGCCAAATTCATCAGGTCGTCGACAAGGTTCAGGAGGTCCTGCGACCGGTCATAGGCATGCTGAATCATTTCCTTCCATTTTTCCGGCGCCACATATCCTCGGAGCAGGATCAGCAGGAAACTCTGCAGGGCCGTGAGCGGGGCCCGGAATTCGTGGGCCATGGTGAGGCGGAACGCCGCCGGAGCCAGGAAATCTTTGGCAAACAGATCCGCGGTTTCCATTTCGCCCTTCGCGACCGCCCAGAGCGGAGCGACGTTCTGTTCAAAAGACTGAAGCCTCTTCAGTTCCCGGGAATCCTTTCGTCGCTCCATGGCTTGCGCGACCCGGAGGGACAGGATTTCCGGAACCACCGGCGCGGAAACGAGGTCGCAGACCCCGGCCTGAAAAGCCTGCAGGGCCTGTTTCAGCGATTCCCGCTCGCTGATCAAAATGCACGCCAGGTTGGCGTCCTTCGCCCACAACTCCTGCAAAAAAAGAACTTCCCGTTTATTCTTGAAAATCTCCCCGTCCAGGAGGACCACTTCGATCTCCTCTTTTCTTTCCCCGCCGGTCCAATCCTGAAGGGATTCGCCCGTCAGGATCAAGTAGCCCGCCGGTTCAAGGGCCCGGCGGCAGGCAGCCTGCAGGTCGGGGTTCGGGCTGGCAATGAGAATCGTGCCCCTGGTTTCCATGGCCAATGGATTCACTCCCTCCGGCTGTTGGGGTTGGCGGATATGGCTTCCGGCTTTGCGAGGGTCACGGGGAGGGTCACCGTAAAGGCGGTTCCGCGCCCCTCTTCGCTCTTCACGCCGATCTGGCCGCGGTGCATCTTGATAATGCCATAAACGATGGACAGCCCCAGGCCTGTTCCTTTGCCCACCGGTTTCGTCGTAAAGAAAGGGGTGAACAGTTTCCCCAGGTTTCCCTCCGGGATGCCGCACCCCGTGTCGGCAACCACGATTTCCACGCCCTGATCGGGAACCCTCCGGGTCTCCAGGGTGAGGGTTCCGCCCGCCGGCATCGCGTCCGCGGCATTGTTGAGCAGGTTCACGAAGACCTGGAGGAGTTGGGAGGGGTCGGCCTGGATTTGGGGCAGATCGGCGGCGAATTTCCGGACGACGTTCACCTTGGCGAAGCTCTCCCGGAGGCTCACGCTGCCGATGGCCTGCTCCAGGATCTCGTGCAGATCGCATTCCTGGGCCAGGATGTCCTGCTGGCGGGCGAAATTTAGCAGGTCGGCGACGATTTTTTTGCAGCGGAGGGTCTCCTGAACGATCATCCTCAGGTCTTCCCGCCGGGGATCGTTTTCGCCGGCCTCCTGATACAGGGTGTCGGCAAAGAGAAGAATGCTTCCCAGGGGGTTGTTGATTTCATGGGCAACCCCCGCCGCAAGCTGACCCATGGAAGCCAGTTTTTCCTTGTGCAGCAGCTCTTCCTGGGTGCGGTGCAGGGTCTCGGCCAGATGGTTGAAGGACCGGCCCAGGACGGCTAATTCCCCATTCCCTGGAGCATGGACCCGGACCCCCATATCCCCTTCGGCCAGTCGCCGGTTTGCCTGCACCAGCTCATCAATTGGCCTGAAAATGAACCGCGCAATCGGCAGGGCGATCACCCCGGCCAAGAGAAGACAGACCAGGGCGATCACCACCACCCGCTTGTTGAAATTGTGGACTAAGTGCAAAAACGCGGATTCCCGGGCCCCCACATAAAGACTCCCCACAACGGTTCCCCGGCTGTCGCGCAAGGGGGCGTACCGGGTGATGAACCATTCATTCACCACGTAGGCGCGCCCCCCATAATCCTTCCCCGCGGAAAGGACCACCCTGTGAACCGCCTCCGATATCCGGGTGCCCACCGCCCTCTTTCCCTGTTCGGACATGACATTGGTGGCTACCCGCAGGTCCCCGAAAAAAATCGTCACCGTGTCGATGCCCGCCACTTCCTTAATCCGGTCGACGAGGGTGAAATCGTTGTTGAAAAGATAAACCGAAAGGGCTACCCCGCGGACTTTTTGATCCGGATCTTGCAGAGGGTAAACGCCGGTCAGAGCCAGTCCCGCCGAACCCTCCCGGGGATCAAACGGTTCCAGGGCGGCCAGCGGGGTCGGGACAAGCGGAATCGAGGCCTGCCGGTCCAGACCCACCTGGGACAGATACTCCACCGGGATCACTTCCGTAGCGGCCTCCGGAATGCCTTTCTGCAAAACATCTCTGACGATCGGCAGCTCTCCCCAGTTCCCCGTGGACAGAATGGGCCGGAGAACCCCTTCTTTGTCCAGAACCCGGCCGACCACGAGGTCTCCCCGGGCGTTCAGGATCGCGATTAAATGCGTTCCCCCCAGGGCGAGGACCGTTATCTTGTTTACGATCTGCTGGTCGATGATCCGCAGCGCCCCCGTATCCTTCTGCGCCGCGGCCGCTAAATTCTGGATCACCCAGGGGTCGAGGGCCAAGCGGTGGCTGATGGCCGACACTTCCTCCAGCTTCAGCTGGTAAAAGGCCTTGGCCAGGTTCATGTCCCGGGCGACCAAGTTCGCCTCGGCGCTGGTGAGGTATTCCTGGATCACCCGGGAGGTCACCAGGGCGTTCAACCCCACGGTAAGCCCGGCAACAAGGCAAAAAGAGGCGATCAATATTTTGCGGAGCCGGCCGCCTATTAATGAGGTCATCCACCGAATCAAGGCCTGGCTCCTGGATCGCGGACGAACTGGGGAAGGGTGAAACGGAAGGAGCTCCCTTTTTCCGGAGCCGAGTCGATTTCGATCGTTCCTCCGTAAAGGGAAAGAACCAGCTGCACGATCGGCAGGCCCAACCCCGTCCCGGTTTCGCGCATGGCTTTCGCCCCCTCCGTGCGATAGAACTCTTCAAAGATCCTCGGGATTTCTTCCGGGGCGATCCCGATCCCGGTATCGGCAACCGTTCCCTGGATCTTCCCTTCCGGCGGCTTCGTTTGGAGGGAGAGGGTAATCCGGCCTCCGGAAGGGGTATAGCGGAGGGCGTTATCCAGCAGCTGGCTCCAGAGCAGGCGGAAATGATCCGGGCTTCCCAGCACAAAGGGGCGCTCGGAGATCTGGGTCGTGATTGTCACCCGGCGTTCGGTCGCCTCCTTTTGAAAGGAAGCGGATGCTGCCTCCAGGGCCTCGGCCATGGAGACCGGTTCTGTCGGCTGGGTTCCTATCCTCTCCTTGAGCCGCGAGAGGAGAAGAAGGTCGTCTAAAATGGCGAGAAGCTCCCCGGCACGCATCTCCAGCCGGGAGAGGAGCGGCGGTAGTTCCTCCGCCGGGACGTACCCCTTTTGGATCAGCTGGACGGAGTTTTGCATGACCGCCACGGGGGCGCGCAGAATATGAACCATGGCGAGCATGAAGCGGCTCTCGATCGCCGCCAGCTTTTCCATCTCCGCCTTCACCCTTGTCAATCCGCTGAGCTCCTCCTCGAGCTCCTTGACCCGCTGCGCCTCGTGCTTCAGTTGGCGGCGGTCCAGTTCCCGGTTCATCACCTGGAGGAGGAGCGCCGGGGGGAATGGCTTGGCCACAAAATCATGGGCCCCCTCGCGCATGGCCTGGACCGCCATCTCGACGGTGGCATACCCGGTGATGATAATGCAGATGAGCTCGGGATACTGCTTCCGCGCCTGCTGCAGCATCTCCATCCCGCTCATCCCCGGCATCATGGCGTCAACCAGAAGGACGTCGAAAGGCCCCTCGCGGAGTTTGTGCAGGCCGGCAGGACCGTTTTCGGCCACTTCCACTTCGAACCCATGATTGGTGAGGGCCCGCCGGCACCCCTCCCGGATCCCCATTTCATCGTCCACGACCAGAACCCGCATGGATTTCCTTCCCCGATATTTTTCAATCTCGACAAGCATTATGACGGATAGGTTTCGGATAGGGCTGGCGTTGCCCGGCCAAAAGGCCCGCCCGGACAAGCGCTCCCCGGCGGATCGGCTCCCTTTTGCTCCCCTGCCGGCAACGGTTGCCTGCGATCGGCTTTTACGCGCGTAAATATAACAGAACCCCCAAATCCTGTCAAATAGATCCGGGGTTCTCGGGGGTTCTCTTTATCCTTTGACAAAGAGAAAAAATTATCTATAGTGTTTTGAGGGGATGGATTTTTGGAACGCTTTCTTCTCTGCGGAGGACAGAAATGCAGTTCAGCAACAGGGAGCAAACAATCCTGGGCGATATAAGGAA
>Ga0113563_10002996_pt1 | contig 10395 bp, 8 predicted proteins | sample Mud3Dept3metaG_FD_80117 | JGI IMG/M metagenome (GOLD analysis project Ga0113563, IMG submission 80117) | Freshwater wetland microbial communities from Ohio, USA, analyzing the effect of biotic and abiotic controls - Mud 3 Core 4 Depth 3... | ecosystem: Environmental > Aquatic > Freshwater >...
GGTCCGTCGCAGAGATGGACAAAGTGAAACCATGCACGCGGCACCGCGTCGAGATCCTCCAGCGCGACGCGTGAGCGCGAAAAGTGAAGCATGTCGACCAGGATTCCGCAATTCTCGCGCCTGGCGGCGCGCAACACCACGAGCGCCGCAGTGAGGTCATTGCCATCGGCAAAGGTGACGAATTCCAGGTCCACCGTCAGCCCGAGCGGTTTGGCGATATCGCATAAGCCTGCATAGCAATCGACCGCAAAGTTTCGCTCGGGAGTCCAGATGCTGGAAATGACATGCCTCCCTCCCAATTCCGCCGCGATTTCCATGGCGGGGAGATACCTTTTCGGATCGAGACCGTCGTAGATGCGCGCCAGTTCTATGTCCAGAAGCTTGAGACCGGTGGCCGCGAGCGCAGTCTTGGTCTGCCGCAGCATTTCCTTGTTTTCAGCCAGGTTATAGTTCGGCTCGCCAGGCAGTCCCATGAAAATGGGGCGATAACTGACAAAGTCATAGCCGGCGCGCCCCGCGATGTATGTCATTTCAGGAGGGGCGCAACCAAGGACTGTGAGGTGTGCCAGCGAGAATTGCGTTTTCAGGTTTCCATCCCTTCCAGAGGTGGTTCGCCAAAAACTGCCATATCACTTTAACCGGACTTCATGCTGTCCAGCAACTGAAAAAGCATCGCTTCAGGAGTCCGGCCGCCGATGCCGTTTTGGGCGGCCGATCTCGACTCGACTTGCAGGATGCCGCGGTGCATGGTAAATACACAAAAGGTTGCTGAAACTCGGGAAGAAATACAGGCGAAAACGGAGTCGCTCTATGTCCGGAAACAAACTCCAGCGCAGGGACTTCCTGAGGAAGACATCCGCTCTTGCCATGACTGCGGTGGGGTTCAACCTTGAATGCTACACGCCGCCCGCCTTCCGACAGAGGGGGCTGCGATCGGCGCCGCCGGAGATCACGGCGAGTCCTATGCCTTTGGGCAAACTGGGCAACTTGAAGGTGAGCCGGCTGATAGGCGGGCACAATCTCCTTTGCTTTCAGGCACATGACCGGGACGCGCGTTCCGAGCCGTCGCTGTTGCAACCGCATGATGCAGATGAAAAAACCCTCGAGACATTTGCGTTGTATGAGAAAGAAGGCATAAACACGGCCTTCCTGCGTATTTCTGACCAGATGGTCAAGGTCGCCGGGCGCTATGGGAAGGAGCGTGGAGGAAAGCTGCAGTGGATTGCCCAACTCGCGATCAACGAAAAGGACCAGGTGCGCGATCTCGATGCCGCAATGAAGCTCGGCATCCACGCCGCCTGCATCAGGGGGATAGAAGGGGACAGGTATGCGTCGAGCCAGATGGACATTCTTGCCAAAGCAGTCGAGAGGGCGAAAAGCTGCAGGATCCCGATTGGCCTTGGCGGCCACAATATCGAGACAATGATCGCGGCGGAAAAGGCTGGCCTTCCCGTGGATTTCTACTTCAAGACGTTCAACAATGCCATCAACTCGATGTCGGGCGAAGTTCCGGGTGAGACGGTGGAGTTTTTCGCGACCGTGGAGAAACCCTGGATCGCATTCAGGGTTATCGGGCCGAGCCGCATATCGGCGCGCGACGGTTTCAGGTGCGCATTCGCCGACGGAGCGGATTTTGTCTCGTCCGGCATGTTTGATTTTCAGCTCGCTGAAGATGCGAGGGCCGTGAGGGAGCTGTTTGCCGGGAGGGCCGAAAGGATGCGGCCCTGGCGCGCATAGGGGGGCACGGGATTTTGGGAGGCTGCAATCTAACCGCAGATTGTCGTCGTCAGGCCCCGGGATATGTTCCTTTTGATCGATTCGAGGTAACATCACTGATCGAGCAGGGAGCGCAACGCGCTCTTCTTCGGGAAAGGAGAATCTGTATGACCGGAATCAGTCGGAGGGATTTTGTTCAGATCGGCGCCACGGGTACTGCCGGGCTGCTCCTGGGGAGCCATACCGCGATCCATGCCGAGCCGCCAATGCCGGAAAGGCCCCTTGGCCGCACCGGCCACAACGTGCGTCTTTTCAGCCTCGGCGGGCAGGCCACTCTGGAGAAGCAGGGCACTCGCGATGAATCCATTGCGATCATCAACCGCGCCATCGACCTCGGCGTGAACTACATCGATACCGCGCGCTACGGCAGCGGCATCAGCCAGACTTACATCGGCGAGGTGATGAAGACGCGGCGCAAGGAGGTGTTCCTCGCGACCAAAACCCGGGATCGCTCGCGCGATGGTTCCCTGAAACTCCTCGAAGAGAGCCTGCGGCTGCTGCAGACGGACCGCATCGATCTGTGGCAACTTCACAATATTACCCAGATTAAGGAGCTGGACCAGATCTTCTCGAAAGACGGCGCCATCGAAGCCATGACAAAAGCTCGCGACGAGAAGACGGTGCGCTTCCTGGGCATCACCGGTCATTTTGATCCCGACGTCCTGATCGAGGGCATCAACCGGTTTGCATTCGACACAATCCTCATGGCCCTCAATCCCTCCGATCCCCACCTCCTGCCGTTCCAGGCCAGGCTGCTGCCACTGGCCAACCAGAAAAAGATGGCGATCATCGCCATGAAGGTCCCGGCGCGCGGCCGCCTCTTCCGCCCTGGCGGGATCACCTCGATGAAGGATGCCATGAGCTACGTTCTTTCCAAGCAGGTAAGCACCGTGATCGTAGGCTGCGACAGCGTAAAGCAGGTGGAGGAGAACGTGCAGATCGCGCGCGACTTTCAACCCATGTCGGCGGAGAGAATGGCCGAATTGGAGCGACTCACCGCCAGCTATGCGATGGAAGCGTCGTTCTTCAAGCGCGGCGCCTCGGGCTTCGGCTCCGGCCACGACTAGGGCCAGGTTATTTTTGACCGCTGGAATCGGAGCTGTCCCCCGCAGCAAGTTGTCCTTTTTGTGCCGATTCCGGTTCTGGCCAAGTACCGGGATCTGTAAGTGCCGTAAGGTATTTTTCAGGATGTGGGAGAATGCCGGCAAGCCACCGGGGCGTTTGCGCACCGGATGCGCGGAAATCCTGGCTGCGGCCGGAGGCTGCGTGCTTCTGCCTCCTTGAAAATGCAATCGCCTTCATGAAATCGTGTGTTGAGGCGGGCGTGGTTCCTCTACCGGGTGGCAGGAGCCATCCAGGAAGGAGCCGGTGTGATCAAGACTTGTCCGTTATCGCAGTCAGAAACAGGAATCAGCAGGCGCAAGCTGCTACACTCGGCATTTCTGGCGATTTCGATCGAAACCGCCACACGCTTTCCTGAGAAGTCGGACTTGCGCGCATCTAAAATCGCCGAAAGCACCGGGCTTCTGATCAGTGACGGCCGCCTGGTTACTGCCGAAAAGCAGTGGGACGCGGATATCAGGGTGGGCGGCGGCAAGGTCCTCGAAATCGCCCAAAACCTCAGGCCGCGGGCCGGCGAACGCGTGATCGACGCCGCCGGCCTGCAGGTGCTGCCGGGAGGAATCGATCCGCACGCGCACCTGCTGCCATCCTGGGTGGACGATTATTTCAGCGGTTCCCAGGCGGCGCTTGCGGGAGGAATCACCACAATCGGATGCATGGCGAGCATGCAGCGCGGAGAAAGCATCCGCGATGCCATCTCCCGACAGGCCAGGCTGGTCCGGGAGCAAGCCCTGGCCGACATATTCCTCCACCCTATCCTCTCAGCGCCTGGGACCGAAATAACGTCGCAACTTCCCGGATTGCGGCAGGAGGGGCACGGCGACATCAAGATCTTTATGACCGGCCGGGCTTTTGTGGAGAACGAGGCGGCGTGGACGGATCTCATCCGCGAAGCCGGACGCGCCGGCCTTCTGACAATGCTCCACTGTGAAGATGCCGATGGGCTTGCCGAGGCAGCCAAGGCGCTTGCCGCCGACGGCCGAACCTCGCTGCGCTACTATGCCGAGAGTCGGCCGGTCCGGTCCGAGGTCAAGGCAGTCGAGCGTGCTGCAGAGATTTGCGAAAGATCGGGCGCGCCGGTATACATCGTCCACCTCTCGTCGCAGGCCGCACTTGGTGTGTGCCGGAAGGCAAAGGGGCGAGGGCTTCCCTTGTTTGTGGAAACGCGCCCGATTTACCTCTACTTCACGAAAGAACGCTATCTCGAGCCGGAAGGCCCTCTTTATGTCGGGCAACCGCCGCTTCGCGATTCCACGGATATAGGTGCGCTCTGGCAAGGAATCACCGATGGTTCCATCGACACGCTCGGTACCGACCATGCCCCGTGGACCCGCGAGCAGAAAATGGATCCTGCGCTCAACATAAGCAGGCTGCGTCCCGGAGTCGCCGACCTGCAGACCATGATGCCGGTGTTCTACTCCGAGGGAGTCGTCAAGAGGAATATACCGCTCGGCCGATTTGTCGCTTTGACTTCCACGAACGCAGCCATGCTTTTCGGCCTGTATCCACAAAAGGGCACAATCGCCGTCGGGTCGGACGCTGACTTGGCGCTATGGGATCCGAGGGGGAAACGGAAACTGGAGCGCACGGACAACCTCTCTCGCGCCGGATTTTCACTCCACGATGGATGGGAGATTACGGGATTGCCGCGAATCACAATCCGGCGCGGGGAAGTGGTATTCGAAAACGGAAAGGTGACCGCCACTCCCGGCAGCGGCCGCATCGCAGCAACCGGTCGCACCCAGCGGATATGGAGTCCCAAGGTTCGGCAGCTTGTTCCGGGAGGCGCATAGTTGAGAATGACTTGGCGAGCGGGACGTCCGCTTTCCCAGTCGGCCGCAGGCTTTTCTGCCGAGTCCTTTTGAGGGCCCATTTGAATCCGTACCTGAACTACATGCCTGCCGGCTGGCCCTACTTCTTTATTAAAGCCCGGATTTCGGTGGGGGGATCGAACCGCTCGGGCGGCAGTTGGGCGTTTTGCTCGATGCTCTCCATGATCGTGATCCGCTCCTGGCCCATCAGCCTGGTTACCGTTTTGTGCGGCAAGAGGACGCCATCCACACGCTTGTAGTCGCTGAGATAGCTGTCCGACGGAATAGTGCCTGCCTGGTTTTCAATCGTCATCGCGATCCGTACGACCAGGTGTGTTTCCTTGTCGAAAAACACCGTCTGCGGCGGAAGATCCTTGGGTGTCACTACCACCTTGTAGCAGGGCCTGCCCGACACCTCCTCCTCTCCCGCGGCCTCGACCTTCTGAAACGACCTGCGCCAGTATACGGCCCTGTCAAAGATGTTCATGTGCAGGAAGCTCGCCTTCTCTTTGCCTTCCATCAACTGGGCGCCCGCCAGAGCGGATACCTGCCAGGCAACTTCCCCGTTCGTACCGGTTTCAATCCTGCCGGTCGCGGGGGAATCGATCACAGTGCAGGCCTTGTTGGGTCTGGCCTGAAAGGCGGTGATGGAGATCTTGACCCCCGCCCCGGCGATTTCCATCGTCCCCTTGATGACGCGGTTGTTGATTTTTTCCAGCGCCGCGAGACCTCCGATCGCCTCGACGTACTGATCGAGTATCTGTTCCGCCCGCGGCGGGGTATTCTGCACCGGCAGCGCGAGGCTTCCGCCCACCGACACCAGCGCCAGCTCAGTGAACAGGGCCGCGATTGTAAGGACAAATCCTGCTGTTCTTCCTGTCTTGAGGCTCATGTAGTTATCCCCCTGATTCGTTATTGCGGTTTACTTAAAATCTCGTATCCAGTCGATTGCCGCTTCCAGGATCAGATCGCGCCCCTGGAGCAGTGCCTCACGCGTGTGTTGCACGATGACATCGGGAACCAGGCCGTTGCCCTCCAGCACCCGGCCCCCTGCAGTGACATGATTTGCGAACGCATACATGAATCCGTCCCCGTTCGGAAGCCGCTCGATATTGCCTCCCAATGCCGCTCCGCCGGTGCGGGTTCCGAAGACGCGCGCCCGGCCGAGATCGCGCAACCCGCCGGCAAAGATCTCCGTGGCGCAGAGGGACAGCCCGTCCACCAGCACCGCTACCGGCCCCGGATAGACCTGGGGCCGCGGTCGCACGATCAACTTCAATGCATTGTCGCGGGTGCGGATGGTGCCCAGGTCCCGGCCCTTCTCCAGAACCAGCCAGCCGGCCATGCCGCACCCGATCTCGCCTTGCCCGCCTCCGTTGCCGCGCAGATCCAGGATGATACCCGGTGCGTTCATGAAAGACCTCATGGCATTGTTGAACGCCGTCATCAGGATCCCGGGCGCGAGGAAAACGTCGAAGGCGAAATAGCCGATCCCGGGCCCGACGGTCTTTTCAGAAAACCAGACGCGCACCGGCGGCAGGTTTCCGAGCTGAAACTTTGCCCCCCTCGGCTCCACCAGGGCCAGCGAATGGGAAATGTTACGGTCGGCACCGTCCAGAAAGGAGACGGCGAGGCAGTCGCCCTGCTTGCCCTCGAGGCGGCCTGCCACCGCATCGGTCAGCACAAGGTCTTTGAGGGACTTGCCCTCGAATTCTCTGGCGATGGCGGCAAGCTGCGAGGCAATCTCCTTGCCGCCGATCTGAAGAATCTCCCATCCAGGCCTCACTCCGGCCTGCGCCGCCGGCGAACCGGGATCGACCGAAACCACCAATGCACGCCCGTCGATCACCCGCAAATGGATTCCGGTCACTCCCGGCTCGCCTGCACCTGATTCGGGCCGGCTCAAGTCTCCATACAGCTCGGAGGGAATGAGGCTGAAGTGAGTGAGCTTCAGACGGGAGAGCATGGTTCGCACGACCGCCCTGGCTTCGCGCCTTGTTTTCACCGCTTCCATCTTCGGACGGAATTCCGCGTGGACGGCCTTCCAGTCCACACCTCCCCAGGCGGGATCGAAATGCTTCTCATGAACCGTCTTCCAGACATATTCGAATGAATCGAGGTCGAGTTGATGCTCACGGGGTGTCTGCGATGCCGCCTCCTGAGCCCGCAGCAGGTTCGCGTGCGGGAGTGAACCCAGCAGAAGGATCACACACAGGAATCGGATCCATCTTTGCCCCTTTCCTCTCATCTCTCTCTGTTTCCTTTCCTGCCCGCGGGACCCTACAGGCAAGCCCTTGCTGTCTGTCCCGGAAGCACCTCAACGCGCTGGAACTGTCTCCGGCAAAACTCATACGCTCCCCACAACACGAGTGCGCTGAGAACCCAGACGGTCAGAGTGCCGCCCGGGATTGTCCGAACTATTCTCAGCATCAGGATCTTGATGAAGGCAGCGCCGACGTCCAGCCGGATCCACTGGGCGATCATCACGCCTACCTGGCCTGCAGTGAGTGCAATGGCGGCGAGTGCCAACGCGAGAAAGATGGCCTTTCTGCGGGTGTCCGAGACCGCTGCCCGCCAGGCCCGCAAGTATATGGAAACCAGGATCGCGTAGACGAAACCGACCGCGGCAAGCAGAAACGGTGCGAGAGTGACTTGCCCCCGCGGCCTCCACTCAGGATGTTCTGCAATGAGGCGGTCCGTGTCTTTAAGCGCGACGGTCTGATCCGAGGACATTTCGAGATGCCGGTCCAGGATTACCTGATAGGGAATGGAGGTTCCGTAGATTGCCTCAATTGCGCGGCCGATCTGGAAGGCAACGAATCGGGGTGAACTTCCCTCCGGCGCGCTGAAGGGGGAATACACGGTAATCCGGCTCCCCGCATAGAGCGGATATTTCCAGGCGGGGTGAGATTCCCCCCACGGAGCTGCGACATCCGGCGGATCGCCGTTCCAGGATATCTGGCAGTATTCCGCCGGAATCCGGACCATGGGCGCCTTGGTGCTGTATGGGGGGATGAACGAGGAGGGGGATGTCTGCAACTGAATCTGAAGGTGCGATCGATCGAGGATTGCGGCGCCGATTGCTCCTGCTCCCAGCCCGAGGGCGAGGAACAGGAATGCGGGAATCAACAGCAATGCGGCGATGAGCTTTTTCGAGACGGGGAGGAAATCCACACCGGGGATTTGCAGCATCTGAGCCGGAAGGAAGGACATCAGCAGGTAGCCGGACAGGATAATGTAGGAGAACTGGGGCAGTTCCAGGTCTCGCCATGCGGCGAAGAAACCGGACATGAAAAGCCCCCACAGGAAAAAGAGTGGGAAAAAAAACAGGGCCGCGAACCGATTGCGGGAGGGGTGGAAGCAGAGCAGCCGGATCAGAAACCACCCGAACTGGATGCCGTGCATGGGCCCCCGCTTGCCGTACATCTCCCATTCCTCAGCCTCCACTGCGCGCATGATCGCCGCGTCCCGAGTGACCTGGGGCAGCTCGATTCCGGCGTGCGTATCTGCGGGTATCCAGGTGAAGGCCGGGGGGAGGGACCGGTACGTTCTATAACCGAGGAACACGGCCACGCCGATGGGCACGAGCGCCGCAGGACCGGGCAATGACGAAAGGAGGACGATTAAAGCGAATCCCGTGCACAGAAACAGCATTGAATATATCGCGTATGCATGGCCGCGAGGTACCTGGCACTGCGATGCCTTTGCGCGCTGCAGAAGGACCACGATGAGGACCAGCCCGGACGCAACGGGGAGGTATATTCCCGCCAGCGACTGCTTGACCACGGCAAAATCTGCCGGAGCGCGGCTGAACATCCAGAACATAATCCACAGAGTACCGACGATGAGCGTCGCGTACGCCAAGCCGAGCAGGATGAGGGTTGAGACGTGAGCCAGCCAGAGCTTGCGAGCCGGAATCGGCAGAGCCAGGTCCAAGGCGTTGCAGCGCTCGCGGGCCTTTCCGAAGAGAAGAAAAGGCGAGATGGAGAACCAGATCAGTCCCGCCAGAAACAGACTGCTTGCCATGGTTCCGGGGAACCGGTATTCGGATCCCGCCGCCAGCGTGGTGACAAGTCCTGCCATCACGCCCGCATTAAGAGCAAGGATCCCGCCCTTCACCAGGGCTATTGTGCCAAGGACCGGATCTCTCCGCAGCAGCGCAAGCATCACGACCTCCCCCCGACCAGTTCGATGAACATGTCCTCCAGCGCGATCGGCGTGCAGAACGAGTTATGGATGTCGAGCCCCTTCTCGAGTATCGAGCGGCAGCGCTCCGGTTCGCACCGGAAGATCGCGTGGATCGCGTCCGCCTGATCCCGGACGGACAGACATTCCTTCAATCCGAGCAACTGATTCTGCCGGTCCCCGGAGCCTCGAGGAACGAGAGCCAGAGAGTATTTCTCGCGCAGGTCGTCTAAGGAGTTGTCGATCAGCAGCCTGCCTTCGTGGATCATGGCAATCCGGCCCGCCATGCGCTCGACATCGCTCATGTAATGCGAGGAAAAGAGGATCGTGGTTCCGGCTTCGTTCAGCAGGCGGATCGATGTTTCCAGGAATTCGCGGCGCGCGGATGGATCGAGCCCCCCGGCGGGTTCGTCCAGCAGCAGGACCTCAGGGCGATGCGCTACGGCGCAGAGCAGTGCCACCTGTCTGGCCTGCCCCTTGCTGAGAGTCTTGATCTTGGCCTTGGGAGACAGAGCGAAGCGTTCCCGCAAGCGTCGCTCCAGCCCTTCGTCCCAGGTTGGGAAGAGCCCGCGATGGAGCCGGATGATTTCGCCGACCGACAGGAATTCCGGCAAAACCTGGTCTTCGGATACGTAGCCCACGCGGCGTTTCACGTCGAGCGCGTCTCTTCGCGGATCCAGGCCGAAGAGCTGCACGCTCCCCTGGCTGGTTACCATCATGCCCATGGCCAGGCGCATCAGCGTTGTCTTGCCGGCGCCGTTTTTCCCGAGCAGTCCGACAACTTCGCCGGCTTCGAGCGAAAACGAGATGCCCCGGAGCACATCGGAACCTTGCTTGTAGGAGTAGTGCACATCGCTGAAATCGATCACCTTCATCTCTCCATTCCTTTCTGCATTTCCTCCAGCAGGCCGAAGACGTCAGCCAGGGGAACGCCGCTCAAAGCCGCCTGCGACAGCAGCCGCTGCGCCGCGTCGCGCAAGCGCTCCCGGCGCTTGGCCGGATCGACATCCGGGAGCCTTTCGCTGATGAACGTCCCCTTCCCTCTCTGCGTCACGATCAACCCCTGCCGCTCCAGTTCGTCGTAAGCCTTTTTCACAGTCAGAGGCGCGATCACCAGTTGCTCCGCCAGTTCCCGGTGGGAAGGGAGTTGAGCGCCTGCCTGCAGCCGCCCTCCGGCGACCGCATCGATGATCTGGCGCATGATCTGACGGTAGATGGGCAACTCGTCGCCGGGATTGATGTGCAGCTCCATGCCGTGCTCCCCTAGCTTGACTCCGTGCAGCGCGCCACCAGCAATGTGGCGTCGTCTATCAGGCGCTGCCCGCTGAATTGGCGCAGTGCCGCCGCAGCGTCGCGAACCAGTTGCGAGACAGTCAGGCGCCGGCACCGGTTCACCAAATCGAGCAGGCGCTCTTCGCCGAATTCCTCCCCCAGACTGTTTTCGGCTTCGGTCACTCCGTCGGTGAACATCAGCAGAGTGTCTCCCCCGGCCAGCGCGACC
>Ga0113563_10002997_pt1 | contig 10395 bp, 11 predicted proteins | sample Mud3Dept3metaG_FD_80117 | JGI IMG/M metagenome (GOLD analysis project Ga0113563, IMG submission 80117) | Freshwater wetland microbial communities from Ohio, USA, analyzing the effect of biotic and abiotic controls - Mud 3 Core 4 Depth 3... | ecosystem: Environmental > Aquatic > Freshwater >...
ACCCACGATTCAGTGGTAGTGCGGTTATAACAAATTCGACTCTGATTGCAAACCCCCTGCCGCGCCCGCGTGGAGTGTTTTACGGAGCGGTAACGTCTCTCAGTACGAGGTCTAGTTCAGAGGCAACGTACGACGTGATGAAGTTCGTCCGCTTGATGACGGCATCTCTGACCTCAGCGATCCCTGTATTGTCTGCGAGACATTGGTTCTCTTGAGTGACGCCGGCTTGCAATGCCAAGTCCAGCTTGCACCAACAGACTGCTTGGATAAACAGCTCATGGGCTCGTTCCTCATGAGAGACATGATCTTCATCTGCGAGATTCGCTAGGGCCAGCGCTAACCAGCTGGAGAAATCAACGTCGGTGCTGAGCCGATTGATCTGACTCTGGGTGATCATGACGGCGACCTGGATTCCGCCCTTCCAACTCCGTTTCTTGACGTTAAACACACAGGAGTAAGTGAAGGGTCTTCCCTCCACTGGCTGCGGTCCGACAAACATGGTGACGCGGAACTGGGAAGGCTCTGGTGCATGCTCAAGTGCCATGATGCGCATTGTAGCATGACCGTCGATCTCAACGGGCGTCTCATTGACGGTTTGGCAGGGCGACGATAAGATACGGTCTACCATGACCACAGCCATTTATCAGCGTGTCAGCGAAATTCAGCAGGCCTTGTGTGATGCCGAGATCGACGGCTGGCTCTTCTATGATTTCCGGGGAAGCGACCCTCTCGCCTATCGCATACTCCAGCTCGATCCTACCGTCCATGTGACGAGGCGATGGTACTACTGGATTCCAGCGCAAGGGGCTCCTGTCAAGCTGCTGCATCGCATCGAGCCGCATGTGCTGGATGCATTGCCGGGACAGGCCGACTATTATGTATCGTGGGAGCAGCAACGGCAGATTCTTGCGCGCCTGCTGGCCGGTGGCCTCCGTGTCGCGATGCAGTATTCCCCTCTGAACGCAGTTCCTTACCTGTCACGCGTGGATGCCGGTACGATCGAGCTGATCAGAAGTTACGATGTCGAGGTGGTGAGTTCAGCGGATTTGATTCAGACGTTTGAAGCCTGCTGGACGGACCGTCAACTCGAATCACACCAGTTTGCCGCCGTGGCGCTTCGACGTATCGTTGATCAGACATTTAGTGATGTGCAAGAGGCGATCACGCAAGGACGGAGTCTCACTGAATATGGAGTGCAGCAGTTTATTGTGGCTCGTATACGCGAGGCCGGGATGATCACGTCAAGTGCGCCGATCGCTGCCGTCAATGCCCACAGCGCTGATCCCCATTATGGTCCGACAGAGATGGGTTCGACCGAAGTCACCCGCGATGCGTTGCTCTTGATCGATCTTTGGGCAAAACAAGCGGAGCCAGGTTCAGTCTATGCCGATATTACCTGGACCGGCTATGTCGGCAGGACCGTTCCGGTGAAACACCGCGAGATTTTCGACTTGGTCCGGCAGGGACGCGACGCAGCCCTGACCTTTGTCCGGACAGAAACAGCTGCAGGCCGTCGTCCATTCGGCTGGGAAGTCGACGACGCCTGCCGCCAGGTCATTCAGGATAATGGCTATGGCGATCAGTTTGTCCATCGCACAGGCCATTCGATCGGCGAAGAAGTTCATGGCAACGGCGCCAATATCGATGGCTTGGAGACGCAGGACACTCGTCGCCTGATGCCGAGGACCTGTTTTTCTATCGAGCCGGGAATTTACCTTCCTGGCGAGTTTGGGATCAGGAGTGAGTTGGACGTATACCTTGCTGAGCGTGAGGCGTTGGTATTCGGGCTCCCGTTGCAGAGCGAGATCGTACCGCTCATTTAGCCCTCTCTCCCTTCCTTGACAGTGCCTCCTACTGGCCTATAGAGTTGGTTCGACTCTCAATAAGGCAAGGCCCAGGGCGGTTTGTTGACCAGGCTCCCAGGGATAAGGACCCACGCTATGTTTGGTACCATGGGGATCTCAGAACTCATCATTATCCTCGTCATTGTCCTCATCATTTTCGGGGCAGGGAAGCTTCCACAAATCGGTGAAGGGGTCGGTAAAGCGCTCAGAGGGTTCAAGAAAGAAGTCAATGATATCCCCTCGCCGGATGCGACACCGCCCGAAGCGAATCAACCGGCACCCATGCAGGCTCAATCAGCGTTCCAGGCGGCACCTCCACCGCCACCGACGATGACGCAGGGACAGGCCTCTGCCGCTCCAAAGCCCACGGCGCCCTATACGCCTGGGCCTGAATTGACTCCCGGGACTACCGCCTCTTTGATGCACAACATGGCTACTCCGCCCCAGCCGGTGCAACCATTGACCTCAAGGGTAGCTCGGTCAGTATCAACTCAATCGGTGGGGCAGGGCCAACAGCCTCCGACGATGGAAGAACGAGCGGCTGCCCCCACGCCGATGATGCGGGCGCAGTACCCACCTCTTCCGGCCAACGCCCAGACAAAACCAGTGGCTAAACGCCCGTCGGCCATTGTCAACAAAGATGCTGTGGCCCGCGTGCAAGCGCAGCAGGCGTCGATGAAGGCGAGGGCTGCGCAGCCGGCCGATATTTCCACAGGGGATATGCAGAGTTTGGGAGAAGAACTTGGGGGTGCGTTGCGGACGTTCAAGCAGGCCGTTGCTGATGTCCGCAATTCGGTCGATCCTGAGATCAGGACAATCCAAGCCGAGATGGATTCTGCCCAGAAGGAATTCCAGCAGTCCATCGAAGCGGCTAAAGAACTGCCTGCATTGCGCGAAGAGCCTCCTAAGCAAGCATGAGCTGAGGTGTGGTCTTCATCAACCTGCCCAATGCTGGCACCCTGCTCTGTCACACTTCTTCTCGCACCATCGTGTGCTCAGTCGTCATGTCAGTCCTCAGTCTCACTGGTTGTGTCCAAGATTCTCCACCTTCATCGATGGAGCGCACGGTCTCTGTATTGTTGGAATTGCTCCGCGATGAGACTCCAGAGATGCGGCGGACGGCTGCAGAATCTCTGGGCAAGATCGGTGATCCACGAGCCGTGGACTCCATTCTCCCCCTCATGCACGATCCGACAGCAATAGTCCGTGAAGCGTCGGTGCTGGCTATGGGACGCTTAAAACCCACAGCGACCGATGGAGTGGTTGTCCTATTCACGCAGGCGCTGGAGGATCCTGTTGAATCGGTCCGGCAGGCAGCGGTTGTAGCGATCAGCGAGATCGAACCAGGTCCTCAATTACTGCAGCCTGTCGTAGGGTTACTGCGATCTTCGGATGCAACGATTCGGCGCGCGGTGGTGGGGGCATTGCTACAAGTTGACTCAAGCCAATCGGTTCCTGCGCTCCTCGAAGCAGGACGTGACTCTGATGCAGAGGTCCGTCAGGGGATTGTGGCGGTGGTGGGTGAATGGGGAGGGGCAACGGCTTCCCCTTGGATCAGGGAGCGTTTAGTTGAAGATCCCTCGCCCGGAGTGCGAGCAGAAGCGGCCTATCGTCTGGGAATGCTGAGTGACCCTGAGGCGAAGGCCGCGCTCAACACGACGATCGCAAAGGATCCAGACAGTGGGGTGCGCCGCTGGGCGAAACGGGGAACTTAATCCGCATCATACCTATCCGGTTAACTCCACAATCTCTAACCGACTGGGTGCCATAAGTGATAGATCCCGACGGAAGGTGGATTTTCGCGCAGCACTGGAGTCAATCGTACAGGTATGATGCGGGTTAGTCCGTCACGCGTGAACGATTCAATGCCTCAACGAGTCTTACCAATTCGTTGCGGGCTTTTTCATCGATGTTGGTAAACTGGACGCCCATTCCGGGGAAGAACAGATGCCGTTCAGGTTTGTTACGGGTCCAAGCGACCTTCGCCTTGGCCTTGTATTTTTCCCAAGGGCGATCGGGCAGTGAAAACTCAACGGAGAGCTCGGTGCCAGGAGCCAGTGGGGCGCTGCTTTCGATGAACAACCCGCCTGCGCCGATGCCGCCGGTTAAGCTGTCTAACTGTCTGCCTTCCGGGGTCGTGTAGCGAATTTTCATGGCAAGCGGGGCTCTCGGGTGAGAGCGCGCATGGGCATATCGCACGTCATCATCGCTGGCAAGAATCTGTTCAATGACCGCTCCCCACGGCAGGACGCCGAGCACTTCTCCTGTGGCACTATGAAGCGTAACCCCTTCCTGGTCGGCATTCATCTCAAGGACTTTGCCCTGATGCCCTTCCGTCGTGATCACAGGAAACCTCATGGCTAGGTCCTTATGTTGAACGCGGGACAGCTCTGTTGTAGTTGGATTGTCACGAGGCCGGCTGTCAGACGGTCTGGATGGATTTCACCAGTTCGAGCACACGGTTACGGATATCGGGGTTAATCTCCGTAAAGCGCACTCCCATGCCAGGGCTGAACGTATATTGGTCTGCTTTAGGGCAGACCCAGGCGACGAGGCCCTTCGCCGGCAACCATTCTGATGGCTGCTCTGGCAGCGAAAATTCAAGCGCAAGCTTGGTGCCGACCGGTAGAGGTTTCAGGCTTTCGATAAAGAGCCCGCCTCCGCCGATGCCGCTTGCGCGACTTTCAAACTGCTGACCTTCTGGGGCGATGTATTTGACACCAAATGTGATTGTCACGCGCGGCTCATTCCTGGTTTCCCGGCTCGCTTGAGGTTTGCGATAGGCCAGAATTTGGTCGATGATAAAGTCCCAGGACAGGCTGCCTATGGGTTCGCCGTTGATCCCCAGGAGGGTGATCACTTCACGGGCTGCGTCAAGGTCAAAGGCCTTCCCTTTGTGGCGAAGGCTTGAAGACACGGGATATTTCACAGGTTCCCCATGTTCAGTTTGTAACGCAAGTATAGCGCAGCTTTTCATCTTGTCGAGGGAAAGCGTAGAGTCCTCAGTGTCGTTACAGACTAGAGAGGAAAAAAGAGCAGAGCGTATCGAGAATGGAAGGTGGGGAAGGAATAACCGGGCCAGGGTCACCCTGGCCCGGAAGATTCTGAGTAGACGTCCTGTCGAGCGGAAAAATCTATACTTAGAACGACTTAGGCGGTCTTCACGTCCTTGTCTTGCTCGAAGATTCGGATGGGAGCGTGCTTACCGAGGATGGCATCCTCGGTGATGAGGACTTCCTTAATCTGCTTCTGAGAAGGAGCATCATACATCACGTCCAGCATCACATCTTCAAGGATGGCACGCAATCCTCGAGCGCCGGTTTTCTGGTGAAACGCTTTCCGTGCGATCGCCCCGAGCGCGCCGTCCGTGAACTTGAGCTTCACCCTCTCAAAGGAGAGCAATTTTTCATACTGTTTCGTGAGCGCGTTTTTCGGCTCAGTCAAGATCCGAATGAGGGCGCGTTCATCCAGCTCATCCAAGGTGGAGACGACCGGCAGCCGACCGACGAATTCCGGAATCAAGCCGTACTTGAGGAAGTCTTCTGGCTGAACTTTCGCGAACAGTTCGCCAAGTCGCACGTCGCTCCGTCCGCGAACTTCGGCTCCAAATCCCATCGCCTTCCGATTGAGGCGTTGTTCGATAATGTGTTCGAGCCCGACGAACGCCCCGCCACAGATGAACAGGATGTTGCTCGTATTGACTTGAATGAATTCTTGGTGTGGATGCTTGCGCCCGCCTTGAGGCGGCACGTTGGCGATGGTTCCCTCAATGAGCTTGAGCAGCGCCTGTTGTACCCCTTCGCCGGAGACGTCACGGGTGATGGACGGACTGTCGCTCTTGCGGCTGATCTTGTCGATTTCATCGATGTATACGATGCCACGCTCGGCCCGTTCGACATCGTAGTCCGCTGCTTGCAGGAGCTTGAGGATGATGTTTTCGACGTCTTCACCAACGTACCCTGCCTCCGTGAGGGTCGTGGCATCGGCCAGCGTGAAGGGAACGTCCAAGTATTTCGCGAGGGTCTGGGCCAACAATGTTTTTCCCGTGCCTGTAGGTCCCAGCATGAGAATATTGCCCTTCTGGAGTTGCACGTCATCAACGTCTTTGTCCTTGGAAGAGATTCGTTTGTAGTGGTTATGAACGGCCACCGAAAGAATTTTCTTTGCCCGCTCCTGTCCCACGACGTATTGGTCCAAGTGGTGTTTAATTTCCACCGGCTTTTTGAGTTTCGACGAAATCTCTTCTTTGGCCTCTTCCCAATCTTCGGCGATGATGTCGTTACAGAGGTTGACGCATTCGTCACAGATGTAGACGGTGGGCCCGGCAATCAATTTGCGGACCTCGTCGCGGCTCTTTCCACAGAACGAGCAACGGAGATGTCGGTCCATCTTATCCGGCTTCGCCATGAATCCTCCTCTGTTACTTGTCCTTGGCCGCGTCTTTTCCTGCGTCGCCACTGACGGCCTTGAGCAGCTTCGGTGGCCGTGTGATGACTTCGTCGATGAGACCGTACCGCTTCGCTTCATCTGCCGACATGAAGTAGTCTCGTTCAGTATCTTGGGATATCTTCTCTAAAGGCTGGCCGGTATGTTTGGCCATGATTTCATTGAGTCGTTCGCGGATTTTCAAGATCTCTCTGGCATGAATGTCAATTTCAGTGGCTTGTCCCTGAAACCCGCCCATGGGCTGGTGGATCATGACCCTTGCATTCGGCAGGGCGAATCGCTTGCCTTTCGTTCCGGCAGTGAGCAAAAACGCTCCCATACTGGCGGCTTGGCCTAGGCAGATGGTATTGATCGGGGGTTTCACATACTGCATGGTGTCATAAATCCCCAATCCTGCCGTGACACTTCCCCCGGGGGAGTTGACGTAGAGATTGATGTCCTTTTCAGGGTCCTCCGCTTCGAGGAACAAGAGCTGGGCAATAATCAAGTTGGCAAAGATGTCGTCGATTGGGGCGCCGAGGAAGATGATCCGGTCTTTCAGGAGTCGGGAATAAATGTCGTAGGCGCGTTCGCCTCGGTTTGTCGTTTCGATTACAATGGGAACTAGCATGCACGTCGTTCCTTTCCTCTTGGCAGGGTCCTGAAAAAGTCCGCCAGCTTCGTTCTCGCGTCGTTCAGATCCTCAACGTACCCCAGAGGGTCCGCCTCCGGTCTTCACTCGCTGCGGCCTTGCCGGACGGCCTTTTTGAGCACCCTGCGTGCCCACAAAGTTTTCCGAAGTCAGTTAATGCCTCCTGAAGAAGCGGTGCGAGGCAAGTCTGCACCGTTCAGCGCTATCCCTGAATTACCGCATTGCGGTAGACGAAATCCAAGGCTTTATCCACCAAAATCCTGGTACGTAAATCATCGATGGACTCTTGCCCTCCAGCTTTGATCATCTTGACGAGATCGGCAGCCGGCATTTTGAGCTCCGATGCCAGCCGCACGATTTCGGCGTTGAAATCGTCCTGCGTGACCGTCAGTCCTTCTTTCTCGGCGATCGCCTCTAATACAAGACTGACCTTCACACGGCGCGCCGCTTCGTCCCGATGTTCCTGGCGAAGGCTTGTAAGATCCTCCGTGTCCGGCGTTTCCTGGGCGCCGCTCTTCCGCTGTTGCTGCTGGAGGTGTTGACGGACGATGGCCTCCAGCTCGCGCTCTACTAGGGTTTCCGGGAGATCGAAGTGGTGAGTGTCCATGAGCCGTTTGACAATCGTATCCTTATAGGTGTCTTCGATCTCTCGCTTCAGCGCCTGTTCCATCCCGTCTCGAAGTTTGTCTTTGATTTCCTGGAGCGAGTTGTAGGGACCACAATCTTTGGCAAATTCATCGTCCAGGGCCGGCAGTTTCTTTTCCTTGACGGATTTGATCGTCAGCGTAAACACGACTGTCTTGCCGGCAACGCGAGGATCGGGATGGCTGGTTGGATACGGCTGGGAAATTTCGAGCACGTCGCCCTCTTTCTTTCCCCCGACATGCGAATCAATTTCCAAGCCCAAGACGGATGCGTGTGATCCGACCTTGTGGAGTTGACCTTCCTTCTTTGTTCCCTCCAGCGGTGCTCCATCGAGTGTGCCTTCTAGATCCAACACGATATAGTCCCCGTTCATGATGGCGTGGCCTGGAGGCGTGGCTTCCAGGCGGGACTGTTGTTCGCGCAGGACCTCAAGGCCTCGGTCAAGTTGTTCGTCGGTGACGGTGCGCTTGTCGGGTTTGAGGGAGATAGGACTCGGCGCTTTATAGTCCCGCAACTCGATGTTCGGCTTGATCTCGACGGTCGCGGTAAACGTAAAGGGTTCGTTCTTCTTAATCTTGACTCGGTCCAGTGGGGGAATTTCAACGTGGACCGGCACAATTCCCGCTTGGCGAACAGCCTTCTCGTAGAAGTCCGGTACGAGGCTTCGGATCACATCCTCTTCCACGGTTTTGGCATAGCGTTTTTCCAGCAAGGCCAAGGGTACCTTGCCGGGACGAAATCCTGGAATATTGACCTGGCGGTTCAGCTCGACATACGCGCGGGTAAATCGTTGCGTGACTTCATCTGCCGGCACCTCAATCGTGAGGGCACGTTTCATTGGTCCTAGTTCGGTCACTTCCATTTTCATAGCTGGTGTGCACCCTTGTTCCAAGTGATAAGCCTTGCGCGGACTGCCGAGCCGTCGCCGGATGCCCGGCTGTGGCCTGGTGCGAGAGGGGGGACTTGAACCCCCACGGTTACCCACGAGATCCTAAGTCTCGCGCGTCTGCCAGTTCCGCCACTCTCGCAGGGTGGGGTATGCAGGAGCCGACTCCAGTACAATGAGCAATATAGATGAAAAGACAAGTTCCTGTCGGTCTTTTGTACCGTTGGATGTATCCCACTGTCAACCCATACTCCGGCGGGGTGGGTGTGTGTTCGCTTGGTGTCCTTGGACAGTTAGCATTCTTCTCTAATCAGCATTATTCTCTTTCTTCTCAGATACCCTGCAGCGTGTTGCGAGCCTTCATTCACGAGGGTTTTAATGACAGCTCCGAGCCGGCAAGCAAGAGGTCCGCGTGGAGCCCAGTGAACTGGCCCCGACGTTTGACTTCGGTAAGCTCAGTCGAGCCGCGATGGTGCCTCGTCCCGTTGATTCAGAACAAGGAGCCAGATGGGAGAGCCCCGTCCCTAAACGGTGTGCCGACCGTCCGAGTGGCGAGCCCGCCGCCGTCAGGCTTGTCTTAGCGGTATGTCGGCGTTTGCAGTAGAAGTCTTTGTGAATAATGCGGGCTAAGTGAACCTCAGCCTTCATTGAGGAGTATAATCAGGCAACACAGGTCATTCATCGTCGGCGTACCGGTGAGGAGGTATACGATGCGCGTGGCCCTACTGCTCTCGACTCTAGCTTTTTGCATTGTGGCACTTTCCTCTCCTCCCTCATGGGCGTACCGCGACTATTTCACGCCGGAGCAGAAAGCGCTGCTGGATAAGATTCAGACTGTGCGCATTGACGCGATCGCACTCACAGACAAGGGAGCCGTTGACGCTGCGCCGATTGCCGAGCTTGTAGCCCGCCGGATCGGTGAATTGGGGTACACAGTCGTTGGCGAAGCCGGTAAACCGTATGATGTTGTCATCAAAGTCAAATGCGAACAGCGAAAAACGTGGGAAGGCACGACGGCTGCCGGGGGGGATGCGGATTTGCCCGATGCCCCGTCTCGGTTATGGAAAGGCCCCGCCTGTCAGATGACTTATCTTCTCGATGACATGAAGGTCAAATGGCAGAAAGAGGTCCGAACCGAGTTTGAAGATGCAGGACAAGCCGCGCAATCGGCCGGTGCGGGAGATCCGGGAGCCTATGCTATGGGTAAATTGAGGGATGCGCTCGAGACATACGAGTTCCCCTTGTTGCTGGCTGCTGAATGGGGTCATCCAGAGCGCCTGTTGAAGTTGCTCGATCGATCCGACACGCCACAGGCCAGAAAGGTCAAAATTATTTCTCTCTTAGGCGAGATGCAGGCCGACGAGGCCTCATCGAAGCTGAAAGAGGTGCTCAAGGATCGTGACCTGGCGAAGCAAGCGATTGGGGCGATGGGTAATCTTGGTAGAGAGGGGATTCCACTGCTCGTCGACATCATGAACACGTCTCCGCAGCTTGAATTGCAGGCGGCAGCGGCCAAGGGCTTAGGACAATTGGGTGGGATGCACGGCGATGCGTCTGTAGTGGCGCCGTTGCTCGTCAAGCTGGAAGATCCCAAGACAGACTGGTCCGTGCTTACGGAAGTAGCCTGGTCACTGGGCAAGATTCCGGATAAACGATCGATCCAGCCGCTTTACGATCTTGACAAAAAACTAGCAGCCATCCGCGATCCGGAGAACGTGACGTTGAAGAAACTCAAAGAAGCGGTGTTCTGGGCGATCAAACAGTGCGATACGTGGGATCAGTTCAGCTAAGAAGGGAGGAAGGACACCCACGTTGGTCCTGTGCTCCCGGAACGCGCGCCCTGAGAAGGGCCTCGTTCGACGGCCGCACGTAGACCAACATGGGTGCCCTTCCATAAAGGGAAAAGCGAGCAAGCTTGGAAGGAGTATACATATTGTCCGATG
>Ga0113563_10002999_pt1 | contig 10392 bp, 8 predicted proteins | sample Mud3Dept3metaG_FD_80117 | JGI IMG/M metagenome (GOLD analysis project Ga0113563, IMG submission 80117) | Freshwater wetland microbial communities from Ohio, USA, analyzing the effect of biotic and abiotic controls - Mud 3 Core 4 Depth 3... | ecosystem: Environmental > Aquatic > Freshwater >...
ATATCCTCGGTGGGCATGTTCGGCAAGGGTCACGCCGGTTGGGGGATTTCCAGCGGCACTCACGTGCTCGACCTGATCGTAGGGGGAATTGCCCCCCGGCTGGCGCAGATGGATGGTCGTATCGAGACGCGCCAGGTGCTCAGCCTGACCATCCTTTTCGACCACGACGTGATCGACGGGGCTCCGGCGGCGCGCTTTACGCGGCGGCTGGTGGAGCTAATCGAGAACGGATATGGGCTGGATGAGGATGAGTGCTTGAGCGCGAATGATACTGAGGCATCGGTAGTGCAAACCGAACAAGCCCCTGTCTAGAACAGGGTACACAGTCGTCAAAGCTATTGTAGCTGTAATTTGTGTGGCAGTTGAGTGAAGGGAATCGAAATCCGTGGGACCGTGTTCGAGATGACCGAAACGGGGGCACTTGAGCACCTGGATGGTCTCGCGGAGCTGTGCATTGGCAAACCCCCCTTTTTCGGGGAATGCGTGCCTGCCGAATTGAAACAAACCGAAATTCCTGCATTATGCAAGATCCGACCAAATCATGTTGTTATCTTGGATGCCAGAAAGCCTTACGAGGCGAATCCACAATGAGCCTTCCCGTCGGAGACACAAATCATCTGACGCATCCAGTGGGAAAAACCTGTCGAGGTTCGCCGATACCTGTACTCCCTATCGACACGGTCTCATTTCCAGTATCCACCGGTACCTCAAGTACAAGCAAATTCACCAAATATCAGGGTGGATGTGGGGAGTAGCTATCGTGTAATATCAGCGCAACCGAGAGGGGTGATAAAGTCTTCTCGGTTGCGCTTTTGGGAGATAGAAATCAACGCGAATATTATTTTTTGATTCTCATCGACTCAGCGGTATTTACCCACCGTGGAGAGGGGACCCACCCTCTCCTGTTACTGTACAATAGACAACAGAAGGCCGATGAGGTAAAAACAGGACTGGACCAATCCTCCACCTGCCCACCCCACCGGCCGTCTGGCCTGGGAACTGAGGACCCCCACCCTCTTGCGCTGCGAGCGCTTCCTGCGGACCGTCCCCCAGGCCTGCCCAGTGGTACTGTCCAAAGCGTGCCGCGCTGTGAGCGCCGTAACAGGAACACAACCCAGGGCGTCCGGTGGGAGATCTCCAGCCAGCGCTTCAGGAGGTTCTCATGCAAGTATACATTGGAATTGACTGGAGCGAAGACAAACACGATGTGGTATTTATGAACCAGGCGGGAGTGGACGTAGCCCGCTTGACCATTCCACACAGCCTGGATGGGTTTGTGCAGCTGGATGCTGCTCGTCAGAAACTCGGGTTGACGCCGGACGAGTGTACAGTTGGGCTCGAAACGGCGCACAACCTGATCATTGAGTACTTGTGGAGCCAGGCGTACCAACAGGTGTACGTTATCCCACCGAGCGTGGTCAAAAGCAACCGCAATCGCTTCCGGCAGAGTGGGGCACGTGACGACCAGAGCGACGGGTATCTCCTGGCAGAGATCCTGCGCACCGATCGGGGCCGCCTGCAGCCCTGGCACCCCGACAGCCTGCTGACCCGCCAGATGCGGGCTAAAGTCAGCTGGATCCGTCACCTGACCCGGGCCAGCACGCGCCTTTCTAATCGCCTGCGGGCGGTACTGCTGCGCTATTATCCAGCCGCCTTGCAGGTCTTTCCTGACCTGAGCACACAGATCGCCCTGGAATTCATTCGAACATATCCCACGCCCCAGGCCGCGGCCAGACTGACCCTGGTCGAATTGGTGGACTTTGCCCAACAGCAGGGCTACTCTCACCCTAAGAAACTGCCCAGTTGCTTCGCTCGCTTGAAGAGAGATTATCCCCCAACCAGCCCGGAGACGGTGTTGATCTACCAGGAAGAAGCGATCCAACTGGCGAGGCTGCTTTTGCAAATGACGTATACTAGGGTGGACGTGCTGCGTGAGTTACATGCCTTGTTCCGACAACACCCCGATTACCCGATTTTCAGCTCATTGCCTGGAGCAGGAGATCTGCTGGAACCAGCCTTGTTGGTCAAGTTCGGGGATGATCGAGCGCGTTTTCCGACCCCCGCCAGTGTGCAAGCCCTGGCAGGCACCTGTCCAGTCACCGATCAAAGCGGCAAGCGCAGGGTGATCAAGTTCCGCAAGGCTTGTGACCGGGAGTGGCGTTCCCTTTCACAAGCCTGGGCGATTGCCTTGGTGAACAGTGCCAAATCACCCCTGGCCATAGCCTACTTCGAGCAAATCCGCCCGCACTGCCACAACCGTCACCAAGCTTACCGCTGCGTGGCGAATCGCTGGTTAGCAGTCGCCTGGAAGCTCTGGCAAACTAACCAACCCTACGACGAAGCGTATCATTTTCAACAGCGGGCAGCACGCAGCAAACCGAAGATTTGACAACGTTTTGGTTTATGGGAGCGCGTGGCTGGAGAGGCAGACTTGATTGGTCCACCCCGCTTATCCCAGGATCTCAAACGGGCCGGAACGATTGTTCCGGCACCGCTTGATTATCGCGTCTATTTTACGAATTGGGGGTTGACAAAGCGTGTCCGCTGAGCGTAAAGTCTTGTGGGCCTACCGGCTCTCGATCTGTTGAAAAACGGATGTGAATGTGCGGGATTTTACGCTTTGGTGTGGTCTCCACACCTGAGATCGCTCAGTGCCCGCTGGGCGATCTCACTTTTAAAGTGCATTACCCTCATTATATATACTCCTCTGCTCTCGTCAAGGTATTGTGGGACACCGGGAAGGCGATTTTGACTTCCGTTACCTTCTGTCCTATATCTTCCTTTATGTCACAAGCATCCTAATCTGCCTCAGGAGACGCGATCCAGAAGTGTCGTTGCTCATCCATCCACAGATTGTTCAATAGCTGAAGATACATCATAGTCTAGGCAGGACTTTACTAATGGGACATTCAGTGTTGCTGGGCCTATGTTTTGGTTATTTTGGCACAAAGCCTTCCACTGTTTATGCTATACTCAACGGAATATTCATACTATACAGACCTAATACAGCTTGTTGCTTAGATCATTGTTGAGATTAGAACGCAGAGGTGCATAAGCTGATAAAGCACTTATGTAAACCGAATCTTATTGGGACCAATCTGCAATCACAACCAGGAAAGTGAAGTGTCGTTTGGATGCCCCAATTTCAATTCTCTCCACCAAGCTCTTCATACCGCCTCCACGTCCGACACTAGTCCCGCGTCCTCGCCTCGTGGAACGCCTGAGACAAGGGCTGACCCTTCCGCTTACCCTGATCTCTGCCCCAGCGGGATTCGGGAAAACCACGCTTATCAGCGAGTGGCGCACCTCGACTGCCGGACGTGACTACCCCCTCGCCTGCCTCTCGCTCGAAAACGATGATAATGATCCAACGCGCTTCCTAACCTATGTAGTAGCTGCGTTGGGGACGCTGAAACCGGATTTGGCCGAGACGGCGCTTGGATTACTGCAATCCCCCCAACCGCCGCCTCTCCATTCATTCTTGACTGGCTTGATCAACGATCTGGACGAACTTGACCACCCTTTCGCCCTTGTGCTTGATGACTACCATGTCATCAGCGCCATGCCTGTCCATGAAGCTCTTGGTTTTCTCCTCGACCACCTGCCCAGGCACATGCATCTGGTACTCCTTACCCGCGCCGACCCACCCCTGCCCCTCGCCCGTATGCGCGCTCGCGATCAATTAGTCGAGATTCGCGCCGATGATTTACGCTTCACGTCCATTGAATCTACAGCCTTCTTCAACCAGATGCTAGGTCTGGAGCTTTCCAATGAGCACGTGTCGGCATTGGAACAGCGCACAGAGGGCTGGATCGCAGGTCTGCAATTGGCCGCGCTGGCCATGCATTCACCACGCTTGATACAGAGGTCTGAAGACATTGGTAGTTTCATTGCTGCCTTTACTGGCAGCCACTATTACGTTGCGGATTACCTGGCCACAGAAGTGCTCAACCGGCAACCCGAACCAGTGCGATCTTTTCTGCTGCAAACGTCGATCCTCGGTCGAATGTCAGGCGAGCTTTGTGACCGGCTGACAGGGCGCAGTGATAGTCAACTCATGTTGAGACAACTGGAAACAGCGAACCTGTTCCTCATCCCTATGGATGGGGAAAGCCACTGGTACCGCTATCATCATCTCTTTGCTGACGTGCTGCGCACCCAGCTTCAGCAGGCATATCCGGACCAGCTTGCCGAATTACATCGGTGCGCGGCTGAATGGTACGAACAGAATGGCTTTGTTCCCGAGGCAGTCCAGCATGCCCTGGCAGCTAAGGATTATCAGCTCGCCGTCCGGTTGATAGAGAGCAACGCCATGGCTATGTTGATGCGTGGTGAGGCAGTCACCGTACTCACCTGGATTACTGTTATCGCGCCTCTCCTTCATGAACACCCATGGCTGGCTATCTACCAAGCCTGGGCGTTCATATGCACGGGTCAACTCGGTCAGATTGAACATGTGCTCCAAGAAGTACACCCAGCCTCCAGGTTACATATTACGGACGCAGAATCAGAGGCTATGCGGAGCCATATTGCCGTGATCCGGGCGCTTGCAACAGCCCGGAGAGGTGAGGCGCAACAGGCTACTACCCAGGCGCAACAGGCGCTTGATCTCCTCCGAGAGGGTGACACCTTCATCCGAGGCGTCCTTATCCTTACGCTTGGGGAGGTGAGGTGGCAAACCGGTGACCTGGCAGGGGCCAGGCAGGCGTATTCTGAGGCAGGTCAAATTAACCAGACAGTGGGCAATTTTCTCGCCGGCGTAATGGCGCTCTCGTTCCTTGCTGCTCTGATGACTGAGCAAGGAGAGCTTCACCGCGCGGCGGAGACTAATCAGAGAGCCGTGCAGATGGCAACGCGATCTGACGGACGGGTGATGCCGGCTGCCACGCAAGCTTACCTTGGATTGTGCGGCTTAGCGTATGAGCGGAACGAACTTGAGGAAGCTGGGCGCCACGCGCGGCAAGCCATAGAATTAGGATCTCGCTGGGGGCACCCGGACACTCTGGCCGGCGCCCATCTTATGCAGGCTCGATTGCAGGTGGTGGAAGGGGATACAATAGCAGCTACTGAATCCCTGCGACAGGCTGAAGCCCTGACTCAGGACCAGGGTGTTACGACCACAATTGCGCGCCAGGTAGAGATGATGCGCGTGCGGGTATGGCTGGACCAAGGCAATCTCGAGGCTTTAACGCGCTGGGTGCGCGAAATGCAGATCGACCCCCTTGACGAAATCTCCTATAAGTATCAGGTGATTTACCTGGCTTTGTCACGCATACTCATCGCGCAGAAGCGTGCAGATACGGCCCTTACCTTGCTGGAGCGGCTTCTGGCGCAGGTCGAAGCCCTAGGGCAAATGGGGCGCGCTTTGGAGGTGCTCATTCTCCAATCTCTTGCGCTTGCAGATTTGGGTGACATGTCGCGCGCATTAACAATATTGGCCAGGGCACTGATGCTAGGACAGCCAGAAGGATACACGCGGGTTTTCCTGGACGAAGGTACGCCGATGGCTAAACTTCTACGCTACGCCGGATCGCATGGAGTGTCTCCGAAGTACGTCGCCGGACTGTTGTCTCAATTCGACCGTGAAATGGGGACCACTCCTGCCCTGCAGCAACCTCTCATCGAACCACTGACCGAACGCGAACTGGAAGTTCTGCATCTCCTGGCTGATGGCCTCTCTAACCAGGAGATTGCCAGACAGCTCGTCGTTGCTTTAGGGACAGCCAAGACCCACACCGCCAGCCTGTATCGCAAACTGGATGTGGTTAGCCGTACTCAGGCGGTGGCGCGCGCCAGAGAACTCGGCCTCCTATAATTTCCTGCCCCCCGCCCTCCTAAACCTAAAACAAACCCGGAATACACCTTTCGCCAGATGGCAGGCGTCCTGCGCCAGCCTATACTTTGCGTTAACAAAAATGAACTCACCATGTACAAAATATCTCAGCTATCACCTATGAGGAGCAGCAAGACTATGAATACAAAATCGATTCTTTTAGCTTACGCAACACGTTTTGGTTCGACGCAAGACGTCGCCGAGACCATCGCCGCCTCACTGCGCCAGTCCGGGTTTGACGTCGATATGCAGCCCATGTCAGATGTCAAGACGCTTGCTACCTATGATGCTGTCGTGCTGGGAGCAGCGATCTACAATGCCAGATGGCATGCGGATGCACACCAATTCGTGTCGTTGCATCAGGAAGCTCTCGAGCAGCTGCCCGTGGCGATTTTCACGCTCGGTCCACTGAGTCCCAGCGAAGCAGCGAAGCGGAACTCACGCCGCCAGTTGGATAAGGAACTTGCGAAGTATCCCTGGCTGAAACCGGTTGCTGTGGAGATCTTTGCCGGAAAGTATGACCCTTCCAAGCCGGGGCTGGGCTTCTTTGAACGGTTCTTACCTGCCCGCGATTACCGGAACTGGGATGCCATTCGCGCCTGGGCAAATGCACTGGCTTCCCGGCTACAACAGAATGAAATGATTGTTCAAGCTGGATGATTGCTTGGAAAACAAGAGGAAAAACAATGGACAAAATATTCGATCCCCAAACATTAGCGGATGACCTATACGAAGTGGGACGTATTTACGCTGAGTTTTTTGCCGGTCTGGATGACACCAGCTGGGATAAACCGGCCAAGGGAGGTCCAAGTGAATGGACTCTGCACGAGACAATTGCGCACCTGACTGCCTTTCATGGGGCTGGGATCGAGAGCATCCGGAACGCCCTGCGTGGCGAGTCGTACACGTTTGACGGTTTTGATACCCGTTACGACCTTAACGCTTACAACCGCAAAGGGATCGACTCCCTCCTTGGTTTACCGATGGAAACCCTTTTCACCAAATTTTTGGGGATCCACGACGATGCTGCTCGCGTCGCTCTTGACCTTCAGCCGGATCAAATGGGATTGACCTCAACGATGGCAGCCTACAACCGGCCTGTCACCATTGTTGAAACTCTTGGCATCATCACTTTCCACGCTGGTCTGATTCATTCCGCACAAGTAGCTGAACCTGCCGGGGTGCCGCCGCTGTGGATGCAGCTTTCTCCCGAGATCCGCCATCGCGTGATCGGACGGGTTATGCGCGCCTTCAGTTTGTTATATCGCTTTGATATTGGCGGCGATCTGAGTAATTCACTTGCTTTTCGTGTCAATGGCCCCGGCGGAGGCGAATGGTATGTGAAATTCTCGCCCAATGCAGCCACGTCGGGCGAAGGTGCAATTGATGATCCCGGGTTGGTGATTCGCCTGCACGATACAAACATTTTCTGCCAAATGCTCACCGGGCGATTCAACCTCCCAATCGGCCTGATCAATGGGAGGATGAAACTGCGTGGCGACCTGCGCCTATTCCTACGAATGAACACCTTGTTCAGCGTGGATGCCAGGCCGAAGGGCGCAATGCTGGCAAGAACCGCACTCGCTCCCGAAAGCTAACAGTGCGCCAGACAAAAAAATTATTGGATCCTTCTGGTTTACCAAATTTTAAAGGAGTATCTACCATGAAAACATATGTTTTGAAAAACAGATCTCTACGGAACTTTGTCCTTCTGCTGTTCGGTCTATCCATTCCATTATGGGTGATCGGCGCAAAATATGACGTGCAACTCTTCCCGGGATTTAAATTGTTTCAGCTACCGCTTGCCATGCCGGCTGTAGCAGCCTTGATTCTCATCTTCAAGGAGAGTGGAAAAGGCGGCGTTGTTACGCTTTTGAAAAGAACCTACGACTTTCGCAACATTAAACCCAGGATCTGGTACCTCCCAATCCTGCTCATCTATCCCAGCATTGCTTTACTGGATTATTGGATCCTGCGTTTGTCGGGAAGCTCACTTCCAGCGCCGCAATTCTCGCTTGTCGCGCTTCTCGGTTACAGCACAGTTTTCTTGATGACCTTTGGAGAAGAGCTGGGCCTCACAGGATATGCCATTGACCCACTGCAGCAGCGCTACAGTGCGTTTACCTCAGGCATACTCATTGGGCTGATACAGGCTGGTTATCATATCCCAGGGTTCATCATCAGCGGATATTACTCATTCGATTGGGTTTTCTGGCATGTCCTCTATACGATAGTGGGCCGGATTTTGTTCGTCTGGGTCTATAACAACTCGGGGAAGAGCCTGTTTTCCATGGCTTTGTTCCATTGGACATTTGGCTTGTATACGATTCTGTGGCCCGCTACCAATTTGCAGAAAGCCCCGCCCGTGTACGACCCCCGCATTGCCGCGGTTATCGTCATCTCCTATGTCGCCATCGTGACGCTGTTGTGGGGATCGAAGACATTGGCACAATATCGGTTTACCCGGTCAGGTGAGCATCACCTCGGCGATAAAAATCAGCCAGTGACAGTTGGTAAATAGGCAGCTATCCATTGATTTGGAATAAATAAAAAGGAGTTATCCATGACACAACCACACGGTATCGTAAAGGGAGATGTCCTTCAGAAAATCGGCAGCGCCGGGTTCATCATCGGAGCCATCCTGATGGTGATCGGTGGCTTGTTGTTGCCGCATGCTTCCACTCCCACCAGAGACCTGCAGGAGATGCTGAGACCATTGGGTGAACAGTTGTTCAACGCCCAATTCTCTGTATTGCTGCTGATTGTCAGTATCTGGGCCACGATGGTCGGGGTAGTAGGAGTATACCGCTCCATCACCGCGAGCGGCGAAGCCACGAGTGGCGCTGCTTGGGCACGTTTGGGCTTCTATTTCATGCTTGTGGGGACTGTCATCTACACTGTCGCCTTAACACTAGATGCATCAACTGCCGGTGCGGTCGCGAACTGGCTGGCAGCGCCAACTGTCGACAAAGTAGCGGCGTATGGCGTGGTCGCTGCTGTCAATGCCGTTGGCCGTGGGTTATACCCTGTGGCCATAATCGCCTACTGGGCGCCTTTCGCCTTCCTGGGTATTGCAATGTTGGTCAGTGCAGTCTATCCCCGTTCGCTAGGCTGGACCGCGGTGGTACTGGGCAGCGCAGTAATTGCCCTAGGCATCGTTCAAAGTTTCACCGCACGTACGACCACACTTACGCTCATCTTCATGGTCCTCTCACTTCTAACCGGATTGTGGGGCTTAGTGGTGGGCATCTGGGTTGCGCGAAAAGCGTGGTAACTAAAACGAGAACAAATAGCCCTAAATACAAGGAGAAATAAAATGCAAAAGTCAATTATCAAAAAAAATAAAGACACATTCTCCAAACAATTGTTTTACCGCGGCAAACAATGGCTATATCGCGGACAGAGACCAGGCTGGATTGCGAAGATTCTTAATCGGATGTGGGCGAATGCCGCCTCAAAAAAAGTCATGGACAATGGCCTCGTGGCATTGGAAGTGATCGGACGGAAGTCGGGGCGCGTCATCTCGTTTCCGCTGGTGATGGTCACTGTGGATGAGCAGCGTTATCTGGCGTCCATGCTTGGAGAGGATGCACAGTGGGTTCGCAACGTGCGTGCTGCGAATGGTAAAGCGGTTCTTCGCAGCGGCGGATATGAAGATGTTCGACTGGAAGAGATTCCCATCGACCAGCGCGCCCCCTTATTGAAAGTTTATTTACTTGCAGCACCGGGCGCGCGTCCTCATGTGTCAGTGGACAAAGATGCGCCGCTTGCGGAATTCGAAAAGATCGCGACGGAATATCCTGTCTTCCACGTTGTATCCAACCAAACGAAATAACAAGTAAGGAGTTACTAATGAGAAAATTTTTGAAATGGGCAAGTATTGTGCTCGGCGGGCTGTTGGTATTGACTGTGCTTACAGGCCTGGTACTTTACCCTATCGGCATGAAAAAACTCACCCGGACGTATCCAAACATCACGGTTGAGGCAGTCAACATCCCCACCGATGCGGATGCCATCGTGCGCGGCAAACACATCTCCATCATCTGGTCATGCACCAAATGTCACGGAGCTGACTTGAGTGGGGCATTAATGACAAACGATCCTATCGAGGGGGACATTCCAACCTTTGGAGCCATTCCGGCCACTAATTTGACTTCCGGCAATGGCGGCATTGCCCAATCCTACACCGATGCAGATTGGATCCGCACGATTCGACACGGAGTAAAGCCGGACGGTCAGGTTGAAATCTATATGTACGAGTACTTCTCGAACATGAGCGATCAGGATCTGGGCGACTTGATTGCCTATTTGAAACATATCCCGCCGGTTGATTCCGTTACTCGCGCGATACGTTATGGACCCATCATCCCCATTTTCCCTGCTATTGGAATGTTTACACCAGCAGCAGAATTGATCGATCACGACGTTCCGCGTCCAACGGACCCAATAGCGGGCGCCACGAAAGAATACGGCAGCTACCTCTCTGTGATTTGCGCCGAGTGCCACGGCACTTCCGTTGGTAGAAAATTTGAGAAATGGAGTGAGGATGATTTTATCCG
>Ga0113563_10003001_pt1 | contig 10389 bp, 6 predicted proteins | sample Mud3Dept3metaG_FD_80117 | JGI IMG/M metagenome (GOLD analysis project Ga0113563, IMG submission 80117) | Freshwater wetland microbial communities from Ohio, USA, analyzing the effect of biotic and abiotic controls - Mud 3 Core 4 Depth 3... | ecosystem: Environmental > Aquatic > Freshwater >...
CCTGAGCACTAAGGCGCATGGAGAGGTCGAGGGCGAGCTGTTCATCGACTGTACGGGCCTTGCCTCGCTGCTGCTCGGCAAGCACTTCGGCGTTCCGTTCGTCAGTGCCAGGCACATCCTGTGCAACGACGCGGCGCTGGCCCTGCAGGTTCCCTATGCAGACGAGAACTCCCCGATCGCTTCGCAGACCATTTCGACGGCGCAGAGCGCCGGCTGGATCTGGGACATCGGGCTGCCGACGCGGCGGGGCATTGGCTACGTGTACTCGACCGCGCACGTCTCGGATGAGCGGGCGGAAGCCGAGCTTAGAGCCTATGTCGAGCGGACCGCGGGGCCGCTGGCGGCCAGGGCGGGATCGCCGCGGAGGCTTTCGATCAGTCCGGGGCACCGCGAAAAGTTCTGGCACCGGAACTGCGTGGCCGTCGGAATGTCGGCGGGATTCATCGAGCCACTGGAGGCGTCGGCGCTGGCCCTGGTCGAGTTCTCCGCCGCAATGATCAGCGACGGCATGCCTGCAACGCGCGAAGCCATGGACATCGCCGCCCGGCGTTTCAATGACGCGTTTGGCTACCGATGGGGCCGGATCATCGACTTCCTGAAACTGCATTACGTTCTCAGCAAGCGCACGCATGACGACTACTGGATCGACATGCGCCGTGCCGAGACGATTCCGGAGCGGTTGCGTGAGCTTCTGGCGCTCTGGCGGCACCAGCCGCCCTCCCGTTACGACTTCCACCGGGTGGAGGAAATATTCCCGTCCGCCAGCTACCAGTATGTACTCTACGGCATGGGGTTCCGGCCCGAGACCGGGCACACGACTAGAACGTCCTGGGACCCGGATCGCGCCGAGCGGTTCTTCAGCGAGACCGCTGAATTGACCCGGAGGATGCTGTCGGGGTTGCCGACGAACCGGGAACTCATTGGCCAGATCGCAGGGCATCGGATGCAGCGGATATGAACCGGGCGTCGCAGCGACGAGCGCGATACCGCACGTTAACGGAGCCGGCATGGCCAAGCATGTGTTGTTGAACAACGTCGAGCACGCCGACCTCAGGATCGTCACGACGCGATCGGCGGACTATGGCGACGACGTGATGTATGCGATCACGTTCCCCTGGGAGTTCCGGAGCCTGCAGGCGCATTACCCGATCGTGTTCCGCAAGAGGCCGGATACGGGCGAGTTTCAGCCCATCGTCCTGTTCGGATTCGAGCCTCGCGAGAACCTCTTCCTGACCTCCGACGGTTGGGATGCGGCCTACGTGCCGCTCACGATCGAGCGGCAGCCGTTCCTGATCGGCATGCAGGTGGCGCAGGACGGCGCGCAGCCGGTCGTGCACATCGACATGGACAGTCCGCGGATCAGCCGGACGGAGGGTGAGGCTGTCTTCCTCGCTCACGGAGGCATCAGCAAGTTCCTCGATCGAATCAACTCGGTGCTGCACACGATCCACCAGGGGATCGAGAACACGCCTTCATTCGTGGCGGCGCTCCTCGAGTTCGACCTCATCGAGTCCTTTGTCCTGGATGTCGGCCTGAAGGATGGCTCGCAGCACCGGCTGGCGGGCTTCTACACGATCAATGAGGAGCAGTTGAACGACCTGGCCGGTCCTGCGCTGGAGAAGCTCAACAGGGGCGGGCACCTGCTGCCCACCTATATGGCCATCGCCTCCTTGTCCAACATCCGGGACCTGATCGACCGGAGGAATCGGCGGCTCGGGCAGTAGGCATACCCGGGTCTCCGGGCTGAAACGGCCGCATCGATGCGATGTTGAAGATCGAAAACAGCGTGGAGGAATTGTCCGGATTGGATCCGGCCGCGCTGCCGGACGCAGTCCTTTCGTCCACGCGGCCTTTGCTCCTGAGAGGCCTCGTTGCGCACTGGCCGCTGGTTCAGGCTGGACTTCAGTCCGCGAATGCGGCCATGGACTACCTGAAAAGGTTCTACCAGGATGCGACGGTGGGCGTATTGGTGGGCGGCCCGGAGATCCAGGGTCGCATCTTCTACAACGAGGACCTGACGGGATTCAATTTCCAGCGACGGATGACGAAGCTCGACGTGGTGCTGGAAGCACTCGCGAAGGCGCAGGCCGACGAAAACGCTCCGACCGTCTACCTGGGCTCCACGACCATCGACACCTGCCTGCCGGGCTTTCGCGGCGAAAACGATCTCGCACTGACTGCAGTCGCCCCGCTTGCAAGCATCTGGCTCGGGAATCGCACGCGAATCGCAGCCCACTACGACGTGCCGGACAACCTCGCCTGTGTCGCGGCCGGGCGCCGTCGGTTCACGCTGTTTCCCCCGGACCAGTTGACGAATCTGTACGTCGGTCCGCTGGACTTCACTCCGGCGGGACAGGCCATCAGCATGGTGGACTTCGCGCAGCCCGATTTCGAAAGGTACCCGAAGTTCAAGGTCGCATTGCGGCACGCGCAGGTCGCCGACATGAACCCTGGCGACGCCATTTTCATCCCGAGCATGTGGTGGCACCATGTCGAAGGGCTGGACGCGTTCAACGTGCTGATAAACTACTGGTGGCGGCGGTCACCCGGCCACATGGGCACGCCCGACAGCGTGCTGCTGCATGCGCTGCTGAGTCTGCGCGATCTGCCAGCCGAGCAACGTGAAGCCTGGCGTGGCATCTTCAATCACTACGTGTTCGAGCCTGACGAGGATGCTGTTCGGCACATCCCGGAACGGAGCCGGGGTGTACTCGCGCCGCTCGGCGACGCCGCCGCGCGAGGGCTGCGCGCGCTCCTGCTCAACCGGCTCAACCGTTGACGTATCCGGACCGAGGAATCAATTTGAACAGCAACAGCATCAAGAGAGTCGTCATCGCGGGAGGCGGCACTGCCGGCTGGATGGCCGCCGCAGCCCTTTCGAAGACGCTGGGCGGGGTGCTCGACATCACCCTTATCGAGTCCGACGAGATCGGAACCGTGGGAGTGGGCGAGGCGACGATTCCTACTCTCGTGACGTTTCACCGGCTGCTGGACATCAACGAGCAGAAGTTCATGGCCGCGGTCCAGGGCACCTTCAAGCTGGGCATCGCTTTCGAGAACTGGCGCGACCGTGGCGAGGACTACATCCACTCGTTCGGGATGACCGGCCAGGACCATTGGACCGCGGGGTTCCAGCATTTCTGGATGAAAGGACGGGAACGCGGGCTGGCCGGCGACTTCGGCGACTATTGCCTCGAATTGAAGGCCGCGCTCGAGAGCCGTTTTGCGCACCTGCCGAGCGGCCAGATCAATTACGCGTTCCATATCGATGCGACCCTGTACGCGAAGTTCCTGAGAAAATTCAGCGAGCCGCTAGGCGTGAAGCGCGTCGAGGGGAAGATCGTCGAAGTCAGGACTCACTCCGAATCCGGATTCATCGAGTCGGTTCGGCTCGATTCAGGCCAGGAGATCCCGGGGGACCTGTTCCTCGACTGCACGGGCTTCCGCGGCCTGCTGGTTGAGCAAACCCTGCATGCGGGGTACGAGGACTGGTCGCACTGGCTGCCGTGCGACAGCGCGGTGGCTGTCCAGACCGAGTCGACGGGCGACGCCATTCCGTACACGCGCTCGATCGCGCGGGACTCGGGTTGGCAGTGGCGGATCCCGCTGCAGCACCGAGTCGGCAACGGCATGGTCTACTGCAGCCGCTACATCAGCGACGAGCAGGCCAGGACGGACCTGCTGGCCAACGTCGAAGGCAGGACGCTGACTGAGCCCCGAGTGATCAAGTTCCGGCCCGGCCAGCGCCGGAAGCACTGGATCAAGAACTGCATCGGGGTTGGACTCGCCAGCGGATTCATCGAACCGCTCGAGTCGACGAGCATCCACCTGATCCAGCGGGCCGTCATCCGCCTGCTGCAGATGTTCCCGCTGACAGGCATCCGTCAATCCGACATAGACGAATTCAACCAGCAGACCACCACGGAACTGCAGCACATCAAGGACTTCATCGTGCTGCACTACCACGTGACACGAAGACGCGACACGCCGTTCTGGCGCTACTGTGCCGGCATGGAGATACCGGCAACGCTCTCCCACAGGATCGACCTGTTCCGGGAGACGGGCCGCGTCTTCCGGGCGCCCAACGAGCTGTTCGCAGAAAACTCCTGGATCCAGGTCATGCTCGGCCAGGGGATCGTCCCGGAGCAGTACCACCCGGTCGTCAACCTGATGGGCGACGCGGAATTGAGCCGCTTCCTTCAGGGAATCAAGTCGACCGTCGACAAGACGGTGGCTCAGCTGCCGAAACACCAGGCCTACGTGGAGCAGTACTGCAAGGCCATGGACTAACTGGCCGCCGACGCGTGCGGCGGCGACCGTCCAGGGCTCGGCCGCGGAGTCGGCGCCCTCTCAAGCGGATGCGCACTGTAGATGCTTCGCTCCAATGACCGATTTGTTGACAGCGAACTGCCTGCACGGCACGATGTAAGCGCTTTCACTTACAGGCGGAAGGAGCCGGGCCAGAAGGGTCAGTCGTCCGGTTTTCCGCCCCGCCGAGCACTGGCATGAGTCAACGTGCGAGGCCGGCGAACATGCGGTGAGGGGGTGAGGAACCGCCAGCGCGTTCGTGCGCGGACGGTTCACCGGGTTCCGGTAGAAAAGAATGAAAATCATTGATAAGGCTGTGCCGACGATCTACGAAGTCTCCAGGCTCGCTGGCGTCTCGCTGGCGACGGTCTCGCGGGTGATCAACGACAGCGAGCGCGTCCGCGAGAAGACGCGGCAGAAAGTGCTCGCGGCGATGGAGGAACTCGGCTACCGCCCGAACTCCATGGCGCAGGCGCTGGCATCGAATCGCTCCAATAGCGTCGGCGTACTGGTGTCGGAGCTTCACGGCCCGTTCTTCGGAGCCATGCTCAGCACCATCGAGAAGACGCTACGAGCCGCCGGCAAGTTCGCGATCTTCACGGCCGGACACAGTGAAGAAGCGAACGAAAAGGAAGGAATGCAGTTCCTGATGAGCCGCAACTGCGATGCCATGATCCTGCACGTCGAGGCAACCACGGACGAGTACCTGCTCGAATGCAAGGACTCGATGATCCCCTTCGTGCTTGTCAACCGTCTGGTTCCGGGTCTCGGCGACCGTTGCATCGCACTGAACAACGAGCGTGGCAGCTATCTCGCGACGAAAATGATTCTGCAGCTCGGGCACCGGCAAGTCGCCTACGTCTCGGGGCCTCTCAACTGGGCCGATGCGCGCGAGCGGCTCGCGGGCCACAAGCGGGCGCTGGCCGAGTTCGGGCTCCACCTCGAACCGAGCCTGTTCCGCGAGGGTGACTACCGGGAAGACAGTGGCAGCCGGGCGCTGGCCGAACTGCTCGACCAGGAGGTGCAATTCTCGGCCGCGGTTTGCGCCAACGACGAAATGGCTGCAGGGGCCATGGCGGTTGCGCACGATCGCGGGCTGGCCGTGCCCGAGGACCTCTCGATTGTCGGGTTCGACAACGCTCCGCTGTCGCGATACCTGTACCCGAAGCTGTCGACGGTCGACTACCCGATCGAGGACATGAGCCGGATGGCGGCCCGATGGCTGCTCAGAAACGTCTACGGCGACGAGACCCTCGAGATCGTCCACCAGTTCGAGCCGAAGCTGCTGCCGCGCGAATCGTCGCGCCCGGTGAAGGACTGACCGATGGCAGGCAGGCCACACTGCGCCGTCGTGGCACGGGACGGACGAGTCGCCATCCGGATTGCGTCGGCGCTGGCGATGCTGCCGCTGCTTTCCGTCCAGCCGGCTCCGGCAGCTGTCCCCGATCGCGAAATAGATGCACGGGTCGAGCGCCTGCTCGCTCGGATGACGGTGGCCGAGAAGATCGGGCAGCTCTGGCAGGTCAATGGGGCGGCCGGGAAGATTCCGGACGACCTTCGCGCCAACGTTCAAGCGGGTCGGATCGGTTCGGTGCTGAACGAAGTCGACGTGGCCACCGTGAATGAGCTGCAGCGCATTGCGGTCAAGGAGAGTCGCCTCGGTATCCCCCTGTTGATAGGGAGAGACGTCATTCACGGGTTCAAGACTGTGCTGCCGATCCCGCTCGGACAGGCAGCGACCTGGAACCCCGACCTTGTCGAGCGCGGCGCTCGCGTCGCGGCCCTCGAAGCTGCTGCATCGGGCGTGAATTGGACGTTCGCACCGATGGTCGACGTCTCGCGTGATCCCCGTTGGGGACGAATCGCCGAGAGTTTTGGCGAGGACCCGTACGTCAACGGCGTCTTCGGCGCTGCGGTGGTCAAGGGTTTCCAGGGCGATGATCTGTCGCGGCCGGGCGCCATTGCCGCCTGCGCCAAGCACCTTGCAGGGTACGGGGCCAGCGAAGGCGGGCGCGACTACGATTCCGTCAGCATCCCCGAGATCGAATTGCGGAATGTGTACCTGCCGCCGTTCAAGGCAGCGGTGGATGCCGGCGCCGTCACGCTGATGACCGCTTTCAGTGACGTCAACGGCGTGCCTGCGTCGGGCAACCGGTTCCTGCTGACCGACGTGTTGCGCAATGAGTGGCGATTCCGCGGCTTCGTGGTCAGTGACTGGGAGTCCATCCGGCAGCTCACCGTGCACGGCCTCGCGGCCGACGAGAACGAGGCGGCTTTCGCCGCGTTGACCGCCGGCGTCGACATGGAAATGGTGAGCACAACGTACCGCGATCATCTTGCGGATCTGCTGGCCGAGGGACGCATCCGTGCGGAACAGCTCGACGCAGCCGTGCGGAACATCCTTCGAGTGAAGTACCGATTGGGGCTGTTCGACCGACCCTACACCGACCCTGCCGCCTACCCGCCGGTCGCAAGCGCGAGCAACCTCGACGTGGCCCGACAGCTCGCGACACAGAGCCTTGTCCTGTTGCGGAACAACGCGGGCGTCCTGCCGCTCTCGATGAAATCGTTGCGATCGGTGGCGGTGGTCGGTCCGCTGGCCGACGATGGTTACGAGCAGCTGGGCACCTGGATTTTCGACGGTGACGCGACGATCAGCCGCACGCCGTTGCGCGCCATCCGCGATCTGGCCGCGGATGGGGTCACGGTTCGTTACGCGCGAGGCATGGAGACGACGCGCAGCCGATCGACGGCCGCATTCGCCCGAGCGGTCGCGGCCGCGCGGGCCTCCGACGCGGTCGTCGTGTTCCTGGGCGAGGAATCGATCCTTTCGGGAGAAGCCCACTCGCGCGCGGACATCGACCTGCCCGGAAATCAGATGGAGCTGGTCCGCGCGTTACGAGCAGCCGGGAAGCCATTGATTGCGGTGATTCTTGCCGGGCGACCGCTGACGCTCGGGGGCATCGTCGATGAGGTCGACGCGATCCTGTTTGCGTGGCACCCGGGGACGATGGCGGGGCCGGCGATTGCAGACGTCCTGTTCGGCGTGGAGTCGCCGTCGGGCAAGCTGCCGGTCACGTTTCCGCGGGTCGTCGGGCAGGTGCCGATCTATTACGCCCGTCGGAAAACCGGCAAGCCGCCAACCCCGGGCACCGTCGTGCACATCGACGACATCAAGGTCCGGGCCCCCCAGACTTCTCTCGGCATGACTTCCCAGTACCTCGATGCGGGCTACCAGCCTCTGTATCCATTCGGCTTTGGCTTGTCCTACGCCAGCTTTTCCTACTCTGAAATTCAGGTCAGTCAACGCGCCGTCCGCATCGGTGAACCGTTGACGATTCGTGCCGTCGTAACCAACACCGGCAAGGTGCCGGCCGACGAGGTGGCCCAGCTCTATGTCCAGGATCTCGTCGGCAGCGTGACGCGTCCGGTGCGCGAACTGAAGGGATTCCGGCGGATACGTCTAGACCCGGGTGAACGCCGGGAAGTCGCGTTCAAACTCGAGCCAGGCGCCCTCGCATTCCATGGCAGGGACATGCGTCTCGTCACGGAGCCCGGCGACTTCCACGCATGGATCGGGGGCAGCTCCGAAGCGGACCTGCGGGCTGATTTCAGCGTCGTGGCCGAATAGGACAGCTGCCGGCGGGCATCATGACAGACAGCTCCTTTTTTACGTTCCGGACGGCACTGATCGTCGCCCTGGGCGGCTTGCTGATGGGGTTTGACGTCTCGGTCATCTCGGGCGTCGTGCCCTTCATCGAGACACAACTGCACCTGACCAAGATCCAGCTGGGCTGGGCCGTGGCCTCGCTGACCCTCACCTCGACGCTGGCCATGATGCTGTCTGGTCCGCTCAGCGACAGGGTCGGTCGGCGACCGGTACTCAAGATCGCGGCCGTGCTATTTGCCGTGTCGGCGCTTGCGTCTGCCGTGGCGCCGGATTTCACGACGCTGGTCGTGGCGCGCCTGCTGGGAGGACTGGGCGTCGGCGCCGCGCTGATCGTCGCGCCGATGTACATCGCCGAGATTGCGCCGGCGCACCTGCGCGGACGCATGGTCTCTTTCAACCAGCTAAACATCGTGATTGGAATCTCCGCGGCGTTCTTCAGCAACTACCTGATACTCAGCCTCGCGAGCTCCAGCTCCGCGTGGGTCGAGATGCTCGGCCTCGCGCGCTGGAACTGGCGCTGGATGCTCGGCGTCGAGACGTTGCCCGCGATTCTGTACTTCGTTGCGCTATATCTCGTGCCGGAGAGCCCGCGCTGGCTCGCGATGCAGAACCGCGAAGATGAGGCGCGAACCGTCCTCGCGAGGACCGTTGGCGCGCAACAGGCCGACGTCGAACTGCAGTCCGTCAAGGCGTCACTGGCCGCCGGTCCCCAGGAGAGGGCGTCGATCCGCGAGTTGCTGCGGCCCTCGATGCGGCGGGTCGTCACGATTGGAATCCTGGTGGCGGTGCTGCAGCAGATCACAGGCATCAACGCGGTGTTCTTCTACGCGCCGATGATCTTCCAGCAGTCGGGCGTCGGGACCGACGCTGCGTTCATGCAGGCCATCTTGGTCGGCCTCGTCAATCTCGTCTTCACCGTGCTTGCGATCCTGCTGATCGATCGCCTGGGCCGGCGTCCGCTGCTCGTCGCCGGACTGTCGGGAATCGTGATCAGCATGCTGCTTCTATCGTACGGCTTCGGCTCTGCCACGTATTCGATCGGCGCCGACGCGCTTGCCTCGCTTCCGCCGACGATCGATCGCTCGGCGCTGGCACCCCTGGTCGGGCAGACGTACGACAGCGACACCGCATTTCGCGGGGCGGTCATCGCCGCAGTGGGTGGCGTCAGCTACCAGGCCAATGAGTCTGCGCTGCTCGGTGCCGCGATCAGCATCAATCCCGCCCTGATCCTCATCGGCATGCTCGGCTTCGTTGCCAGCTTCGCCATGTCGCTCGGCCCGGTGATGTGGGTGCTGTTCTCCGAACTGTTCTCGAACCGGCTCCGCGGCATCGCGATTTCGTTCGTTGGCCTGATAAATTCCGCCGTGAGCTTTGCCGTTCAGCTGGTCTTCCCCTGGCAACTGCAGAATCTGGGGAATGCGACTACGTTCCTGATCTACGCTGCGTTTGCGCTGGTTGGCTTGCCATTGATCGTGAAACTGCTGCCGGAGACCAAGGGGAAGACCCTCGAGGCGCTCGAGGCGGAACTGCGGCCGCGATGATGGTCCTCGTTCGACGCCACGGGTGACGCAATCATGACCACGTCAGAGATCTTCCTGGTCGCGATCCTGCTGATCTTTGCGGTGCCGTACCTCATCTGGCGGCTCGGCCGCACCGAGTATTTCGCACCGCTCGTCGTCGTCCAGATCGTAACCGGTATCCTGCTCGGGCCCGGCGTACTCGGGGCGGTGTTCCCGGAATACTATGCCTACGTCTTCAACCCGGCCGTCATCCAGTCGCTCAATGGCGTCGCATGGTGGGCCGTGATGGGTTTCGTCTGGCTCGCAGGGATCGAACTCGACCTCAAGCATGCGTGGCTGCACCGGCGCGAGAGCAGTCTCACCGCCGGCCTCGCGCTCGGAGCCCCGCTCGTCACAGGCTGCATTGCCGCATTCGTGCTCACGTTTGGCGAAGGGTGGATCGGACCACGAGCCACGACCTGGCAGTTCATTCTCGGCGTGGGAATGTCGTGCGCGGTAACGGCGTTGCCCATCCTCGTCCTGTTCCTCGAGAAACTCGGCGTGCTCCGAACCGCGCTCGGCCAGCGCATCCTGCGTTACGCGAGCATGGACGACATCGCCATCTGGGGCGTGTTGGCACTCATCCTGCTGGACTGGGGGCGAGTCGGCCGGCAGGCGGGGTTCGTCGTCGCATTCCTGGCCGTCGCCGCCGGCCTGCGCTGGGTGATGGCTCGACTGCCGCAAAACGATCGCAAGTATGTCGGGCTGATCTGGCTGGCGGCGTGCGGCCTGGGAGCCGACTGGTCAGGCCTTCACTTCATGGTCGGCGCGTTCCTGGCAGGTGCCGTCATGGACCGCGACTGGTTCGACGAGTCCTGGCTCGACTCCCTGCGAGACAACGTCTTGCTGTTC
>Ga0113563_10003003_pt1 | contig 10386 bp, 11 predicted proteins | sample Mud3Dept3metaG_FD_80117 | JGI IMG/M metagenome (GOLD analysis project Ga0113563, IMG submission 80117) | Freshwater wetland microbial communities from Ohio, USA, analyzing the effect of biotic and abiotic controls - Mud 3 Core 4 Depth 3... | ecosystem: Environmental > Aquatic > Freshwater >...
ATCAGCCGTTCCATCCGGTGGGGCTGGCGCAAATGCCCCTCCATCGCATTCAAACTGCGCTGCCGTAGAACAAAGAGGAAAAAGACGCTGCCCCAGATGGCCTCCAGGGGGATGCGGGGCCTGCGGCGCAAGTCTTTCAACTGATCGATGTTCCTACCGAAATCAAAGACTTTCTCCACATACCGGCAGAAACGCTTCATCATGACCGCTTCCCCCGGGCCCGTTGCTTCTCCTGAAATAACCGCTGGAAGCAGGACGCGGAGACCTTTTCCATTAACCCCCAGACCTCCTGGTAGGTGCCCACCCACTGGCGCACCTTAGCTTCCAGGGATTGGGGGACATGGATCATCTTGCGCTTCTCCCCGACCCGCAGGGAAAGATACAGGCCGGGATGGAGTTCTCCCTGGGCGCATTTACATCCGGGCTTGCCGCAGACCCGGGGCATGGAGACCAGGGAGCCAATAAGCAGCGGTTTTTGGTGGAGGATTTGGGCCAGGCGGGAGCGGACCTGGCGTTCTTTGGCCGGCAGGTAGCCTCGGTGGGGCATCATGCCCTCCATTAATCTGATATATGTATATATATCAGATTAATGGACCCAAGTCAAGCTTTTTTTGAACGCGAATTTGCTCCCCATGAGAAATTTACCGGATTCGGAGGACCTTACGAGGGGTTAGGAATAGAAAAAATTCTATTTGCGGAATTCCTGTTCATCGGTCCTTTTTTTCATTGTTCTGGTTGGAATCATAGCTTGATTCTCCTTTTTCGTCTGTATTATGATGCTGCATTCAGAGAATGGGGCGATGAAGGGCTTTAAGAAAGAAAAACTCTCTTCCAAGGATAGAAGGTTGCTGGGACAAATCCAGGGAGACCTGCCACTGTCCCTGACTCCCTTCGTCCAGGTTGCCCGGAAGGCAGGGTGGAAGGAAGAGGTCCTGCTCCGCCGGGTCCGGGGATTCGTCCGCAGGGGAATGATCCGGAGGTTCGGAGCGATTTTGCGTCATCAGAAGGCCGGATACCAGGGAAACGCCATGGTGGTCTGGAACGTTCCCGATGAACAGATCCCCCGAGTCAGCCGGGCCGCGGCATCCTTTGTCCCCGTCAGCCATTGTTACCTCCGCCCTCCCTTCCCCGATTGGCCTTTTAACCTCTATACGATGGTTCACGGGAAAGACGAGGAGGATTGCCGCCGCATCGCTATGCAAATCTCGAAAAAAACCGGGATCCAGGATTACCGGCTTCTCTTTTCCAAAAGGGAACACAAAAAGTCCAGCATGACTTATTTCTGAGGCATTTCACTCGTGATCCCCCAAAACATCGAAAAATATTCTCCCCTTCTGATCTGTCCAGAACTCCGGCGAAGCCCATTTAGAATATGATGTTCCGCAAAAAGTCGAAATCCCATAAAATTTTCATTCCGGCATAGCTGTCCCAGCAGGTTTTAAGCCGGCAGCAGGAATCCAGTTATTTCAATAGGTTCTGGACCCCAACTTTCACCGGGGTGACGATCCAGGAGACTTTTTGCGAGACCATCACAAATAGACCCCAAAAAATTGAAATGGGGTATAAATTCAAAATCTTAGGCACTCAACAAATATTAATTTAAAGGACCCAAAAATTTCTAAAAAACTCCTTGACATCTCCGGGAGGGATATGTTACTAAGCCTTTGAATGAATATTCATTCATGATCCGGAAAAGAGAGGCTAAGCAAGGAGATTGGATTGGGTCTAGGAACCTGCTATGATGAGAAAAAAACGGGCTGGGACCTAGATCGGATGGAGGAAGATAAAAAGAGATTCTACCGGCAGTTTGCGCGCTTCAGCGCCATTGGCCTGGAGATGGGTCTCTCCGTGGCCATCGGATTGGCAATCGGCTTTTATTTGGATCGATATTTCCAAACCAAACCGTGGCTCACAATCATTTTCTTGCTTCTCGGTGTTGCCGCAGGGTTCCGCAGCCTCTCCTCCCTGGCGAAAGAGATTGACAAAAGAGAACGAAAAAAGTAATGTCCCCGTGTTGTCAGGCCACCAGGAAGCCCGGAAGCTTATCTCCATCGAGAAACGAAGCGCCCAGATTCTGGCCGTCTTGCTCCTGGCGAGCCTCTGGTTTCAAAGCTGGGCCGTATCGCTGGGATTGGTCCTGGGCGGAGGGATTGCCCTGCTCAATTTTCGCTGGCTCTGGAGCATTTTGAGCCAATACGTGATGGCCAAGAAGAAATACTCCCTCTTTCAGCTGATTGGGAAGTTCTTCATCTTGCTGCTGGTCCTCTTCCTGGTCATCCGCTTCGCCCGGGTAAACCCGGTGGCTCTGGTCGTCGGCATCTCCACGTTGGTTTTGGGGATGGTTTTTGAAGTCATCCGACAATCTCTTGGGAAGAATAGAAAAGGAGTATGGTAATGGCCGGACACGCTCCCTTTACATGGTTCCATTACATTCCGGGGATCGGAAGCCTGCCCCACCAGGTTTCCATGGCTCTATTTGTCCTGGGGCTTTTGTGCGTTCTGGCTTACGTCGGCTTTAGGAGGATTTCCTCAGGGCCGGGGGGGGAAGCCCTGGTTCCCTCCGACCGACTGACCGTCCGCAATATCTTCGAACTCTTCACCGAGATGGTGCTGAAGTTCCTGGACGATATCATCGGGCACCGGGGGCGGGAATTCCTCCCCCTGATTGGGACACTGGGTTTCTTTATCTTTTTTTCCAACTTCCTGGGTCTGGTGCCGGGATTTTTGCCCCCCACGGACAACCTGAACACCACGCTGGCCTGCGCCCTGGTGGTCTTTTTCGCCACCCATTACTACGGGCTGAAGACCCACGGGATTAAGTACCTCAAGCATTTTCTCGGACCGGTCCTGTGGCTCTCTCCCTTGATGCTTCCCATCGAAATCATCAGTCACCTGGCCCGCGTCCTTTCCCTCTCCATGCGTCTTTTCGGGAATATCATGGCCGATCATATGCTGCTTTCTCTGACCCTTGCGGCCCCTTTGATCCTGCCCCTGTTGCTTTCTCCGCTGTCCCTTTTCCTGGGGGTGTTCGTTTCCCTCATCCAGACCTTTATTTTCATGCTCCTTTCCATGATCTACATTTCCCTGGCGGTGGAGGAGTCTGAACATTAGGCCACCGGCAATGGTATTTCGACATTTCCCCCCCTCTTTCCCCCTTCCCAGGAGGGGAAAGAGGGAAGGCGGGGGGCTTCGGATTTTGAATAACGTCTTAGAGTGAGTTGATTTCAAACCAACGGGAGGTATGGAAGAATGAGAAGAAAAGTAATGGGGATTTTGGCCATGACTTTGGTTTTGAGCTTAGCCTTTGCATCCTTGGCCTTTGCCGCTGAAGAAGCCTTGGGCCAGGAAGCCAAGAAGTTCATCGGCCTGGCCTGCGGCCTGGCCATTGCCATCGCCGCTCTGGGAGGGGGCCTGGGACAGGGGATCGCCATCTCCAAAGGCCTCGAGGGGATTGCCCGGAATCCCGAAGCTCAGCCCAAGATCTTCATCCCCATGATCGTAGGATTGGCTTTGATCGAATCCTTGGTCATTTACGCCCTGGTCATTTCCATTTTGCTGTACGTCAAGCTCTAAGCGAGAGTCGAGAGTCAGCTCCGCCCCCGCGGATAATTCGAGGTTTTCCCCTGGGGCCCGATTGAAGCGCTTTCCAGAAGCAGGCCCCTTCGATTCGAGCCCATTCGGGGAAAGACATCAGGAATTCCGGGAGCACGGGGGAGGAGAATAGCCGCCAGTTCGGTCCAGGGACAAATCCCGGGAAGGCCTCTTTTGGGGAATCCGCATTCCCGGGGTAGAGGAAAAAAGCCCGAAGACCGGAAGGAGGGAATGAGATGGACGCCGTCGTCCTTTACAATGTTTTTCCCCAGGAAACTTTCGGGGCGCTCATCGCCGTTTATTTTTACCTCACCGGCCTGAGCGCCGGGTCTTTCGTTCTCTCCACCATGGCTTTTGTCTTCGGGATGGAGAAGTTCAAGCCCATCGGGAAGATCGGAGTGATTCTGGCGACCCTCTTCCTGGTCATGGCCCCTCTGGCCCTGCTGGTTCATGTGGGCCAGCCTTTCAAGTCCTGGCATCTCTTTGTCCACCTGAACATCACATCGCCGATCACCTGGGGGTCTTTCCTGCTGACCCTGTACCCGATCAACTGCATCATTTACGGCTATTTCATGTTCAAGGGGAATAAGCGTCTGACCCGCCTCTTCGGGACCATCGGGATTCCCCTGGCCATCTTCGTCCATGGATACACGGGTTTCATCCTGGCCCTGGGGAAGGCGCGGGCCCTCTGGAACACGGCCCTGATGCCCTTCCTCTTCCTGATCTCGGCCATGGTCTCGGGAATCGCCCTGATGATCCTCATTTCCATGGTCAAAGACAAATTCTTCTCCAAAGAGAAGACCATCAACCGGGAGCTGGTCTTCGGCCTGGGGAAGATGCTGGCGGCCATGATCCTCGTCGACCTTTTCCTGGTCCTGAGCGACGTCCTAGTCCTTTTGGTCTCCCATGCGGAAGCCCAGGAGGTGGCCCATCTCATCCTGACGGGGAAATTCAGCGTCTACTTCATCTGGGTGGAGAATATACTGGGGAAGATCATCCCGGCCATTATCCTTTTGGTCCCCCGCTTCCGGAACCTGGCCACCATCACTGTCGCCTCCGTTCTGGTGGTTGTGGGGATCTTTTTCATGCGCTACGTCGTGGTCCTGGGCGGTGAGTTCCTGCCCCTGGTCTGAGGTTCGAGGAGCTTTTCATGAAAATTACCCGACGCGATTTTTTAAAGGTGGGATTTACCAGCGCGGCGGTCGCCGGCCTCGGCGGGTCCCTGGCCGGCTGCTTCAGCCCTCCGCCGGAAACTCCGAGAAAGGTGACCCGCACCTCGGGAAAAGCCGTTTCCGTGGCGAGCACCTGCCTCCTGTGCCCGGCAGGGTGTGGAATTATCGGCGGGGTCCTGGACGGCCGCCTGGATAAGATTGTGGGAAACCCCAAGCATCCCAACAACCGGGGGAAGCTCTGTTCCCGCGGGCATGCGGGAATCAACACTCTGTATGACCCCGACCGCCTTCTCCAGCCGATGAAAAGGTCCGGAGGAAGGGGGGAGGGAAAATGGACCCGGATCACCTGGGAGCAGGCCCTGGATGAAATGGCCAATCGAATGGGGGCCCTCAAAAAAAGCGGCCGCACCGAGGCGCTCTGGGCGGAGATGGGCATGCCGGGGTCGGAGGACCTCATGGCCCTGGAATTCCTGAGGGCTTTTGGCTCCCCGATAGTTTTCCCCGAGGCCGACGGGCTGGGAGTGAACGAGCAGTTCGCCCATGTGGCCACCTGGGGCGCCGAATCCCCGGTCTGCGACATGGCCCGGTCCCGCTACATACTGAACTTCGGCGCCAATCCTTACGAGAGCGATGAACTGTACATTTCCCTGGCCCAGAGGGTCGTCGAGGGACGGATGAACAGCGCCGCCAAGCTGGTAACCTTCGATGTCCGCCTCTCCAACACCGCAGGCCGGAGCAACGAATGGATCCCTCTCAAGCCGGGGACCGATGGAATCGCAGCCCTGGCCATGGCCCAGCACATCCTGCAGCAGGGACTTCATGATAAAGAGTTCCTCTCCCGCTGGACCAATGTCCCCCTGCCCAGATTGGCGGAACACCTTGCCCCCTACACGCCCGAACAGGCGGAGAAGGTGAGCCAGGTCAAAGCGGCAGACATCAAACGGGTGGCGGTCGAGTTCGCCCGGGCCAAACCGGGGGTCGTTTTGGCCGGACGGGGAGTGAGCGGACATGCAAACGGCGTCCAGAACGAGCGGTGCATCGCCCTGTTGAATGCCGTGGTGGGAAGCATCGATGTCCCGGGGGGATGCTGCCTTCCCCGCAAGATGGACCTGGGGGAACCGAGATGGAAAAGATCCTATGCCTCTTCCCTCCAGGCCCTGATGGCCCTCAAGGAAGGGAAGGGCCTGCCGGACATTTATTTATGCTATCTGGCCAACCCGGCTTATGCCACCCCCAACACCACCGAGGTCACCCGGCTCCTGAAGGACGAGAAGAAGATTCCTTTCCTGGTCGTGGCCGACACGCACCTTACGGAGACCGGGGCTCTGGCCGATCTTCTTCTTCCCATGACCACCTACCTGGAAAGCTGGAACCTGGAATCCAGGCCGGCCATGGACTTGGTTCCCTGGGTCAGCATCCGCCAACCCGTAGTCGCTCCGTTGGGCAAGTCGATGTCCCTGGGGGATGCCCTGGCAGGATTGGCCAAGCGGCTGGGGGAGGACCTGCAGAAGGCTTTCCCCTATGGCAACAGCGAAGAATTTATCAAAAAGGCGGTCGCCCGGGTCGGCGCCCTGGCCAAAGGGCCCGGGCTGGAAGGCCTGAAAAAAGACGGGGTGTGGTTCGATCCTGCGGCCAAGCCGGAGTATCGTACCTACGAAAAGAAGGGTTTCTCCACTCCGTCGGGGAAGTTTGAGATTTCCTCCGGCAAGGCGCAGGAAAAAGGCCTCTCCGCCCTGCCTTCCTACGTTCCCATCAAGGCCCATCAGGAGATGAAGGAGACGGAATTCGTCCTGGCCGTTTATCAGCCCAACGTCATGACCCGGCGCCTGGCCAACTCCAAGTGGCTGGCGGAGATTCTCCACGCCAGCCCTCTTTGGATCAACCTTCGCACCGCCCAGGCTCTGGGGCTGAAGAATGGAGATCGGGTAAAGATTGCATCATCGACGGGATCTCTGACGGTGCCCATTCGCCTGACCCATGGACTCCATCCCAAGGTCGTAGCCCTGCCCGAGGGGCTGGGCCACTGGGAACTGGGGAAGATTGCCCGAGCGAAGAAATACAGGAGCAGCGACTTCGACACGAATGAGCTGTGGTGGGAACAGGAAGGCAACGGGGTCCATATCAACACGGTCATCCCGGCGCAATTCGACCCGGCTGCCGGCGGAGCGGCCTGGAACGATACGGTGGTCACCATAACAAAAATCTAGCCAACCCATCTCCCTTCGACGGAGAAGGCTAAGGGCGGGGATGAATCGAGAGTTCATCTCCTCCCTTTATTCCCTCCTACGGAGGGAGGCGCAAAAAGAGATACTTCAATCCGACTTCGAGGGCAGGCATGAAAATACCAGCCATTCCCAAACTATCCAAGCGAACATGGGCCTTTATCGTTGCCATTCTTCTAATCCTTGCAGCGATTCCGGCCCTCGGCATCGTCCGGTTTACCACCAGCCACCCCTTCTTCTGCTTGACCTGCCATAAAAACCAGGATATTCCCGAGAGGTGGCTTCCCTCCCGGACGCATCCGGCTTCGGTGGGTTGTGTGGAATGCCACATCTCGAAAGGAGGCACTCCCTTTTCCCACAGTTTTTCGGCCAGCGATGAATTGATGAACCAGAGGTGCGCGGGCTGCCATCAAACCATTCCGGGGGGGGAACAGATGGACCTGGACAAGGTCCGGGTGGTCAAAGTGTCCCACAAACAGCATGCCGACAAGAAAGTGTTGTGCATCGACTGCCACCGGAATGTGGCCCATGACAAAGGAACTCCGCGGACGAACCGTCCTGCCATGGAGACCTGCTACCAGTGCCACCAGGCCCATCCCCGAACCCAGGCCTGCGACAAATGCCATCCCATCAACCTGGTGTACACGAAAAAATAGTGTCAGTGTAAGCAGGGGCGATTCATGAATCGCCCCTTTTTCTTCCCTTTCATGAATTTACATCTCCTCTCCAATCTGCTATCATCCTTCTAAACCGTTTCGGATTGCCTTCTTTCGCATAACTTATACATTCATTTTCTTGTTTTCTGAACCACTTACGTGTAAACTCTGTAAATTTTGTCAAGAATCCGAGGAGCAAGAGAAAAAACCTTTTTAAGTTCATAGCATCCTGGAAATCTGCGTTCATCTGCATCCCAATCATTTGTTTTTTATTTTAGCGTTTTGATTCCGGCTCCGCCGCGATGTGCCCTCTGAGGCAGGATTTCGGAGGTTTTCCATGCGTTCCATTTTTATCGGGTCTACGGGGAGCGGACCCGGCCAGACCCTGGCCACATGGGCCTTGGCCGTCCGGCTGAAGGCCAAAGGCCTGAAGGTTGGTTTCTTCAAGCCTTACGGCCTCCTCGTGGAATCACCCAATTCTCCTTCCGGCAGTCCTTGCGACCCCGACGTTCTTTTATTCAAGCAGGTGTTGGGAGTTTCCGAGCCGGACGAAACCCTCTGCCCGATTTCTTTCCCGGGGAATCAGGATTCCGCGGGGATTCAGGGCGAAGAACTCATGGGAAAAATACAGAAGGCCTTCCAGGAAGTCTCCCGGGATAAGGATGTGGTTTTGATCATGGGGGGCAAGGAAATTTTCTTCGGCGAAGGAGGCCCCGGCCTTTCAGACGGCGCATTGGTCAAATCCTTTGACTCCTTCGTCCTCCTGGTGGACCGCTACCAGCGGGATAACATGACTTTTTATTCCGTTCTTTCGCTGAATTCCTTCCTCGACGGGCGGGTGAGATCGACGATTCTGAACCATGTGGCTCCGGATCGGATGGATCATGCCAAGACCAAGGTAGTTTCTTTTCTGCAGCAAAAAGGGGTCAAGTCGGTCGTGGCCGTTCCCGAAGACCCCGTTCTTGCTGCTTTCACGGTGTCCGCCATAGCCCAAATCGCCGGGGGCGAAATTCTCTGCTGCCAAGAGGGAGAAGCGAATTTGGTACAAACTTCGACCATTGGCGCCAAGCACCTGGAAGGACCTTTATCCATCTTTAAGCAGGTTTACAACAAGGTGATCCTGATGGGTTTGAACCCCGGTGATCAATCCGTGGCCGGGATCCTGTTAACCGGGGGCAGAAGCCCCAGTGAAGTGGTTATTAAAGTCGCCCGGGACCGCGGGATTCCCCTGATCTTAACCCGGGCGGATACTTTTCAGGTGATGGAGCGTCTGGAAAAGGCCAAGCCGGCCCTGACCCTGAAAGACGAGTTCAAAGTCCGCCGCTTCCTGCAATTGATCGATGGGGCCAATGGCGGAAGCACGTGGGTGGAAGACCTCCTCTGAATGCGGAATTGGGAATGCGGATTGCGGAATAAAAACCATTGCCGGTTGCCAGTTGAACAGCCCTCGTCTTTAACCGGCAATAGAAAAACGGAAACGGGCAACAATTTATTTAAGGCACTTTAGGCACTGTCTTTATGCCCTGGCTCAAACGAATAAACTCCATGTCCCAGAGCGAAAAGGAGGGGCTATACCGGCTGCTCATCCCCCCTTCGCTCTTTAAGCGGTTCCTAATCAATCCCCTGACCTTCACCGACTTGGAGGGAAACCGCATGGCGCGGTTCTATTGCCCGGAGCGGGAAGAGACGGTGATGATCGAAGTGAAGCGCAAACTGGACGACCCGGACCCCATTTATTCCATCCAGGTATCGGATGGGCCGGACTATACCCAGGTGAACTGGGATTTTCTGATCGTGAATGATCCCGACGGTGAGCGGTTCAACATTGATGTGGATGAACAAGGGCGGGACACCATGTGGGGAAGGGCTTCCCGCAACCTGCCCGAGGAGATCAAAGCCCTGCAGGCGGGCATGGCCCCCGGTCAGGTCCGAAAGGGCCTGGGCATGACCCGGGAAGTCATCGCCGGTCTGGAGTATTTCGCCAGGATTTTGGACATTAAGACCATTAGCCTGGAAGCGCTCTTTTATCACAACGCCATTGTGTACGAGCGCTGCGGCTTTACCTATTTCGAGGGGTTCAAGCGTATGACCCGCATCCACCAGGCTTTTCAGCCGGGAGGAAAGCTTTCCAAGCTGCTGAACGGTTCAAGCCCTTTCCGCCAGCCGGGATTCGACAAGACCCTCCGCGGCCGTTCCTGGGCCATCCATGACGGGGTGGTCAGCGAGATCGACGATGATATCCTCGACGAAGGCTGGTACTCCCCCAAAATGTACCTCCTGGTGGGCCAGCCCCGCACCACCACCACCTTCCCCGACGCCGTTTATTAGGAAAGCAATTCTATTTCTGGATCACTTTTCGGTCTTTATCGGTGAAGCATCTTCTTGTTTAATTCGTTTTGAAATCTTTTGAGCGAAGGAAAGGGCGGCATTCAGCCCTTCCTCCGTCTTATCTTGAATGATGACCCGAACGAAGAACCTCTTCTGGACAAAATCCACCCCGTATGAGAAAAGAGGAGTCGTATCAATCCGGGCCTTTTCTCCAAGGTCGGGGATTTCATTGCTGCGGCCCGGTTTGGCAAAAGGGTTTTCGTACAGGTCCAGAGCATTTGGGGGAGTTCCTTGGTTGAAAATGTACACCTCCAGGTCCACCCCTTTCGGCCCCCTGTAACTCTGTCCCGCAAATGAACGGAATCCATGCTGAATATAAAGGGCTGCTCCCCCATTCACGATCTTATAAAGTTCCTC
>Ga0113563_10003005_pt1 | contig 10382 bp, 9 predicted proteins | sample Mud3Dept3metaG_FD_80117 | JGI IMG/M metagenome (GOLD analysis project Ga0113563, IMG submission 80117) | Freshwater wetland microbial communities from Ohio, USA, analyzing the effect of biotic and abiotic controls - Mud 3 Core 4 Depth 3... | ecosystem: Environmental > Aquatic > Freshwater >...
CTGATCGGTCGGCTCGCCAAGGTGCCGTACTGGACCTGCTTCGGTGCCGGCCCGACCGATCCCGGCGTCGCGGCCGAGATCCAGGACTGGTACGACACGATGGCCGCGCAGCCGACAGAGATCGTCGGCTGGTTCCAGGCCCAGCTCGCCCTGCGCCGCGCCTACGACGGCCCGCTCGACGGTGCGGTCAACCCGGCATTGAAGGAGGCGGTGGCGCGCTACCGCGAGGCGCTCGGCCTCGCGCGCGAGCCGAAGCTCTCGCTCGACTTCTTCCAGGCCTACCTTGGCGCCGACCACGGTGCCCTGGCCGCCCGGCTGGCGGCAGCGCCGGCGGTCGCGGTCGCGCTGCCGGTGGCGGCCGCCCCGACGGTGCTCGGCCTGCGCGTCGCCGCGGCCAACGGTGCACAGCGTTTCGCGCGCGGCGAGGCGGTGCAGCTGACAGTGCGGCCCAGCCGTGACGCCTTTGTCTACTGCTACCTGCAGGACGAGAACCGCAAGGTGACGCGCTTCTTTCCCAACCGCTTCCAGCGCGACGCGCGTGTGCCCGGCGGCTCGACGCTGCAATTGCCCGGCGCGATGCGCTTCGAGATCGCGATGAATCCGCGCGGCGTGCCGGAGACCGTGGCCTGTTTCGCCACCGAGACCGATGTGCTGCCGCGACTGCCGAGCAGCGTCGACGCCGGTGACCTCGCGCCGTTGGCGCTCGACTCGCTGGATCAGGTGCACGGTGCCTTCGTCCAGGCCAGCGGTGGCAGCTTCGTGCGCGAGTCCTTCGTCATGCGCGCCCGCCAGTGACGTCGTGACCCCGGCAAACGGATCCCTCTGTTGGGGGATGCCACTGGCGCGGCCTGCCTCTACGGCGCGCCGACCACCAAACGCTTGAACGCGCTGCCGCACCCGCGCAACCCAGCGGGGTGCTCTCAACCGGAAGGACAGACATGGCGGGCAGACCCTGGATCAATCGCTGCGTCGTCGACGGTCGCCGCATTCTGGCCGCCGGTGTGCTGTTTGTGGCAGCACCGGCAGTGCTGGCCCAGCCGTGCGCTGCTCCGCCGCCGGCGGCGGGAGCCGCCCCGGCCGCCGACGGCGCGCCGAAATTCAGGCTCATCGCCGCCGCATGCCCCGGCCTCGGAGCACCGCCGCAGGTGCGCCACGCCGAGCAACTTGCACTGTTCGACCGCCAGGCCGCGGTGGCGATCACGATTCCGGGCGTCACGGCACCGGCTGCCGCGGCCCCGGTGGCGCCCCCCGCGGCGGCCACACCGCTCGACCGCAACGGCGAGCGGGTGCTGTCGCTGGCGCCGGCGCTGGCCGCTGCCGCGCGCGAGCACGGGATCGACCCGTTGCTCCTGCACGCGATCGCACATGTCGAGTCGCGCCACAACCCGCAGGCGGTCTCGCCGGCCGGAGCACGCGGGCTCATGCAGGTGATGCCGGCGACCGCACAGCGCTTCGGTGTCGGCGCCCCCGAGCGCACGCTGCACGACGTGGAAACCAACCTGAGCGCCAGCGTCGCCTACCTGCGGCTGCTGCGCACACGGTTCGGCGGCGACCTGCGGCTGATGCTGGCTGCCTACAACGCCGGCGAGGGCGCAGTCGAGAAGCACGGTCGCAGCGTGCCACCCTACCCCGAGACGCAGGCCTACGTGCGCGACGTGCTGGCAATCCACGAGCGCCTGCGTGAGGCCTTCACGGTCTCCGCGACAGGCGCGCTGGTAGCCAGGGACGACGCGGGTGCGCCTGAGGCGCGCGGGAGCCTGTGATGACGATGTCGGCCTATTTCCGCAATGCCGGCGCGGTACGCGAGAGCGCGGTCGCTCGCTACAGCGACCTGGTCCTGGTGGCCGGCGTCGTCGCCATCATCGCCATGATGATCCTGCCGCTGCCGTCATGGATGATGGACCTGCTGGTCGCGGTCAACATCGCCTCCGGTCTGGTGCTGCTGCTGCTCGGCCTGTACATCGCCTCGCCGCTCGAGTTCTCGGTATTCCCCAGCGTGCTGCTGATCACGACACTGTTTCGGCTGGCACTGTCGATCGCGACGACGCGCATGATCCTGCTCGAGGGGCATGCCGGCCACATCATCGACACCTTCGGCAAGGTAGTCGCCGGCGGCAACCTGGTCGTCGGCCTGGTCGTCTTCCTGATCATCACCGTCGTCCAGTTCATCGTCATCGCCAAGGGAGCGGAGCGCGTCGCCGAGGTCGCGGCGCGCTTCTCGCTCGACGCCATGCCGGGCAAGCAGATGTCGATCGATTCCGACCTGCGCTCGGGCCTCATCGACAAGGACGAGGCGAAGCGCCGCCGCCGCCTGGTCGAGCTCGAGAGCAAGCTGCACGGCAGCCTCGACGGGGCGATGAAATTCGTCAAGGGCGACGCCATCGCCGGCATCGTGATCATCGTCATCAACCTGCTCGGCGGGCTGGCAGTGGGCGTCATGATGCTCGAGATGGACATCGGCACGGCGGTGACCAAGTACTCGATCCTGACCATCGGCGACGGCATGGTGGCGCAGATCCCCGCGCTGCTCGGCGCAATGGCTGCCGGCCTCATCGTCACCCGCACCAACGACGACGAGCACGAGAAGCACCTCGGTGATGCGATCCGCAGGCAGCTCGCCGCCAAGCCGCGTGTGCTGCTCGTGGCCGGCGGGCTGTGCGCGCTGATGGGGCTGGTGCCCGGCTTCCCGACGCTGGTCTTCCTGCTGCTCGCCGCCATCGCTGCTGGCGCCGGCGTGCTGCTGACGCCGGCCTGGCGCGAGCGGCTGCGGCAGGTGCGCCATCCCGCGATGCGCGGCCTCGTCGACCGGCTCGATGCGCCGGTGCCGGTGACCGCCACCGCGCTGCCGCCGGCGCGCCCGGCGGTGCCGCTGTTGCTCAGCGTGCCGGCCCACATGCTCGCGGCCGAGGATGCACAGGCGCTGAAGCGTGCACTCGAGGAGGTGCTCGATGAATTCCAGCTTCAGCTCGGCCTGGCCCTGCCGCGCATCCACCTGCACGGGCAAGCCACCGCGGCTGCCGCCGAGGGGCGCTGGGAGCTGCTGGCCTACGAGGTGCCGATCGCCCACGGCATGCTGCCGCCGCAGGACGCACACGAGGCGCTGGTCGAGGGAACCCGCCAGGCGCTGCGCCGGCAGGCGCCGCTGTTCCTGGGCATCCAGGACACCACCAACCTGCTGACCCGTGCTTCAACCGATGCGCCCGACGTCGTCAAGGAGGTGCTGCGCGCGTTGCCATTGCAGCGCGTGGCCGACGTGCTGCGCCGACTGGTCGCTGAACAGGTCTCGATCCGCAACCTGCGCGACATCCTCGAAGCCCTGGCTGAGGCGGGGCAACGCGACAAGGATGCCCATGCGCTGACAGAGTATGCACGCGTCGCCCTGCGACGCCAGATCAGCCACCGCGTGGCCCCCGATGGCCGACTCGTCGCGGTGATGCTCGAGCCGGCACTCGAGGAACTGTTGCGCCAGGCCGTGCGCGTCAGCGGCGGCGTGTCGCAACTGGCACTCGAACCCAACGTCGCGCGCAGCATCGCTGCCGCGCTCGCCTCGAGCGTCGCGACCCACCGGCCGGCGGCCGTCGTCACCGGCATCGACGTGCGCTGGCACCTGCGCAAGCTCATCGAGCCGGACTGCTTCGAGACCCCCGTGCTCTCTTACCACGAGCTGATGCCGACGCTGCAGCTCGACGTCCTTGACCGCGTCGCCGTGCCCGGCGCGCCGATGCTGGAGGCCGCTTGATGTTGCCGATCGCCTTTGCCCGCCTGACCCTTCGCGGCGCGATGGGCCGCGCCGCGGCCGCCGTTTCGCTGTGCGCCGCGGCCGCCGTGGTCGCGCTCGTTGCCGCCGATTCGGCGCGCGCGGCACCCCTGCCCAATGGGCAGCGCCAGGTCTCGATCACCGCGCGCGAGCAGCCCGTTTCGGCGTTCCTGCACGACCTGTTTGCTGCCGTCGACGTCCCCGCCACGATCGCCCCGGGGCTCGCCGGTTCGGTCAACGGCACCTTCACCGGCCCGGCCGAGCGCGTGCTGCGCGACATCGCACGCGTCTACAACCTGGTCCCGTACTTCGACGGCACGGTGATGCATGTGGTGCCGACCGGTGAACTGGTGCGCCGCACCTACACGGTGGCGCCGGCGGTGGCCGAGCGGATGCTGCGCGAGGCTGGCGACCTCGGATTGCCCGATGCGCGCAACACCCTGCGCCGCAGCGGCGAAGGCAGCATGCTTGCCGTCGGCACACGCCGTTTCGTCGAGCAGGTCGACGAACTGGCGCATGCCACGCAGGAAGCACCGAAAGCAGCCGCACCGAATGCCGGCAGCGTCGACTTCCGCGTCTTTTACCTGCGCTACGGTTGGGCACAGGACATGACGATGACGATGGGCGGCCGCCAGATCGTGATCCCGGGCGTGGCGTCGATCCTGCGTTCGCTGGTCGGTGCCCAGTCATCGGCACCACTGGGCCAGGAGATCATGCTGCGGCCCACCCAGCCCAGCCTGAAGGGCCAGGGCCTGGGGGGCCAGGGGACGGCCGCCAAGTCCTCGAAGGCCGGCGGGCGCGAGGCGGCCGCCGACATGCTGGTCGCGGCGCTGGCACGCACGGCGCTGCCGGCGGAACCGCCACCGCCGGCCACCCTCGCCGCCGACCCGAACCAGATCCGCATCGAGGCCGACCCGCGCCTGAACGCGATCATCGTGCGCGACCTCGCCGACCGGCTGCCGCGCTATGAACAGCTCATCGCTGCGCTCGACGTCGAGCCGCAGTCGCTCGAGATCGAGGCGACGATCATCGACATCAATACCGACCGTATGCGCGAACTGGGTGTCAACTGGCGCTGGAGCAATGCCGGCAACGAGGCCCTCTTCGGCAATGGCACCGCCAGCGACTTGCTGCTGCGTGCCGGCCAGAACATCACGCCTCTCGGTCGCGGCGGCATCATTTCGGCCGTGCTGGGTTCGGCGGGCCAGTTCGTCGCCCGCATCACCGCATTGCAGGCTGAAGGGGCGGCGCGGGTCGTCTCGAGCCCGCAGGTGGTCACGCTGTCGAACGTCGAAGCCGTGTTCGACAACAGCTCGACCTTCTTCGTCCGCGTCGCCGGCAAGGACGAGGTCGATCTCTTCAACGTCAGTGCCGGAACCTCGCTGCGCGTGACGCCGCACGTCTTCCGCGACAAGGACGCCACGCGCATCAAGCTCATGGTCCAGGTCGACGACGGCAACCTCACGGGCCAGCAGGTCGACAAGATCCCGGTCGTCGAGCGTTCGACGATCAATACGCAGGCGCTGATCGCCGAGGGCGAGAGCCTGCTGATCGGCGGCATGACGCGCGACAGCAGCTCCTCCAATGTCGACAAGGTGCCGGGTTTGGGCGACCTGCCCGTGGTCGGCAACCTGTTCAAGACGCGCACCAACAGCAGCGCCCGCGTCGAACGCATGTTCCTGATCACGCCGCGGCTCGCCGGGACCCGGCCAGCTGCGGGCGCCACTGGCCCCGCCGCGGCACCGCGTGCCGCGCCGCAGCCCGTCGTACGCGATGCGCCGACGCCCGCGCTGCTGCAGACGCGCGTCGAGCCGGCACCCCTCCCCGCCACGCCGCTGCCGGCGACGGGCACTGGCCCGCTGCGGGTGGCTGCAACGGCGACTCAGACCCCACCGTCCGGCGCTGCGTCGCCCGTGGCCTACAGCCCCCCGGCCCGGGCCTCGGTCGTGCTGGACCTGGATGCGCCTCTGCCCGCGGCCGCCGCGCCGCCGCGCGGCGCATCCGGCACACCGCCTGGCGCCGGTCACACCCCCGCCGCCGCGCCGACACAGGTCGGCCTCACCTCGAACACCCAACGCTGAAGACGGAGTGCCGATCATGGACCGTGCACCGAATGCGATCGATACGCTGCACGCGCTGGAGTTGCGCGTCATCGAGGGCCCGCAGACCGGCGCGCGTGCGCCGCTGGCGGCCGGAACGGACTTCGTGATCGCGACTTCCGGCTCCGACGGCTCAGATGCGGACATCATTCTTCGCGACGTCGGCGCGGCGCCGGCCCGCGTTCGCGTGACACCCGAACTCGCGCATGCGGCGCTCGAGGTTCTGGGTGGCGAGGTGCGACTCGGCGGCGACTTGCTTCGCGCCGGCGCGCAAGCCGCCTGGGCCCGACATGCCCCGCTTGCCATCGGCACCTCGGTGGTTGCCTTCGGCCTCGCATGCGAGGATGAGTGGCCGACCGGGGCAGTGGCGGCCGGTGCAGCGAAGGCCGCGGATGAGCCCGCGCCGCCGCCAGAGGCCGGCGCGGAGGACGCGGGCCGTGCGCCCTTGCGGCGTCGTGCGGAGGTCTGGCTCGCTGCCACCGGCATCGGTGTGCTCGCGGCCTGCGCAGGCACACTGTGGATGGCGCATGTCGCCGCGGCACCGCAGGCGGTGCAGGCGGTCGCACCCGCGCCGCTCGACGTGGCGCTGGCCGGCAGTGAATTCGCGGCGCTGCAACTGACGACGCGCCCCGACGGCCGCCTCGAGCTGCGCGGCCGGCTGGCGACGATGGTCGAGCGCGCGCGGCTGGACCTGTGGCTCACGGCGCAGCGCGCGACGCCGGTGCTCGACGTGGTGGTCGACGAAGCCGTGGCACGCGAAGTGGCCGAGGTATTCCGCGTCCATGGCGTGACGGCGCAGGTTCGTGCAGCCGGGCCCGGGCGCATCGTCGCCGAGGCAGCCGAGGCCGACGCGGCCCGGCTCGCCCGCGCCGAGGACGCGGTGCGACGCGACGTGCGCGGGCTCGACCGCTTCGAGTTGCGCAACAGCGTGCAGCCGCCGCCGGCGCCCGTGGTGCCGATGACCGACGACCCGAACAAGCGAATCGCCTCGCTCGTGCCGGGCGAGCCGGCCTACGTCGTCACCGCCGACGGAGCGCGCTACTTCGTCGGCGCCATGCTGCCTTCGGGCTGGCGACTGTCCCAGGTGGCTGGACAGAGCGTCACTCTGGAACGCGACGGCCGGCTGACGACGCTGCAGTTCTGAATTTGAACCTCCGCTCCCCCACCCGCAACCCAACGAGACCGAAAGGAGATCCGACCATGAGCAACTACGTGAATTCCCTCTCCAGCATCGCCGCCACGCCGATGACGCAGCAGAAGAACGGCCAGGGCGGCGGCAGCTGGTTCGAGGCGATGGCGCAGGCCTGGGGCCAGGCGCTGGACAAGCAGGCCGGCGAAATCCAGCAGCGTTCCGACGCCATCAGCGGCGGCGACGACACGCCGGCCGCGGTCACCGCGCTGACCACCGAGTCGCTGAAGATGACCTTCCTGTCCAACAGCTCGCACACCTCGATCTCGACGGTCGGACAGGCCCTCGACACGATGGCCCGCAAGCAGTGAGTGGCCGCGGAGTCTGACCATGAGCTTCGAGATCGCAGCCGCGGCCCCGCTGGCACATGCGACGTCGGCTGCCGGGATGACCGCGCAGCCGTCACAGGTGCAGGTCGGGTACGGCGTCTCGCTGACCGACATCGGCGGCTTCCAGCAGTCGCTGGCCGGCGCCCAGGCACGTCTCGAGGTGCCGTCGGTCAACGCCACGTCGGCGACGGCGCAGCAGCTGATGAAACCCTTCGAGCACATCAACAACGAGGCTTCGCGCCTGTCGATCGAAGCCAACGCGGCGAAGAACGCCGGTCGCGACATGAGCCCGGGCGAGGTCGTGATGCTGACCGTGCGCTGTCAGGAGTTCATGTTCCATTGCCAGCTCACGTCCAACATCGCCAACCGCACGGCGGACGGGCTGCAGCAGCTGTTCCGGCAGCAGGCCTGAGTGCATTCAGGAGGCATACGACGATGACGATTCGACCCACCTTCGCCCGACGCCTGACCCTGGCCCTGCCCTGCCTGCTGCTGTGCTTGCTGGCCGGCTGCTCGGACCAGGAACTGTACGGGCAGCTCAGCGAGCGCCAGGCAAACGAGATGGTGGCCGTGCTGCGCAGCGCCGGCATCGACGCCGAGAAGCAGTCGCGCGACGGCCGCTTCTCGGTGCTGACGGCGCAGGGCGACTTCTCCGATGCGGTGCGCATCCTGAACGCCCAGGGTTACCCGCGCGAGACCTTCGACACCATGGGCAAGGTCTTCAAGCGCGAGGGCTTTGTCTCCTCGCCGCTCGAGGAGCGTGCGCGGCTGGTGCACGCGATGTCGCAGGAGATCTCGAACACGATCGCCAATATCGACGGCGTCGTCACCGCGCGCGTGCACCTGGTGGTGCCCGAGCGCAATCCGCTGGCCGACAAGGCACGGCCTTCCGCCGCTGCAGTATTCATCAAGCACCGGCCGGACAAGGACCTGTCTTCGCAGACGACGCTGATCAAGGCACTCGTCGTCAACAGCCTCGAGGGCCTGAGCTACGACAACGTGACGGTGGCACTGTTCCCCGCAGAGGGCATGCCCGTCGAGGAGCGCAAGGAAGACGCGGCGACGCCGCAGGTGCACCAGGCCTCGCTGACCGCGCCGCTGTTTGCCGGCGCAGCTGCCGGACTGTTGTCACTGAGCGGTGGCGTGATGTTGTGGTGGCGCCGCCGCCGCAATGTCCCCACACTCCAGTCGCCGTCTGTGCCCGCACTGGCCGGTCCAACGCCCGCACGCACGAAGTCGGCCATCGCCGAGGACTTCGAAGCTCGGCTGCGCCGCCCGGCACCACGCGGCTGAGCCTGCGTCGAGATGCCAGCGATGACCGCCAGCTCCCCCGCACCCCTCACGGCTGCCGCAGCCGCATCGGCGCGTCGGCACCGCACCATGGTTGCCGCACGCTTGATCCACCAGGCGCCGCGTCTGGCCGCTACCCTCGACTGGGACACGCTCGACAACATCCCCACGTGGTTGTCTTTGCCCGACGACGAGCTCACCGCGCTGCAGTGCCGGATCGGCGCCCTGCTGCACTCGCGGGCGATGCGCTTGTGGATCGACGGCGCGCGGTTGGGCGCCGCGCGCGCCGTGCTCGGTGAACCGTTTCTGCACGGCCTGCTTGCGCAGCCCGATGCGGGCGCCGTGCCCACCGGATCCATGAAGCTGCCGCGCATCGAGACGGCACTGCAGGTCGGTCCGCTCCTGCGTGCGACGGGCGCGTCCGTGCTGATCGCTTCGCTGCCTGCGGGGCCGCTGCACAACGCCGCCGCGGCGCTGCTGGCGCCGGCGGTCGCTGCGGAAATGCACCCCGAACTTGCCCAGACACTGATCGCGCGCGCCGAGCTGCCAGCGCGGCTGTCGACAGCACCGGAAGGAGCCGCCGCATGAGTGGCCCGGACCGTCCCGCGAGCGCATGGCGAGCGGCGCAATCCGAAGGTGCCGCAGCGACCTTCCTGCTCTGGCATCGACAAGGGGACGTGCGCATCGCCGCCACGCACCGGGTGCTGCGTGCGGCCGAGGTACCGTTGCTGGCCGATGCCCAGACGCTGCGCGACCGTCTCGAGCAGCTGTACCGCACGCAGGCGCAGCATCTCGCCGAGGCTGCGGCACAGGCCCGCCACGACGGCCATGCGCTGGGCATCGCCGAGGGCAGCCGCGAGCTTGCCGAGCGCCTGTCGGCACACCTGGTGTCGCTGGCCGAGGCCGCGGCAACTGAACGCGAGCGGATGCGCAATGAGGTGGGCGCGCTGGCGCTGCAGGTGGTGCGCAAGCTGCTCGGACAATTTGCCGACGAGTCGGTGCTCGTCGCGCTGGCCGATGCTGCCGCCACCGAGGTCCTGCCCTCGCAACCGCTTGCGGTGGTCGTGCACCCGGACCGCTGCGATGCCGTGCGCGAGCGCCTGGCTGCGCGCCCCGCTGCCGCGCTGCGCTGCGAGGTGCGTGCCGACCCGTCGCTTGAGCTCGACGGCTGCCGCCTGGAGACCGAACACGGCAGCGTCGACGTCTCGCTTGAATCGCAGCTCGCCCGGCTGGCGGCCGCCTGGGGCGCTGCCGACGTCGAGGCCGCAGCATGAGCCTGGCCGGCATCGCCGATGCCGAGCGGCTGCTGCGCACGCTGCACGCCACGCGCACGGTCGTCGAGCAGGGCCGCGTCGTGCAGGCCGGCGGCACGGTGCTGCGCGCCACCGGCCTGCGCGCCCGCATCGGGCAGCAATGCCGCATCTTCGACGCCACCGCGCCCGCGGACGGCGCCGGGCCGCTGCTGGCCGAGGTGATCGGCTTTGCCGGCGCCGAAGCGATCCTCGCGCCTTATGGCCCGCTGCAGGGGGTCGCCGTGGGTGCCGCCGTGCAGGCGATGGCCGACGAGGCGCGCGTGCCCTGCGGCCCTGCCTTGCTCGGCCGCGTCATTGACCCCTTCGGCCAGCCGCTCGACGACCGGCCGCTGTCAGGCCCGGGACTGCAGAGCACGCCGCTATATGCCAATGCACCATCGCCGCTGCGCCGCCGCGGTGTCGACA
>Ga0113563_10003006_pt1 | contig 10381 bp, 8 predicted proteins | sample Mud3Dept3metaG_FD_80117 | JGI IMG/M metagenome (GOLD analysis project Ga0113563, IMG submission 80117) | Freshwater wetland microbial communities from Ohio, USA, analyzing the effect of biotic and abiotic controls - Mud 3 Core 4 Depth 3... | ecosystem: Environmental > Aquatic > Freshwater >...
GCCACCTCAACCGCAAGCTGGTGCGCCTCGCGAGCCCCTACCTCGGCACGCTGCGCCGCGTGACGGTGGGCTTCGCCCTCGCCTTCTACAACCCGCTCGTCATGCCGGAGCGGCTCGTCTCCCGCCTCGTGGAGGAGGCGTGGTCCTGCGTGCACGTCCAGCGCGCGCAGCGGGACCTGCAGAACCGGTGCGACCTGCAGGAGGTGCTGCTGGCCGACCAGCTCAGCACGGTCTTCCAGCCGGTCGTCGACCTGACGACACGCCGGGTGCTGGGCTACGAGGCGCTCGCCCGCGGTCCCGCGGGCAGCGTCTTCCAGATGCCGCTGCGCCTGTTCGAGATGGCGGCGGAGGCGGACCTCGTGTTCGAGCTCGACCGCAAGTGCCGCCGCCGGGCGTTCGCCTCCGCGGTAGGCCTGCCCGGGAAGGCCAAGCTGTTCGTCAACGTGTTCCCCTCCGCGATGTACGATCCCGAGTTCCAGGGCGCGGCCCTCGTCCGCCTCGCCGAGGACCAGGGCCTCAGCCCCGACCGCGTCGTGCTGGAGATCACCGAGAAGTCGGCGATCGAGAACTACGACCTGTTCGCGGAGGCGCTCGCCGATCTCACCCGCTTCGGCTTCTCGATCGCCGTCGACGACGTGGGGGCGGGCTACTCCGGGCTCGAGAAGATCGCCCACCTCAACCCGCGCTACCTGAAGTTCGACCGCGAGCTCATCCGCAACATCGACTCGAGCTACATCCGGCGCGAGATGACGCGCGCGCTCAAGGCCTTTGCCGACCAGATCGGCTCCACCATCATCGCCGAGGGTATCGAGCGCGAGGGCGAGCTGCGGACGCTGCTCGAGCTCGGCATCGAGTACGGCCAGGGGTTCCTGCTCGGCCGGCCGGCCGCGGCCTTCCTCCCTCCCGCCCTCGCCTCGGCCGTCGCCACCGCCGCGAGCTGACGCCCGGGGCGTACAATCGCGGCGGTGCGCCCCCCGGTCGAGCCCGGCCTTCCTGGCAGCCTCGCCCTCGGCGTCCTCGTCGCGATCGCCGCGCTCGCGCCCTGGGCGTTCGGCGCCGTTCTCCCGGGGGCGCTCCTCGCCGTGACCGCGCTCGCGCTCCTCGCCGCCGCGCTGGCGCTCGCCGTGGGGGCCTGGCGCGGCGGCGTCGCGCTGCCCGCGGTGCCGCTGTGGCCGCTCGCGGCCTTCGGCGTGGTGGGCCTCGTGCAGCTCGTGCCGCTGCCCGACGCCCTTCACGGGCTCCTCGCGCCGGGGTCGCACGCAGTGTGGCGCCCGGCGGTCCCCGAGGCGGCGGCGGTGCTCGGGGGCGCCGCGCGCCCCGTCTCGCTGGACCCCGACTCCACGCTGCGCAGCCTCGCCCTCGGGGGAGGGCTCGCGCTTCTCGCCCTCCTCGCCGCGCCGGCGCTCTCCCGGCCCGACCGCGCGCTGCGTGCGGTCGGGGTCGTGGGCGCGGCGGGGTTCGCCCTGTCCGTCTACGCGGTCTTCGCCCGGGCGCGCTTCGGCGCGCTGCTCTACGGGACGATCGCCGTCCCGACCCTGAAGCCCTTCGGCCCCTTCGTGAACAAGAACCACTTCGCGGGCTGGGTCGCGATGGCCGCGCTCCTCGTCGCCGGCCTCGCGCTGGGGCTGGCCGACCGCGCCCGGGGCCGCCGCGGCGACTGGACGACCGACCCTCGCGCGGGCGGCGTCATCCTCGGGGTCGTGGCGGCTCTCGCCATGGCCCTGGCCTGCCTGGCCTCGCTCTCCCGGGGCGGCGCCGCCGCCCTCGCCGCGGGAGCGGGGTGCCTGGTCGCCCTCCGCTTCCTCCGCGGGGGGCCGGGCCGCCGGCGCTCCGGCCTGATGCTCTCCCTGGTGCTCGTCGGCGTCCTGGGATCGATCCTCGTGGCGCTGGTGCCGCCCGAGGCCCACCAGCGCCTGCGCACGCTGAGCGGCGCTCCGTTCCGCCTCGACACCTGGCGCGACACGCTGCGCCTCGCGGCGTCCAGCCCCGTGCTCGGGCACGGCCTCGGCGCCTTCCACGACGCCTACCCGCGCTTCAAGCGCGGCCACGGCATCGTCCGCGCCGAGCACGCCGAGAACGACTACCTGGAGACCCTCGCGGAGGCGGGCGCGCCGGGCCTCGGTCTGTCGGTGGCGGGCCTCGCGCTGCTGCTCGGCGCCGCGGGACGAGGGATCGCCACGGGAGCCGACCGCACGCTGCGCGGGATCGGGACGGGCGCGGTGGCGGCTCTCGTGGCGTTGGCAGTGCACTCGGCGGTGGACTTCAACCTGCGCATTCCGTCGAACGCCGCCCTCGCCGCGCTGGTCGCCGCGGCCGCCGCCGGCGCGGCGGGCGTTCGGCCGCGCCCGCTGCCGCGCGCCGGCGCCCTCGCCCTGTCGGCCGGCGCGGTCGTGCTCCTCCTGGCCGCGGCGTCCCTTCCGGACCGCCCCTGGCTCGCGGCGCGGCAGGAGGCCGTGCAAGCCGCTTCCTCCGTCGCGCCCGCGGTCCGCAGGTTGAGGCTCGAGCGGGCCGAGACGGCGCTCGCGCGACTCCTCGAGCGGCGCCCCGCGCAGGCGGAGTCGTGGCTTCTTCTCGCCGGCACCCGCGCGGCGCTCGGGGACACGGCCTCGGTGGCGGCCCTTGCCCGGCACGCCGTCTGGCTCGATCCGGACAGGCCCGGTCTCGCCGAGGCGGCCAAGCGCCTCTCCGGGAACCCGAGGACCGCGGGGGGCCCGCCTTGACCCCGGGCGCCAGGCTCGGATAGCGTCTGGCTCGTCCGCCCATGACCGACTGGAAGAGCCGCTGGCGGTCCCTCGTGGCCGGCGGGCGTCGCCACGATGCGGTGCCCGTCCCGCCGCCCAAGGGCTCGCGCGAGACCGGGCCGCAGAGCGCGCCGTCGGCGACCGCGGCGCTCGAGCCCGGCGACGGGCCGCCGGAGGCTCCCACGCGCGAGGTCCTGCTCGAGGAGGAGGTCCACGCGCTGCGCGCGAGCGTGGCCGGCCTCCAGGAGGCGCTCGCACGCGAGCGCTCGGCCCGGGAGCGCTCGGAGGAGGAGATCCGTGCCCTCGCCGACCAGGACCCGCTCACCGGGCTCGCCAGCGCCCGCCGGCTCGCCGACCGTCTGGCGGTCGCGGTCATCCACGCGCAGCGCCATCGCCAGAAGCTCGCCGTCGTCCAGCTCGGCCTCGACAAGTTCTCGAAGGTGAACGAGCGGCTGGGGCGCAGCCACGGCGACGACCTCCTGCGCAGCGCCGCGCTCGCCCTGGAGAGCACCCTGCGTCAGGGCGACACGATCGCCCGCATCTCCGGCGACGTCTTCACCATCCTCCTTCCCGGCATCAAGCGCGACGAGGACGTGACGGTCATCGCGGACAAGCTGCGCCTTGCGCTGCGCAGCCCCTTCAGCATCGGCGGCCACGACCTCCTCGTCACCGCCAGCCTCGGCATCGCCCTCTTCCCGGACGACGGGCCGGACACCGAGTCGTTGATCCAGAGCGCGACGGTGGCGATGCGTCGCGCCAAAGAGCGCGGCGGCGACGCCTGGGACGTGCACGCCCCCCGATCGCGCGCCCTCGCCGCCGAGCGACAGTCGAAGGAGACGGCGCTGCGCCGCGCCCTCGTCCAGGGGGAGCTGCAGCTCTTCTGGCAGCCCGTCGTCGAGTGCGAGACCGGCACCATCGTGGGGCTGGAATCGCTCCTTCGCTGGCGCCGCGACGAGGGGATGGAGAACGCGGCCGACTTCGTCTCCCTCGCGAACGTGAGCGGTCTTGCCGTGCCCCTCGGGCAGTGGACGCTCCGCGCCGCCTGCCTGCAGGGGAGGAAGTGGCACGAAGCGGGCCATCGCGGCCTCGTGGTGTCCGTCAACGTGTCCGCGCGGCAGCTCTCGCACGCCGCGCTCGTCCGGCTGGTGCGTCGGGTCCTCGACGAGACGGGCCTCCCTCCCGAATGCCTCGAGCTGGAGGTCTCGGAGGTCGAGCTCGTCCGCGGCCCCGAGCTGGCCATCGAGAGGCTCACCGAGCTGCGGCGGCTGGGCCTGCGCGTCGCCCTCGACGACTTCGGCACCGGCGAGAGCCGCCTGGCCCACCTCTACCAGTACCCGCTGGACACCCTGAAGATCGACGGGTCCGTGGTCAAGGACGCCGCCACCAACCGTGACCACGAGGCGGTCATCACGGCGGCGGTGGCGCTCGCGCGCTCGCGCCGGCTCAAGGTGGTGGCGGAAGGCGTCGAGACCGAGGAGCAGCGCGTTCACCTCGTGCGCTGGCAGTGCGACCGCATGCAGGGGAACCTCTGCGGCCCCCCGACCACCGCCGCCGAGACCGAGGGGCTCCTCCTGCGCCAGCGGCGCGCGGTACAGCTGACCGACCCGGGAGCGGAGACGTCCCGCCGCCTCCTTTGACGCCCGAGCGTCAGGCGGCTCGCTGACATGAACGCTCTCGTGATCGATCGCGTGCGCAAGAGCTACGGGGACACCGTGGCGGTGGACGGCCTGAGCCTCGAGGTGCGCCGCGGCGAGATTCTCGGCCTGCTCGGGCCGAACGGGGCGGGCAAGACCACGACGGTCGGGCTCGCGACCGGGCTCCTCCAGCCCGACGACGGCCGGGTCGACGTCGGGGGGGCCGGCCCTCCCTCGACGCCGGCGTCGCGCCGCCAGCTCGGCGTCGCGCCCCAGGCTCTCGCGCTCTACGAGTCGCTCACCGGCCGCGAGAACCTCGAGTTCTTCGCCTCCATCCAGGGCCTCGAGGGAGAGGCGCGTCGCGAGCGCGTCGGCGCGGCCCTCCTCTTCGTGGGCCTCGTCGATCGCGCGGACGACCGCGTCTCCGGCTACTCGGGCGGGATGAAACGCCGGCTGAACCTGGCCTCCGCGGTGGTGCACGACCCCGAGATCGTGCTCCTCGACGAGCCCACCGTCGGCGTCGACCCCCAGTCGCGGGGCCTCATCTTCGACAACGTCCTCGCGCTGCGCGCCCGGGGCCGCACCATCGTCTACGCCACGCACTACATGGAGGAGGCGGAGCGGCTCTGCGACCGGGTCGCGATCGTGGACCACGGGCGCCTCCTCGCGCTCGACACCGTCGCCTCCCTCGTGGCCGCGCACGGGAGCGAGGACGTGCTCGTGGTGGAGACCCCCGCGGGGGAGAAGCGCCTCCCGACCCGGGACCCGCTCGCGGAGCTCAATCGCCTGGCCGCTTCGGGCGCCCTGGGCTCGTTCCGCGTCGAGAGGGCGCGGCTCGAGGACGTGTTCCTCCGCCTCACCGGGCGTCGTTCGCGGGACTAGCCTTGCGCCTTCGGCGATACTGGTACGGCATGGCGGGGGCGCGCGCGTGAGCGACGAGGACCAGGATGGCGAGGGCGGCCCGCCGATCGGCGAGGCAGGGTGGTATCTGGAGACCCTGGCCGAGGGCGGCACGCTCCGGCGCCTGAGGATCCACTCGCTGCCCTTCCGCGTCGGCCGCCGCCACGGGCTCGAGCTGGTCCTGCCCGCGGACTCCGTCTCCAAGACGCACGCCGAGATCTACGCCCTGGGCCCCCGGCTGCGGCTGCGCGACCTCGGCAGCAAGAACGGCACCTTCCTGAACCGGGCCCTCGTCGAGGACGCGGCCCTCGGCGAGGGAGACGTCCTGCACTTCGCCGACTTCGAGTTCCGCCTCGGCCGGTCGGACGTGGTGGAGCCCGAGCCCGCCGCGGCGCCGGACGATCGCCCCACGACGATGGCGATGAAGCGGCCCGGCCTGCCTCACCGTTTCGCGGAGCGCACGCGCGAGCTGCGCGAGCTCCTGCACGATCGCCAGGTGACCACGGTCTTCCAGCCCATCGTGCTGCTCTCGCGGGGGACGGTCGCGGCTTACGAGGCGCTCGGTCGCGGCTGCCACCCGCAGCTGACGGAGAGCCCGCTGGAGCTGCTCCGCATCGCGGAGAGCATCGGAGCCGCCGCCGAGCTGAGCCGCCTCTTCCGGAGGCGGGCGGTCGAGCTCACCGCCGGCCGGCTCGGCCTTCCCACGATCTTCCTGAACACGCACCCGATCGAGCTGGCCCGGCCGGGGCTCCTCGAGTCGCTCGAGGAGCTGCGAGCCATCTCCCCGCAGCTCGACCTCGCTCTCGAGATCCACGAGAGCGTTCTCACCCGCCCGGCCGCGATCGCGGAACTGCGGGCGCTGCTGCTCGAGCGCAACATCGCCCTCGCCTACGACGACTTCGGGGCAGGCCAGGCGAGACTCCACGAGCTCGCGGAAGCGCCGCCCCACTACCTGAAGTTCGACCGGCGCTTCGTCCACGAGCTCGACCAGGCATCCGCGGGCAAGCGGCGGCTGCTCCACTCGCTGCTCACCCTCGCGCGGGACCTGCTGGTCAAGACGGTGGCGGAGGGCGTCGAGACCGCCAGCGAGGCGCGCGCCTGCGCGGAGCTCGGCTTCACCCACGCGCAGGGGTTTCACATCGGCCGCCCCCGGGCGATCGACGAGATACAGGCCGTCGGCTAGAGGTCCTCCGCTCGCACCGCCTCGAACCTCACGTCTCCTTCTCCGGGGACGAGCTGCGCCAGGAGCGGCAGGTCGGCGGCGAGTACCGTGGCGATCTTCGGGTAGCCGCCCGTCGTGGGCCCGTCGGCGGCCATGACGATCGGCCGTCCGTCCGGTGGCACCTGGATCGAACCAGGCACCATGCCGTCGGAGAGGATCTCCGCCGCGCCGAGGTGGCGGAGCGGGTCGCCTTCGAGACGACCGCCGACCCGGTCGGAGGTGGCGCCGAGCCTCCAGGGATCGGCGAGGAAGCGGGCGAGCGTCCCCGCGTCGAAATGGTCCGCCTGGGGGCCGAGCACGACCCGGACGGTCACGCGTCGCGGTTGGGTCGGGGACGACGCGCTGGCCGGCGACGAAGCCGCTTCGCCCTCCCCGGCGGCGAGGCGGTCGCCGGCCCGCAGCGCACGCCCCGCAAAGCCGCCGAAGCCCGACTGCAGGTCGGTCGACCGGGAGCCGAGGACGGCGGGGATGTCGATCCCGCCTCGCAGTGCGACGTACGCGCGGCAGCCGGAGCGCCGGCCGGTGAAGCGCAGCACGTTGCCGGGGCGAGCGAGGACGCTCGCTCCTCGCGGGACGGGCCACGTGCCCAGGTCGGCCCGCTCGAGCACCGCGCCCAGGTCGGCCCCGGCCACGGCGAAAGGCAGCGGCGCGAGAAAGGCGAGGGTCGGCCCCGTCATCGTGCACTCGAGCGCCGCGGCGCCCGCCGGGTTGCCGACCGCGCGGTTGGCCACCGCGTGGGCGACCGCGTCCATCGGTCCCGCGCCGCTCACCCCGACGCGGCGGTACCCCGCGCGGCCGGCGTCCTGCACCGTCGTCAGCAGGCCGGGCTCGAGCACCTCGACCACGGGCGTCGCCGGGGGGAAAGGCGCCACCGACGCAGGCTCGGGCCGCGGCAGATCCGTCACCGGGAGGAAGCGCACCCGGTCACCGGGGGCGAAGAGAGCCGGCTCCGAGCGGTACGGGTCGAACAGGCGCAGCGAGGTCCGTCCGAGCAGCCGCCACCCGCCGGGCGATGCGACGGGGTAGATGCCGGTCTGGCGGCCCGCGACGGCCACCGATCCCGCCGGGACCCGGACTCGTGGCGTGGCGTGGCGCGGGGACGCGAGGGCTTCCGGCAGGAGCCCGAGGTAGGCGAACCCGGGCGTGAACCCGAGCATGAAGACGGTGTACGGCCCGCCCGCGTGCAGCCTCACGACGTCGGCCTCGGACAGCCCGCGCTCGCGCGCGAGCGGGGCGAGGTCGGGTCCGCTCTCTCCTCCGTACACCACCTCGACCTCGTGAAGCCGGCCCGGGGCAGGCGGAGGGCCGCCGCGCGCGGCGCGGGCGACGAGGTCTCTCGCCACGGCGCCCCAGCGGGCGGCGGCCGGGTCGAAGAGGACGAGCAGGGATCGGTGGCCGGGCACGGCCTCGCGGAAGCCCTCGAACGGGGCGCGGGCGAGGTCCCGGTCGAGGGACAGGACGCGGGCGCTCGTCGCGGGCGACAGCACGTCTCCCAGCTCGACGGTGACGGCGGCGTCGCCGACGGGGAGGACGCGCGGGAAGCTCAACGCGCGAGCGCCTGGACGCTCACTCCGGCCCCCTCGAGCGCCTCGCGCACGGCGCGGGCGATCGCGATGGCGTGGGGGTTGTCACCGTGCAGGCAGAGGGTGTCCGCGTGCAGCGGGACCTCCGACCCGTCGATCGAGGTCACGACGTGGTCGCGCACGATGCGCAGGGCCTTGGCCGCGGCGGAGGCGGGGTCGGTGATGAGGGCCCCCGGCCGCGATCGCGGGACGAGCCGCCCCTGCGCGTCGTAGGCGCGGTCGGCGAAGGCCTCGGCCGCGAAGCGCAGGCCCTCCGCCTCGGCCGCCCGGCGCATGGCGAGCGAGCCGGCCAGGCCGACGAGCACGAGGTCGCGGCTCAGGCGCGCCACCCCCCGCGCGATCGCGCGGGCGAGCGGCTCGTCGCGCGCCGCCTGGTTGTAGAGCGCCCCGTGGGGCTTGACGTGGGTGAGGTGCGAGCCGTGGGCGCGCGCGAAGGCGGCGACCGCCCCCACCTGGTAGACGACGTCGGCCTCCACCTCGGCGGGAGGGGCGGCGATCTCGCGCCGGCCGAAGCCCCGCAGGTCGAAGTGACTCGGGTGCGCCCCGACCGCGACCCCCGCGCGCACGGCGCGGGAGACGGTGCGGTCGATCACCGAGGGGTCGCCGGCGTGGAAACCGCAGGCCACGTTCGCCGAGGTGACGTAGACCAGGACCGCCTCGTCCGCGCCCATCGCGTAGGCGCCAAAGGCCTCCCCCAGGTCCGCGTTGAGGTCGATGCGCAGGCCCATCAGCCCATCAGCAGGCTCACCGCGCGGACGAGCGCCTTCTTGAGCTCCCGCCGGTCCACCACCATGTCGAGCATGCCGTGCTCGAGCAGGAACTCCGAGCGCTGGAAGCCCTCCGGCAGCTTCTGACGGATGGTCTGCTCGATGACCCGCGGCCCGGCAAAGCCGATCAGCGCCCCCGGCTCCGCGATGTTGAGGTCGCCCAGCATGGCGTAGGAGGCGGTCACGCCCCCCGTCGTGGGGTCGGTGAGGACGCTCAGGAAGGGCAGCGCGGCCTCGTGCAGCCGCGCGAGGGCGGCCGAGATCTTCGCCATCTGCATGAGCGAGAGGGTCCCCTCCATCATGCGCGCGCCTCCCGAGCAGGAGACCACCACGATCGGCAGCCGCTCCTCCACCGCCCGCTCGATGCAACGGGTGACCTTCTCGCCGACCACGACGCCCATGGAGCCGCCGATGAAGCCGTACTCCATCGCGCCGATGACCGTGCGCCGCCCGCCCATCGGGCCCACCGCGGAGACGAGCGCGTCGTACGAGTCGGTCTTCGCCTTGCCCGCCCGCAGGCGATCGGCGTACGGCTTGCTGTCGCGGAAGCCGAGGGGGTCGCTGCTCACCAGGTCGCGGTCGAACTCCTCCCAGGCCCCGTCGAACAGCGTGTCGAGCCGCTCGCGCGCGGAGATGCGGAAGTGGAACGCGCACTTCGGGCACACCGAGAGGTTCTTGAGGACGTCCTTGCGGTAGAGGATCTCCTTGCAGCTGCCGCACTTCACCCACAGGCCCTCGGGCACGCGGCTCTCGGACGGAGGCCGCGGCGCGAGGGGAGCGGGCTCGCGTCGGAACCAGGCCACCGCCTAGGCCTCCGGCTCGTCGGCACGTTCGAGGTCGTTCTCGATCCCGAGGATCTTGCAGGCGCCGTCGTAGATCTGCTTGGCCGCGTTCTTCTTGGCCTGGAGGTCGGCCAGGCGGTCCTTCACCTTGGCAAGCTCCTCCTCGATCTGGACGTTGAGCTCCTCGATCCCCTTCTTCGTCATCTCGAGGGTCTGCCGGTAGAACTGGGCCTGCTCTTCGGTGAGGCTCATCGGTCGGGTCTCCTCATTGGTCGATGCCGAACCGCTTCAGCAGCGAGTCCAGCGAGATGGGGTCGGGGCCGGGGTCGGTGCCGGCCCCGGGACCGGTCCTCCCGCGCCGCTCGTCGCTCCCCTCGCGCTCGGCGCGGTCGAAGAGCAGCTCGAGAAACCGCGCGAGGTCGCGGGCGCTCACCGGCGGCCGCTCGCGCAGGAAGCGCTCCAGGCCCCGCTGCATCAGGCCCGCGTCCTGGTAGCGCTCGCCGGGCTCGCGAGCCAGCGCCTTCATGATCACCCGGTCGAGCGCTTCCGGCACGCGCGGGTTGATCTCCCGGGCCGGCGTGATGACGCACTGGCGCACGAGCTCGAGGATGGTCATCTCGGTGCCAGCGCCGATGAAGGGCTTGGTCTCGGTCACCATCTCGTAGAGCACGACGCCGAGCGAGAAGACGTCGCTGCGGCGGTCGATCACCCGGCCCCACGCCTGTTCCGGGCTCATGTACAGGAGCTTGCCC
>Ga0113563_10003007_pt1 | contig 10376 bp, 14 predicted proteins | sample Mud3Dept3metaG_FD_80117 | JGI IMG/M metagenome (GOLD analysis project Ga0113563, IMG submission 80117) | Freshwater wetland microbial communities from Ohio, USA, analyzing the effect of biotic and abiotic controls - Mud 3 Core 4 Depth 3... | ecosystem: Environmental > Aquatic > Freshwater >...
ATCGGATTGACACCTCACCGGGAAGTCATCATGTCGAAGCCTGGGAAATGCATGCCGGGTGTGACGCTGGCGCTGGCCTCCGCGTTGCTTCTGACGGGCTTCGCACAACAGGCTGCGGGGCCGGGCGCCGAGGTATATCGCCAGCTCCACTGGCGGTTCATCGGACCGGAAGGCAACCGGTTCAGCGCGGTTGCCGGCATACCGGGCGATCCGTACATCTACTATGCGGGTGCGGCCTCGGGCGGCATATACAAGACCATCGACGGTGGCGTCCACTGGCAGCCGGTCTTCGAAGGCCAGCCGGCGATGTCGATCGGCTCGCTCGCCGTGGCGCAGTCCTACCCGAACATCGTGTGGGCCGGGACGGGCGAAGGCAAGGTCCGCAGCCACATATCCGTCGGCCAGGGCATTTACAAATCGATGGACGCCGGCAAAACCTGGAGCTGATGGGCCTCGAAAAGACCGGCCGCATTCCGCGCCTGGTCATCGATCCTCGGAACCCGGATGTGGTCTGCGCCTGCGCGTTGGGCCATGCCTGCGGCCCGCAGCCTGAGCGTGGCGTCTTTCGCACGACCGATGGCGGCAAGACGTGGACCCGAACGCTTTTCGTCTACGAGAACACCGGATGTTCCGATATCGCCGTGGATCCGAAGAATTCTCGCGTGCTCTTCGCGGGCATGTGGCAGCTCGAGATTCACACCCATGTCTGTGACGGCAGTTTCCGATGCTTTACCATGTATTTCGCGACAGTAGCCTGGGACACCTCGATTCCAAGCTTGCGCAATGCGCCGTGCAGCCTTGGTGCGCCCCACAGGAAACTGGCAGCGCTCATGTGAGCAAAGAAAAGATTACAGTAACAATCGATGAAAAACTGCTGGAGGACCTCGACCGGGTCGCAAGATCACAAAGAGAGAGCCGCAGCAAGGTCCTCGAAAAAGCCATTCGCACATGGAAAAAATCGCTCTTGCAGGGGGAATTGATCGAGGGCTACAAGGCGATGTCAGACGAGGATTTGAAGGTTGCGGAACAAAATCTGCACGCCGGCCACGAGGCGCTGAAATGAAGCCGAGCCCCTGTAGTCGAGGTGAGGTGTGGATGGTGGATTTCAGTCCGAGCCGGGGGAGTGAGCAGGAGGGCACGAGGCCTGCGCTCATAATCCAGAACGACGTCGGAAACATCCATGCCAGCACCACCATCGTGGCTGCCATTACGACAAAGATAAAAAAGTATCCTGTGACCGTGGTTCTGGACATGGATGAGGGCGGTCTGAAGCACCTCTCGATGGTGAACCTGGCCCAGATTTTGACGCTGGACAAATCCCGGCTGAAGCGCAAGGTCGGCGCCCTCTCTCAAGCCCGTCTTGTTGAGGTCGATGCTGCGCTTGTCATCAGCCTGGGCATCGGCGAATGAGGAATTGGACGTTGGTGCCTGGTTATCATGTCCTCATCTTGAGAGCGGTCTGCGCTTCGATGTTTGAACACATGGCGAGTTTTGTTGTCAAGGGACCAGGTGCCGTTTGCCTTTCGTCCGTGAGTCAAAGAGGATTCTCTACCGGGCCGCGTTGGTTCGCGGAAGGCAATGAGCTGGCAAAAACATTTCAAAGGCCGATCACCGATGCCCTCACTCACACGGGACAGCTCGCCATGCTGCGCAGACTCGAAGGCACGGGAATCCTGAAAGCCCCGACGCTGCGCGACATGCACCGGGTCCACTGAATCGATCCGGACTTCACCAACTCCTAGGGCATTGGTTCGATAGTCGATTCTCTGCTTTATCCCCTGCCGGGCAGCAACCTACATTTTTATTTAATTCAAGCAAGGAAATAAGGCACACGGATCGAGAGGCGGGACCCGAGAATCCCCTATCGAAGATTTTGGATTGCGGTTGCGGCTATTAAGCCGGGAAAGCCGGTTCGTTTTATGGCAAAGTCCCGATCGGTTTATGGTTTTATTTCCCTTTGGCTGAAAAACCGGTCAGCGTCCCTGGTTTTTGATTGCCGGAACTCGAGTGCCACCAACAGGCCGGCGTGCTGTCTGCCGAGAATTATACATCATCCTCCGGCATTGGGTGCGATCCCGAAGCCAACGAGAAACCTGGGATTCCTCGGACCAACGTGCTATCTTGCTCCGCATGCGATCCCTACTTGCGTCGTGCGTCCTTGGGCTTCTTTTGAGCGTGCGCATCGCCGGGCTGGGCGTCCCCCGGCTGGCTGCTGACCATTGGCCGCAGTGGCGCGGCCTCAACGGGGCAGGCATCGGCGAAGGCGCCTACCCCGACCGCTGGTCGCCGACGGAGCATATCGCGTGGAAGACGGAGATCCCGGGAAAGGGCCACTCGTCGCCGGTGGTCTGGGGCGACCGGGTCTTTGTCACGACCGCGATCGAGGGCGCCGTGATCCCCGGCTGGAAGGCGCCGGTCCACCTCGGCTTCGACGGGAAGCCCGGGTACGTCAACGAGGCCAGCACCGGCGTCGGGCACATGTTGACGCTGAAGGTCTATGCGGTCCAGGCTGACACCGGCAAAATCCTGTGGGAACGGACCTCGTTCGAAGGACCGCCGTTCGACGATCGCCACAGATCCAATACTTACGCCTCGCCGACGATCGCCACCGACGGAACGCTCGTCTATGCCTTTTTCGAATCAGCCGGTTTCTACGCCTATGACGTCGACGGCACGCTGAAATGGAAGCTCGATCTGGGCGGCATGGCCAAGGGTGGATTGGGCCCGGGCACCTCGCCTCTCATCTACGAAAACCTTGTGATTCTCCAGTGCGATCAGGAGATGGGCGAGGGCTCTTTCCTGGCGGCGTTCGATCGAACGAATGGAAAAGAAATCTGGCGCGTATCACGCACGATGCGGCGCACATGGGCGACGCCGATCATCGTAAGCGCCGCGGGGCGTGACGAGCTGATCGCGTCCGGCGCAGAAGCCGTCATCGCCTACGATCCGAAAACGGGCAAGGAGTTGTGGACGGGCCCCGGCACCGTAAGCCATCCGATCCCGAGCATCGTGACGGGGCGCGGACTCGTATTCGCGACCGCGGGCAGCGGGGCCAAGGTCGTCCTGGCGCTGCGCCCGGGGGCGCTGCAGGACGCCGACGGCCGGGTCGCGTGGCGGTACAACAAGGGCGCGGCCTATGTCACCTCACCGATCTTTTACGGCGGCTACCTCTATCTCGTGAGCGACGCCGGCATCATGACCTGTCTCGATCCCGTGACCGGCGCGATCCAGTACGAGGGCGGCCGGGTGCCGGTGCCCGCGACCATCCGATCCTCGCCCGTGGCGTTTGGCGACAAAATCCTCCTTACCAGCGAGGACGGCGACACGTTCGTGATCAGGGCGGGGCCGAAGCACGAGGTGCTGGCCACCAACTCGGTCGATGAGCCGGTGTGGGCGTCGCTCGCCCTTGCCCGAAGCATGGTCTTCATCCGCGGCGAGCGCCACCTGTTCGGAATCCGCTGAAGCAGCCCGAAAAACCAACATGCCCATATCAGTTCCGGGAGAGCCGCTCCCAAATACTCTTTCGCTCATTCCCACAGAGTCGGGTTATGTCAACTGAGCGGCTTTGACGGACGCCTGCCGCTTTGCGCTATGACTGATCGAGCGAGGCTCTTTTCCCCGATGCAGTCCTCGGAATGACGGGACTCAGTTCACGCCAGATGTCGGCCTCGGCGGCTTCTGCGGGTCTCTCCAATAGTTGCTGCAGGGTTCGGATCCTGTCCAAATGGCCCTCGAGAGCGCCAGGTAAAACATCCCGGCTTTGGAGAAGGTGATCGTATTCTGCAATTTCCTTTTCCATTTCCAGGTAGAATCGCAGGCAGTCCGGATCCTGCAGAATTGAAACTGCGTGAGCCATTTCATGACCCAGGACCTCCGTGTAACGATCCGTCGTTCCGAGTCCCGCAAACGGGACAAATTCATCGGGACGCATGGCAGACGGCTTCGCATACGCCCGGCGAATGGCGGAGAGATACAAACGGTTGACGTAAACATGTCGTTTGCCGGCGGGGTCCAATACCTCAATGGCGAACCTGCCTGCCTGAACGGAGTATCCGCCATCCCGATCGGTCATCTCGACATGCACCTCGTGCTCGCCCGCTTCCAGGCCGCGCCACAGGTCCTGGATCTTTGGATGCAGAGTCAGCCCGTGCTTGTTCTGCGCCAGCACCGTCCTCCTGATCGAATTCCAGATCTTCAGTTCATGGCGTGACATCCGGTCGGTCAGAATACCGCAGGAAGCACAGGGAGGCTTGAGAACCACGAGCAGGATACCGCTTAGGATCAGGATTCGGGCGCTTGCGTGAAACTTCATGGGGCCTCTCTTCCGGCGGTGAAAGTTCGCCGCGCTCAGCCCCTAATGCGCAGACCCCTCCTGAAAACGAAACGCCCGGTCAAAATACCCTGGTGGATATGAATGATAGGGAATTGCTTTGAAGGGGGTGCGTGAGGATCATGCAAGCATGCGGCGAGGAGCAGGGAAATATCCCCGATTTCGGGCGGAAAGCAGGGGGCGGGCGGGCGTTGGTCGTCGATGCGCCGCTCGGCAAGGGCCATGTCGTCCTGTTTGCCAACCGCCCGTTCTGGCGCTACCAGACGCACGGCAATCTCAACCTGGCGCTCAACGCCATCCTGAACTGGAACGACCTCGACGCCGGCTCGGTGCGCCCCGCCGGCGCCGCACAGTAACCTCAAAAAGTCTGTCGGAGCGGGGATGTGCCATGATCGACATCCCCGCTCTTCCTGCCCCCTTGTTTTGCGAGCCTCATCCACGTATTATTGTGCTGCACGTAAATATGTGCAGATCCAATATTCCACCGCGAGGAGGCGGCGCCGTGAAAACCAACATCACGTTGAAGCTCGATGCCGACCTGCTGCGCGAGGCCCGCATCCTGGCCGCGGAACAGGGCAGCTCCATCAGCGCGCTGCTCGCGGAACAGCTCGATGCGCTGATCCGCGACCGGAAGGCATTCGATAAGGCCCGCAGGCGCTCCCTCGGCCGCCTTCGCTTCGGCCTGGATCTGCGTTGGACTCCTCCCAAATCGCGCGACGAGCTCTATGAGCGATAGGACCTTTGTCGATACCAACATCCTGATGTATGCGCACGATTCGTCGGCAGGCGTCAAGCATGATCGTGCCAGAATGGTTGTGGAGGAACTGTGGCAGTCCCGTTCTGGAGTGGTGAGCACTCAGGTCCTTCAGGAGTTATGTGTGAATTTGAGGCGGAAGGCGGGCCGCCCCATCGACATGAAGGCAGCGCGCGAGATCATCACCGATTACCTTGCCTGGAGGGTTCGGGTCAACACCGGGGAGTCTATTCTGGAAGCTTTAGACCTCGAGAAGCGGTACCGGATATCCTTCTGGGATGCCTTGATCATTCAAGCGGCGCAGGCATCGGGCGCGAGCGTATTGTATTCGGAGGATCTCGCACACGGGCAGACCTATGGCACCGTGAAGGTGGTGAATCCATTGCTGGAAGAAAGATAATACTCTTCCCTCGTACGGCCCGTAAACCCCTCATCCGCAGGTGGATTCCCCCTCTCTAGCCCTCATTTCTCACCAGGTTTCGTCGCGAGGCGGTGCAGACGGGCATGGCTACAAGGCGCGCGACGGGAGGAGTCCGACCGAGCGCAACGCAGCAGACATGCCCGGATCCCCCGCCGCAGCAGAAACCTGTTGAGAAATGAGGGCTCGCCTTGCCACGGAGCTTTTCGAGGAGGATGCAAAGGTTGGGCGCCCGATCCGAATCGGGATGGAGCTTGAGAAATTCTCCCAGCTCCTCGATTGCCGATGCAGCATTCTGCTGCCTTAGGTAGAGCTCTGCGAGTACCAGCTGCGGGAAGGAAAAATGCGCGGGGTCGAGGGCTTTGGATTTTTTCAGTTCGACTTCCGCCAGATCGAAACGGCCCAGCAGAAGGTACGACTGCCCGAGCTGGGCATGAGCCAGAGCATCGGCAGGCTTGGCTTTCACCGCGCGCAGATTGTACTCAAGCGCTTCCTGGATTTTGCCGGCCGACAGCAAGGCCTCGCCCAGGTTGACCAGCGGCGCATAGCCGTCCGGCTCCTGTTGGAGCGCCTGGCGGAAATAATCCGCGACTTCTTCATAATACCTCGATTGATAGGCAATTGTACCCAGATTATTCAGTGCGACGGAGAACTGCGGAGCGATCACGACCGCCCTCTTCAGGTGCTCAATTGCACCGGGCGTGTCATGGCGCGCCGGGCGGTCCTGGGGCCTTGCGATACCCCGCCTTGGCGCTGTCAGGAATGCTCAGGGCGGCGGCGGAGATGGTTTTGGCGGCCACATCCGGCTTCTGATCGAAGGTGACATTGGCGATGACCTTCCCTCAATAGGAAAGTGTCCTGCCGGAGATAGGACAATCCGAGTCCTCCCGGATTCGTCCTCGATTCGCTTGTGCGAAAAGCGAATTTCTACAGTAGAATCGCAATCGAGGCATCTTCTGTTCACAATCGGGGAGGCAAAAGGGATGAAACGCCGGGAATTCCTGCAAATGTCCGCTTCCGCTTGTGCTGCCATGGCCGCAGCCGGTTTTGGCGCCCAATCGCCGCAGCAGCGTCCTAACATCATACTTATTAATGCCGACGATCTGGGTTATGGCGACGTGAGCTGTTACGGGGCAGACCGGATCAGGACACCGAACATCGACCGGCTCGCTTCGCAGGGCAGGCGATTTACGAATGCCCATGCACCCGCGGCAACCTGCACTCCGTCACGGTATTCCCTTCTGACGGGCGAATACGCCTGGCGCCAGAAAGGAACCGGCATCCTGCCCGGAGATGCCGCCTTGATCATCGAGCCCGGCAGGACGACGCTGCCGGCGCTGGTGCGGCGGGCGGGCTATGCCACCGGAGCGGTGGGCAAATGGCACCTCGGCCTCGGAGCGGGCAATCTCAACTGGAACGAAGACATCAGGCCGGGAGCGCTCGATATCGGCTTTGACTACAGTTTCCTGATTCCCGCTACGGGCGATCGGGTCCCCTGTGTCTTTGTTGAAAACCGCCGGGTGGCCGGACTGGATCCGGCAGATCCGATTCAGGTGAACTATCGTGCCCCGATCGGCTCAGAGCCGACCGGCAAAGAGCACCCGGAACTGCTGAAAATGCATCCCAGCCATGGACATGACCAGACCATCGTCAACGGCATCAGCCGTATCGGTTACATGAGCGGCGGCAAAGCTGCGCGCTGGGTTGACGAAGACATTGCCGATGTGTTGACCTCAAAGGCGGTGTCCTTCGTCGAACAACACAAGGAACAGCCGTTTTTTCTGTATTTCGCGACTCACGACATCCATGTGCCGCGCGTGCCGCATCCGAGATTCGCCGGCGAAAGCGGCCTGGGGCCACGCGGCGACGTGATTCTCCAGCTCGATGCCTGCGTCGGCGAGATCATGAAAACACTCGACCGGCTCAGAATCTCCGACAACACTCTGCTCGTCTTTACGAGCGACAACGGCCCGGTGGTCGACGACGGGTATCGGGACCAGGCAGTGGAAAAGCTCAGTGGCCACAAGCCGGCCGGGCCTCTCCGCGGAGGCAAATACAGCGCCTTCGATGCCGGAACCCGTGTACCCTTCATCGCGCGCTGGCCGGGGAAAGCCAAAGCCGGAGCATCCGACGCTCTCCTCAGCCAGATTGACTGCCTCGCCACTTTTGCCTCCCTGACCGGTCAGCCGCTCGCCGAACCGGATGCGCCCGATTCCTTCGACGTGCTCCCGGCGCTGCTTGGCCAATCCAATTCCGGCCGCGACTACCTTGTGGAACAGGCAGGAGCACTTTCGCTGATCCGGGGAGAGTGGAAATATATTGAGCCGAACAAGGGCGCACAAATCGAACGGAACACCAACATTGAGCTCGGCAACGATCCCCAGCCTCAACTCTACAACCTGCGCAATGACCTCGGCGAACAGCAGAATCTCGCTGAAAAATATCCGGAAAGGGTGGCGGAGATGGCAGCGGCGCTAAGCCGAATCAGGGAACAAGGCCGCACCCGCCGGTGAGTCATGGAACGCCGGCCCTTTTCATTTTACATGGGCTATTGGGATCCCTGGTACTGTTTGGACGGATGTGGAGGCCAAACCACAAAGACCGCAAAGAAAAGCCAAGGCCGGGCTAATGACAGGGAATTGCTTTGAAGGGGGTGCGTGAGGATCGTGCAGGTAAGCGGCGAGGAGCAGGGAAATATCCCCGATTTCGGGCGGAAAGCAGGGGGCGCGCTCGGGCAGGGGGAGAGGAGCGGGACGTCCCGCTCCTCTCCCCCTGCCCGAGCGCGCCCCGGTCGCAGGCACACTTCCGCCGAGGCCGGGGCGTCGGTCCTGAAAAGCCCAGGAGGCGACGGGGTGCCTCAGCTGGTCGCGTCCGGCCACTGGCCGGGATCGTCAAGTTCGACGATCGGTTCATCGCACTGGATGGATCGCCGCGCAGCGCGGGGCGGGGGACGCTCGGGCCGATGCCACAGTTTCAAGTGGCGCAGGATCTTCTCAATGATCGGGGCGTCTCCGATCAGGCTGATAATCTTGAGAGGTCCGGAGCAGCGGGGACAGACCAAGTAATTTGCTTCGTACACTTTCTTGATCCACCGAGCCCAGCAGACGCCAGGAGACCTGTACACCGAATCCGCTCCAGCTCTTTCGCCTTAGCGTACTGACGGGGCCGTCTGAAGAGATGGAGTTTCCTCAGTGAAGCATATGAATATCGAGAAGAAAATAAAAAACAGCGAAGAAAAAGGGAAAAGCTTTATCTCTTTTCTTTTAAACTCAGCACATAACGGAACTCAGAACATGACCGAAGGTTTGAAGAGACAACACGCAGGCGGGGCGGACATCTTTGCGGGCGAGCAGCGCCTGAAAGGATTTCAGTATCGAGGCATAGGCGGTTTGGGACAGCAGACCGAGCAAGCTGCGCTCACGCTCGAACAGGCCGCGCAGAACACGCGGGATCGAAAATGTCCAGTGCGGGTGCGGAACTGGCGCGAGAATCTCGCCCGCAAGCTTTTCGGCAAAGAGAACCGAGCGTTTGGCCTGACAGCTGGAGCAGAAATTCCTTGTGCGGCAGGAAAATGCCAGCAGATGCTCCTTGCGGCATTTCGTGCAGCGAATGCGCGCGAAACCTCCCTTAAGCCGCCCGCAGGAAGGCAGCGGGATCTGGGTATCAAACGCAATGTGTATGCGAAGTACGGCGTACGCGAATACTGGATCATCGATCCTGAAAGCAAAATCGTCGAGATACTCTCATGGCCAAAGGACGGCTATCGCACTGCTGCTGTCGTGGCCGAGACCGACATGCTCAGCACCGGCCTTTTCCCCGGCATGAAGCTCGACCTCGCCCCGATCTTTCGATGATGCGGTGGAATCCTTAGCGGTCAGCCTGTTCTGTGCTATGCTGCGGGCGCATCGAATAAGGAAGACACCATGTCTTGCCGCCTTTTTGTCCTGCAGGCATCCATTCGCGTTGGGAGCACAATATGAAAAACTCGGGAACGAAACGTCGCGTGTGCGCGAGCAGGGAGCCGGGACTGAAATCGGTCCTCCTGGCAGTATGTATCCTCGCCGTCTTCACAACCGTCCTGATGTCGCAAGGTTCATCACCGCCGGTCGTGACGGGGAACGCCCGGGTCGACAGGCTTCTCGCCCAAATGACCCTGGAAGAGAAGATCAACCTGATTCACGGCGGCCCGGAAGCTCAGCCGAGCGGCATTGGCGGAGCGGGAACCTGGCCCGGCTTGCCGCGGCTGGGGATACCCTCGTTGCGCCTGGTTGACGGGCCTCCTGGAATATCGAACAACATCTGGTCCACGGGCATGACATGCACAATGGGCCTGGCGGCCACATGGAGCCGCGACGATGCCCGGAAGAACGGCATCGTGATCGGCCGCGATGCCAGGGCACTCGGGCAGGACGTAGTGCTGGAACCATTCGTCAACATCGTGCGCGACTTCACATTCGGGCGCGCTCAGAACACGTTCGGCGAAGACCCGTTCCTCAGCGGGCAGATCGCGGCTGCGCAGGTCCAGGGCACACAGGGCGAAGGGATCATGTCCCAGATCAAGCACTACGTCGCATACGACGGCGCCAACGATGTCACTGTCGATCCGCAGACCCTGCGCGAGATCTATATCGCGCCATTCGCGGATACGGTCACTGCGGGCGTCTCCTCGAGCATGTGCTCATACAACAAGATCAACGGCACGTATTCCTGCGGGAATGGGGAAGTATACCGGATCCTGCAGAATGAAAGCGGTTTCAAGGGATTCAACACCTCCGACTGGGGCGGCACGCACGGCACGCTCTATATCAATGAAGGGCTGGATCTGGAAATGCCCGGAGGCACCTTCTTCGCGGCCGTACCGGGACAGGGCGGCC
>Ga0113563_10003008_pt1 | contig 10374 bp, 7 predicted proteins | sample Mud3Dept3metaG_FD_80117 | JGI IMG/M metagenome (GOLD analysis project Ga0113563, IMG submission 80117) | Freshwater wetland microbial communities from Ohio, USA, analyzing the effect of biotic and abiotic controls - Mud 3 Core 4 Depth 3... | ecosystem: Environmental > Aquatic > Freshwater >...
AGCGGGGCGTTCGATGCAAATTCCGTTGCCAATATCTCACAGGACGCGACATCACCGAATGCAACGCTGCGAAGCAGGACCGCGACATTTGTGAGCACCCTTTCCGGAAGCGAGGACTTCCATCTTGCGGCATCCGACACGGCGGCGCGGAATCAGGGCGTGAATTTATCCAGTGACCCGTATCTTTCATTCTCAGATGACATAGACGGGCAGGCACGCCCATCAGCAGGAGACTGGGACATCGGGGCGGACTAACATCACAATCAGGCGCTGACCTACCTGCAAGCCGCAAATCACGGCGGTTCTGCCGTTTTTACAGAAGGCGAATGAAGGTCCGGTTGACTCCCATACAGCGGCCGAGAAAATTACCATGGTCTTTCGTCCAGGGCCGGGAACTTCCTGTCCATACGCCTTTGTTCTGGCAAAATCTAACTGTATAAAGCTATCCGGACTGTAAGCCTTATAACCAACAACATCGTTGCATCAGCATCCGCGTCCGCGGGATAATGTTATGCGGGTCGTTGGATGATCGCCGTAATCCGAACATCCTTTGCGTACCTATTTCCTGAAAGAAGTATAAACGGATCGCTGGAATATAAAGAATATGGAATCAAGGCGGGATTTCCTGATAAAAATGCTGGCAGGAAGTATTGTGATGTTGCAACATGATGAATTGATGGATATCCGGCCGGCTAAACGATCTTCTCACGGGACGCAGTGCAGCCTTTACAGGGCGATTAATGGATCACCCGCCGAGAATATGGTAAAGGTCATCGATCTGATGGGCGGCATTGAGAAGATCGTTGGTTCTGAAGATGTGGTTGTCATTAAGCCGAATGTCCAGTGGTGGAACCAGGGCTCACCGAACCTGTCTGCATTGAAGACTTTTGTCGGGCTAGTCATGGATCGACCGGGAGGGTTTCGAGGTGAAGTGATCGTAGCAGAGAACTGCCATCGCGGAAACAGCCCGTGGGAGTCGTTGAGTTCGGGATGGGCCCGAACGTTTGCCTGGAATTCGGACGTGCAAGGCGTAAAAAACATGAACGACCTTTGTGCCGCATTGAAAACCTCATACGGCCCCAGGTTCTCCCTGGTTCATTGGGTAGATGTCTGCCACTCAGGCAGGAGAGTTTCTTCTCCCGCTGATGGAGATGGATATGTGTATTGTGACGGAACTGAAGGTACACAGTTGTTAAGCACCAATAACGGCATCGAAGGAAATGATTTCAGAGAAACGATAATGACGTATCCGATCTTCTCTAGCGACAGGGGGACGAGAATTGATTTTAAGAACGGCATCTGGAAGAAAGGCTCTTACACGGATAGACCATTACGCTTTATTACGTTCTCCGCGCTAAACCATCACAGCACATATTGTGGGATTACGAGTACCATCAAAAATTATATGGGCGTAACGGACCTGAGCGGAGGGCCCGATCCCAGGAACGGAGGGAAGTTGTCGGGCAACTTCTACAATTTCCACTCATTTCCTTTCAACAACTGGGCGCCAGGACCGGAAGCCGGCATGCTAGGAAAAGCTATCGGTACCTTTATGAGGACAATACGGAGGGCAGATCTGAACATTACCACTGCAAAGTGGATTGGCCTATCTTCCCGTGTTGATCTGCCCGCAGCCCATACGCGGACGGTGCTTGCATGTGCAGATCCAGTAGCCCTCGATTATCATGCGGCAAGATATCTTCTCTATCCGAACTCAAGGCTGAAAGTCCATGATCCGGATGATGTTAAAGGCCCATTCCATTCCTATCTGAAGAACTGCGCTGAAGAATGCGGGGGTCATTTGAACGAAGAAAGCGTGAGCGTGCGGTCCTATGACTTCGCTCAACAAAGATTTCAGAAAGACGACGAACTGATCCAGTTCGGCGAAACATCCTGGGGGTCAAAATTCAAGCCCGTCATGAAATACCTCTATCTAAGATACTTCTCCTGAAGTATTGTAACTCCATCCCATATGTCTCGTGTCTCGCTGATCAAAGGATCGGACAGACGGGTGATGACCAGGCGGTCCCTTGAGCTCATCGCCGATGATATCAAGCAGACCCTCACCTCTAAGCAGCCCGTCATTAAGCCGAACTTCGTGTCAACGACGAAGCAGCTTGCATCGAGTCACGTGGACCAGATACGAGGAATCCTTGACTTTCTCATAAGCGTATATAAAGAGACGATCATCATCTCCGAGGCCTCCTGCTACGACACGAAGGAAGCGTTCCGGAACTTCGGATATTTAGACCTTCCTCGTGAATATCCCGTCAAGCTTTTGGACCTGAATGATGGTCCGTTCGAAAATATAACGGTTTCCGGCGGGAACGGCAAAACCCTGAATCTCAGCGTCTCTTCCCTCCTGCTCGACAACACCAAGTACATCATATCCGCGGCAAAAATGAAGACCCATGATACCGTCATGGTGAGCCTCTCGATTAAAAACCTGGCAATGGGAAGCATATTCCGCAATGATAAAAAAACAGTACATCAGGGGATCAGCGAGATAAACATGTTCATTGCAGATATCGCAGAACAGGTCTGGCCGGATCTGGCGGTGATCGACGGTTCTGAAGGCATGGAAGGGGACGGCCCGTCCGGCGGCCAGGCTGTCCCGCTGGGCATCGCCATCGCGAGCACCGACGCCCTCGCGGCAGATCGCGTCGGGTGCGAGATCATGGGTGTGGATTTGCACGACGTGGGATATCTTCATTATTGCGCTGATCGTCACTTGGGAGAAGATAACCTGGGCAGGATCGAGGTGCAGGGCGAGCGTCTCAGCAAGTGTATAAGACCGTTCAGACCTCACAGTGCAATTGCTGAACAGTACGCCTGGAAGAGAGCATGATCGCGGCTGTTGCCGGGAGAGAACCGCATAGCTCGCATCGCTACCAGCGCGATCACAGAAAATGACAGCGGATACTTCTTCCTGGGGGATCGTATATTAAGTTGGAATGCAGGAGAAAGGGAGTGAATATGATCGATCACCCCGGCAACGACAGAGCGACCATACGCACGTCTTGGTTGTCAAACAGGGATCGCTCCTTCCTGCTTTTGAACGCCGCGTTCGTGATCATATTCGCGATGCCTCTATGGTCCCTTATGCTGATGTCCTGGAACAGTGCGTTTTACACCTATATTCCGTTCATTCCGTTCATCAGTGCCTATCTGATATTTGAGAACAGGCAAACGATCTTCTCCGGGACGGAAAGGTCCTACGCCACGGGGCTTATCTTCATCTGCTCCGGCCTCCTGATTCTGTTCATGACAAAGAACGGCAGCGCGCTATTCGGCTATCACGATCATCCGGCGCTGGTCGCGTTGTCGCTGATCGTGATCTGGATCGGAGGCTTTATGCTCTGTTACGGCATCAAGGCCGCCCGCAGGGCCTCCTTTCCCCTGTTATTCCTGCTCCTTGCCGTACCGATCCCGGATGCGGCCCTGGAGCGGATCATTGTCTTTCTCCAGAAAGCATCGGCCGAGATCTCGTATGTGCTCCTGCAAGCGACCGGTACCCCGGTCGCAAGGGATGGGATCACATTCCACCTGCCGAAATTGGACATTGAGATTGCCAAAGAATGCAGCGGGATCCGCTCGTCACTCTCCCTTGCCATAACGGGCCTTCTGGCATCCTACTTCTTTTTGCGCACAACCTGGGCGAGGGCCATTCTTCTGCTGTCGATCGTTCCTATAGCGATCATCAAGAACGGTATCCGGATAACTGTTCTCTCCGTGCTTGGCGTGTACTGGGACGAGCGGATCCTTGCAGGCGATCTCCACAGAAAAGGCGGTATCGTTTTCTTTCTCCTTGCCCTTTTTCTGGTAGGGGCGGTCATTATTGCGCTTAAGAAGATGGAACGTCGGTTTACCTCGAAAGGACACACGGAAAATGCTCAAGGGCATATATCTTGACAATGCGGGGTCAAGATGATGCTAGCGGGAGCACAGTCACGAGGTGGGCTGAGGAAAGCAATATCCCGGCAAAAAATCATACCTCAGTGATTCCCGCTCTTTCCCATTTTCCATTTCAGGCGCCGGCCGACCCTGCAGCGCGTGCGAACGATCGTAATCGATGAATGAGCAGACGGCTCGTATTCAGCGTGATATAATACTTATCGAAGGAGCAGAAAATTCTATGATGAATCTCTTGGACAAGATTCACGATCGGAGCGCACGAGTTGGTGTGATCGGCTTGGGCTATATGGGGCTTCCCTTGGCCATCCATTTTATGAAAGCCGGGTTTGCAACGACCGGCTTTGATATTGATGCCAAAAAGGTCAAATCGCTTCATAAAGGGAAGACCTATATCAGGCACATTCCTGACGAGGACATACAGATACTGAAAAGCAACCATAGCTTCACGGCCACAACCGATTTTTCCCTGCTGAAGAACACGGATTGCGTTGTCGTGTGCGTTCCGACGCCACTGGGTAAACACCACGAGCCGGATCTTTCTTTCGTGCTGGATACATCAAAGACGATCGCGAAGTATCTCCACAAGGGCCAGCTCATTGCATTAGAGTCCACGACCTATCCCGGGACCACGGACGACGAAATGCGGACGATCTTGGAAGACAGCGGGCTGAAAGCCGGCAGGGATTTTTATCTTGCTTTTTCGCCGGAGCGCGAGGACCCAAACAACAAAGATTTTACGACCGGCACCATCCCGAAGATTGTCGGCGGTTATACGAAGAATTGCCTGACGGTAGCCGACGCGCTGTACAGCGCCATCGTCAAGAAGACGGTCCCGGTTTCGTCAACGCGGGTTGCCGAAGCGGCGAAGCTCCTGGAAAACATTTACCGTGCGGTGAATATCGCCATGGTGAATGAGCTGAAGATGCTGTTCGACCGGATGGGCATAGACGTATATGAAGTCATCGAGGCGGCAAAGACGAAACCCTTCGGCTTTCAGGCCTTCTATCCCGGAACCGGTCTCGGCGGGCATTGTAAAATCGACCCATTTTATTTAACCTGGAAGGCCCGGGAGAAAGATTTTCATACGAGATTCATCGAGCTGGCCGGTGAGATCAATACATATATGCCGTACTACGTGGTGGAGAAGGTCATGAGCGCGCTGAACGAGAAAAAGAAATCCATACGGTACTCAAATGTTCTCGTCCTCGGACTTGCGTATAAAAAAGACATCGCCGATACGCGGGAATCGCCATCCCTGAAGATCATCGAGCTCCTGATGGAGCACGGCGCGAGCGTCGATTTCAACGATCCTTTTATCCCGCGTACGGAAAAGATGCGCATGTACGATCTCAAAAAAAAATCAGTACCTCTGACGGAAAAATCGCTCAGAAGCTACGATTGCGTCGTGGTAGCCACCGACCACTCCAGCTATGACTACCAGTTCATTCTCAAGCACGCACCGCTGGTTGTGGACGCACGGAACGCCACAAACGGCCTCAAGCATGACGGCAACCTTGTTAAAGCGTAGCACGCATCGGCCATAGGTCCGAAGCCGGGGATCCGGTTCAGACAAACCTCATAGGTGGCACTGATAGCTCAGCCTCAATACTATCGTGATCGACAACATTATAACTTCGATAGAAATCTTGACGCTCGCGGCATTAGGCGTTCATGCCTTGACGAAACAGCGGACCTCGGCAAGCATCCTGCTGGTGATCGTCCTGTGCCTGCTCTCGGGGCTGGAGATGGCCGATCGGTTGTCCCTGCAGCCAACCCTGGAATTTACGACATACAGGCGGATCTCCCTCTACCTGGAGGCGACCCTTGCCGGCTCGTTCCTGCTTCTGAGCATTCTGTACGGCAGGAGCAGGCCTCTTGCATCACTGTCAAAGGTCCGGCTCGGCCTGCTCGCTACCTCGGCGCTTGTTCCGATGGCCATACTGCTGACCGTGGGGACCAATCTCGCATATTCTCCCGACATCCTGAGTGAAAAAGTGCTGTTCCTCGGAGATGAGGGATACTGGTTCTATATCGGGATCATGGCCGTGCTCATTGTATCGCTGGTAAACATCGAGGCCACCCTTGCCGCCTCGTACGGAATAGCGCGAATCCGGATGAAATTCGAGGCGATCGGCATCATGAGCATGCTCGCGGTGCTGATCTTCTACTACAGCGAGGGCCTTTTGTACCGGACCATTAACATGAACCTGCTGCCCATACGGTCGAGCATTGTGATCATGGCGGCGCTCCTGATCGGATACTCGCGGATATTTCGCGGAAGCGGGGAGCGTGTCTTCGTCTCCCGTCATATCTTCTACCGCTCCGTTACCCTGCTGGTCGTCGGCATCTATCTGATCGGTCTCGGCCTGTTCGGAGAAGGCATGCGGTATTTCGGCGTGTCTTTCGGAAGGAACCTGACCATCGTCATCGCCTTTGCGGGGGGTGCCCTGCTGCTCGCGGTGCTCTTCTCCGAAAAGGTGCGGCGGAGGGCCAAGGTCTACATCAGCAAACATTTCTACTCTCACAAACATGACTATCGGGAGGAGTGGATCAAGTTCACAAGCAGGCTTTCCTCATGCGCGACACTCGCTGATGTCCAAGAGTCCGTGCTTTCAATGTTCCGTGAGACGTTCGGTCTTGCTGGGGCGTCGCTGTATCTCCTTGATCGTGATGAACAATATGCTCGGTCCTCAGCCCTCGCTATGCCAGAAGGACCTTTGAGGTTGCGCCTATCCGGGGAGCTTCGTGAATATTTTGTACAACGGGAGCGCGTATTGGATCTTACGGGACGTGAGCATCGGCTGTCCGAGAGCGAAGAGATCCTCTTCCGGCAGGCAGGGTCATGGCTGATCGTTCCGTTGATCAGCAATGGCCGGGTGGAAGGGCTGCTGGTATTGGGACCGCAGATCGTTCCCGAGAACCTGATCTATGAGGACTATGATCTCATGAAGGTGCTGGCACGGCAGGCGGCGCAGGCGGTGACGAATCTGAGGCTTTCGGAAGAGCTTCTGGAAACGCGGGCGATGGCGGCGGTTGCAAGAATATCCTCCTTTGTCATCCATGATCTCAAGAATCTGACGACCAGTCTTTCCCTTGTCGTTGACAATGCGGAAGAGCATATCGGAAATCCGGACTTTCAGCAGGACGCCATTAAGACCATAAAAAACACGCTCGCGAAGATGAAGGCTCTTACGCAACGGCTCAAGGCAATTCCCGAGAAGTCCCAGCTCGCTTCCGCCATTGAGAACATTGATCAGCTGTCACGGGAGATCGCCGCAGAGTTGACGCGGTCGGGGCTGGGAAAGCGCATCACGTATCAGGGGGCGCCATCGTACGCGCGTGTGGATGGCGAGGAACTAAAGAAGGTTGTCGCGAATCTTGTGCAGAACGCACTGGAAGCAAGCGGCGAACAGGGGCCTGTTAAGATCGAGACGACCTCGGAGAACGGCAGTGCCTGTATCCGCGTATCGGACACTGGTTGCGGCATGACGGAGGAATTCCTGAAGAACCACCTGTTCAAGGCCTTCAGAACGACGAAGGACAAGGGGCTGGGCATCGGTCTCTACCAGTGCAGACAGATCGTTGAGGCCCATGGCGGCAGGCTGGAGGCGCAGAGCGAGGTCGGAAAGGGGTCTGTCTTTACAGTCGTCCTCCCCGCGGCAAAGCCCGAAGCGTAGATTGTGAGAACGGGACTCGAGTCCGACTCCAGCTATTTTAGAGGAGAATTATCCTCGCGGTTCTAATGGGTCAGGACTGCAATGGGATGGCGCGTTGCGTTCTGAAAGGCGGGGCCCTTCAGTGAGAACTGGGGGGCCACAGATCATTGTGATACGAGTACAACTGTTGCTGGTTTTCCGACTCGGGTGATGCTATGAGAACAAAAGTGTTTTTTTCGGAGTTGTTATCATCCCTGCCCGGCAATATGCCGGGATCTGACGCACTTGCCTTAAACGTTGCGAAAAATGATTGGTCATTTCACCATGTTTAGGGTGCTTGCCGTCCTATCTCTCTATTCGCTTAAGGGGAGTCGATTGCTTTAGAGGTACGGGAGGCGTCATCTATGTGCTGAGCCTTGTCTTCTCTGTTATTTACGCTGTCAACGATGAGTACCATCAGTCGTTCGTACTCGGCAAGCACGCGTCGGCTCACCGATGTCTTGTCGACTCCTGTGGTGTGCTCACGCGTCCCGGCTCGCTGTACATAACAAAGAACCCAACGTGAGACCGCGCGAGGATGATTCACAATGGAAAAACTGCTGATTACTGATGACAGCGAGGAGATACGGACCCAGCTGAAATGGGGTCTTGGCAAGGACTACTCGGTGTTCCTTGCCAAGAATGGCACAGAGGCCATCGCGCTGTTCAAAAAGAACTCGCTACGCGTAGCGACCCTTGACCTTGGCCTTCCCCCGCATGAGAGCGGGACCGAAGAGGGCTTCCGGTGTCTGCAGGAGATGCTTCAGTATAACCCGCAGGCGAAGGTCATCGTCATAACAGGCAACGATCAGAGGGACGTCGCCCTTAAGGCCATTGAACTGGGAGCGTACGATTTTTTTCAAAAGCCTATCAAACTCGACGAGATCAGGGTCATAATCCAAAGGGCGTTCCACTTATCGGCCCTGGAAGAGCAGAATCGATTACTGCACAATGCCCTTGAGCAGCAGAATGCCCAGGTCGGCGGGATGATCGGCCAGTGCCCGGAGATGCAGGAGGTTTTTTCCACGATGCGGAAAGTTGCGTCGTCGGATGCTACCGTCCTGATACAGGGTGAGAGCGGCACCGGCAAGGAGCTGGTCGCACGGGGAATCCATGCCCTGAGCCTGCGGAAAAACGGTCCCTTTGTGCCGATCAACTGTGGAGCGATACCTGAAACGCTCCTTGAGTCCGAGCTCTTTGGATATGAAAAAGGTGCATTCACCGGAGCCCATGCGCAAGTGCAGGGCAAGGTTGAATATGCTCAGAACGGGACGCTTTTCCTCGATGAGATCGGAGAGCTCCCGCCGCCTCTTCAGGTGAAGATGCTCCGCTTTCTGCAGGACAAGACCATCCAGCGTGTTGGCGGGAGAGAGGACGTCGTGGTCAATACGCGGATCCTCGCAGCTACGAACAAGGACCTCTTGAAAGAAACAAACGAAGGAAGGTTCCGGGAAGACCTCTATTACCGGCTCGGCGTTGTCCTGATAAAGGTTCCGCCGCTCAAAGAGCGAAAAGGTGATATCGCGGTCCTGGCAAATTATTTTATCAAACGATATTGCGATCTGTATAATAAAAAAATACGCGGATTCAACTCCATGGCTCTCGATCGTATGGATGCCTATGAATGGCCGGGCAACATACGAGAGCTTGAGAACAAGGTCCAGCGGGCGATCGTTCTGTCAGAGGGGCCATTGGTCGCGCTCCATGATCTCGGTTTCTCTCCAAAGCCTTCAGAACAGCCAGCAGTTAATTCGATACCGGAGGGAATGACGATGAAGGAGGCGCGGCACCGCATGGAGCGGGAGATGATCATGCGAGCCATGGACCGGCACAAGGGCAATATCGCCCATGCCGCACTAGAGCTCGGCATTAGCCGGCCCACCTTATATGACATCATGAAAAAGCTCGGGATGTACTATGCGGACCAACAGGAATAGCAGCAAAATTGAAACAACCAATACAGAGGGAATCCCTTAGAAAGAATTAAAGAACGGTCTTGCTCACCTCGTTCGAAAAATCGCTTTCAGACCCGACGGAATCATACGCCGTGACGGAGAAGTAATAAGTGCCAACAACAAGGTTGTTGATGGCGTAATTTGTCACACTCCCAACATCAACAACGTGCGCATATGCTCCAGGAACTGTCCCATAATATATTCTAAATCCCGCAAGGCCAGTGATAGGCGTTCCGTCAACATTCGTGGTGGGGGCGTTCCAGGCAAGTGTAGCGCTTCCGGTTGCGCTACCAGTTGCGCTTCCACCAGATCCTCCTGCGTTGGATGTGACCGTGGTCTGGCTGCCTCCGCCGCATCCGGCAAAGCTTGCCATGATCAGCACTACCAACAGAATTGATATTATTTTTCTATTGAACATGTCGCCACCCTCCTCAGCAGAGCAACCAGCAAAAGAACCTCAGATAACACAACGAACCGGATCGATCAATTTTGAACAACAAGTCGTTGCTTAGGTTAGTATAAAGATACTGCAGGTCCGTATAAGAATCTGTGATTTCGGTCACGATTACAAAAAAGCCGCGACTCATAAATATCGCAGCGGAATAGTCATCTGGTATCAAGCCGGCCTGAAGTACCGAGAGAGATAAATCAGCTGGTTTTTGTATAGGGCATAGTAATGACCGGAAAGAAAAATAATAATAATCGATCAGATGACCCACTTTTGTTGTTAATAGCGTGGAACAGACGTGCTTTCTTTCGGAATGGCTAGTTATGATACAATGCGGTATAATAAAAAAAGTGAGCTGAAT
>Ga0113563_10003011_pt1 | contig 10373 bp, 5 predicted proteins | sample Mud3Dept3metaG_FD_80117 | JGI IMG/M metagenome (GOLD analysis project Ga0113563, IMG submission 80117) | Freshwater wetland microbial communities from Ohio, USA, analyzing the effect of biotic and abiotic controls - Mud 3 Core 4 Depth 3... | ecosystem: Environmental > Aquatic > Freshwater >...
CCCCCAGACTCCCACCGAGATCATCCTGGGTGGCGGCGGCGGCGCCGGGACGCGGAACAACTCGAGCGGGATCGAGTCGAGCGGCGGGAGCGGGGGAGGCATCGTCTTCCTGCGCGCCGGCGCCGTCACGGGAACGGGGACGCTGGTGTCCGACGGATCCCGCGGCCACGACGCCGCCAACGACGGAGGAGGCGGCGGCGGCGCCGGCGGGACGATCGTCGTCTCGACGATGGCCGGGGGCCTGAGCGGGCTCACGGCCCTTGCGCGGGGGGGAGACGGCGGCGACGCCTGGCCGACGCAGGATCCGAACGGGGACCCCGGCGAGCGCCACGGCCCGGGAGGAGGGGGCGGAGGCGGGGTCGTGTGGCTCTCCGCGGCGGGTTCCTCGGTCGACGTCTCGGCGGGGACGCGGGGCATCACGACGCCGGCCAACGATCCCTTCGGCGCCACGTCGGGCAGTCCCGGTATCTCGGGCGTGGTGCAGCCGTCCCAGGTCCCCGGCATCGACTCGGGGTCCGAGTGCAGCGCCGAGATCTCCATCCTCAAGACGTCGTCTCCCCAGACGCCGGGCGGCACCCAGGCGACCTACAACCTCCTCGTCACGAACAACGGCTTCCGCCAGGCCACGAACGTGACGGTGACGGACAGCCTTCCCTCGGGGACGACCTACGTCTCCTCGACTCCGAGCCAGGGCGGGCCGTGCACGTACGCCGCGCCGAGCCTGGCGTGCAACCTGGGGTCCCTCGACGCGGGGGCGAGCGCGCTCGTCACCATCGTCGTCAACTCGGCGGGGGGCACGGCGCCGACGAACACCGCAACGGTGACGCGCGACCAGTACGACCCGGTCGCTGCAAACAACTCGAGCACCGTGGGGGCGCCGGCCGACCTCGCGGTGACGCTCTTCGGCACCCCGGACCCGGTCGCCGCGGGCGGCACGATCCGGTACGACGCCACCGTCTCGAGCAACGGGCCCAGCCCCGGGACGAACGCGGTCCTCACCTTCCCGGTCCCGCCGTCCACGACGTTCGCCTCGATCACGCCGCCCGCGGGCTGGACCTGCGTGACGCCGCCCCTCGGGGGCACCGGGACCATCCGGTGCTCGCGCACGTCCGAAATGCCGTTCCCCGGGGCCGGCGAGCCGTTCGTCATCGACGTCTACGTCGGCGCCGGAGCCCCTCCCAACACCCTGATCCCCGCGACGGCCACCGTCTCGAGCGCCAACGACGCGGTCGCGGCCAACAACTCGGCCACCGTCGGGAACAACGTCAGCCCGTCGATCATGCTGCTCACGCGAACCCACGTCCGGGGGGTCCGTTTCGAGGCGGCTTCGGGCCGGGTCGAGTTCGCCACCGACGGGCAGCGCCAGACCCGCTCGTTCGACCTCTACGCGACCGCGGGCCCGGGCGCGCCCGCGGAGGACCAGCCGCCCCTCAACCCGGCGCCGATCCCTTCGCCGAGGCCGAACACGCTCACGCCGACACTCTACCGGGTCGACCTGGCGCCCTTCTCGGGGACCCACCTGTGGATCGCGGAGAACGAGACCGCCGGCCGCCGGATCCTGATGGGCCCGTTCGCGGCGGGCGACCGGCGGCTCGCCGCCGCGTTCTCGCGGCTGGAAGAGCGCGCCGACCTCGCGGGCGCGCGGACGTCGGTCCTCGACGGCGGCGCGAGCGCGCGGGTCCTTCCTCACGCCGCCGCGCTCCCGTCGAAGTCCATCGTGAGGCGGTCGGTTCGCGCACGGGCGTGGCGTCGGCTCCCGGGCGGAGCCGGCGACGGCTTGCGCGTCGAGATCGGCGGGGCCGGCGAGGTGCGCCTGACGCGGGCCGAGCTGGAGGCGGCCGGCCTGCCGTCGAGCTGGCCGCTCGGGCTCGTGAACGTGACCCTGGCGGGTCGAAGGGTCCCTTCCCGCGTGATCGGCCCGGGCTCCGGTGACGAGGCGCTGGCCTTCGACGCGGTGGTTCTCAGGACGGTCTACTCGGGGCGAACCCCGTACGTCCTGAGCTGGCGCGGACGACCGACGCTCCGGGTCCCCCTGAGCCGCGAGGGCGACCCCCAGTGGCCGGGCTGGCTGCGCGTGGAGAAGTCGTCGGTCTACTTCGCCTCGGCGCCGCTCGGGACGGACCCGTGGATCTGGGACTCCGCGGGCTTCGACAGCCCCTCGTGGCCGAGCTGGGACCCCACGGCCGGGGAGTTCGAGCTGCCGCCGCTCGTGCCCGGCGCCGAGAGCGTGCCGGTGCGCATCCGGCTCGTCGGCTACGGCCCGTATCGCCACGAGGTCGAGGCTGCCATCAACGGCTCACCCGTCGGCAGCGTCACGATCGAGGGAGCGCAGCCGGCGATGATCGAGGGCTTCGTCCCACGTTCCCTCCTCAGGGACGCGCGAGGCGGGGACGGGCCGAACCAGCTCACCCTCAGCTACGGCTCCGACGCCCCCGAGCCCGGCCTCGGGTGGGTTCTCCTCGACCACCTCGACTTCCTCGTCTCCGCCGATCCGACCACGAGGCTCCCCGTCCCCCACGAGATCCTCCCCTTTGACTCCGACCTCACGATCCCGACGAACTGCGACTACCTCGTGGTCACGCACCCGCGCTTCGCCGACCAGGCCCGGCGCCTGGCGGCTCTCAAGCGCACCGCCGGGCACCGCGTTGCCGTCGTTGACGTGGAGCGCATCTACGACCACTTCAGCACCGGGATCGTCGAGGCGGAGGCCGTTCGGGCGCTGATCCGCCGGACGGCGCGCGGCGGACGGCTCCGGCACGTCCTGCTCTTCGGGGATGACACCTTCGACTACCGCGACGACGCGGGAACGGGAGCCGTCTCCTACGTACCGTCGCTCTACGGTTGGGACGGCGAGTTCGGGCGCGTGCCGTCGGAGACGCGCTACGCCGACGTGGACGACGACGGCGCGCCCGACGTGGCCATCGGCCGCCTGCCCGCGCAGGACGAGGCGGAGGCGGCGCTCCTGGTCGACAAGATCGAGCGCCAGGAGAGCGTGCTCGCCGCGTCGGCGGGGAGGCACCTCTTCGTCGTCGATCGCGACGATCCCACGCCGGGGGCCCCGTCGTTCGGGGCCGAGGCGAGAGCGGTCGCCGCCCGGCTCGGAGGGGGGGTCTTCTCCTGGGCGGACGCGGGCACCGATCCCGGAGCGGCTCGTCAGGTCCTCTTCGGTGCCTTGCGCGCCGGCTCGGCTTTCACTCACGTCTTCTCCCACGGCGCCCCCTGGCAGTGGGGGAACGCCGCCGTGCTGACCGTCGACGACGTCCAGGGCGTGGACGGGGGCCCGCCGGCCCTGGGCGTCGGGCCGGAGACGGTGGTCCTCACGTGGGCCTGCGAGTCGCAGTTCTACACGTACCTGTGGGGCGACACCGTCAACGAGGCGCTGCTCCTCAAGCCCGGCGGCGGCGCGATGGCGGTCTTCGGCCCCGCGGGGATCTCGGACATCGCCGTGCAGGCGGGTCTGTACGAGCGGCTCTACGCGGAGCTGCCGCGCTCTCGCACCCTCGGCGAGGCCATCCGGCGCGCCAAGACGGCGGCGCTCGGGGCCGACCCGCGAGCGGCGGCGGTCGTCGAGGGTTGGAACCTCCTCGGCGACCCTTCGTTGCGGGTGGACGGGGCGTTCCCACCGCCGGAGTGACCCCCGGCTCGTCCTCGGCCTTTTCCGTGTCGTGGCGCCTCAGCCGAGCCCTGCGGCCGCGTCCTCGTCGAGGAAGAGCGTCGCGTCGCGGTGGCGGCGCAGGATCGACGCCGGGCAGGCCGTCGTGACCGGTCCCTCAATCGCCGCCTGGATCGCGGCCCGCTTGGCGGGCCCGGGAACGATCGCGACGACGCGCGGCACGCGCATCAGGAAGGGGACGGTGAGCGAGAGCGCGGTGCGCGGGACCTCGCTGAGGCTCGGGAAGCAGCCGTCGTTCACCTGCTGGCGCCGGCAGGGCTCGTCGAGCGCCACCACGCGCACGTCGGCGACCTCGGCGAAGTCGCAGACGGGCGGGTCGATGAAGGCCAGGTGGCCGTTCTCCCCGACCCCGAGGATGGCGAGGGCGGGACCCGCCTGCCGCAGGAGCGTGGCGTAGCGCGCGCACTCCGCGGCGAGGTCGGGCGCCTGGCCGTCGAGGCCGTGGAACGCGGCCACCGTCACGTGGGTGAAGAGACGGTCGACGAGGAACCGCCGGAACGAGGCCGGGTGTTCGGGGCCGATGCCGACGTACTCGTCGAGGTGGAACGCGGTGAGCTTCCGCCACTCGATCCCGGGCTCCTGCCGCAGCGCGGCCAGGAACTCGTTCTGGGAGGGGGCGGAGGCGAAGACGACGGCGGCCCTTCCGAACCGCGCGAGGAGGTCCCGGATGGCCTCGGCCACCGCGCGCCCCGCCGCGAGGCCCATCATGGGTCGGCTCGGGAAGACCTCCGCGCGCAGGCGGCCGCAGCTGAGGACTCGCGCGCCCGTGCGCTCCGTGGCGCGTCTGCCCCGCAGCTCGTCCGCCGCCCATCGGAGGAAGTGCGGGAGCGCCACCTCCGGCTCCTCGATCTCGGGATGCCAGCGCTTCTCCCATTCGAAGGAGACCCAGGGGCAGGTGTCCGCTGACCTGAGCCCCCGGAGCACGCGAGCGGCCGGAAAGTCCCCGCGACCCGGGAGGACCGGCGGCCATGGGACCTTCCCGTCGGGCGGGCGACGCGCGTCCTTGAGGTGGGCGTGGCGCAGGAAGGGGCCGAGCGCGACGGCACCGGCTTCCGGCTCCTCCCCGAACTCGGAGAAGGCGTTGGCCGGGTCCCACACCGCGCCGAGTCCCTCGCTCCCCGCCTCCTCGAGGAGCGAGCGGGTCGCGGCGGCCCTCGCGAAGTCGCCGTGGGTCTCGAGCCAGACTTCGACGCCGGTGCCGCGGACCCGGTCGCGGAGGTCGGCGAGGCACTCCACGATCCAGCGTCGCGTGGACGAAAGGTCCGCCCCGGGCTGGACGCGGTCGCCAAAGACCCGGATGCCGCTCGCCCCGAGCCGGGCGGCCACGGCGGCCATGCGCTCCGCCTCCTCCACGGCGAGGCGGCGCGCGGCCGGGTCGGGGTCGTGGAAGAAGGAGCGGGTGTCGACGCAGGGGACCGCGAGGCCGGCGTCCGCGAGGCGAGCGAGCGTCTCCCGGAGGCCGGACCCGGTGAGCTCCGGACGAGCCCAGAGCGCGTCGTCGCTCTCGACGAAGCGCAGCTCGACCCCGTCGTACCCGAGCCGGGAGGCGCTGTCGAGGATGCGGGCGAGCGGCCAGGACGGGCATCCGAGCGTGGAGAAGGCGAGCTTGCAGCGCCCTCTCGAATAGGTCGACGGGAGGGGGATCATGTCATCCGCTCCAGCATGCGCGTGGTCACGCGCGTCCTCACCCTCTCACCCCGGGAGAACCGCTCGAGGGCGTCGAGCACGATGTCGGCCATGGCCCGCCGCACCTCGGCCGCGGCGGCGCCGACGTGGGGCGTCAGGGTGGCGCCCCGCATCCGGCGGAGAGGGTGCCGCACCGGGAGGGGCTCGAGCGGGTCCGTCACGTCGAGGGCGCACCGGAGTCGACCCGATCGGACCTCGGCGGTCAGGGCCTCGAGGTCCACGATCCCTCCGCGGGCCACGTTCACGACGGTGGCTCCGTCGGGCAGGCGGCGCAGCGCGGACCGGCCGACGAGGTCGCGCGTCGCGTCGGTGAGCCCGGCGGCGAGGACGAGGTACTGCGACTCGCGCAGGAGACGGGCGAGGGACGCCGGCGCGGCGCCCCTGGCGCGCACGGTGGCGGCCGGCACGTATGGGTCGTGGACGAGCAGGCGCGGGCCGAAGGCCCCGAGGAGGCGCGCCGTCTCCTGGCCGATCCGTCCGAAGCCGAGGAGTCCGACGGTACGGCCCCGCAGCGTTTCATCTCCCGCTCCCTCGAGGTGCAGCCGCTCGTACACGCGGTTCGACGGGCGTCGCAGCGCCTCCCGGTACGCGTCCACCCGGCGCGCGGCCATCAGGAGGAAGGTGACCGCGAGCTCCGCGACGAGATGGGCCATGGGCCCCGGGGCGTTCGCGATCACGAGCCGCTCGAAGAGCGGCCGGGCGAAGCGCGCCTTCACCTCGCCGCCGCAGTGCGCGACGAGGCGGAGCCGGGGCGCGAGCGACAGGAGCTCCTCGCCGAAGGACGGGCTGTCCCACGTCGTGACCAGGGCGTCGGCGTCGGCCAGGAGGCGGCGCAAGCGGGGCGTCACGCGACGGTCGGGGACGCGGGTCCAGGCAAAGCCGCGGTCGAGACGGCGCTCGCGCGGCGGGTCGAAGAACGAGCGGAAGAGCGCCTCGCCGGAGAGGACGATCACGCGCGGGCGCTTCATATGACCTTGACCAGCCCCCTTCCGGACGCGGCCGTGTTGCGGACGAGCACGAGCACGACCGCCGCGCCGAGGAGCGGGATGACGCTCGCCACGAGGAGGATCGGGGTGAACGAGAAGCGGTCGGCGACGATGCCGATCAGGTAGGTCGCGCCGATCGTGCCGAGGCCGGCGGCCGTGCCCGACATCCCGGAGACCGACGCGACCGCGCGGCTCTGGTAGAGGTCGGCGGGCAGCGAGAGGGCCATGGTGGACATCGCCGCGTAGGAGAAGGTCGCCACCGCGAAGCACGCGAGGAGGACCAGGAACCCCGACGCGAAGGCCGCCGGGATGAGGGCGAGGACGCCCAGTCCCCCGCCCACGATGACGAGCCGGCGCGCGCGTCCCACCGGCCACCCGCGGCGGATGAGCCAGCTCGAGAAGCCGCCGCCGAAGAAGTTCCCGAGGTCCGCGGCGAGGAAGGGCACCCAGAAGCCGGCGGCCGTCTCCTCGAGGTTCCACCCCTTGGCCACGAGGTAGATCGCGAACCAGTCCGCGATCATGAACCACACCGGGTCGGTGAGCCCGCGCGCGGCGATGACGCCCCAGGTCTGGCGAAGGCGGACGAGCTCCGACCAGCGGGGCAGCCGCTCGTCGCCGTCCTCGTGCGGGGTCTCGGCCTGCTCCGCCGCGCGGTCGGCGAGGATCATCGCCCGCTCGGCCTCGGTGATCGTCGGGTGCGTCTCGGGGGGGTGGTAGGTCCACCGCCACACGATCACCCAGAGGAAGCCGAGGACGCCGGTCACCACGAAGGCGGGGCGCCAGCCGCCGAAGCGCACGGTGAGGAAGAGCACGAGGGCAGGGGCCACCGCCGCGCCCACCGAGGACCCGCTGTCGAAGAGGGCCACCGCCCAGCCCCGCTCGCGGCGGGGGAACCACTCCGAGACGGCCTTCGTGGCCCCCGGCCAGTTGGCGGCCTCGCCCGCGCCGAGGAGGAAGCGGAAGGCGCAGAAGCTCCGCAGCCCCGTGGCGAGGGACGTGAGAACGGCCACCGTCGAGTACCAGAGGACGGAGAGGGTGAGGCCGTTGCGGGTGCCGATGCGGTCGAGCACGCGGCCGGAGACGGTCTGCATCACCGCGTACGCGACTCGGAACGCGATGATGATCAGCGCGAAATCCTGGTTCGACCAGCTGAACTCGGTCTTGAGAGTCGGGCCGAGGACGCTCAGCGTCTGCCGGTCGAGGTAGTTGATGACGGTGGAGAGGAAGAGGAGCCCCCCGATCCACCAGCGGTAGCGTCCTCGCACGGAGCGGATGAGAGCCTTCGGCGTCATGGGCGTCGCTCCCCTACCCGCACCGGCTCAGTCGGGACGGCTCACGTCCCAGACGACAACCTTCCGGTCGTAGGTGCCGACCGCGGCGCGCCGGCCGTCGGCGCTCACGGACAGGCAGAGGGCGGCGCTCGGGGTGGCCTCGGTGGCCACGCAGCGCCCGGTCTCGAGCTCCCACAGCCGCACCGTCTTGTCCTCGGCCGCGGAGAGCGCGAAGCGATGGTCGGGCAGGAAGGCCACGCCGCGCACGACCCCCTCGTGTCCCTCGAACACCCGGACGCACTCCCCCGAGCCGAGGCTCCACAGCCGCAGCTGGTGGTCCTTCGCACCCGAGAGGATCCACCGCCCGTCCGGGCTCGTGGCCACGGCGTAGACCTTGTCGGCGTGCCCGCTCAAGGTCCGCAGCAGGCTTCCCGGCTCAGCGTCCCACACGCGCACGGTGCCGTCCATGCCGCCGGAGACGATGCGGGTGCCGTCCGGAGTGAACGCGATCGCGCGGACCCACCCGTCGTGGCCCTTCAGGACGTGCTGGCAACGCCCCGACTCCAGCTCCCAGACCCGCACCGTGTCGTCGGCACCGCCGGTGGCCAGTCGTCCCCGGCGGGTGTCGAGAGCGACCGCGCTCACCTCGCCCTCGTGTCCCTCGAAGTGCCGCAGCGTCTTCGCCGTGGGCACGTCCCAGACCCGCGCGAGTCCCGCCCGCAACGTCATTTCGCCGGAGCCCGAGACGGCCACCCGGGCGTCGGGACTCAGGGCCACGGCGTTCACGTCGCTCGACTCCCCCTCCAGGACCTTCGCACACACGGCCTCGTCCACCTTCCAGAGGCGGAGCGTCCGATCCAGGCTCCCGGAGAGCACGCGGGTCCCGTCGGCGGCGAGGGCGACGGAGCTGACGCGGCGCGTGTGGCCGAGGAGGGGCGGCCGGGCCTGGAGCCGCGCGCTCATCGGCCGCGCTCCACGAGCGCCTCGGCCTCGGCGAGGGTGGGCTGCGCCGCGGTGCCGCCGAGGCCCAGGGTGCTGAGCGCCCCACAGGCCGCGCCCAGCTGCAGGCACTCGACGATCGGGGCGCCCTGCAGCCACCGGTGGAGGAATCCCGCGTTGAAGGAGTCGCCGGCGCCGGTGGTGTCGATCGTCTCGACCGGGTAGGCGGGCACGTGGACCGCCCGGCCGCCGTCCAGCGTCATCGCCCCGTTCTTCCCCAGCTTGGCCACGACACGGGTGCGCCCGTTGTCGAGCCGGCGCAGGCCTTCCGCGGGGTCCCCCGTGCTGGTGAGCGCCGCGAGCTCCACCTCGTTCGGAAAGAAGAGGTCGGTGTGCTCGAGTGTCGCCCGCAGGCCGCCGTCCCACTGCTCGTGCGAGTCGTAGCCGGTGTCCAGCGACGTCGTGAGGCCCGCCGCCTGCGCGCGGGCGAAGAGGTCGGGGAAGTCCGGCCGCAGGCCCTCCTGGAAGAAGAAGGAGGACGAGTGGAGGTGGTGAAACCCGGCCATCGACGTGGTCGGGACGTCCCGGCCGGTGAGCGCGCTGATCGCGCCGAGGTAGGTGACGAGCGCCCGGTCGAGCGGGTGGGTGATCGCGACCGTGAGGCCGGTCTGGACCCCGCCGCCGAGGATCACGCGCGAGAGGTCGATGCCGCGGCTCGCGAGCTGCTCGAGGCAGAAGCGGCCGAAAGCGTCCTCACCGACGCGGCCCACGAAGGCGACCGGCGTGCCGAGCCGGGCGAGGCCCATCCCCATGATCGCGGTGGCACTGCCCATCACCATCGCGAAGTCGCGGACGAGGACCTCCTTGCCCGGCACGGGGAACTCGGTGTAGCCCTGGAGAACGAGGTCGACGTTGATCTCGCCGGCGCACAGTACCTTCTTCAAGAGGTCACCTCGTCCCGTTCCTCCGGTGGATCTCGAAGCCCGAGACGACCCGGGTGATGACGCTGTCCTCCGATGGCGAGTCGGGCCGGCTGCCGCCCGCCAGGCAGCGGGAGAACGCGAGGAGCTGCCCCGCGAGGGCGTCGGGGAGAGTCAGGTCCTCGTCAGCGCACGGAGCGCAGGCCTTGCAGTCGAGGACGAGCGCTTCGGCCGAAGCGACGATCCCCGGGGGAACTTCGGCGCCCACGATCACGCGCGCCGAGCCGAGGCCCTTGCGGTCCAGCTCGGTGAGCAGGTCGCGCTCGTAGGCGCGCACGAGCGGGTCGGACGACAGGAAGGCCACCACCAGGGTGTCGGGGCGGATCGCCGACATGGGCCCGTGCCGCAGGCCAAGGTAGGACTCGGCGAAGGTGAAGACCTCGCCGGCGTTCATCTCCAGCATCTTGAGCGCTGCCTCGCGGGCGGAGCCGAGGCGGCAGCCGCTGCCGAGGTAGACGACCGAGCCGAAGCCGCTCCGCGCGGTCGCGTCGAGAGCGTCGGCCCGCTCCCGCAGCAGGGCGACGGCGGCTCGCGCGAGCCCGAGGGCGCGGGCCTCACAGGCCTCGGGGTTGCCCGCCAGGGCCCGGCCGGCGAGGACCATGTTCGTGAAGCTGCTCGTCATCACCAGGCTGCGGTCGTTCGTCCTGTCGTCGAGGACGATCGTGCGGACGTCGGGGCGGTCACGGTAGGAAGTGGCGAGAGCGCCCTCGCCGTTGCAGGTGATGAAGAGGTGCCGGGCCTGGGGACGGCTCTCGAGCAGCCAGTCCACGACGGCGCGGCTCTCGGGGCTGTTGCCGGAGCGGGCGAGCGACACCACGAGGAAGGGGCCGGTCGGGGG
>Ga0113563_10003013_pt1 | contig 10372 bp, 7 predicted proteins | sample Mud3Dept3metaG_FD_80117 | JGI IMG/M metagenome (GOLD analysis project Ga0113563, IMG submission 80117) | Freshwater wetland microbial communities from Ohio, USA, analyzing the effect of biotic and abiotic controls - Mud 3 Core 4 Depth 3... | ecosystem: Environmental > Aquatic > Freshwater >...
AGCGGGCTGACGGATGACGGCGCACGTGCAGAAACCCTGGTAGCTTGCCATCTGCTCAAGGCCGTCGAAGGCTGGACGGACCTTGGATTCGGCGATTACAGGCTGTGCTATGTACGCGACAAACAAAAGCGCGAGGTCGATTTCCTGGTGGTGAGAAATCGCAAACCCTGGTTTCTCGTCGAGGTGAAGACGTGCGATGTGAATCTTTCACCGGCACTCGCACACTTCCAGGCGCAAACCCAAGCGGCTTGCGCATTCCAGGTTGTCATGGACCTGCCTTTTGAGCCTGCCGACTGCTTCCTCGCCAGGCGGCCGGTCGTTGTCCCGGCCAGGACCTTCCTGAGCCAGTTGCTTTAGGGATTTTGTCGTATTTATTCCTGGTGCGTGAGGGCTACGCGCCGGAAGCCAGGGGGTGACATTGCGGCCTTGCCCGAGCGCGCTATCGCCTGCTTGTCAACATGTTTCCGGGCAGATTAAGGCCCGGGGCTTTCCTGGACCTTCTCGTTCCATTCCGGACTGATCCCCGCATTTCCTCCCCGTAAGCCGCGACTGGGTGAGCATCTTGACGATTCCGCCTTTCCGAGTTGCGCGATACCGTACAAGTGTCTCAAATGGCTTCTTGGGCGGGCCAAATCAGCAGGCAACCCATTATGTTGCCAGGCAGCCACACGAATGGCAGAAGGCCCTCGGCGAGACTGGCAAAGCCGACAATCACGACGGCCCGCCGCGGGTGCGCGTGCACGCTTTGATCCGTCGCCAGTAGTTTCCCTCACCTTTCTTTCCTCCAGCATGTGCTGCTTATTCACAAGCATCTGGGCGTCAGGAACAACATGTCTCTGGTTTTACCAAGGCACATCCCGGGTCGCACGCCCTTCCTCCCTCTCCGCCTGCCCTCTGATTCGATGTTTGCAGGCTATCGCTTCGATTTCGGCGTTACGTGCCACACCTGGAAATTATCGTAAGCGACGACATCGACTCCTGCCATTGAACGCAGGCCTATGCGGCCCGCGCCTAGAGGAGGATCGGGATCGTCCCACCGAATGGTGACCCTGCCGTTTACCTCCAGCTCAATGTGCGCCCCCACCTTCAAAATGCGGAGACGGTGCGTCACTTCAACCGGGCCGGTGGTAAAGCTCGGGCCTTCGGCTGCCAACCGGAACCCGGGGTTCTTCCGAAGCCGATTGGACGCGCTCTCCGCCTCGGTGTTCCTGCTCCAATACGAATCCGTATAGTTGGCAATCGCGCCGCTGTGATAGGTGACGTAATCGGCCCGTCGCGGCGGCAGCGACAGATCGAAGAGATCTGCGCCGTCCTTCCCTGTTGCGCAGAAGAGCACGATCGTCAACCCGTTGGTTGATCCCCGGGGGCTCATCTCCAACTCCAGGAGGAAATCCGCCGGGAAGATCCGGCGGTTCCAGACCACCATGTGGGATCTCCGGCCGGGCTCCACCATTCTGGGACGGCCATTCTCGTCGAACTCGGAGGGCGCGACCCGGAGCATGCCGTCGCGAATTGCGCAGCCGCCCCAGCCTTCGGCGATCCACTCCGCATCGGGCGCAGGCTTCCCGGTGCGGCGCCATGAGCCGTCTGCCAAACCCTCGATGAAATCTTCCTCGCGGGAGATTTTCTCCGCCCGGTCGAATCGATTCTCATATATACGCCGCAACTCATATCGAGTCAGATCGAGCGGTTGTTCCGAGGCAGGCCGAAGGGACTCCTGGCCGGCTTTGGGCAGGCCGAGAAGCGCGGCGCCCATGCAGGCGGGGATCAGCAATGAAAACCATTTCCGTCCCGCTCCGGACTTGTGCACCGGTTTGCCCTCCATCGGCGATTATATCCCCCAAACCGGCGACAGGCTACCGTGTCCCCTTTCGCGGGGAGCTCATAGCATCTCTTGGCAACGGGGACACGGCAGACTGTCACCATTCCTCCGGATCGGAAAGGCGCACTTACGGAAGGCACATCGGGTGTAATATTTCAGGCAGCAGGAAAGAGTACTGAAAGGGATAGGCAAAGATCGGATTCGAGGGCACTGCTTGTCTCGACGCGGAGGCGCCTCATGAGAACCCGGATCATACACGTACCGTTGGCGCTGTTGCTGACGGCCAGCGTATTTGCCCAGGGATTCTGGCAGAAAAAAACTCCCGAGAAGTGGACGCAGGGGGAGTGTGAAAAGCTGCTGACCGATTCCCCTTGGGCCAAAAACCGGACCATCGGCAATGTCATCATCGAGGACCTCGAGAAGGCCGGATCCATCGACGGGCGGGAAAGCCAACCATGGATCACGTACAGGGCGCGATTCTGGTCCGCGCTTCCGGTGCGGCAGGCCTTTGTCCGGCTCCGCCAGTTCTCCAAGGACTTCATCGCTCTCCCTCCGGAGCAGAAACGGAGCGTAGTTGAACAGAACGACCGCATTCTCAGTGCGGAATTTCCCGACCGGATCGTCATCCTTGTCGCGTACGCGACCAACGTCGACTCCTACAGGCGCGACCTGGCCCGCTTCTGGCAGACCCGTCCCCCCGCCATCTGGTCCATGGATACGTTTCTGGTCACGGGCCGGGGCCGCATCCCGCCGCTGGCTGTTCAAGTGGTTCCGGGAGAAGGCGGCCAGTTTGAACTTCATTTCCCGCGAACAGTCGATGGACAGCCGGTCATCGGCGCGAGCGACAAAAACGTTTCCCTCGAGTTCGTCCACCCGGATGTCGGCGTGCTCCGGACCGAACGCATTCTCTTCAGCTTCAAAGTGAAAGAAATGATTGTGGGTAGTGCCGCCCTCTACTGACAATCGGCGCCAAAATTATTCCGCTCGCGACGGAAATCGTTGATCCGCGAGGATCGGCTGCAATATAATAGCCCCGCAGATTTTCCCCAGTACGATTCAGGATCCTGGCTGCACCGTGTCAAAGATGGCACGGAACTCAGGTCCACCACGGCTTTAGTTTAGACGAGCATGGCGTTTAGAGTGACAGGGATAGCAGATCGCCGGGCGCGGCTCAGCGATCTGGCTCTTTGGCACTGGAAACCGGACCGCGATTACCAACAAGCGGTTTCGGGAACCTCGCGGTGAGCGCCAATCCCAGTCCCTGCCCTGACTCTGCTGCCATCCTCGCCAATAATGAATGAACGTGCAGGAGGGGTACAATGATCAAGCGTCTCTGTACAATCCTGGTTCCAGTATTGCTCGCCACCATGCCTCTCTGGTCCCAGACCAACAAGGGAAGCATCAGCGGGACAATCTTCGATCCGTCCGGCGCGGTGCTTCCGGGGGTCACAGTGACGATCATCAATATCGGGACCGGCCACAAGATCGTCGTCCAGACCACCGAGAGGGGAGCCTTCACGGTTACCAATCTGGATCCGGTGGATTATCGTATCGAAGCGGACGTGCCGGGCTTCAAGAAGACGGCGATAGAGCGCGTAAAGGTCGACACCGCAACGGCGGTCACGGTGAATCTAACCATGGAAATCGGCACGCGGTCCGACGTTGTTCAGGTTACAGCGACGGTTCCATTGCTCAACGCGGAATCCGGCGCGGTTGCGCAGACGATATCCGAACGGCAGCTCACGGACCTTCCGTTAAACAACCGGAGCGCCCTTGATCTGGCAATGACGATAGCCAACGTCGCCGGGGACGCAGGGAGCGAGGATCCGGACCTGGCCTCGACCATAGCCACGCCCGGCTTCAACTTGTTCGTCAACGGAGGCCGGGCCGGAAGTTCAAACATCCTTGCCGACGGCGCCCGGAATACCGGAGTCGGCCTGGCGCGCGCCGTGGTTACCTTCTCTCCCGATTCGGTACAGGAATTCACGGTGGTTTCGTCGAATTTCTCCGCGGAATACGGGCAGAGCGGAGGCGGCATCATCAACATCACTACCAAATCGGGGACAAACCAGTTCCACGGCAATCTCAACTGGTACAACCGAAATCCGGTCTTTCAGGCAGGCACATACACCACATCGCCCACGGTCCGGCCGAAGCGCAATCTCCGGCAGAACCAGTTCGGAGCAATATTTCAGGGACCCGTGTACCTCCCGAAGATCTTCGACGGGCGCAACAGGACATTCTTCTTCGTGTCTTTCGAGCCCAGGTACTATTCGGACAGCACGCCGTACGAGCCCTTGCTGCCGACGGAAGGGATGCGGCGCGGAGACTTCAGCAATCTGGTGAACGTTTCCGGCGCGCAGGCCCCCCGCGATGTTGTTGCCCAGTTCCCCGGGCTGACGTATACCGATGTCGTCATCTACAACCAATTCCTGTTGCAGGAAGACAAATACCTGCGCCCGCAAACCATGCCGGCAGGCACGACCACGTTCCCGCAGTTTCCGAACAATGTGATGCCGACATCCATGCTCGACCCGGTTGCTCTGAAAATTCAGGAAATGATCCCCCCGGCGGGCGAGTATTTCATCAGCAGCAGCAATACCCTGGCGAATTACTCCACCACGAACTTCATCAAGAACGAGGAATTCCGCCTGACCACCAAAATCGATCATCAGCTGACCCAAAGCAATCGCCTCTCCGGACGCTACACACAGGTCCCGATCCGCGGCGACAAGGGATGCTGCGACTTCGAGATCGGAGTGAACGAGATCAATACCGGCGGGACCGACTACAGTTCCTCCAAGCAGCTGTTGATCACCGACACGCACACCTGGCCCAGGATGATCAATGAGCTGCGACTGAATTACACGCGCGGCCGCTTTTCCCGCAATATGCCCCCGATGTATGACATCTATACGGGAAAGAACTGGTCCACTGAACTCGGGCTGCCGAGCATCACAGTGGGCGGCCTGCCTTCGTTCGCGATGGGGGCGTATTACATGGGTTTCTCTCAGTCGCAGCAGAATGAAAACCTCGAGCAGACATACAACGTTGCGGACAATTTCAGCTGGATTCGCGGCAACATGAGCTGGAAATTCGGTGTGGACCTAGCTGATATGCGCCTCAAGACAGCTCCGATGTATGGCGGGCCGGGCGGCCGGTACGAGTTCAACCGCAACACAAGCTGGACCAACAGCGCCCTGACGGGCGCCACCGGCGGCGCGCATTATGCTCAGTTCCTGCTCGGAGTTCCAAACCTGGTGACACTGCGGGATTCCCTGTTCACCTACTACTACCGCTGGAGGTCGATAGCTGCCTTTGTGCAGAATGACTGGAAAGTCACGCCCGCCTTGACGCTGAATCTCGGCTTGCGCTATACGCTCCAGTATCCTCGCGAGGAGGAAAACAACCTGCAGGCGGCGTACAGGCCCGATCTCGCCAAGGAGTACCCGCTGGCTGCGCCGGTAACCCTGGCCAACGGGCACGTGGTAACCAAGGCGCTGGTGCCTCCCCTGGCGTTTTCCGGATATGGGGGCAGGTCCAAGTACCTGACACCTGTGGATTACAACGGATGGGAGCCGCGCTTCGGCTTTGCCTGGGTCCCTCGTTTATTCGGCTGGAATGACGCCGGCAAGTTTGTCATCCGGGGAGGCTACGGGCTGTCCCACGGCACGCTCACCGGCATGGACCGCAATGCCAATCCGGATTTCAGCGGCACCACCGGATTCAACGGAGACACCGGCGGCGTGGACGCCAGCATTGTCAACGTTGGCGGCGTAAATTACAACACGATGATGCGGCTCTGCTGCAACAAACCCAACCTCGTCCCCAAAACCCCGCAGGAGAGGTTGCAGATCCCCGAGGATGGCCTGCTCTACCTGGACAGTATCAACTATGCCGGCGGCGCTCGCGCGATCTCCGGGAACTTTCATGTTCCTTACGTCCAGAGCTTCAGCATGCAGATCCAGTATGAGCTGTCCGCTCAGAATGTCCTGGAAGCCGGCTATGCGGGATCCAAGGGAACTCACCTGTTTATGCCCCCGATTAATCTTGCTCCGCGGTCTTATGATGTCGCGGAGTCGTTTTTCCGTCTCGGGGTCAGCCCGGACGCCCAGATCAACGATCCGCTGGGTCGCCGACAGCCGAACGGATCCCTGGTCCGCATCAACCAGGGGGACGCGGAAGGGGAGTACATGGGATTTGCCGCACTGAATGCGTACCTGGACTCCTCTTCGAACAGCATCCGCCACGGCGCCTACGTCAGCCTGCGGCGGCGCATGTCCAGAGGCCTGATGTTCACGACAAACTACACGTTCGCCAAGTCCATCGACGACGCGTCGGACAGCGGCGGAGTGAGATTTGTAGACTTCAACATCATCCGCTCCAACGGGCAGGTCATGGCCGGCGCCCCGCGCTCCAATGACCGCTCGGTTTCGACTTTCGATGTCCGCCATGCCTTCAGCGGAACGTTCCTGTGGGACCTCCCGGTGGGCAAGGGACGCTACTTCCTCCCGGACGTGTCGGGATGGATGGATCAGATTATCGGGGGCTGGACTTTCAGCGGCTCCGGCAGGATTCAACAGGGGACGCCCCTGGTCATCGTCATCCGCGACGGCAACCAGCTCGCCGCTGGCAACCTGCGCGCGATCCGGCCCAACCTGGTCCCGGGCGTGCCGATCATGAATCCGCTCTGGAGCCGGGACTGCCCCATCGGAACCACCTGCGAACCGTGGTTCAATCCGGCCGCCTTCACACGTCCTGTCAAGGGGGAGATCGGGAACGCACCGCGCACGATTGACTCCGCCCGCTGGCCAACGTTCTATCTGTTCGATTTTTCCGTGCAGAAGAACTGGCAGCTGCGGGAAGGCAGACGCCTGCAGTTGCGCGTGGACGCAATCAACCTGTTCAATCACCCCATCTTCCAGTTCGGGCGAGACAGCGACAATGGTGAGATCTTTACCACGCCGAGCGAAAACACCATAAGCAACAGTGAATATGATGCCTGGGCAAATTACTCCCCGTCCACGCGGCCCCCGAGAAACACGCCGGCTGGCGCGGCGCTTCTCGCGCAGATCAATCTCATGATCCGGAGCTATAACACCAATCCGGCGGGACAGGCCGCCGCCATGGTGCTGCCCCGCGACTTCTTCGTAACCCCGGTTCCTCAAGGCTTCCATTCGGTGAACTTGAATTCTTTCGACATTACTAAGGTGGAAGATCTGAAGCTTTACCGGTTGAAGCAGGCTTACACCCCGGATCGCTGGGGATACCTGGCAGTCACCCGGGGAGCCGGATCATTGGCTGCCCCCTACACTCCGCGATTTCTGCAATTCGCGTTGAAACTCTTCTTCTGAGTCATTTCCCCGGCGGCGCCATGGGCGCCGCCGGGCGCCAGGACATTTTGTAATTCCCCGTCTCAGGAGGCAGACCCCAATGCAATTCGAGCATTTCGCACTGAATGTCCCGGACGCCGTCAAAATGGCGGAGTGGTTTGTCGCTCATCTGGCGATGAGAATCGTCGTTTCCACCGATACAGAGCCCTACACCCGCTTCCTGGCAGACCAGACCGGCCGCGTTGTCATGGAGATTTACACCAACAACGCGGCCTCCGTCCCGGATTATCGCAGCCTCCACCCCTTGAGCTTCCACAGAGCCTTTTCCGTGACGGATGCAGGCGCCGCCCGGGCTCGCCTCGTTGAGGCGGGAGCCGAATTTGTCGACGAGGTACGCACCGCCGACGGATCCGTTCTTTGCATGCTCCGAGACCCCTGGGGTGTGCCGCTGCAGCTCTGCCAGCGTTCGGTCCCCTTCGGCCGTAATTCCGATTGACTCCTCTGCAGTGTCTCGGTTATTCATCAGATTCTTGGATATTGGGGGAACACGAGCACAAGCAGCCGGAACCACGAAATACACGAAAACAATTTTCGTGTATTTCGTGGTATCCATTTCTGCCGCGGCACGCCGCCCATTCCGTCTGCTCCCGCCCGCACGGCAAATCCAAGCCGTACATTCTTCTCGCAAAGTGAAACAACAAGTTGTAGCATGTGAAACGATGAAGGAGCCGAATCGACGCCGCGGGATCCTGGTACTGCACAAGGCGCTGGACATTCTGGAGACCATCCGTGAGAGCCGTTCGGGCCTTGGGCTGGCCGAACTGGCCCGGGCCCTGGATTTGCCCAAGCCGACCGCGTACAGGATTGTCGCGACCATGGAAAGGCGCGGATATCTCGCGCGCGACCGGGCGGGGCATTATCAGATGACCCGCAGGTTTTTTGACTTGCAGCAGGAAGAGTCGGACGTGCAGGCGCTTCTGCGGGCTTCCCGGCCCGTGATGGAACGGCTGGTGGAATCGTGCCGTGAAACCGTCAACCTCGGGATCATCGACGCCGGCGAAGTCGTCGTGATCAGCACGATCGAGAGTCCGCAGTCGGTCCGGATGACCTCGAAGGTCGGGAACCGCCGGCATTTGCACGCAACGGCTCTCGGAAAAGTGCTGTTGAGCGGCCTGACGGCAAACGAAGTGCGGCGTTTGGTCCGGATCCAGGGTCTCACGCGCCTGACACCGCATACAATTGTCAGCCAACAGGCGTTGATGGCGGAGCTGGATGCGGTGCGCCGGCAGGGTTATGCTCTGGACAACGAGGAAAACGAACTGGACGGGCGCTGCCTGGGCGCACCGGTTTCCGGGCCGGGCGGCCGCATTGTCGCGGCGCTCAGCATTTCGGCGCCGGTTTTCCGCCTGGACAGGGCAAGAGCCCGAAGCCTGGCGGGCGATTTGATCGAGGCGAGCGGTGCCATCTCCCGAACTCTGACGGAACGGGTATTAGTCGGATCGGCAGCAATTCCGGGGGGCGATGATGTCACCGAAGAGACACGGAGCACGCGGAGAAGAAGACTTCGTTCTCCCATCATGATCGCCCCGATGGACCAATGAGGAGAGGCGGAAATGAACACGATTGCGGACCAGTTTCGACTGGATGGAAAAGTCGCCCTGGTGACGGGAGCGTCCCAGGGCCTCGGGCAGGCAATGGCGATTGCGCTCGCGGAAGCCGGTGCCGACCTGGTTGCGGCCGACCTGGGCGACAGTCATGAGACCCGGGATCGCATCCGGAAAACCGGCCGCGGATGTGAGGCCGTTCAGGCCGATGTGGCAGCGCCGGGGGCGCCGCAATTGCTGGTGGATACCGCGATGAGAGCGTTCGGCGGGCTGCATATCCTGGTGAATAACGCCGGCATCATCCGCCGCGCACCCTTCCTGGAGTTTGCCCAGAAGGATTGGGATGATGTCATGAATATCAACATTAGAGCTGTCTTCCTTCTCAGCCAGGCCGCCGCGCGGGTGATGGTAGCCGATGGCCGCGGCAAGATCATCAACATCGCATCGATGCTTTCCTTCCAGGGGGGGATCCGCGTTCCTTCCTACACGGCCTCCAAGAGTGCGGTCATGGGGCTGACACGACTGCTGGCATGCGAACTCGGTCCGCAGGGCATCAATACCAATGCAATCGCTCCGGGATACATGGCGACCGACAACACCAAGCCCCTGCGCGAGGATCCGGAGCGCAACAGGGCAATCCTGGAGCGGATTCCTATGGGACGCTGGGGCACTCCGGAGGACCTTCGGGGCATCGTGGTGTTTCTTGCCTCACCGGCATCCGACTACATCAACGGATACACGATAGCCGTCGACGGCGGCTGGCTGGCGCGCTAGCCCGGTTACTGTCCGGATCCTGCACCGGGCTGAGGAGAGGTGGAGATGGCGGTTTTTGAGCGGATTGCAGAAAAACGCATCGTTCCGGTGGTGGTCCTCGATCACGAGGAACTGGCCGAACCGCTGGCGGAAACATTGCTCGGGGCCGGTCTCGATGTTATGGAAATCACTTTCCGTACCGCCGCGGCAGCCGCTGCCATTCACAGGCTGTCGGCGCAGTACCCGGACCTGCTGCTGGGAGCCGGCACGATTCTCGAGCCGGATCAGCTCCGAAGAGCGGTCGAGGCCGGCGCTCGATTTGCCGTGGCGCCGGGACTGAACGAATGCGTGGTCGCCGCTGCGCAGGAGATGGGGATCGCAATGGTGCCCGGCGTCATGACTCCGTCAGAGATCGAAAAGGCCATGAGCCTGGAATGCTTCACACTCAAATTTTTCCCTGCGGAACAGGCGGGCGGAGTGGCAATGCTCAAGGCGTTCGAGGGACCCTACGGGCACACCGGGATCAAGTTCATTCCCACCGGAGGGATCCATCCCGCCAACATGCGCTCATATCTCGAACGCCCGTCCGTCGCCGCCATCGGCGGATCATGGATGGTGGAGAAGAAGCTGATCGCCGCGCGGGACTGGGGCCGGATCGGACAACTGACCCGGGAAGCACTTGCGGCGGCCGGCATGAAGCCGTAATGCATACGCCGATTGACCGGCAGGCTGCGAGAATCAGGAATCACAGGCGCCGGACCACAGCGGATTCGGGAGCTCCGCCGACGAATCTGACGTCCTGCGCCGCGCGGGCAAGACGGTTTGCCACCAGGCTGATGTCCCGGCTGCCGGCGCCGCCG
>Ga0113563_10003014_pt1 | contig 10371 bp, 5 predicted proteins | sample Mud3Dept3metaG_FD_80117 | JGI IMG/M metagenome (GOLD analysis project Ga0113563, IMG submission 80117) | Freshwater wetland microbial communities from Ohio, USA, analyzing the effect of biotic and abiotic controls - Mud 3 Core 4 Depth 3... | ecosystem: Environmental > Aquatic > Freshwater >...
TGAAATACTTGTAAAACCGGGCTATTGGTTATAATTTTGTGCCGGACGGTCCCGTAGTTCAATGGATAGAATGACAGATTCCGGTTCTGTTGGTTGAGAGTTCGAGTCTCTCCGGGATCACAGACATGATGGTCAATCCGGTGGGATGTAGAGACGGCATGCATGCCGTCTCTACATCTCTACATGCATGCCGTCTCTACATGCATGCCGTCCCTACATCCTCAATATTTCAATCATCTCCGTAATTGCCTCCACATCTGCAATATCCCTGACCGGTGACAATCCGGCCAGTACCCTGGTCCTGTTAAGGTCGTTCTCAGATATATAATCTTTTCCTATGAGCACCAGGTACAGAATAGCCGATTTCAGGGTGTTGGCTTTGACCCTGAAAGAATGGAGGCTGGATCGAGCAGGGAAAATATGCACATATCTGGTTTCATCATCATAATATTTAAAGGTCCATTCAGAACCGTCGGATAATGAGATTATCTTATAATTATGGTAGCTTGTCCCGACCCACTTCATATATGGTTCCCTGCCCGGCATCTTATTTAATTCGAGGAAACGGATGATTTCTTCAAAGATCTTCCCTGCCGGCATTGCCCCTGTATAAATATCCATCACCCGTGTTCCCAGGTGGCTAAGCTCCTTAATGAATATTTTCGATCCCGGGTACTTTACCTCCTCCGTTTTTATACTGATGTATTCCCTAATAAACGGAAGGTAATGTTTCAGGGGATTAAACATAAGAGGCTCAGGTATCTGCACTCCAAAATCCATTCACAAGCCAAATTATTAAGATACAAAAAAATGTGAATTAATCAATATGGTGATGCACTTATTTTCATAATGCTTAATTTTATAAGCATTAAATACCATTAAACTAATTGATATGCCCTCTTTATCCAGGGAGAATTTCATAAAGACAATCAATCACGTCCAGCCCGGCAGGGTAGTGGTTGATTTTGGGTCCACTGCTGTTACGGGTATTCATGTGGTAATCGTGGAAAAGCTGCGGGAATACTACGGTCTCGAAAAGCGGCCGGTAAAAGTAATAGAACCTTACCAGATGCTCGGAGAGATCGATCCTGAGCTGATCCGTGAAATGAATATTGATGTTGTCGGACTATTAGGGGAGAAAAATATGTTCGGCATCAAAAACAGCAACTGGAAGGTTCACAGAACCCCCTGGGGTCAGGAGGTTATGTTCCCGGGTGATTTCAACTATACCCGCAATGATAACGGGGATATCCTTATCTATCCCGAAGGTGATGCTTCTGTTCCGCCAAGTGCAATGATGCCAAAATCAGGTTACTTTTTCGATGCACTTGACCGGCAGGAACCTGTTGATGATTCTAACCTCAGGTTAGAGGATAACCTTGAGGAATTCAGCCTTATTTCCGATCACGATCTGGAATACTGGAAGGAGCAGGTCAGGTCTGTTGAAAAAAGGGACAAAGCTGTCATTGCTTCCCTTGGAGGAACTGCCCTTGGAGATATCGCGCTCGTCCCGGCAGTACAGTTAAAACACCCGAAGGGAATAAGGGGCGTTGAAGAGTGGTACATCTCAACACTGACACGGGAAGATTTCATCAGGGAACTGTATGACAGGCAGACGGATATTGCCCTGGAAAACCTTAAGAAGATTTACGGAGTGATCGGGAACGGTATCGATGTCGTATTTATCTGCGGTACTGACTTCGGCACCCAAAATTCGACCTTCTGTTCTCCTGAAACCTATGCCAGAGTATGGCTTCCATATTATAAAAAAGTCAACAACTGGATCCATCAGAATACCGGCTGGAAAACCTTCAAACATTCATGCGGTGCCATCGAATCCCTGATGGATCTTTTCATTGAATCAGGATTTGACATCATCAACCCTGTTCAGATTAATGCATCGGGGATGGATCCCCGATTGCTCAAGAGGAAATATGGCGACAGAATAGTATTCTGGGGCGGAGGTGTCGATACCCAGGGAGCCTTTGCTTTCGGTACTACTCAGCAGGTCAGGGAACAGGTAAAAGTTCAATGCGATATATTGAATAAGAACGGGGGATTTGTTTTCAATACAATACATAATATTCAGGCTAATGTTCCTTTCGGAAATGTAATTGCAATGCTGGAAGCACTTAAAGGGATGTAAAAAAGATAATTTGACCCCCTTTCTGATTTCCCCCAAGGGGGAAAGGGGGAAGGTTGGGAAGGGGGTAAACATACTGAAAAAAAATATACCTTACCAAGTCCTGATGACTAAGAATTATATCAATTTTTCTTATCTCCTTTCAATTTCCCTTGTCTCTGCCATGGGAGGTCTTCTTTTCGGATACGACTGGGTTGTCATCGGAGGGGCAAAACCATTCTATGAACCATTTTTTGGTATTACCGGCAATCCGGCATCGCAGGGCTGGGCAATGAGCTGTGCCCTGATTGGATGCCTGGCTGGTGCTCTGCTTTCAGGCTGGCTTAGTGACAGGTTCGGAAGAAAGAAACTCCTGATCCTCTCCGCAATCCTCTTCATAATTGCTTCCCTGGGGACCGGATCAGCCGGCTCATTTCCGGTATTTATTGTTTTCAGGATGCTCGGAGGGGTTGGAATAGGACTGGCATCAAATCTTTCGCCAATGTACATCGCTGAAGTGACCCCGGGCAATGTCAGGGGAGGATTTGTATCAATCAACCAGCTTACCATAGTAATAGGGATACTTGTTGCCCAGCTGATCAATTGGAGGATCGCACAGCCTGTTCCGCCCGAAGCAACGGCCGCAGATATACTGGCATCGTGGAACGGTCAATCGGGCTGGCGATGGATGTTTTATGCATGTACGGTACCTGCGGTTCTCTTCTTTATTTTTATGTGGTTTGTACCTGAAAGCCCCAGGTGGCTGGCAAAGAACCGGGACAATCACCCGAAGGTGAAGAAAATACTGGCAAAGATCGGTGGTGAGGAATATGCCGGTGCTGAACTTGTCGCTATTGAGGAAACACTTAAAACATCCTCTGAAACGACAGATATCAGATCCTTGTTTCAGTCAGGACTTACCAAACTGCTGGTACTTGGAGTTGTCCTTGCCGTTTTCCAGCAGTGGTGCGGAATAAATGTTATTTTTAATTATGCCCAGGAGATCTTTTCCAATGCCGGATACAGTGTTTCAGACATTTTATTTAATATAGTAATAACCGGAAGTGTGAACCTTTTATTCACATTTGTCGGAATTTTCACCGTTGACAGGCTTGGAAGGAAGGCATTGATGCTTCTTGGTGCAGGAGGTCTGGCAGGGATTTTTGCGATCCTCGGAGGCATGTACTTTTTTCATCTTAAGGGATTGCCCTTATTGATAATGGTGGTGATGGCAATTGCCTGCTATGCCATGTCACTGGCTCCGGTCACATGGGTCATTCTCTCGGAGATCTTCCCCAACAGGATACGCGGAGCGGCAATGTCTGTTGCAACATTTTCGCTTTGGGCAGCCTGTTTTGTGCTTACATATACATTCCCGCTGTTAAACCAGCTCCTGAAGGCATCAGGCACTTTCTGGCTGTACGGACTGATATGTCTGCTGGGATTCTTTTTTATCCTTAAGAAGCTGCCCGAGACAAAGGGTAAATCGCTGGAACAAATTGAACATGAGATGATTAATTAATAATTATTACAACAGTGAATTATGCAAACAAAATGCCTTTTTAAAAAGTTTTCGATTGTGACTATTCTGTTCAGCATTATCATCTTCGGAATTTACGGACAGATAGGCCAGACCGGGGTCCAAACCAGGAATCCGGTACGGGATGAAGCTGTCAGGATGTGGGAGGAGGATGTCACTATTCCGACATATCTTACGGGTGATCCCGATCCGAATCCCATGTTCTATTTTGGACGGGTTTACCAGGGGGCCGAAGGAAGAGTATATCCGTATCCTCTTTATGACAAGCTGACCGGAGTAAAGAAGGATAAGACATATAAAATGGTATACCTTGAGAATGAATATCTGAAGATTGGTATTCTTCCTGAAGCCGGAGGCAGGATATTTTCAGCAATTGATAAGACCAATGGCTATAATTTCATCTATACCCAGCATGTAATCAAACCGGCATTGATAGGAATGCTTGGAGCGTGGATCTCAGGTGGTATGGAGTGGAACATCCCTCACCACCACAGGGCAACAAGCTTCCTTCCAGTTCAATATCATCTGAGCGAGAATGCCGATTACAGTAAAACGGTCTGGGCAGGAGAGCTTGAACTGAGGCACCGGATGCGCTGGAATGTGGGTTATACCTTAAGGCCCGGCAAATCCTATATTGAGATCACGGTCAGATTGTTCAATGCTTCACCGTTTTTACAATCAGTGCTTTGCTTTGCAAACACAGCCGTTCATGCCAATGAGAGCTACCAGGTAGTATTTCCACCATCCACACAGTATGTTACACATCATGCAAAACGTGAGTTTACCACCTGGCCAATTGCTACAACACCATACGGGGCAGCCGATTTCACAAGAGGAGTCGATGTTAGCTGGTATAAGAACCACTACACCTCAAATTCGATGTTTGCATGGAACGATACAGAAGATTTCATAAGTGGTTATGATCACGGCAAGGATGCCGGGATAATATGTTTTGCCGATCACAATACGGTCCCGGGGAAAAAATTCTGGACATGGGGAAATGCGCCCTTCGGGAAGATGTGGGATCAGGCTCTTACTGACGAAGACGGACCTTACCTGGAACTTATGGTCGGTGCCTATTCAGATAACCAGCCCGATTACAGCTGGATGCAACCAAATGAGGTAAAGGATATAAACCAGGTATGGTACCCGCTGCGCGGAACGGGGGCGGTCAAGAAAGCAAACGAAAATGCTGCGCTCAATCTTGAGTTTGACAAAAATGGCGATGCAGTAATACGAATATACTCCACAGGGAAAATACCTGGTGGAAAAATCATTGTAAAGGACCGGGAAAAAACAATACAGGAACTAACTTCGGACATAAGCCCTGACAAACCATTTTCTGCAACGGTAAGGCTGCGGGATGATATTATCAGAAACAATATCACCGTTTACCTCTATCAGGGTGATAATGAATTGATACGTTACAAACCGGTCATCCCGGGAGGCATGCCAATGCCTGATCCTGTTGTTCCTCCACCCTCACCTGAAAAAATATCATCAGTTGAGGAGTTGTACCTTACGGGCAGGCGGATAGAACAATTCCATAATCCCTCACTGGAACCCGATCCTTACTGGGAGGAAGCTCTCAAACGTGATTCCCTCGATACCAGGGTAAATATTGCCATGGGTATTAACAGGTTAAAGAAAGCAAAGCTGGGTGAGGCAGAGAAATATCTCAGGAGAGCCAGATTAAGGCTGACGGCAAGTTACACAGTACCCAGGGAGGGAGAAGCAGACTATTATCTCGGATTGACTCTGAAGGCTCAGGGAAGAACAGATGAAGCTTATGCCCATTACTTTAAATCGATATGGGACGAAAGCTTCAAGGCTCCCGGCTACCGGGCTCTTGCGGAAATTGACTGCCAGCGGGGAGATTTTGACAAAGCACTTGAGAATATAAATTTCTCCGTCAGCTCCAATGGAAAGAGTGTCAGCGGCCTGATTCTGAAAGCATCAATACTCAGGCACCTGAAGAATACTCAGGCAGCTATGGAAACAATCAATTCAGCGCTGGCTATCGATCCCCTGAATGTTACGGCCCATTCCGAAAAATGGCTGATTGATGATGATATTTATCCCTCAGGACAGTTGCTTGCAATCCTTAACAGGTATCCTGAAAACGTACTTGAAACAGCACTTTTTTATGGTAATGCAGGACTCCTCGAAGATGCTATCCTGGTATTGAAGGAATTTACAGGAAAAGAGGCAGTAAGGAACGATATTTCGCCACTGGTCTATTACTACCTTGGTTATTTCACCGGGAAACTTGACAGACCTGTTGAGATGAAATATTACTACGGACAGGCCGCACTCCAGAAACCCGACTTTGTCTTTCCTTTTCAATATGAGGCGATCAGCATTCTAAGAAATGTTACCGAGGTGATGCCAGATGATGCAATGGCTTTCTATTTCCTTGGCAACCTGTTGTTTGACTGGCAACCTGCAGAAGCAATAAAATGCTGGGAAAAATCAGCTTCCCTTAAACCCGATTTCTCAATTGTCAGACGGAACCTTGCCCTTGGCTATGCAAATTTTGAAAACGATCTGGCAAAGGCGATCGGGAGCCTCGAGAAGGCGGTATCTTCTGAAAAGAAATATGCAATGCATTTCTTTGAACTGGATGAGTTGTACCAGGCTGCCGGAACATCCCCCGAAAAAAGGCTGGCAATTCTTGAAAAAAATCACACCGTTGTTAACCTGAGGGATGATGCACTTTCTCACGAAATTGCTCTCCTGGTGTTCATGGGCAAGTACAATGAAGCCCTGGGACTGATGAAAAACCGCCGGTTCAATGTGTGGGAAGGTGGTGCCAGGTTTAATGTAAATGATTATTGGACAGATGCTTATATGATGCTGGGACATTCCGAAATGGGGAAGAGAAATTACAAAAGGGCAATTCAGTATTATAAGCTTTCAGTTGAATACCCTTCAACTCTGCAAACCGCCAGAGGCTCATCTTCAGGACGCTTCCCGGAAGCATCATTCTGGGCAGGGATGGCATATAATGCGAGCGGTGACACAAAAAGGGCATCAAAGGAATGGAGCAATGCTGTTGTTAATATTCCCGAAAGCTCAAGCGGCAGACCAGCTGCCATCAGCGGTGAAACAATGAACCTGTTCTATCAAGCTGCATCCCTTAGAAAAATCGGTCAGAAAGAGAGAGCATCCGAAATATTGAACAGACTGATCAGCACCGGCAACAACATGCTTAGGAACGGTGATCAGATCGATTTCTTTGCAAAATTTGGTCAGCAACAGTCACAAAGGACATCCCTTGGCATGACTCATTTTCTAATAGGCCTCGGACACCTTGGACTTGACAGACGGGCTGAAGCTGAAGCTGAATTCAGAAAAGCACTGGAAATATGCCCCGACCATTTCTATTCAAAGATATTCCTTGAGAATAAAAACTGGAAATTTTAGGACCGCCTGTTTAATATTCCTGCAGGAATTTTAAAAAGAGACAATATATGAGGAAGATTCTTTTCCTGTTGATTCTGATTGCTGGTTGTTCAGTAAAACATGAGAATCCCGGAACAGAAATATCCCTGGCAGGAGAGTGGGGATTCAGGATCGATTCACTCGATCAGGGAATTGATCAGCAATGGTACAATCTTGGGTTTGACGAAACAGTCAAACTTCCCGGCTCAATGGCTGAAAACGGTAAAGGAGAGGAAGTAGATGTCAATACTGACTGGACAGGAAATATAATTGACAGGTCTTATTTCACTGATAAGAAATATGAAAAATACCGTCAGCCGGGGAATATTAAAATACCATTCTGGCTCAAGCCGGTGAAATACTATAAGGGAGCGGCATGGTACCAGAAGGAGATTGATCTCCCTGGAGATTGGAGAGGAAAGCGCGTAGTACTGTTCCTTGAAAGATGCCACTGGGAATCGAAGGTCTTTGTCAATGCCAGGGAAGCAGGTACTCAGAACAGCCTTGCCACTCCGCATGAATATGATATCACTGAACTTGTCAATCCCGGGGAAAACAGGATCAGTATAAGAATCGATAACCGGATGATCATTCCTGTCGGTGTCAACTCCCACAGTGTAAGTGATCATACACAGTCAAACTGGAACGGAATAACAGGAAACATCTGTCTGAAGCCCGGATCCATGGTATATATTGATGATATCAGGGTCTTTCCTGATATTCAGGGGGAAAATGCAAAAGTCATTGTAAGTATCAGAAATCCCCGGAAATCCGATTTTAAGGGGAAGCTGAAGGTCCGTGCACAAAGTTTCAATTCGGGACACAGACAAAACCTTCCGGGGAAAAATGTAACAATTGTTACAAATTCAAATGAACAACAGGTTGTATTGAATTACAGGATCCGGGATCCCCAGCTCTGGAGCGAATTTTCACCTGCAATGTACAAAATGTCGGTAACCCTGAAAGGTGCGGATAATGTACTGCTGGATGATCAGGTTGTCGATTTCGGCATGCGTGAATTCACAACCGGTGGAACACGCTTCAAAGTCAATGGACACCCGGTGTTCCTGAGAGGAACGACGGAATGCTGTATATTTCCGCTTACAGGTTACCCTCCGTCTGATATCGGCTCGTGGGGAAAAATATTGCAGACCTGCCGTGATTACGGATTGAACCATGTAAGGTTTCATTCATTCTGCCCTCCTGAGGCCGCTTTTAAGACTGCTGATAAACTGGGTATCTACTTCCATATCGAATGCAGTTCGTGGGCTAACCAGGGAACCTCAATCGGGGATGGCGGTGCTATTGATAAATTTATTTATGAGGAGGGCGACAGGATAATAAGGGAATATGGAAATCATCCGTCATTCTGCATGCTGGCATATGGAAATGAACCGGCAGGAAGGTACCAGAATGCTTTTCTTGGTCAACTCATAAAATATTGGAAATCAAAAGATAACAGGAGGGTTTATACATCTGCAGCTGGATGGCCGGTTATCCCCGAGAACGATTATAACCTGATTCCGGCGCCAAGGATACAGCAGTGGGGGCAGGGTCTGAAAAGCATAATTAACGGAAAGTCTCCGCAGACCTCATTTGATTACCGGGAAATTATTGAAAGATATAATATCCCTGTTGTCAGCCATGAAATAGGGCAGTGGTGTGTTTACCCCGACTTTAAGGAGATAGCCCTGTATACAGGTGTGTTGAAACCGACAAATTTTGAGATATTTAAAGAGACACTTGAAGAGCATAATATGGGTGATCAGGCTGAAGATTTCCTGATGGCTTCAGGCAAACTCCAGGTGCTCTGCTATAAAGCTGATATTGAAGCTGCATTGCGCACCCCGGGCTTTGCAGGATTTGAGCTTCTTCAGCTTCATGATTTCCCGGGACAGGGAACAGCTCTGGTGGGTGTACTTAATCCGTTCTTCGGATCGAAGGGATATGTTACTCCTGAGGAATTCAGGATGTTCTGCAATGAAACGGTACCGGTTGCAAGGATGAAGAAAATGATATACAAAACCGGTGAAACATTTGAAGCAATGGTTGAGGTGGCACATTTTGGTGCAGAACCGCTCAGGAATGCTGAAATAATATGTCAGGTGACTGATACCGACGGGCATATCATTCGCAAGGAAAAAATGACAATGGATGAAATACAGATTGGGAACGGAGTGCCAGTCGGATTATTCGCAATGGATATAGCAGGAATTTCAAATGCCCGGAAACTCACATTTGAAGTGTCAATTTCCGGCACACCTTTTATGAACCGGTGGGATTTCTGGGTCTATCCGGAAGTCGGGGAGACTGATCCGGGAGAGGTGTACATAACCGAGGATCTGGATAAGAACGCTGAAGATGTCCTGAAAAAAGGAGGATCGGTATTATTACTGACATTTGGCAGAGTTACTCCGGCGAAAGGGGCACAGGTCGCCATAGGCTTTTCAAGTATATTCTGGAACACAGCCTGGACAAACAATCAACCGCCCCATACACTTGGGATCCTTTGTAATCCGAAGCACCCGTTGTTCGGTAGTTTCCCGACAGAATATCACAGCAACTGGCAATGGTGGGATCCTGTATCCCATTCTCAGGCTATGATTCTTGATGGATTCCCTGCGGATCTAAAACCTCTCATCCAGCCCATTGACACCTGGTTTGAGAACAGAAGACTGGCACTTGCTTTTGAAGCAAAGACAGGTGGAGGAAAAATTATGGTTTGCGGTATTGACCTGAAGGAAATTCCGGATGAGAGGATGGTTTCGATACAGCTTCTGAATTCACTTCTGAAATATATGAATAGTGAGAGTTTTAATCCTGGTTCGGAGGTGAATATGGGAATAATAAAAGAGTTGGCGGGTAATTAATACAATGACCGTCAAAGGCTGTTGTATTTTTTATTATTTCAAAGTTTCACAATCATGTTGGTTGATTCAAGAAACCATTTATAGATTAGGGGCAAAAAACTGATATCAATCGGACAGAACGGCATGAGAAAGAGTATAAGGTTATTTTTGAATTTAATTGTATTAATCAGTCTGTCGGTTGATTTAATGTCTCAGGAAAGGCTTAACATCCCAAGGATTCAGGGTGAATTTAATTTCGATGGAATCGTGGATGATCCCTGCTGGAATGTTGTATCACCTTTACCTATGGTCGTACATACACCCGTATTTGGTAACCAGCCTGCTGAAAAAAGCGAAATAATGATTGGATATGATAATACTTATTTATATGTCGGGGCAAGACTATTCGACTCCAA
>Ga0113563_10003016_pt1 | contig 10368 bp, 10 predicted proteins | sample Mud3Dept3metaG_FD_80117 | JGI IMG/M metagenome (GOLD analysis project Ga0113563, IMG submission 80117) | Freshwater wetland microbial communities from Ohio, USA, analyzing the effect of biotic and abiotic controls - Mud 3 Core 4 Depth 3... | ecosystem: Environmental > Aquatic > Freshwater >...
AACCTTGCACTCCGTCGAGTGCAGGGCAGCCCTGAACCCTACCCGGTTCAGGGCCCACTCCCCATCTGAAAAAAATCGCTTTCCTTTACAATCTGCAATCTGAAATCTGCAATCTGAAATCCCGAAGGCCTTGCATTTTCCCGTTAAATTTAATAAAAAGAGGGCGGGGCGGAAGCATGAATGGAAAGGTCCCCAATTCGGAGTGGACGGAAGGTATGTATGGAAAAGATGGAAAATCACTTTCTGGAAAAGTTTCTTTACCCCGATTCGGTTGCCGTGGTTGGGGCTTCCCGGAATCCCATGAGGCCCAACCACAACCTGGTGGCCAACCTGGTGCGTCTCGGATTTCAGGGGAAAGTCTATCCGGTGAACCCGGAGACCAAAGAGATTGCCGGAATCAAGGCCTATCCGGACTTGAAGAGCATCGAAGGGCCGATCGACCTGGCGGTGATCGCCGTTCCCTACAACCTCGCCCCGAAACTCTTGCAGGAGGCCCTGGCCATGGGAATTAAGCGAGTCACGATCGTGGCCGGGGGGTTCTCCGAGACGGGTGAGGAAGGGAAGCGAGTCCAGAGAGAGATGGCCCTCCTCCTCAGGAAGAATGGGGCCCGGGCCATCGGGCCGAACGCCCTGAGCCCGATTAACGCCGGCACGAATCTCGCTGTCAGCTTCTTTCCCATTCAGAAGTTGAGAGCGGGCGGCCTTTCTTTCATATTCCAGTCGGGCCTTTACGAGCCCCGGCTGGACTGGCTCTTCTCGGATTTCAACCTCCATCTCTGCAAGCTCATCGACCTGGGGAATAAAATGGACATCAGCGAGGTTGAAGTCCTATCCTATCTTTCTCAAGACCCGGATACCCGGGTGATCGCCATTCATATGGAGAGTATCGAAGGAAAAGGGAGAGAATTTCTGAGACTCATCCGGGAAACCTCCCGGCACAAGCACGTGGTGGTACTCAAGTCCGGCCGCACCCAGGCGGGAGCGCAAATGGCGGCTTCCCATACCGGGGTGATCGTCCGCGGAAACGACCTGGTTTTCGACGCCGCCCTGAAGCAGGCCGGCGCTATCCGGGCCCAGGACATCGAAGAGTTTTTCGACCTGGCCCGCGCCCTGGAGCGATTCGGCCCTTACCGATTCAAAGGCACTCGGCTGGCAGTGGCCACTTTGCCCGGAGGAGAGGCCGTGGTGGTAACCGACCTCTGCCATCAGGCCGGTTTTTCCCTTCCCCGTCTTCAGGAAAAGACCCGGGAGAAGCTGAGAGCGGTTTTCCCTCCCTGGGACATGTCTGGCAATCCTTTCGACCTGGGAGTCACCCTCCAGTTCCACGATCCCCGGAAGGTTTACCTCACCCTTCTCGAAGCGGTGGCCGAGGACCCGAATGTGGACGCTCTGGCCGTTCAGCTTCCCCCCCGGATCGTGAACGCCCCGAGAGAATTTTTCCACCCCTTCGTCCAGGCCCTGAAAGCGCAGAAGCCCATCGCCCTCTGGCTCCCCGGATTCCCCTCGGGGAGGGACGAATCCCTCCAGTGGCTGGAGGACCAGCATATTCCCGTCTTCTCTTCGCCGGAAAAAGCCCTGAACGCTCTTTTTGCCCTGCAACGCTCAAGCTTGTGGAAAAGCCATACCCTTCCGGCAGAATCCGGGGCTGCCCCTCGGGAAATGGAATGAAGCACGATTCGGAGATTCAAGACGGAGGGGAATATTAGAGGAGCCAGTGGTTGGTCAACCGCGGCTCTGTCCTGCTACCAATGACCAAGGCTCTAACGAGTGCACGTCATCAGGGTCAGAACGCCATCCACGCGTTTCCGGATTTTTCGACAAAATGATTTTATGGAACCATCAGGTTCGGGCCTGAGAAGTGCGGATATGTGCTATGGCCAAACTTCGGGAAATCATCCGGCGGTGGGGTAATGTGCGACGAGCCGCCCGCCCAAAAACCTTTCGATCTCCACGATCTGCTTGGAGGATATTCATATTGCCTTATAAACCCTCTGCTGCACGGAATGCAGTATATTGTCAACCTTGTTATTTGAAAAACCCGTCTTGTATAGCTGCAGGCAGGGAAATGCATAATCCGATAATGAACATGATCCAGACACCGATGACGGTTCCCAGGTCATGCGCCTGAAGCCATTTTACAAGGAAGAGATCTCCATTGCCGATTTTAATTTGCATGGTAACGAAAAATTGAATCGCGAGAGGCACGATAAAAAAGCCCAGGACACAAAACAATGCAAAATAGAATACCTTCACCGCAGTGCGTACCTTCGGGCTGAACGTCTTTACGTCTCCGCTGGGTTCCAGCATATTGCCAATGAGCGCGCTCACAACAAATAAACCAAAGGCAGAAGCAAAAACGATCAAACATACCTTCTTGTTCATGCGCGCTCCTCGGCGGCAGCTTTTTTTGACTATCGTTGATTAATTTTGCAGAATAATCAAGCGAATTCGGCGATGTGTGGGTTTGGTAGCGGCGAACGTGGTGGAAGAAGGGGGTCGGATCCGGTTGAAGACATCGGTTAGGCATCGTGGGTCGGAAGATTTTGGGTGTGCTTGGCTGAACGAAGGAGATCGTAGCAGGTTGGAAGAGTTATATTGTTTCGTGTAAAAATATCATCGAACGACTTTTAACTTCCCATCCAGCAGGCCGATATAAACCGGCATCTCAAACGTTGAGCCGTCGGGTGATTTCGCCTTGATCAGTTCGTCCCGGCCGTTGAAAACATGCCATATCGTCTTATTCGGGCCGACCGCGACAGCGCGCAGCGCGGCCGGGTTCAACGCGTTCAGTTTCGCTTTGAAAAGCTCCTCGGTCAGATACCTCCGAAGTTCGGTTTTCATGTCGACTCCCCCGAAAGCCCGGGAGTAATCGTTGATTCTGACCTCCGCCTCCGGCAATATCTCCTCTACGTTCTTTTTAGCGAACAAAGCGTATACTTTTTGCGCATAGGCAAGGATGTCACTCTCTTTGGCTTGCCCGGCTTCACTCAGATGCCGTTTAAAATCAAGGGTAGATTTGAATTTCTTGGCCGCTGTTGCCTTGCCGTTTGCGCCGAAATCTTGATTCTTCAGCTCCAGCGAAAAGAGCGAGCCGGTGTCGGTAGTAGACATGATGTCCCCCCGCTCCTTTACCGAAACTCCGGAAATGAACTGTGCAGGATTGGAAGGATCGGCCTTCGTCACTTCGGCTTTCAGCTCATTTTCCCCGATCAGCCAGGGATTCAGAGCAGCGGTGCCGTTGCCGACCTTTCCATCCATTTCAGTGATGACAAATCCATTGATCGTGACCTGGCCACTAACATTCTCCATCTGGTATGTCAATTGGTAAATCTTTGTCCTTTCCTGCATGGCCATCAAACCCCCTTGAATTTGAAGCAATGTTAGCGCCATGGCCATCATCAAACCATGAGATACTTTTCTCATTTTTTCACCTTTGTAGAGTTACGCTTGGAAGTTTGAGAATGAAGATTCCCTGCCATGTTCAACACCCTCGGAAATTCCTTCCCTGGCGGACCAATGGGTTGCATATCCTGGCTTTCTAATCGCCCCAGGCCAGTCAACCTGGGGTTTCTGGTTTCCCTTTTGATCGAATCAAAAAGCATTCTTTTGTGCTTTATTGCGATTTACCCCACCAATGGTCTGCCATTTTCCATTTTGCTTCCTCCAGATTTGCAAAATTTGCCCTGAATGGTATCAATTCCGGTAAACATCGTCTCTTTCAAGAATTATCCCTTAAGCCTCCTGCAAAACTCTTGAACCAAGAGGAAATCGTCATTCCGGGCAAGCGAAGCGCGACCCGGAATCCAGGAACTTTAATCGATTCTGGATTCCGGCTTTCGCCGGAATGACGGGGTAGGTGACTTTTGCAAGAGCCTCCCTTAAAAGTCCATAACCCGGAAAAGGCATGAAAAAAGATCCGCCTTCCTATGCGCCGATAGGAAAAGGCCCTTTTTGGATTCCATTGTTCGGGCGGGATATTGGGGCTGGCAACGATGGGGGTGTTCTGGTAGAATTTTAATGGGAAACAGGGGATATCCTCCTTGCTTCCTTGAAAGCCAAATCCGCTTGATAGATCCTTGCCAAGGGGATGGATATGAAACAGCGAATTTTCATGATGATCAGGATGTTTATCCCGATGTTTTTTCTGGCCGGGTGCGCTCATCTTTTGGGGACGGGGGATAACCCCCGCGTGAATATTGCCAGCGTAACGCCAAAAGACATGAAGCTCTTCGAGCAGGTCTTCATCATGGAGCTTCGAGTCATGAACCCCGGCGACAAAGAACTTGTCATCAACGGTTTGGCATTCAACCTGGAAGTCAACGGTCAAACCTTCGCCAGGGGAGTTTCAAACGAGAGTTTCACGGTAGCGCCTTTCGCCTCTCATGTCGTTCAAGTGGAAGCCGTCACGACCCTGGCAAGCCTGCTGAGACAGGTTGTCCAGGCCCAGAAGGGGGAATTTTCCGGATTCACGTACCATCTCAAGGGCTATTTCCATTCCGGGTCTTCCGGAGGCCGAATCCCGTTTGATGAGACGGGGGAGTTCAAGCCATCCCCCTAAGCCGCTGACCGGATTTCTCTTGCCTCACCCCCCGCTTTGCATTTACAGGTGTGGATATTCAATGAGCCTGTGCAAATTGCAGCAGTCCGCACGGATTGCGTTTCAATCGCTTTTTATGGAAGACTAAGGAGAGGTCTGAATTTCCCTTCAAAGTCCTTTTTCACCGCCTCGTTATAACCCAGGTACTTCGCCTGGAGGGTTCCCTCTTTGTCAATGAGGACATTGCAAGGGAGGGCGGTCACGCCGTAGCGTTTGCCGATGATTCCGTATTCGTCCAGCAGAACCGGCAGGCTGATTTTCAGTTCTTCCAGAAACTTCTGAATCCCCTCCGCTTTGGCCGAAGGATCCTGGGTATGGACTGCGAGGACCTGGAATCCCTGGCTTCCCAACTGACCCTGCAGCCCCTGCAGGTATTTGAGGTCCTCTTTGCACGGCTGGCACCAGGTCGCGAAAAAGGAAAGGACAATGGCCTTTTTCCCCTGCTGCTCCCAGTATTCCTTCAGGGCAACTCTCTTTCCTTCCAGGGTCGAAGTAATGAACCCGGGAGCTTTTTCCCCCACCTGAGCCAGAGCGGAAGCCGACGGCAGCAAGAAAAGACAGAAAAGGAGAAGGAGAAATGTTCGGTAAGTTTTGTTTCTCAATATGGTATTCATGGGGGGTATTTTACAGGATTCAGAGAGGGGGATCAACACCCTTTTAGGGTCAGAATCATTTTCCCGCTCCGGAACAATGAAGACCCAGCGGGAGGCCCCACCGTTTGCTAAAAAACCCGCATCCACCGTCACTCCCGCGGAAGCGGGAGTCCAGAATGCCTTGAAAAGCCTGGATTCCCGCTTTCGCGCGAATGACGCCCTCGGCCGGAAAAGACTTCTTCAGCTTCTTAATGGATATGGATAATCTTGGCCCCGTCGAAGCCATTGAATTTTGTCGAAGAAGCAATGCTATAGGCCCCGATGTTCTCAGTGTACAGATAATCTCCGATCTGCAGATTTCCCGGGAGCTGGACGGATAGGGATACCTTATCAAAACTGTCGCAGGTGGGCCCGACCACCGCGCAAATTTCCTTTTTCCCGCGCCCGAAGGCATGAAAATTCGGGACCCAATGATCGTACACAACGCCCGAGAAGGTATGGTAAACCCCATCATTGATGTAATAAAAAATCTTCCCGTCTCTCCTGGCTTTGCCGATGATTTCGGTGGTCAACATCGCCGCATTGGCGACCATGAATCTTCCCGGCTCGGCGATGATCTCGATGTCTTCCGGAAAGAGACGCTGGCATTCGGCATTGATGAGCCCGGCAAGGTTTTCAAATTTGGGGACCTGGGCGTCGTAGGGTACGGGGAATCCTCCGCCAATGTCCACGATCTTGAGGGCATGGCCTTTCTTCCGGGCTGCGTTGAAAATATCGGAGGTAATGGCCAGGGCAGCCGCATAGTTGTCAAAGTTGGTGCATTGACTGCCCACATGGAAGCTCAATCCTTCCACCACCAATCCCGCATCGAAAGCCTGCCCGATCAGATGATCGGCATCTCCCGGCTCGGCCCCGAATTTTGAGCTCATTTCCACCTGAGAGCCGCTGTCCGGGACCTTTAACCTTAAAACCAGTCCGGCGGCGTCACAATGTTCTTTTATTTTCCTGAGCTCATCCAGGTTGTCGTATGTAACCAAGGGTCTGTACCTCTTGATTTTCCGCAAGGTGTCCCGGTCTTTTATGGTGTTGGAAAAAATGATTTTGTCCCAGATATAAAAGTCTTTGTCCTTTTTTTCAAAGTGTTTGATGTATCCGTAAATCTGCTTGAATTCATTGTAAGAGGCCACATCGAAGCTCGAACCTTCCTGGAACAGGGTTCGGATGATCTCCGGGTGGGAGTTGGCTTTGACCGCGTAATAGCATTGAACCCGCGGCAGGTTCTCCTTGAACACCCGGTAGTTTTCCCTGATTTGGGCATGGTCCAGGATGAATAAGGGGGTCCCGTGCTTTTCGATGAGTTTGAGAAATTTGTTTTTCATCTTCCCTTTCCTATTCTTTTGGCGGGAGCGTCTGGATGAGCTTTTTCAGCTGGTCGACCTCTCGATTATTTTCCAGGTAGGACTCCATCAGCTTCCGATGCAGCTCCGGCCCCCGGTCATACAGTCCTTTTTGCTTTTTCGGTCGAGTGGACCGGATCACGTAGGCCACCATGAGCGGGAAGGCCACGGTGACATCCAGGTAGGCGGTTACGGTTTCTTCCAGTTTGGTAGGATCGATTTTGCCCCAGCTTGCCGCCTCGCTCGGCGGGGCCCCCGATAGTCCCCCCGTGTCCGGTCTGGCATCGGTGATATTGATATCGTAATCCTGCCCCGCTTCCGGGATCATGAGGACTTCCTGAATCTGCGGCTCCGTCTGGAGCATAAAATTTTTCGGGCTCCCCCCGCCGATCAGGATGACCCCTGTTTTTCCCTTTTCATACCGCTTGGCATTCAATATGATGGCCGTGGAATCATTGACATCCAGGGTCGGGTTGATTCTCAGCCGGAATAAATCACCGAGGCCTTCGGCCTCGGCCAGAAGCTCCAAACCCGCCACATTCATTCCGATGGTGGAATCTCCCGGAGAGGAGGTGAAAACCGGGATTCCGTGCCGGTAGGCCGCGGCGACAATGCTGACCTCTCCCAGGCGATTTTTCTTCTCGAATTCGTTCATGACCCTTCCCAGGTGGTGGTAAAACTCCCGGGTCCCCATTTCTTTCTGGAATTCAGGCCGCACCAGGATTCTTCGCAACCTCCGGTCCGTTTCCATTAAAACATCTTCATAATCGAAGAGGATATCGTAGATTCGGGTAACCCCTTTTTTCCTCAGATCGGCGTCATCGACGAGATGGCTGCCTCGATGCAGCGGCAGATTGAAGGCAAAATGGAGGTCGTGGTACAGATTCGCCCCGGTGGCGCTGATCCAGTCGACAAAACCGTGATTCATCAGGGGGATGACGGCCGAAGGCCCCAACCCGGCCGGGGTTAACGCCCCGGCCAGGCTCAGCCCCACGGTCACATTCTCCCGGGAATATTTGTCCCTCAACAGATGGCAGGCGGCCCTCAACCTGCCGCTGTTATAGGCGTCCATGTTGTCGATCAATTTTACGATATCGGTGCCGCGAGAAATCGGCTCGGGAAGGATTCTTTTCCCGGACAGATAATTTTTCTTGCCTGGGCAGGCTGCTTTTTTGGTTTTCATTTTTTTCCTCGCCACGAGTTGGATTGCTTTTTCAAGTGGCCAACCCGTTGTTAGACTTCGCCCGGTAAAGTATCATAGCTTCAATCATTGATAAGGGCAATGTCAAACGATGGGACTCATGAAGGTGTGCTCCGAAATGCACTTTCATCCAACGGGTACCAGGCCCGGGGGCAAGGACCTTCTGTGCAAAAACCATGAGGCGGCTTCTATTCCATGGACCAGGCGGGCTATCGGAATTGCGGATTGCAGATTGCGGAATGCGGATTGAAAAACAACAGTCCAAAAATCCGAAATCTGCAATTCGAAATCCGAAATTGGAAGGCCGATGCTTTTTACCCAGAAGCACCTTCCCCCTGGGCCACAACCCAGGCATTCTGGAAATGTCAATCAGGCACAGACGGACTCCCGGCAGAGCACGGGTTTACCAAAATGAAGTCATAGCCGTCCCAGGAAGTAGAAAAGGATATTCTGAACGAAGGAAACGTAATGGTTCCCCACCTCGACCTTCCTGCCTCCTGGCGTCTGGGCGGTAACCCGCTCTTCTCCCCAGTCCACCAGCCCCCCCACCCAATGGGGTGCAAAATCGGTTGTTACTGCCCCGGTCCTTCCTTTCCCGTAGGCTCCGGTCACCAGGAACGGCATGGATTCCTGCTCCAAGGATAGTTTCCCTTTCACGATCTGCAGTCTTCGCAGGGTCAGGATCATGGTGGATTCCTTTTTCGTTTTCACCCGGTTGCATCCGCAGACCAAGGGAGGCCGGTCCCATGGAAGGCCTTTCAGAATGGGATGCGGGGAGACAACTTCGGGAATCAGCCCCTGGCACCAGTTGATACGGTCATCCTCCTTGAGGCATTCCACCGGCAGGACGGGGGCGAGGGCCGAAGTATGGTAATTGCCGATTAGTCCATGGAAAGACTCCCATCCTCCGATCATCAGAAGAGAGGTCCCCTGTTCCACTCTGCGGGCGATCTTTTCCGGGACCCCTGTCGGGAAATTTCCGCTGGGATAATCGCTCAGGATGATGAGGCCATAATCCTTTTCGAGAAGTTTTTCAGGGAAAGGTGCCTCCATCTCCACATAGTCGAAACCGATCCCCGCCAGGCTCATCACCCCGCCGAGATAGCAGGCCCCGGTGGCCAGGGTGGCATCGCCGCAGTACAGGACTTCTTTCTTTTCCGCCATGACCTACTCCTTTCTCATTTGACGGCCCCCATGGTCAGGCCCCGCACGAGGTTTTTCTGGATGGCCACGACAAAGATGAGCATGGGAAGCACGATCAGGATCCCGGCCGCGGACAACAACCCCCATTCCACGGCGAGGTAGCCCACGAATTCGCTGATGATGAAAACCGGGGTGGTGCGCACCTGCAGGCTGGTCAGAGTGAGGGCCATCATGAGTTCGTTCCACGAGAAGAGAAAACAGAAGATGGTCGTCGCCGCGAGCCCGGGGGCCGTCGTGGGCAGAGCAACTTTGTAGAAAGCCTGGATGTTGGAGCAGCCGTCGAGCCTCGCCGCCTCCTCCAGGCTGTCGGGGATATCCTGGAAGAACCCCCGCATCATCCACACCACCAGCCCGATGTTGATGAAGGTATGGGCCAGGATCAAACCCACGTGGGTGTCGATGAGGCCGAAGAACTGGAAAGCCCGGTTCAGGGGGATAATGATGACGATGGGGGACACCATGCGGGTGATGAGCAGGAAAAATCCGACCCCCTCCGACCCCCGGTACCGCAGCCGCGCCAGGGCATACCCGCAGGGAGTGCCCAGGAGAAGCCCGAGAATGCTAGACCCCGCGGCCATGATGAAGCTGTCCCGGATCGAGGCCAGGAAGCCCGGCTTGGCCAGGACCTGGCGGAAGTTGTCCAGGACGGGGGTGAAGAAGACCTTCGGCGGGACGGCGATGGTGTCGAAATAGGACTTGAATGCCTGGGTCCCGATCCAGAGAATCGGAGAAAGGGCGACGGCGCAGATGAGGATCATGACGGCATGCTTCAGGACTTCGATGAAGTTTTGCCTGGTGCGCGGGTCCATGAACTCCCCCTAAGCCTTCCGGGTGACACGCCGAAGAAGGGCGGCGCACATGGCGATGGTGATCAGCATCATTACGATCCCCACCACCAGGCCGTACTCGAAGCGGAAGTAGGAGAAGCTCTCCTGGTAAGCCTGGATGATCAGCGTGTCCGTGGCCCTCCCCGGGCCTCCCTTGGTCACGGCGTAGAGGATGTCGAAGGACCGAAAGGCCCCGATCAGACGAAAGGTGAGGGCGATCCCGATCACCGGCCAGGCCAGGGGCAGGGTGATGAAGCGCATCTGCTGCCAAGCCGTGGCTCCGTCGATCCGGGCCGCCTCGAAGGGCTCCTGGGGCAACATCTGGAGGCCGGCGTAAATGACGAAAAGCGGGAAGGGAGTCCACTGCCAGCTCTCGATGATGATCACCGAGATCATGGCCGAGTTGATGCCCGTATGCCAGAGCGAGGTTGGCAGGCCCACCGACTGGAGGAGGTAATTGATGATCCCGCTCAGGGGGTTCATCATCATCTGCCAGGTCATGCCCGAGACCACGGCGCTCATGCCCAGCGGCAGGATGAGGATCGCCCGG
>Ga0113563_10003017_pt1 | contig 10368 bp, 8 predicted proteins | sample Mud3Dept3metaG_FD_80117 | JGI IMG/M metagenome (GOLD analysis project Ga0113563, IMG submission 80117) | Freshwater wetland microbial communities from Ohio, USA, analyzing the effect of biotic and abiotic controls - Mud 3 Core 4 Depth 3... | ecosystem: Environmental > Aquatic > Freshwater >...
CCTCTACGGATACCAGTCCAGGTGTCATCCGACCGGTTGGAGCGACGGATGATCAGGAAGGCTTCTTGCATGTAATCATGCCAATGCACCTTGCCGGCTAAGGTATGACCCTGCCATCCGCCCCGTCGGACCGCACGCTGCAGATCTACCTCTCCCTGGCTCAATATCCCATCCTGAGCACCCAGATTCGCGCCCGCATGCGGCGCGAAATCTTTAATCGGGGCATCATCACCCCCCAGGTTTTTGAAACCGAAGTGCGCGAGAAGGCTATCCGCTCGCAAGCCATGGAAGGCTTGCATTACCCACTCCTCGAAGAGCCGGCTGATGTGTGGGAAATGCGCCTGATGCGCCTGCGCGACCACCTGACCGATTTCTACTTCGCCCACAACCTGCCCTTCGACTTGTTCGAGAAGCTGGTGCGCGAAGCCCTCACCGAGCGCGGCGCTGGCCCCGAATACATGCAGGTCACTTTCAACCCCGAACTGGCACCGCAGAATTTGCTTTTCGAACAAGCCACCGCCATCGAACGCCTGCCGCCAGAAGAGCGCTCCCGCCACGAACACCGTCTACAAGAGATCAAGGTAGTATTGATACGCACCATGATCAGCGACCAGCTCGCCTACGTAAAAATCGCCAAGGATTGGTTCAATATCGCGGATTTAATTGAGATGCGCAACCGTAAAATCGGCGGGGGTAAGATCGGTGGCAAATCGGCGGGCATGTTGCTGGCGGCGCGCATCCTCAACGAGGTGGGCGGCGATGAAATTCGCTCCTGCCTGCACATCCCCGAGTCATTCTTCATTGGCGCCGACCTGACCTACACCTTCATGGCGCTCAACAGCTTGATGCACTGGAATGACCAGAAGTACAAGCTGGAAGAGCAAATCCGCGCCGAATACTCCAAGTTACGCCAGGAATTTCTGGCTGGCGAGTTCCCCCCCGACATCCTGGAAAAATTCCGCGGCATATTAGATGTCGTTGGTCACCAGCCGCTGATCGTACGCTCATCCAGCCTGCTGGAAGATAATTTCGGAACCTCCTTTGCTGGTAAGTATGAGAGCCACTTCTGCCCTAACCAGGGGACACCCGCTGAAAACTTACATAACCTGACACAAGCCATTCAGAAAGTCTACGCAAGCATCTTCACTCCGGATGCCTTGCTCTACCGGCGCGCCAAAGGCTTGCAGGACTATGATGAGCGTATGGCAATCTTGATCCAGACCGTGCAGGGCGAGCATTTTGGGCGCTACTTCTTGCCACACGCGGCTGGTGTGGCTTTCAGCCGCAACCTGTACCGTTGGTCGCCGCAAATCCGTCGCGAAGACGGTTTCATGCGCCTGGTATGGGGGCTGGGAACGCGCGCCGTCGACCGGGTGGGTAACGACTACCCACGCTTGGTCGCTCTAAGCCACCCGTTGCTCCATCCGGAAGCCTCTACCAAGGCTATCCGCCATTACTCTCAACAGTATGTTGACCTGATCGACCTGAAAGACAACCAGTTCAAGACCTTGCCGGTAGGAGATGTGCTCGCCTCGCGCTACCCGGCACTGCGCTATTTGGCTCAGGTTGACCAAGGGGATTATCTGGCGCCATTGCGCATCATGCTGCGCGAAGGCAATACCCAGAACCTGGTGCTGACCTTTGATGAGCTGCTGCGCCGCACCCCACTCGCCAGCCGCATGACACACATGCTCAACATCCTGGAAAAGAGTTACCGTTTTCCGGTGGATACCGAGTTCACCGTGCAGGTCATCGATCCCGCTGCTCCACAGCCGGATGTGCAGATCACAATCGTACAGTGCCGCCCACAGAGCCACTTAGAAGAAAGCCAGGCGCGCTTGCCACAGCATTTAAATCCGGAGGACGTTATCTTCGAGACCCATCGCATGGCCCCTCCAGGGCGAGTGAGTGCCATCCGCTATGTGCTCTTCGTCCCGCCGGAGGAGTACTTCAACCTGCCCACACCTGCCGCCCGCGCCGAGCTGGGTCAGAGCATCGGGCGTCTCAACGCGGCGCTAAAGGACGAGGTCTTCATCTGCATTGGCCCCGGACGTTGGGGGACAGTCAACCCCGACCTGGGTGTGCGGATTGGCTATGCCGATATCTACCATACTAAGGCGCTGGTCGAGCTGACCGGCAAAGGAATTGGCGGCGAGCCAGAGGCTTCCTTTGGCACCCACTTCTTCCAGGACCTGGTCGAGTCGAACATCTACCCGCTCGCCATATACCTCGACGATCCAGACACCATATTCAACCGCGACTTCTTCTACAAGACATCCAACCGGTTGCCGGACTTCCTGCCACGGGAAACCCACCAGCGCAAGAGCCTGCGCCTGATCCAGGTAACCTCCTATCGCCCGGAGCACCACCTGGAGCTGGTCATGGACGACGAGCAAGGACGAGCTGTGGCTTACTTGGAGCGTGACGAATGAAACGATTTATAGCCGTCGCTGGGAATATTGGCGTGGGTAAATCCACGCTGGTGACTATGCTCTCCGCCCGCCTGGGCTGGCAGCCATTCTTTGAGCCGGTCACCGAAAACCCTTACCTTGAAGACTTCTACCGCGATATGCGCGCCTGGGCCTTCCACTCGCAGATTTTCTTCCTCACCCGCCGCCTGCGTGCCCATCGCCAGCTGATACAGCACCCCACATCAGCTATCCAGGATCGCACCGTCTATGAAGACGCGGAGGTGTTCGCCCATAATCTTTTCCGCCAGGGGCATATTGCAGAACGCGACTACCTCGCTTACCGCGAGCTATACCAGGTGCTGACTGAGTTCCTTCCTCCACCCGACCTGGTGATCTACCTGCGCGCCTCGGTAGCCACGCTGACCGGGCGCATTCAGAATCGCGGGCGCGGTTATGAGCGCCAAATCACCCCCGAATACCTGTTGCAGCTTAATGAGCTGTATGAAGCCTGGATTGCCAGCTTCAGTCTGTGCCCGGTGTTGACCGTGCCCGCCGACAACTTAAATTACGTATCAAACGAGCAGCACCTGGAGCTGATTGTGAAAAAGGTGGAGGAGAAGCTAATGGGGAAAGAGGAAGTGGTGTTCACACAGGAGGAGGTGGAGCAAGATTAGCCTCCCCCAACCCCCTCCCACAGTATTGGCAATAGGTAGCATCGGCAGCATTTGTCCGTCCACAGCTTGGGCAGGCTTTCCCCGCTGGGCTTGCCGGTAAAGCGCGGCGCTTACGCCGCGATCCCAGCCGCGGCAGGTGAAAACGGGCAAAAAGGCTACGCGCCACTTCCTGCCCGCGCCCAAAGGAGCGCGCGTACAGCTCTCTCATCTGCAACTTCGAGATTTGCCGTCCGGTTAAGTACCATTGTAAAATAGCATTCCCAACCACGAACGTTCCGGCATAGGCGACAGCCACCTTGGGCAAAATGCCCCACAGGGGCACCAGACCTATTAGCATGCGCGCCACCTGCCGCCAGATGAAGCCGCTACCCAGCACACTGCCAAACTCGGCAAGGTAATCTCGCCACTGTGTAGAGAAGCCAATCGTCAGGCCGAGCTTATAGGCCATGAAAGCCTGGTTCTTGGTCAGAACAATCATATCCGTCACAGTGAGCGGGATGTTCAAGACCGGCACAATCTCCGCCAGACCAGTGCTGAGGGAGTAGGCGGCGTTGGTGAAGCAGGTATCGTTAATAATATGGCGGGCAATGGGCACACGCAGCAGCGGGAAATAGCGCCCCAGGGTGAGCAGTTTATCCGGCATCAGGTCGATCACTGCCGCAGCGAACTTCCCATGCAGGAACTTGACATCCAGCACAGAGCCATCCACCACGCGGCGCGTCTTCCAATCGATCCAGCCTTTGAGCACATAGATGGGAGTGCTAAGGTCGAACTTGTTGATCACGACCAGCACACGCCTGCCCTGGTCAGCCCATTGGCGGGAAAGCTCAGCCTCACGGGTGAAATCTTGTTTGCGTGGATCGAGCAGCAGTACGATCAGATCGGCGTTTGCGACCAGATCCGCCGCTTCCAGGTCGAGCACCAGTACGGGAGTATCGACTTCTTCCATGCCAGGATGTGCGGGGTCGCGCCGTAATTGATGCACAAGCGTCTTTCGCCCGCTGCCCGGCGCGCCGACCACCGCCAGTCGAGCCCCCGAAAGCGCCTCAAGGCGCAGAGGCTCGAGGTCGATTTCCTTAACGGTCTGCCAGATGGTCGACAGGCTTGATAAAGTGGGCATATCAACAAACGCTATGAAGATAAAGGCTACGCATTATCCTTAAGCGCTTTGCGCAGCGATTCTTCGGCCTCGGAGGGCAGTGAGGTGTGATAGATCTTGCCCTTGAACTGGCTCAAGGTGGTGACTGCCACACCCGGGTCGGCGCTTCGCACAACGATAAAAATTGCTGATGTGCCTGGTTTCAAATCGTTTGTCACATCCTGGATAAATTGTTTATCGATTTCTCCCCCGCCAAGCATCTTGCCAAGGGCGGCGCCACCCAGAGCCCCAAGCATAAGGCCGGCAATCGGGAAAAAGAGGCCGGCTAATAATAGGCCCAAGAATCCACCGCCCAGGGCGCCAATCTTAACCCCACGGTCAGTTTCATTCTTAACATGAACCTTCCCTTCGGCATCCTTAACGATGACGGCAGAATCATCAAGGCTGAGGTAGCCCTGGTCCTGTTGTTTATGAAGAACCTGACGTACCCGCTCAGCTTCATCAGCAGTTTCGAAAGTAATCACAACTAAATATGACATAGCCTACCTCCTCATAGGAATTCATATATATTGAAAGCAGCACTTTCCATACTTCATAAATGGTTTATTTCTCATCTGGCAATAACCGGTCGAGTATAAAGGACACCACGCTGACCACGATCGAGCCCAGGAAAGCTGCCCAGACAGTCTCTACTTTAAAGTCGATGTCGATCTGCTGGCATATCCAGGACGAGAACCACAAGGTGAATGCGTTGATCACTAGCAAGAAAAGGCCCATGGTTGCCACAATGCAGCCACAGGAAAGAAAGGTCAGGATCGGTCGGATGATGGCGTTCACGAGCGCCAGAACAGCCGCCATCACCGCATAGGCAACCCAGGCGTTGCTACTCCCAACGGTGATCCCAGGGACAATCAATGCAGCGACGATGACTGCAATAAAAGTGATAAACCAACGGATAACTAATCTCATGACAATATCCTCCTTACCTCCAGGCTGGGGTGTTATCTTCCGCCGGGTTGTTCGTGAAATTGAACGGACCGAAGCCCTCGGGATCCATTACAAATATTTCCACGCTACCGGTGCGGTTTGTGACGAAAGCAATCCACAGGAAGCTCGGCGCCCAATCAGGATAGAAATCCTCCGCTGGGTGGCGGGAGAGGTTGGTCTGCCTGCTCCCGTTTGATCGCATAGTATAGATTTCCTGGTTGCCGTCCCGGTTGGAGACAAAGGCAATACGGCTGCCATCCGGTGCAGCGGATGGCATATAGTCATTGGCTGGATTTTCTGTCAAATTGGACTGGCTGGAGCCATCGGCCTTCATGATATAGACTTCCTGATTGCCATCCCGGTTAGAGGTGAAAGCCAACCAGGACTGCCCGCCGTCCACATACCAGGAAGGCTGGTAGTCCTCGGCGCTATTAAATGACAGATTACTAACCATCGTACCATCGAAGCGAGCTACGTAAATTTCCTGGTTGCCATCCCGATTGGTCGAGAAAGCGATAAACTGCCCATCCGGGGACCAGCTCGGATGGCGGTCATCCGCCGGATTATTACTCAAATTATAGATCCCCGTGCCATCTGCATTCATTATGTAGATCTCGAAATTTCCAGTGCGATTGGAAGCGAAGGCGATGCGGTTGCCATCCGGCGACCAGGCTGGCTCGGTATCCCACCCCGCGTCAAACGTCAGGCGAAAATCCCGCTTGCTGCGGGTGTCAATGGTGTAAATCTCAAAGTTCCCCTCACGATTGGAAGAGATAGCGATCAGGCCAGGACCTAAATCGGGCAAGGGGGTGTTGGAGGGCGTCGGCGTTGCGGTGGGCGTAAGGGATGGTGTGCTCGTCGGAGGTATTACGGTTGGGACAGAAGAAGCTGTGCTGGTCGGCAACGCCAGGGTGGGAATGAGGGTATTGGTGGGGGGCAGCAGGGTAGACGTGGGAAGCGAAGTAAAGGTGGGAATGGGCGTATTCGAAGGCAGGACGATAACTGGGGTTTGCGCGCCCAGGGTCAAGGTAACCAGGGCGCTCAGGGTTTGCTGGACGCTAAGCGTCTGTGCAGCGCCAGACAGAGCGGTCTGGGTGGCGTCCGGGCTGGTGGATGGTGTGCGCCAGAGCAGAATGGCCGAGACGCAGACCACAGAAAGGCAGAGCAGAACGACTACTGGGATTACCCAGAAGGGTATCATTGCCTGGCTGGATACCTCTCCCCGCAGAAGCTGAGCGTCTTTACCAGTTGTCTGCACACGGACAGTGAAGGGATAGATCGCTTCGCCCCCCAGGATTGGGCGCTTATAGGGTGCGGCGTGAAACTCGACACCAGACAGCTCCCCCGCAGGGACGCGCACGCTCTGTGTTTGTGATGGCTCGAACTGTAACAGGTCATCCTGGCTTTCCCAGGACAGATCGAAAACTTGCTGGGCGTTGCCCTGGTTTTCCAGCATCACGCGCCCTGTACGCCCGGCATGCACCCGCTGCGGTTGTAAGGCGCTGCTGAACTGGGTGAACGAAGCCAGCGTCAGCGTACAATCTGCTGTCGCCGTCTGGTCGGGCGAGGTTTGGCTTATCACATGGATGCGAAAAGGGTTGCGCCCGGCGCGGCTCTGAGGAGAGCGTGGCGGGCGGACGGTCAGGTATATCTCTTTTGACTCTCCAGGGTTGAGTTGGAAGGCCGGTGTCGGTGTAGAGACCCATGAGACGGGGATGCCATCCACCGCCAGGCGAAACTGGTCTGGGCTCAAACCCTGGTTGGTGACTTGCAACATCAGGGTGGTGGCGCTGCCCGGATTGGCAACGAACTGCAGTGAGTCCATCATCAGGCTTACACGCCCGCGTGTGGCAGCGTAAGCCGCCACACTGAGGGTGCCATCCGCTTTCGCCGTTTGGGTAGGGTTTTTTTGGCTGATGGCGCGCACCGCAAATGGATAACGTCCCATACGGGATTGTGCAGAATCGGGTTCAGGCACCTGGATGGTTAATTGCGCTTCTCCCTGCCCACCCGCGGGGACGCGCACAGGTGTAACTGGTACGGATACCCATTCCAGCGGGATTCCTTCCATCGATAATCGCCACGCGTCTTCCTCACTGCTGTGGTTAAGCAAAACAACGCGCAGCGTATAGCTACCCCCAGGCGCAACCTGGATTTCAGACGTTTCCAGACGGATGGTAAAACGTTCTTGGTCTTCGAGCGGATGGTCATTCATTGCAGCAGTCCCCAACAATTATCGTTAGCGCAGGTAAACCAAGATAATTCTATCACTTATGCGCTGCTGTCACCGATTCCAGGCGGAACAAGATTCTCTTCGGGAGAGGCCCCTTCGCTTAATTGATTCTCTGCTGGCAGCTCTGGCTGCGATTCGGGGGGAGAGAAAACGCGACCGCTGGTTTTCGCTCCAATGGTCTCGATCTGCTTCCACCAGGAAGGTTCCACCTGCTGGAGCTGTTCCTCTTCAAGCGGGTAAGGATTTTCCCCCAGCACCTTGTTATATAAATAATATACTATTTCCCGCCCCGAAGCGACAACTGGGGCAGCCAGCAAGGCACCCATGATCCCCCACACTGTGGTGCCTACCAACACTGCTGAGAGCACTACCAGAGGGTGCAGCTTCACCGCACCGCCCATAACACGCGGGACGATGAATGTGTTCTCGAGAACATTGACCAGGGAGTAAAAACCGATGACGATCAAGGCAAAGACGATATTTCCCACTGGGAGAACAGTTGAACCCTGTACCAACGCCACAATCACCGCGGGGATAGCCGCCAGGACTGGCCCAAGGCTGGGTAAGATCTCCATTAATCCAGCCAGCAATCCCAAGACGAGCGCCCCTGGCAATCCAATGATGGTTGCACCCAGCCAGACCGCCGTTCCAACGATCGTCATGAGGGCAACCTGACCGCGGAAGAACGCGCCCCAGGTGCCTCCCAGCCGCTGTATCAGGATGGCGAATTCTGGGCGAGAAGATTGGGGGACAACATGCATGAACCAGGCATAAATGCGTTGCGCGTCCAGGCTGAAATAGACCGCAGCCAATATCAAGAACATAAAGGACACTACCCCGGAAAAAACACCTCCAACAACATTCAGGGCAATACCGTAGCTCACAGAGAACGCCTGGCCAATAGAGGTGAGGATGGTGGAAATAGCTGGCATCTGCGGTGTGGCAATGGGTCCGGTGTTGATCAGCAAGGACAATACCGGATTGATCACGCTGTCAATATTAATCGGGATGCCCAGGATCCAGAGACCCTCTGATTTAAGATTGACCAGCCCGGCGATCATCCCTTGCTGGGCATTGGAAAACAAAGCAAAGTAGTCCAGTTTGAGCAGGAAATTGACTGCATCGACAATTGGTGGGACAAGGATCAACGGCGCCAGCAGCAGGATGATGGCGACAATCAGATATGTAATGAAGACAGCCAGCTGCCGCGGTAGCTTAACCTTGAGATGAAGCAGCTTAATCAATGGGCTGACCAGCATGGCGATCAGCGCCGCCAGAACCAGAACGGTCAGGATTGGGCGGCTCAGATAAACCAGGTACAGGACAAGGATCACCAGAGCAATGCCCACAATATAGCGAGTGCCGGACTTCCACTGATTGGTCATTAACAATTAATTATAAACCAGTTCAGATGGATAGATCGGGTGATCAGGCGCTCAGGTAATCAGGCAATGATGTTCTTGATGCTGGATAGTGGCTCAATCATGGGGTTGGGTAAGCGCCATTGGGCGAATTGACACCATTCACACCATGTTGCGCCTGTAAGCGGATGCCAAGCTCCACCAACCAAACGCCAAGACGAACCACGAAGCGACAAAAGAAACGATCGTGAGGCCGCTCGATAAGCCTGCTCAGTCGAATTGACTCCGCTTCGCGAAGACGCTCCTCTACAAGTATCTGAGCATAATCCCTGAGCATCAAGTCATTAGGCCCTAACATCACTTACCTCCTCTACAAGACTACAAACCCCAAAGGTCCGGAAGACATGTGAGGCTTTATCTTATACATCTATTCAACGCCTTTCCCAGGCGGCGGACGCCTTCTTCAATTATGTTGGATGGATGGAACGTAAAGTTAAGGCGGAGAAATTCATCCCCCATTTCATGTGCGAAATACAGGTTGCCGGGCGCAAAATCCACTCCTTCCTCCAGAGCTAACGGGAAAAGCATTCCGGTCTTTACCCCCGGAGGGAGCTTGAGCCAGACGAAGAAGCCCCCTTGCGGGGTCAGCCAGCTCGTGCCTGGCGGCATGGCTTGCCGGAGGGCATCCAGCATGGCATCCCGCCGGCGGCGATATATGCGGCGAGCGCGGTTTAGATGCGCCTGGTAGCGTCCCACAGTGATGTAAGCATCTAAGGCACGTTGCATCAAGTTGGAAGTAGCCAGGTCAGTAACCCGCTTCCAAGCCAGCAGCCGTTGATAGACCGGGCCAGAAGCAACCAGGTAGCCGACTCGCAAGCCAGGCATAAGCATTTTCGAAAAGGTGCTGGTGTAGATAACGCAACCACCGGGATCAAGGGTTTTGAGAGCAGGCAGAGCGCGCCCTTCATAACGTAGATCACCGACGAATTCATCCTCCAGGATCGGGATGTTATAGCGCTGCGCCAGGGCTACCAGCTGTCTGCGTCGAGGAGCTGACAAGCAGGTGCCCGTAGGATTGTGGAAGGTCGGAATGGTATAAATCAGCTCGGGATGGTGCGTGCGCAGGACATGTTCAACCCGCTCGACCTGCATGCCTTGCTCATCAACCTCCACGCCGATCAAATGCACATCGAGTGAGGTGAACAGGTCAATTGCGTTAGCATAGGTCGGGCTTTCCACCAGTACGGCGTCACCTGGCCGGAGCAGTAAATGCGCTACCAGCGAGATAGCCTGGGTGGAGCCAGAGGTGATTAAGATCTCCTCTGGCCGGGTTAAAATCCCCTGGCTGGCCAAAATATGGACGATGGTCGCACGCAGAGGAAGGTATCCGGCTCGGTCGCCATAACCCATAGCTGAGGTCTGATCACGGCGGAGCACATCGTTCAAAGACCGCCGAAACTCATCAGTAGGGAACAGATCGACAGGAGCCTCACCAAAGGCGAACGAGATGTGCCCGTTGGGCGACCCAAAGCCTATACCAACCTGCTCGCGCACCCGGTAGGTGGGTAGCCAGGTGCGTCGTATCAGGGTGGACTGCCAGAGC
>Ga0113563_10003018_pt1 | contig 10368 bp, 7 predicted proteins | sample Mud3Dept3metaG_FD_80117 | JGI IMG/M metagenome (GOLD analysis project Ga0113563, IMG submission 80117) | Freshwater wetland microbial communities from Ohio, USA, analyzing the effect of biotic and abiotic controls - Mud 3 Core 4 Depth 3... | ecosystem: Environmental > Aquatic > Freshwater >...
AGTCCCGTCGCGCCAGCTTCGTTTGAGGCGGTAGAGCAGTCTTCCGTCGGGCAAAAGCGACAGCCGCTCCGTGGCCAGCGGCGGGCGGCCCGCATAGCGCGCCAAACGCTCAAGCCGCATCCGGTCATGTGCCGGAATGCGCACGCCCGCGTGAACGCTGTAGCCCGCAACCGACCCGAATTTTACTCCCCTGAAGGGCCACCCGCGATTCGAGGCATTACTGCACAAGAGAACGGGGTCAGGTCTTTAAAATCTAATTATCGAAGACAGGAAGCTCTTCCAAAAATTAAATTTTCCAGACCTGACCCCCTTCGGGCGGTCTTTCTGCAGGCAGCGGCGCAGCAGCTCCTTGATCCGCGGCGGAACCGCCGCCGGCAGCGCGTCCCAGAAAGCTCGCGGTTCAAAATCGCCGCGATAGTCTCCGCGACCGTTTCCGCTTCGAACACGGGCCGCCCGCTGAGGCACTCGAACAGGACACATCCGAAGGCCCAGATGTCCGCGCGCTTGTCGACGAGCTTTCCCTTGGCCTGTTCGGGGCTCATATAGGCCGCGGTTCCCAGGACTACTCCCGCGCGGGTCATCGCCGCAGTGATGGTTTGGGAATGGGTGGCATCGGGAGAGGAAATTTCGCCGAGCACCGCTTTCGCCAGTCCGAAATCGAGGATCTTGACCTTGTCCTCCGGCGTGACCTTGACGTTGGCCGGCTTCAGGTCGCGGTGGACGACACCTTTCTCGTGGGCGGCTTCGAGCCCTTCTGCGATCTGGCGGCAGATCTCCAGCGTCTCATCGACCGGCAGCGCATCCGCAGCTCCCGGGTGTGAATGGCTCAACGCGAAGCGTTGGCCCCCGGGCATGAGCTGCGACGTTAATTCTCCGTGGATTCCGTGGTTTCCGTGGCGAAAAAACGACCGTATCTGTTTGCGTCAGGCGCACACTGATTCTCGATTATTGTCGCTCACTTATGACGCTGTGTATAGTTCGGATCACGCAGTCTGAGGAAGATGAATCCGCTCGGAAGTCCGGGGATTGCCTTCCGCTCGGGGCCTGTTCCGTGGGAATACTACCCGGTCTCGCGGGGGAGGGGCAGTCACCCGTGTCCCTTTGAAGAACAGGAAAAGCGTATCCTGCCACCGGACACACCAGGAGTGTCACCAGCGCGTTTTCATTGTCAGACAAAAAACCTCAGCACCCCCGCAGCGCTCGAAACCGGCAGCCTGGTATCGCCGATCTGATGTTGAGACCGGTGATTGAGACCTTGGATCACCTGCAGAGCGAGTGGACAATCCAGGTGCGGCAGGAAACGCCTGAAATGCGGGGAAGGATATGGTCAACAGGTAAATCCGACCAAACTGAGATCAGACCGCAGTTTGGTCAGTCTGGGGCTAGGGAAGCGACAAAGGGACTGATTCACGGGAAATCAGGGACGTGCGACTTCTTTTTCCCGGACAGCCGGCTTGATTTGCAAAAGTGCCGGATGTCTACAAGATGGGGGTCAGGTCTGGAAAATTTGATTATCAAGTGAAAAACTGAATTTTCCAGACCTGACCCTCGAGGTTTGCCAACTCGGACAGGTCAGAGGAGGTTTTTAGTAGGCGAACTCAACTGCATACGGCCCGAATCAGTCTTCCAAGGATGCGCGGCCGAAGAGGGGTTGACCGCCCAGCGACGTGTGGAAAGCATACACCGCCATCCCTAGCAGCAGGGCCAATCCCGCAAGACCGATTCCCGAATACCAGGCCGACAGGTTCAGGGTGATCGGAAATCCTGCGAAGATGGCTGTGAACAGCAAATACGACGCCAATGCGAGCAGGCCAAAACGAAATAGAACAAACAGGCCGGCGCCAATGACAAATGCCTGCAGCGTCAAATCGGGGAATAGAGAGTAGTAGGGAGCCGAACCGGCCATCCACAGCATAAAAGCAAACGCCAATGCAATCCAATCCCGGCGCAGCAGCACGCGAAGGAGGAAGATCGGAAAGAACAGGCCAAGACCCGAGCACGTCGCCCATACCACTGAATCCAAGAGTCGACTGACCGCCGCAGGTGCTCCAGTGATGATATCCAGTTCTGCGAAATTATAGCCTGAATAAGGCGGCGCCGGGGGAGCACCAATCCTCAAAGCCAGATCGTATCTCAGAGCCAACAAGAGCAGGCCAAAGACTCCCAGCATGAAACCCACAAGGAGATCCCGCCCTACCAGGGGGTCCCGGAAGCTCCCCGTAAGGGCGCGGTTCCACGATACGAGTAATCCCGGCCATCGGCGGCGCACAAATGGTTCGAGTCCGAGATACATGAGCCAGATGGTGAAAGCAGTTCCCATAGCCAAGTAATTTGAAACCACGAACTGGGAAAATCCTCCGGTGGTCAAGCGGTGGTGCTCACCAAAAATCCAGGCAGCCATGTACACGCCGTAGCAAAAGAATGCCAGGCGATTGGCGCCACGGCGGTCGCCTCGTCCCATACGGAGATTGCGGCGGGCAAAAAATGCAGCTCCGAGTGAGCCGAGCAGATAGACCACCACTATCGACAAAACTGCGGTGGTGGGGGCCGAACGGGCCGGATGATCCCAGGGGCCGATCAACTTCCACAACACGGGCTTTCCGCGGCACGCAGCCGCTTCGATACGCATGGGGAACCTGGGGAATCCGGGCAAATGTCCGCTCCAGGCCGCGCGTATGTCGGCGGAAGACGGCTGCGTCCAGTCGGGCTCTGTCACAGTCCAGTCCGACGGATCGAGCCCCGAGGCCCGAAACAGCGGAGACCAGTCCGGTGTCTGAGGAGCGCCCGTTGGAAGGTCTTCGCTGCGCGGAATCACCGACAGATAGGTCAGGCGTCCTCGGGCATCAAGCCTGACTATGGATTCCCCCTGCAGGAGAATAGGCGGATCGCTGCGACTGACATTGGCCCTGGTCCAGACCATGCCGGTAAGTGCTCGCCAATGCCCGATCGGCTCGGCTGACTGCCGATACCAAAACTGGACGGCAAGGTCGGGTATGTTGTTCCACCGGCGGGGCGATGCATCGGTTTCTGCCACATGGGCAAAATATCGGGTGTATCGCTCAAATCCGAAAGCGCTATCGCGAGGCGATTCGGTATATCCCGCAACCGCCAGGATGTCGCGCGCAGTTTTCACCAGAATCTCCGGCGGCTGGGCAACCGTGACTCGCTCGAACAGATAATTCCTCTTCCCTACCAACACGGCCGCTGCCATCCCCAGGACGACGAATGTCAGGCAGGCCCAGGCGATCCACGGCTTGAGCCCTTCCTTACTGCCGGAGGCGGCTACCATCTCCGGCGACGGTGTCTCGCCCGCCGCTATTGCGGCCGCAAGCGGATCTCCCCCGGGAAGCGCCCCGGCGACGTGCGCCACCGAAGCCGGGCGCTGGCGCGGATCCTTCTCCAGGCAGCGCAGGATCACGCGCTCCACAATCGGGTCGATCTCGCGCGCGATCTCCGACGGCGCCTGCGGTAGTGGCCCTTCCTTTTTCTCCCTGAGCTCGGCCAGCGTTGCGGCTCGGAAGGCACGTCGTCCTGTGTATAGCTCGTAGAGCACAAGGCCGAGTGCGTAAATGTCGCTTCGCACCGATGCCCCTTTGCCGGCGAACTGCTCCGGTGCCATGTAGGCGGGTGTGCCGGAAACGTCGCCTGCCGGGACCTCGTCCTCCGCTGCAACCGCCAGCCCGAAATCGGTGATGCGCACCCTGCCGCGGCCGTCGAGCATCACGTTTGCCGGCTTCAGATCGCGGTGGAGCACGCCCTTGTCGTGTGCCGCAGCTAATCCGGCGCACAGCTGCTTGGCAATATCGAGCGCCTTGGTGCCGTGCAGGCTGCCGATGCGCTTCAGAAGCGACGCCAGGTCCTCGCCATCGATGTACTCCATGGTGAGAAAGTGCTGCCCTTTGAGTTCGCCGATATCATAAACGCGGCAGATGTTGGGATGCGACACCTGGCGCGCGATACGCACCTCGGCAAACAGCCGCTCACGTCGCACTGGGTCGTCGGCCAGCGACTTAGGCAGGAACTTCAGCGCGACGGGTTGCCCGAGCTTGAGGTCGTCAGCCCGGTAGACTTCACCCATGCCGCCACGCCCGAGAAGTCCGATGATGCGGTAGCGATCTGCCAGAATCATGCCGGGCGTGAAACCGCCCACTGGGATCGAATCGGAGGAAATCAGACGGCCGACGGGAGAAGCAATGGGCGGCAGTGCCACGGGAGCCTGGGCGGAAGACGCTGCGGTGGGCATCTGCGACGGCGCGCTGGCGGGAACGCCACAGGAAGGACAAAATCTATGGGACTGCGATAACTCCCCACCACACGATGGACACTGCACAAATGTCCTCCGTTCCGCGCCGTCGGCTCTGGATTCGATGCGGTCGATGCTGTCGTGGCCATCGTCGTGTCATCCCAGAAAAAAGTCAACAAGAACCATGGGGTCGGACCGAAATAAATGTTTCCAAAGGAGGAAGATAGGGCTTTTGGGGAGTCAAAAAGCAGGTCCAGACCCGATTTTGGGGCCGATTTTCCTGCTTTAAGGAAAGTCTCAATGATTTGATCCTTCGCCAAGTTTTTGGCAACTGAAGAAAAACTGGGGACGCTGCCCGGTTTCGCATTGCGTGGTGTACGTTCCCTCAAACTGATGCCTGCAAAGTTGAGTGGAATCCGCGGTGCATAGGAAGTTCAAGCTGCCTGCCCGGCCGAGATTCACTCCCGTCCGGGGGCGCCCGGCCGGCGACTTTCCGGCGAAAACCCATCAGAAACGATAATTCTTCATTCACCATAACCCAACTACGCTTTTGGCGACGGTTTAAAATCTGGCGACGGACAGCCCAGCAAAACCGTCTGAGCCGCTCAACGTTGCTCCGTGCCGCACCTTCGGCGCTCGGCTGCGTTCTTGGACATCCACCCCGCGCTTACGCGCGGGGCTATCCTGGTGGCGGCGCTTCGCGCCTCATCATCCGCCACATTTGCCGTCCCCACGTCTTAGCATAATGTCAGGTGACGGCCGGGAAAGCGACGCTGCGCGAGCAGGCCACATTTGCCGTCCCTTCTTGGCATGATGTCAGAGCGCCGAAGGCGCGCCACTTCGGTAGCCCCGGCCGTGAGGCCGGGTTCGACAGCATACATGAATGATGAGCGCCGAAGGTGCGGCACACGCCGGCTCCCGGAACGGTAGAACTTTTCATGAGAAACTGCATTTCTCAATATCATTGTCATTTTTCGCCGGACCTCCGGCGTCTTCTGATCGCCAGCTTGACTGCCGTGTAATGAATCGAAAGATACATCAGCAGGAGTCCGGCCGCCAGCAGGCTGACCGGCCAGAGCGCATAGTTCTCGAAGAGGTCATGCTGCAAAAATACGATGCCGATGCCGAGGAAAAGCAGTCCGGTGGCGAAAAAGTTTTTCATCTGTTTCGGAATGCTGCCGAAAACGAAGCAGCAGGCCGCGAGCGGCAGCAGGATCTCGAAAAACCTGGTTTCTCCCTTCATGGCGGCGTCACCGTCCTGCCAGGCTTGGTAAGCGCTGATTCCCAGGAAAAGAAGCGAAGTCAATATATGTCCAGGAATCACGAAACGGAAGACCTTGGCAACCGAACGCAGCTGGGCCGAGCCGAAACGCTCGCTGAAGCTCTGAAGCAGGAGGTAAACGCAGGCGTTGATCATGAACAAGTATTCGATTTGCCCTCTTGTCCGGGGGACTACCCTGGCGAGCCAGTCGGCATAGCGGGCATCCTGAGCGGCTTCCCCGGTGAGGGCGACAAAGGTGAACAGAACCGCGATCGGATAAAAATAGCGGGAATCGCCCGGATGACGGCGCAACTCGATGATCGCAGCCATGGCGAAGTATGCCAGGGCGACCGGGATCAGCCAGAGGTAGAATTTTCGGGCGTCGTCCGGGAACCATTCGATGGCGCCGGCGCGCAGCAAGGTGACCAGAGGGAGAAGGGCGGCCATGACCGCAAAAACCAGGGAAAAAACCGACGCCCTGGTAAACCGGCGCAGCCAGACATAGACAGGGAGCGACAACAAAATCGCCCACCACAACTGGGCATTCGTCGGCCGTTCGGTCACGGAGAATTGGGCAATAACCTCCAGGCTCAGTTTGCCGTGGGAAAACCCCGTCAAAAGATCCCAGCGGTTCATGACGATTATCAACGCCACTGGGCATACGAGGCAAAACGCCAGCAGGTACGCAATGGCGATGCGGAGCCGTCCCTGTTTCCAGCAGCGGATCCCGACCCAGGCGGTTGGAACCGCAGCCGCGGCGGCAAGAAGCATCTGGGCATTGTCCGCCAGACGGTTGTATCGGAACAGCACGATGAGGATCGCGGCGACGACCAGGATCCAGCCTCCTGTGTACAGCGTCACCTGCGAAAGCGAAAGCCGGCGCACTTCCAGAATCCAGGCATCCTCGCGGTCAACCAGTCGGTCGTAGAGCTTGCGGAAGCTATCGTGTTCGTAAAGCGACAGGATGCGGTCCTGTCTCCACTCCTCCAGGTCGCGCAGATGCTGTTCGATCCTGCCGGCAATAATCCTGGGGTAGGACGACGGGCTGGCAAGGACGGTTTCCCCGGCCAGGTATCGCGCCAGGTCGTCGGCCATCTCGCCGGCCGTCTGGTAGCGGTCCGCGGGATTTTTCTCCATCGCCTTGAGGCAGATGTTTTGCAGGTCCCCCGGGATATTGGCGTTGATACGTCTTGGCAGCACCGGATCCTGTTCGCAGATCATCCGCACCTGATCGGAAAGGCTGTCGGCGCGGAAGGGAGTTACACCGGTGAGCAGTTGGTACAGGATGACTCCCAGCGAGTAGATGTCGGTGCGCGCGTCGAGCGCGTCCGCGCGCGCCTGCTCGGGGGACAGGTAATCCGGCGTGCCCATGATCTCCCCCGCGAGCGTCAGTCTCCGGTCGGCGCCGGACTGTTTTGCCAGGCCGAAATCGAGCACCTTCGGTTCCAGATCCGGACCCACGATGATATTGCCGGGCTTGAGATCGCGGTGAACAATCTGATGCTGATGCAGGAAATCCACTGCCTGGACGACCTTGCGCATCAGGTCGACCTTCTGTTCGAGGACCAGGGCGCGCGCCGCATCCGTGAGGGGGGCGCCCTCGACATACTCCATGACGAAATGCGGAATCTCTTCTGAGGGTCCCAGGTTGTAAATATGGACGATGTTGGGATGGCTCAGCCGCGCCATCGCCCGGGCTTCCTGCATGAATCGCGTGCGCACCAGCGCGTCATTCTGATATCGGGGATTAAGCGCCTTGATGGCTACCGTGCGCCCGAGGGCTTCGTCGGCGCCAAGAAGCACCGATCCCATACCGCCGGCGCCGATTTGACTGAGGATCTTGTGTCCCGACAACCTCTCGGGCCATGATGGACTTGCCGCTGGTGGCGCCTCCACAACCGGCGTGTCCAACAGTCCCTCCAGGCTGTCGAGGGTCTCGATTTCCGAGCGCAGACCCGGAAGTTCCGGATGAAGCAGGCAAAACGATTCGGCGTCGATTGCCTCCCCGGCTGCGCGGCGGTCCAGGAAATCCGCCAGTGCATTTGCCTGCAGCTGCTCTTTGTCAGGGCCTGCCGGCTCGGGATCGGGCCTGGATGCTGAATCAGTCATAAGTTCCGCTCGCCCATGATCTGCTTGAAGCGCCTGGTGGCCCGATGCAGCAACAGGGAGACAGCTTCGCGCGTCTTGCCCATCCGCTCCGCGACCTCTTTTGTTGGCAGCCCTTCGATACGGGCCAGGAGAATCACTTCACGATATTCTTCGGGAAGGCCGTCGAGGGCTTGCAGCACGATTCGCAGGTTTTCGTCACGGGCGATGATCCGGCTTGGGGTTTGGGTATCGACAGGTTCCACGCCGCCGGGAACGCTGTCGGACCGCAGCGGTAGCATTTCGCCGGCATTCCTTTTCTGTCTTCCGTGGTAGCGCGCAGCATCGGCGATCACATGGTTCATGATCAGGGAGAGCCAGCCGAGGAAGCTGCCCGGGCCTCGATACGTGAACTGGTCCAGTTGTTGATATGCCTTCAACAGAGTTTCCTGGAGGATGTCATCCACCTCGACGAGGCCGCGCAGATGGGGGCCGAGGCGATAATAGGCCATGACGGCGAGCCTGCGGCGGTGCCGATCGATGAGCACGGAAACAGCGCCACGATCTCCGTTCTTGACACGATCGAAGAGATGAAAGGTCGAAGTTGGTTGTTCCATCCTCGTTTACCAGGAGCGCGTGGGGTCATTCAGCGCATCATCTTAGCAGTCCGCGGCGGCGGGACGGAGAGAATTTTCTCTTCCACTGCAATCCTTTCGTCCTGATGACGCTTGATAGAGGTAGCTGAAGATGAGAGGAGTACATTATGAAATACTCGAAATGCCTGATTGGTGCTGCCGCCATCCTGGTGATCTTCTCCATGTCCGCATGTGTTCCCCTGCTGTCGCTTTATCCCCTTTGGGATAAAGCGCATGCCGTCGATATGCCCGGTCTTGCCGGCACGTGGATCATGCCGGATGAGAACGAGAAGGTGATCATACAAGATGCGGAGGACATTGGATATCTGGTCGAGTATATTGCCAGGGAAAAATCGAAGACGGTCAGCAGCAGCTATCGCATGCATGCCGTGAAGCTCGGAAAAACCTTCTTCTTTGACTTCGAACCCGAAGAGCGGGGACTTCGTCAGTGGAGCGAGACCGAGGCGTTCCTCCCGCTCGTGGGCGCGCACTTTGTGGTCCGGGCGGAACTGACTGGAGATACCTTGAAACTTGGGATTCTCGATGACGAACGATTCGTGAAAAAAGTCCGCAAAGAAGGCATCCAGATCCCCTATGCGGAATTGCACGGTGACGAGTACGTGCTGACGGCCGAAACAGCGGCAATCCAGAATTTCCTGCTGCAATACGGCGATGATCCCGCCTTATGGGAGATGAATGAATTTCAAAGACTCCGGTAGTGGCCTAGAGTGCTGAGTGCTGAGTACTGAGTGACAACCGGAGAATTACCGCAGAAGAGAATTACAATAGTGTTCATCGTGGCGATATCAGTGTACAGGATGTTATGAAGGCGGCTTGATAAGGGAATGCTTGCCGTGCTTGGTGCATAGGAAGTTCAAGCTGCCTGCCCGGCCGAAATTCACTCCCGTCCGGGGGCGCCCGGCCCTCGGTTCAGATTCCGATAAAGAGAATTAGCTGGGCGACGGAGATTCTGTAACGGCTGCCAGGCGCATTTGTCAGCTAATTCTACTTATCCTCCGGATAATAATTCCATTGAACATCGAAATCGTCGGCATAAAGCCAATCCTCGTTGGTCACATTCGAGGCGCGAGGCCCGGAAATCATGGATTCCCATGCACGAGCGTAGTAAACACAAGATGAGAAGAGCCCCATTGCATTTCGGGGATTCGGGGGACGGCTACCTGCACGACTTGATAAATGAAAATGGGCGTTACGATTTGACAGATCCGGACAACGGTTGTATGCTTATGCGCATAGGCATGTGCATATCAGATTGGAGGGAGCGATGGCGGCGACGCGCCGGACGCAATTGTTGATGGAACCGGAAGAGTTTGGGCGCCTGCAGGCAGAGGCACGGCGGAGAAGGACGAGCGTGGCGGAGTTGATCCGCGTTGCGGTCCGCAAATCCTACCTGTCCCGCGAACCGGACAAGGGGCCCATCGTCGAGGCGATCCTGAGCATGGGCCTGCCGGCCATGGACTGGAAGCAGGTCAAGAAGGAGATCGAGACTGCTCATGCGGACATTCCTTGACACGAACGTCTTTCTTTATGCAGCCGGGGCTCAGCATCTTCAACGGGATGCATGCGCCGCAGTCCTCACCAAGGTCGCCGCGGGAAAGCTTGAAGCCACGGTAAACAGCGAAGTGCTCCAGGAGATCCTCCACGTCCTCTCGCGGCGTGGCAGGCGGGAAGATGGAGTGATTCTCGCGGGACACGTCACGGCATTGTTTCCGGACCTGCTGCCGGTTACGCGCGACGATATCCTCGAATCCTGCAACCTGCTCAGGCGGCATCCAAAGTTGCCGGTGCGCGACGCCATCCACGCTGCGACCATGCTGCGCAACGGGATCAAACGGATCATCAGCGTCGACAAGGACTTTGACCAGATACCCGGAATTCGCCGCGTCTCCCCATCCTCAGCGTGAGGAAACGGTGCCTGGTCATACTGCCCCCATCCTTTGTAACATCCTGCATCACATGGCAACTCTATCGCCTGCCACATGCCTCGAGTTCAGTATGGGAGCCGGTATTGCAATCGATTCCAGAAAACTGGTCGGACGTCCCCGGTCTTACAGGCAGAAGATGCGCATAACATTGTAGGCTTACGAGTGGCCGCGCTTTTTCTCTGTAATGTTTCGCCGGGG
>Ga0113563_10003019_pt1 | contig 10368 bp, 10 predicted proteins | sample Mud3Dept3metaG_FD_80117 | JGI IMG/M metagenome (GOLD analysis project Ga0113563, IMG submission 80117) | Freshwater wetland microbial communities from Ohio, USA, analyzing the effect of biotic and abiotic controls - Mud 3 Core 4 Depth 3... | ecosystem: Environmental > Aquatic > Freshwater >...
TCTCCGTGATGATCATTCCGTATGCGGCGTCGATCGGTAGAGAAGTCATCACGCTTGTGCCCTCTGATCTCAAAGAGGCTGCTCTCTCTCTGGGTGCGACACGGTTCGAGATGATACGCAAGGTGGTGCTCCCGTATGCGCGATCAGGAATGTTTGCGGGCATTCTTCTCTCGCTGGGACGGGCCCTTGGGGAGACCATGGCCGTGACCATGGTAATAGGCAATGCCAACCGGCTGCCTACCAGCATATTCAGCCCCGCCAACACCATGGCCAGTCTTATCGCCAACGAGTTTACGGAGGCGACCGGCAGTCTCTACCTGGCAACACTCATCCAAATCGGCCTGCTTCTCTTTATCGTGACCACAATCATCAACATCGTCGGCAAGATCATCATTGCAAGAATGAGTGTGGAGACCTGATGTGAAGCGCCGGGCGAGAGATGGGTCGCTGACTCGAAGAATCGTGTTTGACAGGCTTTTCAAAGTGGTCGTCGCGATGCTCGCATTCTCTACCATCCTTCCCATGTTTTTCATACTCTTCTTCATAGCCAAAAACGGCATACCTGTCATCGACTGGAACTTTCTTACGCGGCTTCCTGCCCCGGTTGGCGAGCCTGGCGGCGGTATCGTCAATGCGATAATAGGAACCCTGATGTTGATACTCATCGCTTCTATAATCGCCGTGCCCTTGGGTATTTTTGCGGGCATCTACCTTTCAGAATACCGCAAGTCCAGATTTGCGTACCTGTCAAGGCTTTCCGTTGAGATCATCATGGGAGTTCCCTCGATTGTGATCGGCATCATTGCCTACATCTGGGTCGTCATGCCCGCTCGTTCCTTCTCCGCGTTGTCGGGCGGGATCGCACTCGGCATCATGATGCTTCCGGTGATCGTGATGACGACTGAAGAAACGCTGAAGCTGATTCCAGACTCTATGAAGGAGGCATCGCTCGCCCTCGGTGTTCCGTATCCGCGGACTATCATGAAGGTGATTCTTCCTGCGGGTATGAGCGGTATCATGACGGGCATTCTCCTCGCAGTCGCTCGGGTCGCCGGAGAGACAGCCCCACTTCTTTTTACGGCATTTGGAAGTCCGTACATGGCTGCGCACATTCTGAAGCCTGTAAACTCGCTTCCTCTCATGATCTTCAATTATGCCACCAGTCCGTACCCCGAGTGGCATAAGCTGGCCTGGGGTGCTTCCTTTATCCTGCTCATCTTTGTGCTCATGCTCAACCTTGCGGCCAAACTGGGGATGAAACGATGGAAAGTACGGTTCTGAGAATCGAGAACTTCGGTGCAGGTTTCGATTCAAACCAGGTATTAAAAGATATAAACCTGTCCATAGTTCGCAACAAGATCACGGCCATCATGGGGCCATCCGGCTGCGGGAAGACCACGCTCATCCGCTGCATCAACAGGATGCACGAGCTTATTCCCACGGCCAGAGTCTCCGGCAAGATCCTTCTCGATGAGGAGAACGTCTTTGACCTCGATCCGATCGTTGTGCGCCGAAAAATAGGGATGGTGTTCCAGAGGCCCAACCCGTTTCCAACGATGAGCATCTACGACAATGTTGCCGCCGGCTACAACTTGAACGGCATCAGGCTACCTAAGACGGAAAGGGACAGGATCGTAGAGGAGTCGTTGCGAAAGGCCGCGCTATGGGACGAAGTGAAGGATGCGTTGCACAGAAGGGGGACGTTTCTTTCCGGCGGTCAGCAGCAGCGGCTCTGCATAGCAAGGGCACTGGCCATGAATCCTGAAATTCTGCTCCTCGACGAACCCACGTCAGCCCTCGACCCCAAATCGACCGCACACATAGAAGAGCTTGTTGTCAGCCTGAAGCATGCGGTAACCATCATTCAGGTCACCCACAACATCCCTCAAGCGGCACGAATTTCCGACTACACGGCGTTTATCTACCTGGGAGAGCTGGTCGAATACGGACCGACCGAGAAGATGTTCACCGTGCCGAAAGACAAGCGCACGGAAGAATATCTGACGGGAAAATTCGGATAAGGGAAACCATGCTGGAAGAGAGAATAGCGAGCCTGAAAGCGAGACTGATTGAGTACGCAGGTCTTGTTCAAGACATGACCGAAAAATCGATCCGCGGGCTGATGCGAAAGGATGAGCGCTTGCTCCGGGAGGTCATCGAAAAGGATGAGCCGAGAGCAAACGCCGCTGAGATCGAGCTGGACGAACTGTGCACAACGCTTGTCGCGCAATATGAACCTAAAGCAAAAGATCTGAGGACCACCCTCATGATCTTCAAAATGAACAGCGACCTAGAACGCATGGCCGATCATGCGGTCAATATCGCGGAAAGCGGCCTCTATCTGATAGAACGGCCTGCAGTAAAACCCCTCCTTGATACTCCCAGGATGGCCGAAGAAGTGGTGAGCATGGTCAAAGACAGCCTCCAGGCCTTTGTCAATGAAGATGCGCGTCTGGCCAAGGCGGTGTGTGGAAGGGACGACATTGTTGACGGCCTGGCAAGGCAGATCCTGAGAGAGCTGATTACCTATATGGCCGCTGATCCCTCTACAATCGAGCGGGCGCTTCACCTACTCGATATCGCCGGGAACCTGGAGCGCATAGCGGACCTTTCCACTAACATCGGCGAAGACGTTATCTTCATGGTGGAAGGACGCGTGATAAAGCACCACAGAGAGGAAGATATCCAGGCGGCTCCCGGCAAGTCGTAGGCGGCTCTCCCGAGCGGCTCTTCAATCAACACTGTTACTGTTCCGCGGCCTGATTTCCTTATAAGTCGTACAGGCTGACCTCACGTTTTCTCAGTTGTAATCGGCTGCAAAATCCGGCTATACTTTACGAGAAGTTCACACAAGAGAGGGAGCATGGAAGGGCACATCAGCAGGATTTTTGATGAAGAATTAAAGGAACTGAAAGAATCAATCCTGTATGAGGGGGAGTTGGTCCAGAGGGCGGTGCGCGATGCTGTCACGGCGCTCCTCACCAGAGATTCCGATGTGGCGAGAAAAGTCATAGCGGATGACGACCTCATAAACACGAAAGAAGTGGAGATCGATGAGTTTTGTCTCAAGCTCCTTGCCTTGCGACAACCCGCAGCGAAGGACTTACGCTTCATTGCCACCGCGATCAAGATCAATTATGACCTGGAGCGGATGGGCGACATGGCCGTCAATATCTGCGAGCGGGTGTTGGAACTCAACCAGGAGCCGCAGCTGAAGCCGTATATAGATCTGCCCAGGGCAGCGGAAATAGCCCAGACCATGGTCAAGGAAAGTCTCGACGCGTTCGTTAGAGAAGATCCGGAACTAGCCTGGAAAGTCACCCAGGAAGACGAAAAGGTAGACCAGCTGAACGGTCAGATCTTCCGGGAGTTGCTGACGTATATGTCCGAGGATTTGAAGACTATCTCCAGGGCAACGAGGCTCCTTTTCATCTCCAAGTATCTGGAGCGGTTGGCTGACCATGCGGTCAATATCGCCGAGCTGGTCATATTCCTGGTAAAAGGAAAAATAGTCCGTCACCTGAAGGTTTCCGAGCCCGTGAAATGAATGGCAAACTAGCAACGCGACTGGCGCTGCTCTTATTGATAGTCATTGTCTTCCTCGGTTCTCTTGGCCTGCATAGGTCAGGAGCCAGCCGGAAAGACACCATTACGCTTGCCGGATCTACGTCCGTAATGCCCTTTTCAGAGAAGCTTGCAGAGTACTTCATGGTGGGAAATCCTAAGTGCGCTGTTGACGTGCAGGGCGGAGGCTCCTCGGCCGGGGTCCAGGCGGCAATGAACAAGACCGTGCAGATCGGGATGTCTTCGAGAAAACTCAGGGATGATGAAAAAATCCTGAAAGAGATCCCGATCTGTTACGACGGCATATCGATCATCGTCCACCCGGGCAACCCGGTGCGGAACATCACCGAGGACCAGGTCAGGCAGATATACAACGGCGAGATACGCAACTGGAAGCAACTGGGCTGGATCGACCGCGCCATAGATGCGGTGACCAGGGAAGAAGGGTCGGGAACAAGAGGCGCCTTCGAAGAACTTGTTATGAAGAAAGAGTATATCGACGATCGTATCATGGTCCAGGATTCCAACGGATCGGTAAAAGAGGTGGTGGCCACGGATCCATACGCCATCGGGTATGTCTCCCTGGGCATGGTCGATGCCAAGGTAAAAACCCTGACCATCGGGGGTGTGGCGCCCACCGTGACCAATATCCGGCAGAACAGGTACCACATGGTGCGGCCGTTTCTCTATCTGACCTTAGGGGATCCCCAGGGTACAACAAAAGCATTCATCGATTTTGTGCTCTCGAGAGACGGCCAGAACATATTGCGCAGAGAAGGGTTGGTGCCGGTCCGTGGTTAAAACATTCTTCTCGCGCGAACAAGCAATCAAGTTGCTTCTCCTGCTCGCTGCGTTCTCGTCGCTTCTCTTTCTGTTTGTCATTTTCATTTTTATCCTGGGAGAAGGTCTCCCCCTCTTCTACCGGGTGGGCCTGGGAAACATCATCCTCGGCTTCAAATGGGCCCCTACGAAAGGCTCCTTTGGCATCTTCCCCATGATCGTCTCCTCGTACATGGTCACCTTGGGTGCATTGCTCTTTGGAGCACCCCTGGCACTTGGGTGCGCTACGTACCTGGCCGAATATGCCGGGCGAAAAACAAAGATTTTTCTGAAGCCGGCGCTCGAACTTCTCGCCGGTATACCCTCAGTCGTCTATGGTTTTCTCGGCGTAATCTACATCGTTCCCTTAATCAGGGAGCATCTTGGCGGACCCGGATTTTCAATCCTGGCCACATCGGTCGTGCTGGGCATCATGATACTTCCCACAATTATCAGCATCTCTTTTGACTCCCTGATGAGCGTGCCAGTGACATACCGCGAGGCGTCCGTGGCTATGGGCGCTACAAAGTGGCAGACCATCCAGAAGGTGGTCCTGCCTGCAGCGCGCTCGGGCATACTCGCCAGCTTCATCCTGGGCATGGGCAGGGCGGTCGGCGAAACCATGGCCGTCATTATGGTGGCCGGAAACGCACTCAAAATACCCTTGAGCGTGCTTGACCCGTTGAGAACACTGACCAGCAATATCGCTCTGGAGCTGGCGTACGCGGCAGGAGACCATCGTAGCGGCCTCTTCTCTACCGGCGTCGTGCTGCTCATTATCATCATGATACTCAATTTCGTCGCCAACTTCTGGGTGAAAAGGAGGGTCGCCGCGTGAGGCTCAATCCGAGATGGGTAGACAAACTCGTGCGGGCCAGTCTTCTCTTCCAGGCCTTCTTCACGGTGGCCATCTTGGTGGCCATCGTCCTCATAGTCTTCGTGAGAGGCATTCCGCACATCAATGCCGAATTTATCTTTTCCTACCCAGAGGACATGGGACGGCACGGCGGAATCTTCCCATCCATCGTCGGCACTGTTTTTCTCGCTTTGCTTTCCATAGCCTTTGCCACGCCGCTGGGCGTCGGCACAGCCATCTTTCTTACGGAGTACACGAAGGAGTCGACACTCACCCGTGTGATCCGCTTCGGGGTTGAGTCTCTCGCCGGCATCCCCTCAATCATCTATGGCCTTTTCGGCTTTATCTTCTTTGTAATCAAGCTGAAGCTTGGCTGGTCGCTCATCTCGGGCACGCTGACCATCATGATCATGGTGCTGCCCACCATCATCCGCACGAGCGAGGAAGCCATAAAGGCGGTGCCGCGTAACCTGAGAATGGTCAGCTTCTCTCTGGGGGCGACCAAATGGGAGACCGTCACAAAAGTTGTGCTCCCCTCAGCCGCATCAGGCATACTGACCGGTATCATGCTCAGCGTGGGGCGCGCTGTCAGCGAGACAGCCGCCGTCATTTTCACCATGGGCAGCTCTCTCAGGCTTCCGACAAGCCTTTTTGATTCAGGCAGGACCATGGCCGTTCATTTTTATATCCTCGCACGGGAAGGTATATCCATGGAGAAAGCATACGCCACTGCCCTCGTGCTCGTGGTCAGCATACTCCTGATCAATATCGCAGCATATTACACCATGAACAAGATGATTGCGAAGTATAGTTGAGACATGGACGTCAAGGTAACTATACGCAAGCTCAAGGTCTCTTACGGTACCAAAGAGGTGCTCAAGGGCATCGACCTGGACATTTACAGGAACAAGATTTCCGGGCTCATGGGGCCTGCAGCGAGCGGAAAGTCGAGCCTCATTTCCGTCATCAACAAAATGATCGTCTTCGAGGATGGGGTTAACATCGAGGGCAGCGTTTCCATCGACGGATATGACATCATAAACGGCAACATCGATGAGGTGGAACTGCGCAAAAGGATAGGCACGGTCTTTGCCACGCCCATTCCCCTGCCCCGCTCCATTTACGAGAACGTTGCGTTCGGGCCAAGACTCAACCAGGTAAATTCACGTCATGAGCTCCACGCGATAGTCGAAGAGAGCCTGAAAAAGGCCTTCCTGTGGGACGAGGTGAAAGACAGGCTGAACGAGTCTGGGCTGAGACTCTCCGGAGGTCAGCAACAGCGGCTCTGTCTCGCGAGAACGCTCGCGCTCAATCCGGAGATCATCCTCCTCGACGAACCTTGTTCAGGTCTTGATCCGATTTCTACCGCGAAAATCGAAGAGGCGCTGGCTGAACTGAAAAACATACACACCATCATCCTCGTATCCAACAACACAAAACAGATAGCACGGGCCACCGATTTTGTCGCATTCTTCTACCTGGGAGAACTCATCGAATTCGGCCCCACCGACAGGGTCTTCACCAGACCAACGGCCCGCAGGACAGAGGACTACATCCAGGGGAAATTCGGCTAATGGACATAGGCATTTCAGGTCAGGATTACGCCCTCAAGACAGATGGTCTGCACCTGTATTACGGCAATTTTCATGCGCTCATGAACATAGAGTTCCGGGTCCACAAGAACGCCATCACCGCATTGATCGGGCCGTCAGGTTGCGGTAAATCAACACTCCTCCGTTGCTTCAACCGCATGAACGACCTGATCGAAGGAGTGCGGATCGAAGGCGACATCCGGATAAACGAAACGCCATTGCAGGAGGTAGACATAATCGACCTGCGGCGGAGGGTGGGCATGGTTTTCCAGCGTCCGAATCCCTTCCCGTTCACCGTGTACGAGAACATGGTGTACGGTCTTGAAATACACGGGATCAAGAAACAGACCTATCCTGCCACGGTTGAACGCTGCCTGCGCGCGGTAGGCATCTGGGATGATCTGAAGGATAAGCTCAAGCAGCCCGCCCTCTCCCTCTCCGACGAGATGAAACAGAGGCTCTGCGTCGCACGGGTGCTCACCGTCGAACCGGAGATCATCCTCCTCGACGAGCCTTGTTCCGCGCTCGATCCGGTAGCCACGCTCAGGATCGAGGAGTTGATGATGGAGTTGCGGAAGGATTACACGATCCTGATTGTGACGCACAACATGCAGCAGGCGGCGCGCGCCTCAGATTACGCAGGATTCATGCTGCTGGGTGAGCTGGTCGAGTTTGGTAAAACGGAGCAGATATTCACGGCACCGCAGGATGAGCGGACGGAACAATACATCACCGGCCGCTTCGGCTAGCAATACCGATTCGCCTTCAAGCGTGTACCTTCGTTGCCTTCGTCGTCGTGGTATCCTCAACGCACAAAATGTACGCCTTCGTCACACTCCTCCTCGTCGCCCGGGGTACCCAGCCGGTGGCTGGGTCGTCCATCTTGAATGCAAATCGGTATAACAGGCCAGATTCCTTGATATAGCCTCGCTTGCTAAGCCTCGCTCTATTTTTGAATGCGGCTTGCTACTGGGCGTTGTGCACCTGCGGCTTCTCGGCCGGCGAGTCTTCCGAAGACGACGCACTCGGCAGTCGCGTTTCCTCCGAGGCGATTTGTGCCATGCACACCACCCATCACTTCACCAGCCACGAATAATCTTGGTATGACCCTGCCCCAGCGGTCGAGCACCCTGGTGCTCGCACCTTCTGTTCTGATGCCGCCGCACATGTAGTGCAGTGCAGGCGAGGCTGTGGCAGCCCAGAAGGGAGGTTTCTCGCATTTCCAGATCAGGTTGCGCGCCATCTGACCGAACTCCGGGTCGGACTTCGCATCCACACACGCATTGTAGCGAGCAACCGTCTCCTCGAGTACCGCGGGGTCAGGCATACCCATCTTTACGGCAAGCTCCCGAATCGTGTCAGCCCGGTACAACTCCCTGGGGTGTTGTGCCATGATCTGCTCGATCTTTTCGAGGGGGGTCACACCGTACGACGCTGTTATACGACTCTGCTCATCGCAAACCACCACACAGACCTTCTCAGGTGTCCTCATCACCGTCTCAGTGATCTGATCCCTTCGTGCATCCGCTGCGATAATCCTCTTACCACGCAGGTCCGCGTATATACACTGATCCACGGTCACGCCCCCGATGCGCATGGCGAGGCCTTTGAGCAACGAGACGGTTCCTGCGGGCGGCTTCACAAACCGCGCGTCCCTGCCGGTCGGGCCGATGCTCTGTATAAAATCCATGCCGACCACATCAGCACCGCAATCCTGTGCCATCCTGATGATCTCACCCGTGGACTCCGGGTGGCACGTGGTGCCGAATCGCGCATCGAACCGCGGGTCGTGATGTGTTCTCATCTCGACGTCCGCGCAGAACCCGCCCGAGGCGAGCACTATGCCGTTTCTTGCCTTGAGCCGAAGCGTCTTGCCTCGCACCTCCACGCTCAGGCCCGTCGAACGCTCTTTCGACCATGGCCCATGCACGCCGGTCACCCTGTGTTCCATGAGCAGCGGGATCTTGCGCGCCTTCACCTGGTCAGCAAGTGCGGCAACAATTGCGGCACCCGCAAACTTGCCCTTGTACTTAGGCCGGTGACAGCGCGGCCACATGGCACCGTACCCCTGAAAGAGCTCGACGAGCTCGACCCCCATACCCTCGAGCCACGTCCAGCCATCCAAGGCATGCTCGACCAGATAGCGCACCTTTACCGGCTCTCCCCGGAAATCGCCCCCTGAGAGCGTCTGTTCATAGTGAAGCTCTATCGAGTCGTCGATCCCCATGGGTTTTTGACGTTCTTGATCAACCGCATTATAGACACCACCCGCGATAATGGAATTGCCACCGATGATCCGCCGCTTCTCAAGGATGGCCACGGCGCTACCGGCATCGTGCGCTTCTATGGCTGCCGAGAGACCCGCATAACCCGAGCCTACGACAATGACGTCCCATTCCGCGTCCCAGCCACGCACTGATGCCTGCCTTCTCAGTTTCTTCTCAGCCATAGTCTTCCCTGGACGGATTCACACCATCACCCGTTTGTCGAGAACCCGGTACTGGATCGCCTCGGCAACGTGCGCTTCCCCGATCTCCGCACTTCCTTCCAAGTCCGCGATCGTCCTCGCTACCTTCAGGATCCGATGATACGCACGGGGTGACAATCCGAATTTTTCTACCGCCCGTTCGATAAGCTGGCGGGCAGCATCATTGACAGCGCAGTATTTTTTTATGGACCGGGTCGGCATCTGCGCATTGGCGTGCACAGGTCTTCCCTTGAATCTTTCCTGTTGTACCTGCCGCGCAGAAGTCACGCGCGCCCGGATGGCCTCGGAACGTTCTTCGTGCGTCTCCATAGAGAGTTCTCTGATTGTGACGGGTGGCACCTCGATCTGAATATCTATCCTGTCGAGAAGCGGCCCTGAGAGTTTGGACCGGTACCGGTGAATCTGTGCGCCCGTGCAAATGCAGGCCCGTCGCGGGTCACCATAATAGCCGCAAGGACAGGGATTCATCGCCGCAACAAGCATGAACCGGGAAGGAAATGCAATGGCATGCGTGACCCTGGAGATCACGACACTGCCGTCTTCCAGGGGCTGACGCAGGGCGTCCAGGACATTTCTCTTGAATTCCGGAAACTCATCAAGGAAGAGCACGCCGTTGTGGGCGAGGCTGATCTCTCCCGGTTTCGGGACATGGCCACCCCCGATGAGACCGGCATCGGAGATGGTGTGATGCGGGGCGCGAAAGGGTTTTTCTATGACGAGAAACACTTCCTTGTTTGTGAGCCCGGCTATGCTGTGGATCTTCGTTGTTTCTATCGCCTCCTCATAGGTCAGCTGAGGAAGTATGGAGGGCAGCCTCCTCGCCAGCATGGTCTTGCCTGAGCCCGGAGGACCGATCATCAGGAGATTATGACCACCGCTTGCTGCTATCTCCAAAGCCCTTTTTGCGTGCGCCTGACCCCGTATGTCTGAAAAGTCGAGCACCTCGCCCTGGCCGGATGCCCTGTCTCCATCGCCGGAAATGAAGCGGTCGAGCTCTTGCTCACCCCGGAGAAAATGGACTATGTCAAGAAGATGGCCAGCGCCATACA
>Ga0113563_10003020_pt1 | contig 10367 bp, 8 predicted proteins | sample Mud3Dept3metaG_FD_80117 | JGI IMG/M metagenome (GOLD analysis project Ga0113563, IMG submission 80117) | Freshwater wetland microbial communities from Ohio, USA, analyzing the effect of biotic and abiotic controls - Mud 3 Core 4 Depth 3... | ecosystem: Environmental > Aquatic > Freshwater >...
CGGACCTTCTTCTCGATAAGGACCTGGATGATCTCCGATGAACTGGTGGAAAGCTGTCCCTCGATTACTTCCCCGGTGGTCCCGTCGATGGAGATGTAATCTCCTTCCCGGATGGTTCGGCCGTTGACTTCCATGACCCCGGTTCCGTAGTTAATGTTCAGGGCCGTACATCCCACCACGCAGGGTTTCCCCATGCCCCGGGCGACCAGGGCCGCGTGGGAGGTCATGCCGCCCCGGGAGGTGAGGATTCCTTCGGCGGCGTTCATTCCGTGAATATCCTCGGGAGAGGTCTCGATACGGACGAGAACGCTCTTCTTCCCCTCTTTGGCCAATTCCATGGCCCGCTCCGGGTTGAAGACCGCCACCCCGCAGGCTGCGCCCGGGCCGGCATTGAGGCCCTTGGCCAGGAGCTTTCCTCCTTTTATCGCTTCCTCCTTGGCCTGGGGATCGAAGACCGGCGCCAGGAGCTGGTTCAGGGAATCGGGGTCGATGCGGGAGGTGGCCGTTTTCTTGTCGATGAGTCTTTCTTCCACCATCTCCACGGCGATGCGCAGGGCGGCGAAGGCTGTCCGCTTGCCGCCGCGGGTCTGGAGCATCCAGAGCTTTCCCTGCTGGATGGTGAACTCGATGTCCTGCATGTCTTTAAAATGCTTCTCCAGCCTCTGATAGATCTTCTCCAGCTCCGCATAGGCCTTGGGAAGCATCTCTTCCATGGAAAGGAGGCTGGGGTCGGCCTTACGTTCCTTGCCGATGGGCTGGGGAGTGCGGGTGCCGGCCACCACGTCTTCCCCCTGGGCGTTGGGAAGAAACTCGCCGAAGAAGAATTTTTCGCCCGTGGCCGGGTCTCGGGTGAAGGCCACGCCCGTGGCGCTCTCTCCGCCCATGTTGCCGAAGACCATGGTCTGCACATTGACCGCCGTGCCCCAGTCTTCGGGGATTTTGTTCAAATGGCGGTAGGTAATCGCCCGGGGGGTGTCCCAGGACTCAAAGACCGCCCCGATGGCTCCCCAGAGTTGTTTTTTGGGGTCTTCCGGGAAGTCCTTGCCGGTTTCCTTTTTCACCAGGGCCTTGAACTCTCCCACCAGTTCCTTCCAGTCGTCGCCCGACAGCTCAAGATCCAGCTTGATGCCCTTTGCTTTTTTTCTCTCGGTGATGAGATCTTCCATCCGGTCCCGGTGCACTCCCAGGACCACGTCGCTGTACATCTGGATAAAGCGGCGGTAGGAGTCGTAGGCGAACCGGGCGTCGCCGGACATCTCGATCAGACCCTGGATGGTCTTTTCGTTCAGGCCGAGGTTCAAGATGGTGTCCATCATTCCGGGCATGGAGACCCGGGCCCCGGAGCGGACCGAGAGAAGAAGGGGGTTCCGGGGATCGCCGAATCTAGCCCCCATGGCCTTCTCCACCTTGGCCAGGCTCTTCTGAACCTGGTCCCGCAGCTCCTTGGGATACTTTTTCTTGTTGGCATAATAGAAGGTACAGACCTCGGTGGTGATGGTGAACCCGGGCGGAACCGGGATCTTCAGATTGGTCATCTCGGCAAGATCGCACCCTTTGCCCCCGAGGAGATTGCGCATCTTGCTGCTCCCCTCAGCCTTCCCCGCGCCGAAAAAATACACATACTTTTTAGCCATAACCCTTCCTCTTCCTTTTTTATTGGGACGCAGATTTACGCAGATAGACGCAGATAAAAATTCATGGTAAAGACCTGATGCCCCTTCAGCGTTTTCAAGGCGGCATTCTTCAATGCTACTAACGCTCAATTTCTGAAATTACATTAAACAAAAAATATCTTCCCCCCCCTGACCCTCCCCCTCTAGGGGGGAGGGCAGGGAGGGGGTGATCTGGATGGTGACACAGCCGCGTCTAATCCGCCTTTTGCGCGTTCATCTGCGTCCCATATTTCTGCGTTACCAGTCGTCTCCGGCTCTCTTCTTCGGCATCCCGAAATTGACGTACCGCAAGGCCGGCTGACCGCTCAGAACCCGGTCCACATCTTCGGCCACCGCATCGACCACTTTCTCCTGGGCTTCGTAGGTCAGCCCCGCCGTATGGGGGGTGAGGATCACATTATCCAGCTCGTCGAGGGGGCTTTCTCCCGGGGGTTCTTTCTCCCTCACATCCAGGGCTGCGCCGGCGATTTCGCCTTGTTTTAAGACCTGCGCCAGGTCTGTCTCCGCCAGCACTTCTCCCCGGGATGTGTTGATAAGAAAAGCGGTCTTTTTCATCTTGCGGAAGGCGTCCCCATTCAGAATTCCCCGGGTTTCGGGGGTCAGGGGCAGGTGGACCGTCAGAAAGTCCGCCTCTGCCAGGACCCGATCGAAGGAAGTCAAAACGGCCCCGGATTCGGTCACGTGAAGGCTGGTGGAAGAAAGGTAGGAGTCATGGGCCAGGACATGCATGCCGAAGGCCTTGGCCCGCAGGGCCACCCGGAAGCCGATTTTCCCCAGCCCGAGAATTCCCAGGGTTTTGCCCAACAGCTCCACGCCATGGTACTTCTTCCTTTCCCATCCGCCGCCCCTGGTGGAGCGGTCCGCGCCGGGGATTTTCCGGGCGAGAGCCAAGAGAAGGGCGAAGACGTGCTCGGCCACGGAGACGGCGTTCTCCTCCGGGCTGAAGGCCACCACTATCCCTTCCCGACTGGCTGCGGCAACGTCGATGTTGTCGTATCCGGCGCCCGCCCTTCCGATGACCCGCAGGGACATGGCCTGGCCCAGCAGGCTTGCGTTGACTTTGGTCTGGTTGCGGACGATCAATGCGTCGTAGCTTGGAATCATCCCTTCCAACTCGGGGACTTTCTTCCACAGGTCAGGGTCATAATGAACCTGGTATTTTCCTTTCAGGGAGTTGATGCCGCTTCCGGGCACATCTTCGCTGATGAGGATCTTTTGGGGATTGGTCATGGTTCAATCTCCCTTTCCCAGGTATTCGCGGCCCGGATCGACCTCATCGCGCAGGATGCGAAGTTCATCACCGGATGGAATGCTTACGGGGGCTATCGAAGAAGCTCCCTGGACCTTGAATTCGGTGCTTTCCTGAACTTTTTCCAGGCTGACCCCGGGCATGAGCTTCTTGACCTTGAGCTTCCCCTCTGTCTTGTCCACTGACATCACCGCCAGGTCGGTGACAACGGTAAGGTCGGGGTAGGGGGATTTCAATCCTGCTTTTTTCCGAGCCTCGGGGCCGTCCAGGTAGCCGGGGCTGGTCAAATAGGCGCAGCGCTCGGGAAAACGCCTCTTTTCGTGGGGGGTGATGACCAGGATCCGTTTGGCCAGGGAAGCGATGTCATTGGCTCCTCCGCTGCCGGGGAAACGAACCTTGGGCTTCTGGTAGTCTCCGATCACCGTGCTGTTGATGTTCCCGAATTGGTCGATCTGGGCTCCCCCCAGGAATCCCACGTCTACCATTCCCCGTTGGAGAAGGCAGCCCAGGACTTCCCGCAGAGTCCCCAGCTTGGCCGCCCGGTACATGGCTTTGGGGTCGGAGACCGAGGTGGGGACGGGGAGGGCCTCGGGGGAGATGGGGCCGGTTTCCACGACGAAACAAATATTTCTGGCGTGGGTCTTCTGGGCGTACATGGTCGCAACCATGGGCATGCCCGTTCCCACGAATACGGTCTCTCCGTCCCGGATGTGCCGGGCTGCTTCAATGATCATCAGTTCGTTCAAGGTGTAGTCGGAAGACATCCTCTGGCCTCTGTATGGAAATCAAATGAAATTGGGAAGAGTTTTAAATTCGTAACTGCAAACTCCGAACTTCGAACTGTATTAGAGCATTTCCACCATTTCCTGGCGAAGGCGGTTGTATTTTCTGAATCCGCCCACCTTTTCCAGGTACTGGTCAAAATCCCCGCAGGAGAAAATGTACTTCTCCGTGTAGGCCTCAAATGCCACACCTCCTTCCCGGGCCGCTTTCTGGTACTCCCGAATATGCTCTCCGTCATGGGCATAGCAGCGGTAGACCGATGTGGGGTGGGCTCCCCAGGGCTGGTGGACGACCGCGCTCACGTAAACGTAGGGAATCGTCGTCCTTTCCGGATACTGGCGGATTTCATCCGAAGACACGACCTCCTCACAGGAGACGATGACCGCCTTGGAAGCCCGGGTCATCTCCGGTTCGTGGGCCAGAAACCCTTCGATGATCAGGTTGCCCGTTTCATCGGCCTTCTGGGCGTGGATGATGGAGACATCCGGGTTCAGGGAGGGTAAGAGAACCACCTTCTCCCCGGGGTTCCACGGATTATCGATGATTTCGTATTTTTTCCCGGTGGAGGCGCATTTCTTGGCCAGGATGTCCGAGCCCAGGAGGCTCCGGATGGCCATAAAGGGTAGACCCATCTCCCCGCCCAGAAAGCGGGAAACCATGGCCAGGTGGCTGTAGTCCTCGTTTACCAGCTTTCCCTGCTCGACCGCTTTCCTCCAGCAGTGGGTGGTGCCAAACCTTTCCAGGTTGCCAGTGCCGCATTCGGTCCTTCGGACCAAACCCAATCCCACCATCATATCCATGGGGATGGAGAGGTTGCAGCCCACCAGGGTCAGGTCTTTTTTTTTCTGACGGATCATCTCGTGGTAGATGCACATCGCCGACCGTCCGATGGACTGGCCGCCCATTCCTACCAGGGCCCCGTCGGCAACAAACTGCCGGACCGCTTCCGCCGCGGTCATCAGTTTGCTCCGTTCTTTTCGACCTTCGATCAACGCTCATCCCTCGAGTTTAATGATAAGAAAAATCGATCCCCCGCCGTCCTTTCATTGCACCGGGAGGGCAGGGGATTCAGGTATCATTTAAACATTATGAAGGCTCCCGGGTCAAGCCCCCAGCCAAATTCAGAATGGGGAATTCAAAAGGCGGAATGAAAAAAGAAAATGACTTTTCGCCTTTTTATTCCGCATTCCGCAATCATCATTCCGAATTCCGCATTTCCCTCAGGTCCTTGGCCGTCTCCTCAAGCCCCAGTGCCGCGATTTTTTCTCTCGTTGGAATCCCGTTGGAATCCCAGCCCCGCAGCCGGTAGTAATCCTCGATCATGGAGGCGAACTCCTCCGGAGGGGTGTGCATCCCCTTGGAAGGGCCATCCGGAATCGGCTCCGTGGAAGTCCGGTAGGGCAGGGCGTCGTCTTTCCGGCTCACGCCTTCGCGGCAGTTGAAGACCCGCTCCAGGTTGTAAATCCGTTCTCCGATTTTTTCTATCGCCTCCAGGGTGAGGTCCCAACCGGTGACCGCATTGATCATTTTCACGTAGTTCTCGTTGATCACCCCGCCGAATCCGCGTTCGCTGGCGAAGCGGCACTGGGTCAATGAATCATTCATGGCGGTGAAATTCTGGGTCCGGAACGCAAAGGCTGGGGCGATCTGGGCATTGGTCCGGTCGAACTCCCCGGCGTACTGGAGGGTGGGGCGGGCATCGTGATGACTCCCCCCCCGGGTCGCCGTGGCATACCCCAGCGACATCCCCTTGAGGGCGCGGGCCGAGTGTCCGGCCACCTCCACCTTTTTGAAACAATAGAGCAAGTTGGCCGAATCCTTTCCCAGCCATTCGGCCAGACGGAAGGAGCCTTCAGCAAGCAGATCGCCGAACCCTATCCTTTGGCCCGTTTCTTCCACCAGATCCAGTAGAAGGGCGGGATTTCCAAAACGAAGGTTTTTCCCACCCGTATCCCTGGCGGTCAGGTATCCCTTCTCAAAACACTCCAGGGCAAAGGAGATGGTAACGCCCATGCTGATGGTATCCAGTCCGTATTGGTCGCATAAGCTGTTCAGTTTGAGCATGGAGGCGGCATCCCAGTTATCGACCATGGAGCCGAGGGAGAATAGGGTCTCGTATTCGGGCATCTTCCACCGGAGGCCACCCTGTTCGGGAGGAAGGCGGAGGGTTTTTCCGCAGGCGATGGGGCATCCGAAGCAGGTATCGTTGCGCTCGAAGAAAAGCTCCTTCAGCTTCTCCCCGCCGATCTCCGGGGCGCGGGAGCTCTGCTCTTCCTGGAGATTCCGGACCCCCAAACCGCCGATGGTGTTGATCATGTTGACCAGAACGGGGGTGCCCAGGTTCTTCAGGCCGGCGGTCCCTTTTTCCATGGCTTCTTTCCGGGAAGCGATCAGGTCCTGGGCGGCCTGGGAATCGGCTACCTGGGTCTTCTTTGAGCCTTTGACCACGACGGCTTTGACATTTTTGGACCCGAGAACCGCGCCGACTCCGCCCCTTCCGGATACTCCCTCGCGGCCGCGCAGTAATGGCCCAGGCAGGCATACCTTACCTTCTTTTCTCCCGCAGGCCCGACGGCCACCACATCGGCCGGCTCGCCTTCGGCGGCCTGGATAGCTTCGAAAGTCTCTTTCGTCAGTTTTCCCCACAGGGAGCCGGCCGGTTTGAACTGGGCGCCGGATTCGTCGATGACCAGGTAAACGGGAGAAGCGGCCTTCCCGGAGATGACGATCGCCTCAAACCCCGTCCGCTTCTGGGTGATGGCGAACCGGCCGCCGAAGGTGGAGTCGAAGAAAAGGCCGTTCAGAGGGGATTTGGTGGCCACGTAAGCCCGGCTGTTGCTGGGCAGGGGAGAATCCGTGACCGGCCCCACGGCGAAGACCACGAGGTTTTCCGCAGAAAAGGGCTCGACTCCTTTCTTCAGCCCATCGTAGAGAATTTTTGCGGCAAAGCCATTTCCCCCCAGGAATTTTTTGGCGAAAGCTTCGTCAAAATTCTCGATCCTGAAGGTCTGCCCAGTCAAGTCGACATAAAGAATTCTTCCCGTGTATCCATACATTGTCGTCACCCTCCGAAATCAATTGCAGATATTAGATTGCAGATTGCAGATTTCCGATTGAATAATCCCAAATCGAAGGACTCAAATCTGCAATCTCAAGTCTGAAATCTCAAATCTGAAATCGCCTTCCATTCTATTGTTTGTCCGGGGTTCATAACGATGACCTTGACTCCCGGCGGCTCCTTCATCGCCTGGGTGAAAGCCCCCGGCGTTCCAGTCAAAACCGGGAAGGTCTTATGTCTAATATTTTGGCTTCCTTTTTTCTAGAAAGGCTCTCATCCCCTCTTTCGGTTCAGCGGTTTTATAACATTCCCGGAAAGCCCGGATTCCCGCCTCCGCGGCATCACTCAGGTTGAGGTCCATCCACCGGGCTATGAGCTTCTTCTGCAATACCATGGCTGTGGGACCGCACTGGAGCGCCTGTTCCACCATCTGCCGGGTCGCCTCCTTTAATTCTTCGTGAGGAACCACCTTGTTGACCAACCCGATGCGCAAGGCTTCCTTGGCGTCGATCATTTCTCCCAGATAGACCATCTCCGCGGCCCGGCCGAGGCCGATCAATCGGGGAAGGTAAGCGGCTTCGATGACCGAGGGAATTCCCACTCGGACCTCGGGCATGCCGAAGCGGGCGCGGTCAGATGCAATCCGCAGGTCGCAGGAGGCGACCAGCTCCAATCCTCCCCCCAGGGCAAACCCGTTAATGGAAGCGATGACCAGCTTTTCCGATTGACGAATGGCCAGAAAAGAACGGTGCAGGTCGGTGATGAACCTCTCCGCCCCGTCGGGGTCCAGGTCCTTCATAGCCCGGACATCCACCCCGCCCACGAAAGCTTTGTCCCCGCTGCCGGCGAGGACGATGACCCGGATGGCCTTTTCCCCGTTCCACCGCCCGATTTCCTCCGTCAACTGGAGAATCAATTCGTGCGTCAGAGTGTTCAAGACTTCCGGGCGGTTGATCGTGATGGTTGCGATCGGCCCTTCCTGCTTGGTTAGAATCATGAACCCCCCCCTTAAAATGCGGAATGCGGAATCAACAGACAAAATGACGCGGGGACGCCTCTATTCGTTTCTCCACAGTGGCGCATTGGCTTTTCTAATCCGCATCCCGAAATTCGCGTTCAAATGGTCGATTTTCGGCTCTTGTTTTTTGCTCCGCAATCCGCATTCCGCATTCAGATGGTTGGTCCGGTGGTATAAATCTCCACCGTCTGATCATATTTCAAGGTTTCTGCCTTAACCTTCCTTCCGCTGCCCACGGCCAAGAGGGAATCGTAGATTTCCTGGCCCACTTCGTCGATAGTCGTCTCCCCCGATAGGACTCCGCTGGCGTCGAGGTCGATATGATCCTTCATGACCCGGACTTTGGCCGGGTTCCCGGCCACTTTGATGACCGGAACGATGGGATAGCCCTGCGGGGCGCCGCCGCCGGTGGAAAAAACGATGACGTTGGCCCCGGCAGCGGAAAGCCCAGTCATGATCTCGGCCTCTTTCCCGGGAGAATCCAGGGCATAAAGGCCTCTTCCGGGGACGGGTTCCCCGTACTCCAGGACCCCATCGATGGGCATGGAACCGGATTTGCAGATGGCCCCCAGGGATTTTTCTTCAATGGTGGTTAATCCTCCCCGGATGTTTCCAGGAGTCGGGTTCCCTCCGCGCATGTCGAAACCCAGGGCCTTCACCCGGTCTTCCATGCGAGTCACGATCTGGAGGATTTTTGAGGCCACTTCTCCGCTGACCGCCCGGCGGGCCAGAAGATGCTCGGCTCCTATAAACTCCGTGGTCTCCCCGAAGATGACGGTCCCGCCGCGGGCGAGAAGAAGGTCGCTGGCTTTTCCGGTCGCGGGGTTGCTGACCAGGCCGGAGGTCGTGTCGGAAGACCCGCACTTAATCCCCATGGCCAGCTGGCTGGCGGGAACGGGTTTCCGTTTCATCCTGGATAAGGCCTGATCCAATTTGGCGGCCAGTTCGATCCCTCTTTTCGTGGCTTTCTTCATTCCCCCGATCCCCTGGATCAGGACTTTTTCCACTTTCTGGCGCCGGGCCTTCAGACCCCGGTACACTTCCTGAAGAGAAACGCTCTCGCAGCCGAGGCCCACGAGCAACACCGCTCCCACATTGGGATTGGCCCCCAGGCTGATCAGAGTCTGGGTGACCCGGTCCGAATCCGGCTTCAGCTGGGCGCAGCCCTGGTGGTGGAGGAGGGGCCTGGCGCTCTTGAATTTCCTGGCGATCGCCATGGCCACTTCGTTGGCGCAGAAAACGGTCGGGATGACTGCCAGATAGTTCCGAGTTCCGGCCCGGCCGCCGGGCCTCGGGTAACCAAGAAACGTTTCCATGGGGACTCCTTTAATCATAGTTTGGAGGAATTTGGTCCGGAGTTGGGAGTAAATAGTTCGGGTTTACAGCCGTACCTGATTGCTGGTTTCTCGTTGCTCGTTCCAGGCTGGCTCCGATGGGCAATTGTCGTTGACGAGTAACCAGCAACCAGCAACCTATTGTCTTTGATGCCGAACTCCGAACTAACTTTCTCCGAATCAAATTCCTGTTGTTATTTTTCCAGCAACTCTCTCCCTTTGTCAAATGCCTTGAGGTTCAATTCTTCGGTCCCCGGGGGGACGCTTTCCTTGAGGCAAATTTTGACCTGGTCCGCCTCCAGAATCTTGGTGCCTTCCACCATAGCGCCGAGCATGACCACGTTGGCTACCATCTGCCGGCCAAGGTCCTTGGCGGAACTTGTGGAAGAGACCGGAACCTGGCGCAGCTTGTGGTTTTCCTTTATCTTGACCAGATCGGAGTCGTAAAAGACGATTCCCCCCTCCTTCACCTCTTCAATCAACTTGTCGTAAGCTTCTTGGGACATGACCACGAAGATGTCGGGGTTGACCACTCCAACATAGGTGATCTCTTTTTCGTCGATAACCACGTTGCATTGGCTGGCCCCTCCCCGGGCCTCGGTGCCGTAGGATTGGGTCTGGGCCGCCTGTTTCCCGCCGTACAGACAGGCGGTCTTTCCCAGGATGATGCCGGCCAGGAGCAAACCCTGACCTCCGAATCCAGCAAATCGAACTTCCTGGCGAGCCATAAGTCTACTCCTTCTGATGGGCTTTCAAGAATTCCTGATACCGTTCCACAATCCCTTTCCTCTCCGGACGATGGACGAATTCGCCCAGGAGGTACTTGCCGGCCAGTTCATCCCGGCTGAGCTTTCCCGCTTCCTTCTGGGAAACGGAGCGCTCTTTGATATACTTGACCACTTCCTGGGGGGAGCTGGTCTTCAGGACGTAGCGGCCGAAGTTCGTCGGGCACTGGAGAAGGACCTCGATGAAGGCCAGCCCCTTGGTTTGGATGCCCTTCTTGATCGAAGCCACCAGAGGCTTGAAATCAGTGGACTTCCAGCGGGCCACGTAGGCTGCCCCCGCGGCTACCGCCATCTGGCACATGTCGAAGGGGTCTTCGATGTTCCCGTAGGGGGTGGTGGTAGTGACCGCACCCACCGGGGAAGTTGGAGCGACCTGTCCGCCGGTCATGCCGTAAATGCCGTTGTTGAAAAGGATGGCGGTCACATCCAGGTTGCGGCGGCAGGCGTGGATGAAGTGGTTGCCGCCG
>Ga0113563_10003021_pt1 | contig 10366 bp, 7 predicted proteins | sample Mud3Dept3metaG_FD_80117 | JGI IMG/M metagenome (GOLD analysis project Ga0113563, IMG submission 80117) | Freshwater wetland microbial communities from Ohio, USA, analyzing the effect of biotic and abiotic controls - Mud 3 Core 4 Depth 3... | ecosystem: Environmental > Aquatic > Freshwater >...
GCTTCGTTCTATATGTTGGTGGGATTCGTCAATTTCCTGGCAGCATTGCTCAGCCTGGTCGGGATTATTTACTATGTATTGATCTACAGCATCTTTTTGAAGAAAACGACCGTCCAAAATATCGTCATTGGCGGCGGCGCGGGGGCAATTCCGCCGCTGGTGGGTTGGGCAGCAGCCACGGGAAGTTTGAATGTCCCCTCCCTATTCTTATTTGCGGTGATTTTTATGTGGACTCCGCCGCACTTCTGGGCGCTGGCGCTGGTGCGGCGCAAGGATTACGCTCGCGCCGGTGTGCCGATGCTGCCAGTTGTGCGCGGTGAGAAGGAAACGCGCTGGCAGATTTTCTTGTATACACTCGAGTTGGTTGGGCTGACGCTGCTGCTGCCGCTGATTGGGCTGGGTGGGAGCATCTACCTCATCGGCGCAGGCCTGTTGGGCGCCTGGCTCCTGTACGCGGCCTGGAAAGTGTGGAAGCAAGGCGGAAATAAAGTAGCCTGGAAGATGTACCGCTACTCCAGTATGTACCTGGCGTTCATATTCCTGGTCTTAATGATTGACCGACTTCGTTAAAATCCAACCCATGCCCATTTTGGACCCTCAAGATGGGCATGGGTTATTCTTAAACTGCCGCCAATTTCTCCCATTCACTCATCAATTTATCCAGCTCTACCTGAGCCTGGGCAAGCTGCCAGCTTACCTGGCTGACTGCTTCGTAATTTTGCGGCGCGCTGGTATTCTGCAGTTTATGTGAAAGCGTTTGTATGGCGGCTTCTTGCTCGTGAATGCGGCTCTCCAATCGATCCAAGGCTTCGATGCGCTTGCGTGCTTCATAGCTATCGGCGCGCAGCAGCGGTTTGTGAAGCGGCGGCGCGTGGCGCGTGGAGATACCTTTGCTGCCGTTCTTGACCGGGCTGGCTATGGCCCGGAGAATATATTCACGATATGTACCGGTAAAGACGACCAGGCGCCTGGCGCGGATTTCCCAAATTTGGGTCGCCAACCGGTCGATAAGGTAACGATCGTGGGAGACGAGCAGCACGGTGCCAGGGAAATCTTCCAACACGGCCTGTAGAGATTCTTGAGCAGGGATATCCAGATGATTGGTCGGTTCGTCCAATACCAGGAAGTTCACGCCTTCCAGAGCCAGGATAGCTAAGGCAAGGCGAGCGCGTTCACCGCCGCTCAAGGCATCTAACGGTTTATATACATCTTCGCCGCGAAACAGGTACTGCGCCAGGTAGCTCCGCGCTTCGCCGGGATGCATTTCCTTATGGCGATTCAATTCGTCTAGTAAGTTGTGTCCACCCTGTAAATGTTCGTGAGCCTGGGCGAAATAGCCAATCTTTAAACCGGCGCCCAGACGCAGATCACCAGACAGCGATTCTATCTGACCAAGTAACGTCTTCAAGAAGGTCGTCTTGCCGGCGCCGTTGGGACCGATCAGAGCGGCGCACTCACCGCGGCGCAGCTCGGCATCGCCGGTCGCGAACAACGAATTGCCAGGATAGCCGATCTCGGCGCGATGCATCCGCAGGACTATGTTCCCGCCGGTGTTATGGGCGGCCGACAGTCGCGGCCGGATGCTCAGCGGACGGCTGTGAGTGGGCTCTAGGGCGTTCACTCCGCGGATTGCCTCGACCACATCTAACGGCCGGTCCGCGCTTAACCCGCTTTCGGACCACTTCATCCCGTTGCGCAGCGCCATAATTCCGAAGTTTTCGACCAGCGCCAATTCTCGGCTGACCTTGCGTAAAAGCCCAAGGGCGCGGGCGTGGGTGCTGGCGCGAACCCAGTTGCGTTGGATAAAGTCGACTTCGTTCAGCAAACGACCCTTCTCCTCTTCAAAGACACGCTCGTAATATTCCCAACGTTCCTGGCGTTGCAAAAGATATGCGTCGTAGCCGCCTTTGTATGTCTCAATTCCGGATGGAGTCATCTCCCAAATCGTATTCACCGTATTATCCAGGAAATAACGATCGTGGCTGACGATCACGACAGCGCCATCCCAATCGTGCAGGGTTTTTTCTAACCATTCGACTGCCTCGATATCCAGATGATTGGTTGGCTCATCGAGCATCAACAGGTCGGGTTTCTCCAGCAGCAGGCGCGCCAGCAAGGCGCGCGTTTTCTGACCACCACTCAAGTGGTCGAGCGGTAGTTGCCAGTCCTCTTTGCCCAGCCCAAGACCTTGTAAAGTTTGTTGGATGTGCGTTTCATAGTCGTAGCCGCCGGCGGTCTCAAAGGCCTCCAGACGGTGGCCATACCTCTCTAGCAATTCTTCGGTCAGGTCGCCGGCTGCCATTTGCGCTTCAATCTCGTGGAGCTGCGCCTGCTGTTCTTGCAGGCCAGCGAAGACTGCCAGCATCTCGCCATAGACGGTGTTTTCGCGGTCGGCGAACGCATCCATAGCTTCCTGCCGCAAATAGCCGATACGCCTCCCGCGCGCCAGGTTGACCCGACCGGCGGTGGGCGGATTGAATCCGGCCAGGATCAGCAGCAGAGAAGTTTTTCCGACTCCATTAGGACCGATTAGCCCGATCTTGCTGTCGTTGGCGATGGTGGCGGTAATGCCGCGAAAAAGATCGAACGCTCCAAAAGAAAGCCCCAGGTTTTCAGCAGTTAAAATAGACATCGTTGGTTTCCTTTACTCCAATAAAACCGGCTACGGGGACCGTCCATGGTCGAATCTGGCTGCTGCCTGGTAAAAAAAGACCACGGGCGGGAGCGCGCCGTGGTCTAAATATTATGCGTATATCCAAACGGTCAACAGGCGCACTCCGACAAGGCAAAGCGGACGCCGCCCCCTGAGGTGGTGCGTACTTCTAGCCTGACAGAGTGTCCCTGATCCATAACGATTATAAGTCTATCATGATTTTCTTTGGATTGTCAAGCAAATTTTGTTGTATGAGCGCGTGCTATCGGATAGATAAATTTTCTACGTTAGAAACGTAACTGAATTCTAGTGTATAACTCTTTCCATAGATTCGCTTTATAACCTGTGAACATATGGATAGCATTGATAGGAATATCAGCGCGATCTTCTAAATAGTTTCCAGATATTCCAGGTCAGTATTATTCAAATATCTGCTTTTCGCTGCAAAGCGAGATGGTTGGCTTCTGCCTGGCTAAGAGCTGGATTCGTCTGCTGGATGCGGTAGGCTACCACCTTTCGGGCGGTATTGCTGATATCACATCCCTGGCAAAAGCATTGTGCGAGTGACAGGCCCCGAAAAACAGCGATTTGGGCTGGATCTACTTCGGCCACGCTACCATCAATAATTTTAGTCAGATTTGGTTCGATAGATGGCTGGTTGATTAAGTAGTATCCAGTTTTCTCGGATCCGCGACAATAAGACATTTGGAAACCGACAACCTGAAAGGCGTGTTTAACGAAACGCATATCACGGTAGAAGGTATCCTGCCATGCTGACTTACCAAAACAGCCTTGACCCAGTATCCCCTCCACGCGTACTTTTAGCTGTTCACGGGTCAGGAAGCGCTCCTGCCAAAGAACATTCATTAAGCAGGCTCGCCGCCCGGTTGTGCGGTCGCGCTGTATAACATCTTGCAGCAGGATTTCTTGAGCCTTGCTTGGGAGAGATATTGATATCACGATACCGATTGTACGAGGGTAAAGCTGATTTGTTAATCAGGTTTACTTAGATAAATTGCCGATTTCATCTCCCAATATGCGCACCTGTGTACCCCAGCCCTTCGTATTCCAATCCGACGCGCTGGCTATGGGCTGGCTCCAACGATACAGCCAGCGGGCATCTTCATTGCGCATGTTGACACAGCCGTGACTCATTTTGCGCCCAAAGTTATCATGCCAGTAAGTGCCGTGGAAGCCGATGCCTTCTTTGTGAAAGAATGAAACCCAAGGGACGCCGGGCAGCTCGTAGGCTTCCGGATTGTCAGTCAATCGCCCATCACCCATATGCTTGGAGGGTACCTTTACTTGAATATGAAAGTAACCCGTGGGAGTATCGGTGGGCAGGTCATCGGGCGGCAGATTTTTGGTATGGATGCCGGAGGAAATTTTGGCCTGGCGGACTATCCGCTCACCTTCATATGCCGTAAAAAGTTGATCTGGGATAGAGACCTCGATCCGCTTTTCGGCGTCTGGAACGTAGGGGGAGACCGGACTCAGCTCGTCATCCTGGATTGGTCGTATATTTATAGCAGGAATAGCGTATCGAACATGCAGGCGTTCGTCCGTAAGCCCGACCCAGGGATCGCCGTCCGGCCCTTCCAGGATATCTGTAATCCAATGGACAGACTGGTAGTATAAACGGTAGAGTGGTTGCCAGGCGCTTGAGCGCATTTTACGCAGCGCCTGGACAAAGGGTACGGTGATCTCACCGAGCTGACCGCCCGGACGAACCTGTTCCGGGATTGGATTTGGATGAGCGCGATCAACGCGCTGCGTATAGGCGGAATGAATGTAACCATCAGCCAAACGGTACCAGCGAGGGTTATAAGACGGCCCTTCAGGGGCCGTGACCTCTTCGAGAATCGTAGCAATGGTATCGCGTTTCAGCATCCCCAGGCGTGGGCTTTTGAAGTCTGGTTCCTGATACCGGTAAATTGCCCGGATCGTGATGCGAGCCTTCATCTCGGGGGTGATGAACTCCCCGTATGGGTAGGGTCCGAGCAAGGGCAGGTAAGGGGAGCAAACCAGGCTCGCCAGTGATAGGCCGGAAACCTTGAGGAATTCGCGCCGGGAGGCTGGAACCATAGAATTATTATAAACCAGCCAGGAGTACGGGTCGCGAAACAATTTATTAATTTGACATAGAACGCATATTTTGCTATAATGAGTGAGTACTCACTTAATGAGTGAACGCTCACTCATTTCTTGTAGGATTGATTACAGGAGAGAGAATCCGTGGACGAATCCCAACCCCTCAGCCGGCGTGAGCGCCAATTAGCTGCTCGCAGAACGCAAATTATCCAGGCCGCGGCAAACTTATTTGCCTCAAAAGGTTTTCATCGCACCACTACAAAAGATATTGCCGAGGCCGCCGAGGTGTCCGAAGGCACGTTATACAACTATTTTGAAAATAAGGATGATCTCTTAATTGGCATTATGGATATGCTTACCGCTGCGCAGCAGATGGAGTCTCATTTTGATCATCCGGTGGATGAGAGCGTTGGAGAATTTCTGCTAACCCTGCTACGTCAGCGGAGGGAGTACATAGATGAAAATGGGCCAATGCTCCAACCGGTCTTGTCTGAAATCCTGGTCGACCCGGTGCTGCGCCAACGTTATTACCAGGAGTTAGCCTTGCCAGATATCCAGGCAATGGAGAGTCATTTCAAGGCGCGCATCGACATTGGCCAACTTCAGGATATTCGTCCCGATCTCACCGCTCGCATTCTCACTGGTTTATTAACCGGTCTATATATCCTCGAAGTCCTTGGCGATCCGCTGGTCCGAGATGAATGGGATGATCTTAGCCAGACGATTGCCACTTTATCCTTTCGGGGAGCTTCAGTTCAAGATTAGCTCGCTGTTACAGACCTGGCAGTGAGGTGAAGGATGATCCTGAGAAACCTTCTACGTCGTAAAACCCGCACCCTGCTCACCATGTTTGGCATCGGCATCGGTGTAGCAGCGATCATCGTGTTGGGCGTAATGGTCGATGGTCTGCAGGCGGGTTATGGGTCGATGCTCGCCGGCAGCAAGGCCGACCTGGTTTTGAGCCAGCCGGATAGCTTCGATATCAGTTACAGTTCTGTCGATGAAACCATCGGCAAGGAACTGGCCGTGATGCCGGAGGTGTCTGCCATCAGCGGGATGCTGCAAGGTTGGACACAGACTGAGAGCGAGCCATTTTTCTTTGTATTCGGCTATCCCACGGATAGCTTTGCACTGGATCATTTTCAGATGTTGGCTGGCCAGCGTATCGACAGCCGGGAGGCACGCGGCGGTACTGGTAAACCCGTCATGCTCGGATCGGCGGCGGCGGAGGTGCTGAAAAAGTCTGTCGGCGATAGCCTGCGCCTGACCGGCAGCCTCTTCCGCGTAGTCGGCATCTATGAGACCGGGGATGCTTTCGAGGATTCGGCTGCGGTCGCCAACCTGGCAGATGCTCAAGAGTTGGTAGGGCGACCACGCACCGTCAGCCTGTTTTATATCCAGCTCAAAGATCCAGGTCTGCGCGAGCGTTTTGTCACCCGGATCGAGCGAAAATACCCGGACCTAAGGCTAAGTGGGATCCAGGAATATACAGAAGAGCAAGGCATGCAGGATATACTGGGCGCCTTCGTCTGGGTGCTAGGCGGTTTGGCGATCCTCATCGGCGGGGTGGGGATGATGAACAGCCAGTTAATGTCTGTTTTCGAACGCACGCGCGAGATTGGTGTGTTAAGGTCGCTCGGCTGGAGCAGCCGGCGTGTTTTATGGATGATCCTGGGGGAAACGTTGCTGGTCTGCCTGGGTGGTGGAATTCTAGGGATTGCCCTGGGTTGGTTGGCATTAGTCTGGTTGTCCAACCGTACCGTTTTCATGGGGCTCGTGAGCACGAATATATCCTCGGGACTCATCTTACAGGCCGGGGTAGTGGTTTTGACGCTCGGCCTGCTGGGAGGTCTGTATCCAGCCTGGCGGGCGGCTCGCTTGCAGCCCGTTGAGGCGTTGCGTTATGAGGGGGGTACTACTGGTGGAAAGGTGCGCCGCCTGCCGCTGGGTGGAATGGCCATCCAAAGCCTGTGGCAGCGCTCGCTGCGCACTTTCCTTACCCTGGCGATGATCGGGATTTCCGTTGGTGCGATCATTTCCTTGGAAGCCTTTGTTGGGGGTATGCAAACCTCCATGGGGGATATGTTTTCCGGCGTAGAGGTGATGGTCCGCCAGGCAAATATTTCTGATACCGAGTTAAGTGTATTCGATGAACGCATCGGCGACAAGATTGAAGCACGGCCGGAGGTGAAGAGCGTCAGTGGGGTCATTTTTTCGGCGGTCATGCTGCCGGATGCCGGGAGCTTCTTTATTGTATTCGGTATGGAACCGAATGAATATGCCATTCGCCGCTATAAGATTGTCGAAGGCGAGCCGCTTAGTGGCAACCGCCAAATCATCATCGGCAAGAGCATGGCAGAGATATTGAAAACTAGCATCGGCGATACGATCGAGTTGAGCGGTTTACGTTACCACATCGTGGGGTTCTACGAAAGCCAGGTCGGTTGGGAGGAATTGGGTGGTGTGCTGCCATTGCGCGACGCCCAGATTCTGACCGGACGGCCACACAAGGTCAGCATGCTCGCCATCAAAATGGCTGAGCCTGATCAGGCGAGCAATCTGGCGTCGTGGATCAACAACCAATATCCAGAGGTCAGCGCGGCCATGAGCAGTGATTTTATTGAGCAGATGCCTGATTTTCAGACCACCGGCAGCATGATCTCCGGCATCTCCTTATTTGCGATCTTGATTGGCGGGATAGGTGTCATGAACACCATGTTAATGGCGGTTTATGAGCGAACGCGCGAGATCGGTGTCCTGCGTTCCCTGGGCTGGCGGCGCGGCGCGATCCTGGGCATGATCCTGAAGGAAGCTTTTTGGTTAGGTTTGCTGGGCGGCGTTGCTGGCGTCCTGGTTGCCTTTGGAATCATTTACTTGATCGCTTTAATCCCGACGGTTGGCCCGATGGTGCAGCCTACCTGGAGCTGGGAAGTCTTCGTGCGGGCGTTGGTAGTCGCCTTGATCCTGGGTCTCTTGGGTGGTTTATATCCAGCTTACCGGGCGACGCGTTTGCAGCCGGTGGAAGCTTTACGCTATGAATGATAGCTGGTTAGAAGGAGAACGACGATGAAACTAAAAAAATTTTTTCCCTGGATGATAGTTGCTGCAGGTATATTACTGATTACCAGCGCATGCAGTGGGGGATCGTCACAACCTACCGCGACGCCAGAGCCTGAAGCCGAGGCGGACTTCAATCCGGTGGTCAGCGCGACCGGTGTTGTTGTCCCAGCACAATGGGTGCAGTTAAGTGCGGCCGGGGCTGGCAATGTGGCAGACGTTTTGGTAAAAGAGGATGATGTGGTTGAGAAGGGGGGAACCCTCATCCGCCTGATTGGCGCTGAAAAGCTGCAGGCTGCAATCGCAGCAGCGAACCTTGAGCTGGTTGCGGCGCAACGCGCCCTGGATGACCTTTATAAGGATCCAGAGCTGCAACTCGCACGCGCCAACCAGGCAGCCGTTGATGCACGGTTGGCAATCCGTGACGCCGAGCGGCGGGTTAAAAGTCTATCTAAAGCTTCTTCCCAGGCGGATATCGACCAGGCGCGGGCGACGGTGACGCTGGCAAAAGATAAGTTGGATAAGCTCATCGAGGATTATGAACCTTATGAGAACAAACCGGAGGATAACCTGACCAGGGCACGCTTGTTGAACCGCAAGGCTCAGGCGGAACAGTTATACGACGCTGCTACGCGCCGGTTAAACAACCTGTTGGGGGTGGCTAGTGAGCTCGATCTGGCCGAGGCGGAATCTGATCTGGAGCTGGGTAAGGCCCAGCTAGCTCAGGCAGAACGCCAGGCCAAGATATACCAACAAGGCCCCGATCCGGCGGATATCACCCTGGCTGAAGAGCGGATCGCCAACGCCAAGGCACAGTTGAAGGCAGCCGAAACCGCTTTGGCTGATTTATTGGTCACAGCGCCTTTTCCCGGCACAGTCAGCGAGGTGAGCATCCATCCCGGGGAATGGGTAGCGCCCGGACAAAATATCCTGTTGCTGGCTGACCTGGGACATTTGCGTATCGATACAACCGATTTGAGCGAAATCGATGTGGCGCGCGTTCAGGTAGGCAACCCGGTCAAAATCACCTTCGATGCACTGCCCGAGGTTAATGTAACCGGAAAAGTTGCTCGAATCAGTCCCAAGGCTGCCCAAGGGGCAGGTGTGAACTATAAGGTCGAAATTGAATTCGATGAAATGCCGGAAGCGCTGCGTTGGGGCATGACGGCGTTTGTGGATATCGAGGTCGATTAAGTGCAAGGGTGCTCGCAAACTGGAATTGATGAGGTGAAATTATGGCTGAAACAGCGGAATGGATAATCGAGACGCATGAACTTACCCGAGTTTATGGGGATGGAGAAGCAATCCATGCGCTGGACGGCGTGAACTTGATGATCGGCAAGGGTGAATTCGTGGCGGTGATGGGTCCTAGCGGGAGTGGAAAAAGCACCTTGCTCAACCTGCTCGGAGCGTTGGATAAACCCACCAGTGGTGAGGTATTCATCAATGGTCAATCCCTGGCGAAGATCAAGAATAAAGATAAGTTCCGCGCCCGCATGGTTGGCTTCATTTTTCAGATGCACAATCTGCTGCCCACACAGACGGCGCGTGAAAATATCGAAGTGCCTATGATTGGTCACCTGAACCGGCGTGCCCGGCGCCAGCGTTCTGAGGAACTGTTAATTTTGGTTGGCTTATCAGATCGCATGAACCATCTGCCCAATCAATTGTCCGGTGGTCAACGCCAGCGCGTGGCGGTGGCGCGTGCGCTGGCTAACAAACCATCCCTTGTGCTGGCCGATGAACCAACCGGCAACCTGGACACAAACGCCGGGCAAGATTTAATGAAGCTGTTGCATGACTTGAATCAGAGCCAGGGAACGACTTTCGTGGTGGTCACCCATGATCCGTCCGTTGCTCGCCAAACCCGCAGGGTGATTGTGATGGAGGATGGAAAGATCGTGCGTGAAGACCTGGTTGGCTCGCCTCTGGAAGAAGATCTGAAATTATGGCGCCACTCCGGGCTCGGCCAGCGCATCTCCTCTGGAGAGGTTGATTTTCTGATAAAGAAAGGTATTTCACAAGATCAAGTTGGGCTGCTGCGTTTGTTGTTGGCGGCCGCAGAGGTCTAGGGATAGTATCGATAAGCAGAGTGGAGGCAGCGGCTAGCGGGGGTGAGGAGCCACCAGGTGAATGTTCTTGCGGTGTAGCTATTTATTAGCATATTCCATCCCTTGTCGCGTCATTTGTCTTATTGCTAAATATTTTATCAGGCATATAATTTAAGTTAATTCCTCAGCCTGTCTCCCTGGAAGGGACTGCTTCGATGCCCCCTAATCTGAACCTGAGTATTCAATGGCATATCACAACAGCCTGTGGTCACCGCTGTGACCACTGTTACATGTATGACCCGCTCACCTGGCCGGCGGAGAGGAATGAGACTCTATCTCTGGGTGACCTTTTCCGCCTCCTGGATTCCTTCTGCGAGTTTGAGCAGAAGTGGGACGTCAACATCGGTCATTTCGCGGTCACCGGCGGCGACCCTTTGCTGCGCAAGGACTGGAAGGAATTCGTCCGGGAGCTGCGTACTCGAGGTAAATCAGTCTCGATGATGGGCAATCCAGA